>Ga0194125_10003047_pt1 | contig 27412 bp, 20 predicted proteins | sample TA2KigC250mmetaG_FD_148626 | JGI IMG/M metagenome (GOLD analysis project Ga0194125, IMG submission 148626) | Freshwater microbial communities from Lake Tanganyika, Tanzania - TA2015034 Kigoma Deep Cast 250m | ecosystem: Environmental > Aquatic > Freshwater > Lake | place: Tanzania: Lake... | reverse complement strand
GGTCACGCTCTGCCTGTGCCTGGCGGTGGCACGGCCGCAGTGGGCGACGGAGGTGCGGCGGGTCGCCCGTCTCTACGCGCTCGACTTGTCGGGCAGCCAGTTCCTCGACACGCCGAAGGCCCTGGCGGCGGTGCGGCGGAGCATGGCCGACCTGGGCGGCAACGACAGGGCGGGGCTGCTCGTGTTCGGGGCGTCGGCATTCGTGGCCGTGCCGCCGACGCGGCCGGGGAGCATTCGCGCCGAGCTGTCGCTGCCCGGGCAGCCGGTGCGGCCCGACGCGACGGATATTGCGGAGGCCATCCGCGCCGGCGTCCAGCAGCTTGGCGATGCCAGCTTCGACCGCCAGCTCATTGTGCTCAGCGACGGCCGCCAGACGCGCGGCGACGCCGAACGCGAGGCGGCGCTGGCCGCCGACGCAGGGGTCCGCATCTTCGCCGTGGCCGTGGGGCCGGGCGACGTGGCAGACGCACGGGTCGCGCTGCTCCGCGCCCCGGCCCGTGTGCGGGTGGGCGAGGCATTCGCCCTCGAGGTCGAGCTGGCCGCGACGGCGGCAATGGCGGCGACGCTGGAGTTCACCCGGGACGGGGCGGACATCCGCGAGCCGCAGCTTGTGACCCTCGAGCCGGGCATGCCGCGCCGCCTTGTGGTGCAGGACCGGCTCGACGCCCCAGGCACCCGCGTCTACGAGGCGCGTCTCGCCGTGGCCGATCGCTGCGCCGACAACAACTCGGCTCAGGCGGCCGTGCAGGCCGAGGGGGCGACGCGGGTGCTGTACCTCGCCCCGGGCAATCCCGCGCTCGCACGGTTCCTGGCCACAGTGTCCCACGTCGAGGTCAAGCGGCTCGGCCCGCCCGAGTATCGCACGGCGGCGGCCTCGCTGCCCGGCAGCGATTGCCTCGTGCTCGACGGCGTGGCGGCCGAGGAGCTGCCGCCCCCCGACCAGCGGGCGATCCGCGACTGGGTGCGCGACACGGGGGCGGGGCTGATCGCCGTCGGCGGCACGGCGAGCTACGGCCCCGGCGGCTACGCGGGGACGGCCATCGAGGAGGCGCTGCCCGTTCTCTGCTCGCGGCCCCGCAAGATCGCCCTCCTCGTGGCGCTCGATGCCTCGGGGAGCATGGCGGAGCGGGTGGGCGCCCGCTCGAAGATCGCCTACGCCCGCGAGGCGACGCTTCGCTGCGCGGGGAAGCTGAGCGAGGCCGACAGCTTCGGCCTCCTGGCCTTCGCGGGCGAGCCGCGAGACGTGCTGCCCGTCGGCCCTGTGCCCAAGCCCGACCGCCTCAGCGGCCTGCTCGACGACATCGAGCCGCACGGGCCGACAGAGCTGGAGGCGGCGCTGGAGCGCTCCCGCGGTCTCCTCGCCTTGCATCCCGCCCAGGTGCGCCACATCATCCTTGTGTCCGATGGCCAGGTGACAGATGAGCAGGCGAAGCGCCTCGCAGCCTCCGACCTCAAGCAACGGATGGCCAAGGCAGGCGTCGGCCTCTCGGCTCTGCTGACCGGGCGAGACGAGAAGGCGGTCGGCCTGCTCAAGGACATCGCAGGCGCGAGCTTCCAACTCGTCGAGGACCCGTCGAATCTCCCCGCCGTGTTCTTGGAGGAGCTCCGCAAGGTCGCCTTCGCCAGCCTGATTCAGCAGGGGCAGGCGGCCGCCCGCGCGGCGGCGGGGGCCGAGGTCGCGCGAGGCGTCGCCCCCGGCTCCATCAACGGCTATGTCCGCACGTTCGCCAAGCCGAACGCCGCGGTCGAGTGGTTTGTCGGCGAGCCACCCGACCCCCTCCTGGCCCGGTGGCAGTTCGGGTTGGGCCGTTCCCTCGCCTTCACCTCGACGGTCGGGACGGCGTGGGATGAGGCGCTGTGGGGGCAGGATGGCCTGTCCCGGCTGTGGGCCCAGGCGTTGCGTTGGGCGGCGAGGCCGTCGCGGACGCCTGGCTTCGAGGCCGACGCCGTCGAGCGGGGCGACGAGATGCTCCTGAGCGTCCGCGCCGAGCACGAGGGACGGTTCCTCAACGCCCTCGACCTTTCCGCCCGCATCCTGTGTCCTGATCGTCCTCGTCCCTCGTCCTCGTCCCTCGTCCTCGACCTTCCTCTCCGCCAGACGGCCCCTGGCGAATACCAGGCCGCCTTTCCCGCGCCGGCGCAGGGCGCCTACCACGCCACCATCGTGGAGAAGGGGAAGGGCCAGCGGCTCACCCTGAGCGTCGTCAAGAACTACGCGCGCGAGTGGGAGAGCTTCGGCGTGGACCTGTCTGCCCTGGAGGCTGTTGCCCGCAACGGCAAGGGGCGGGTGCTCGCCGGTCTCGACGAACTCCGCACCATCGAGCCCAAGGCCGCCCCCGCCCGTGCCGACATCGCCTGGCTCTTCCTCGCCGCGGCCCTGGCCCTCTTCGTCGCCCACGTCGCCTGCCACGTGGCCAGAACCCGCCAGATGAAAGTGTGAAGGCCCACCATTGGTCCCTCCACCGGGGCTGGCCCCGTTCCTGGGGGCCACGTGAATGCCCTGAGCAGTGGCACGGTTGGCTTGCCCAACCGTGTCTTGTTCTCCGCCGGCGCAAAGACACGGCTGGTCAAGCCAGCCGTGCCACACCTGTGGCCGGCTCGTGGAACCCCCCGGAACAGGGGCCGGACTCCCCTCCACCTTGTATCTGGACGGTGCGCCTGGGATGCGCTACAATATGCCCAAGTGGTCCATGCCCCCTTCGAGGCGTCGCTGTGTACATCGGGTTGGACATTGGCTCGGTGAGCGTGAATGCCGTTGTGATGGACGGCGAGATGCGCATTCTGGAGGACCACTACGTTCGGACAAAGGGGCAGCCGGTCGAGGCGATGCGGCGGACGCTGGCGGATATGCTGACGCGGACGCCTGCATTGGCCATCGAGGGCATCGCGGTGACAGGCTCCGGCGGGAAGCTGGCCTCGGAGATACTCGGCTGCCCGTTCGTCAACGAGATCATCGCCCAGAGCAAGGCCTCGGCACTCCTCCACCCCGACGTGCGAACGGTCATCGAGATCGGCGGGGAGGACTCCAAGCTGATTCTCTTAGAGCGGGACGCGGAGACGAGTGAAGTCCGTGTGCGGGACTTCGCGATGAACACACTGTGCGCGGCAGGGACAGGGTCGTTCCTGGACCAGCAGGCGTCGAGGCTGGGCTTCAGCATCGAGGAGTTCAGCCAGGTCGCCCTCAAGAGCCAGCGTCCGCCCCGCATCGCGGGCCGCTGCTCGGTGTTCGCCAAGACCGATATGATCCACCTTCAGCAGGAGGGGACGCCCGACTTCGACATCGTGGCCGGCCTGTGCCACGCGATGGCGCGGAACTTCAAGAGCAACATCGGCAAGGGCAAGGAGTTCGAGAAGCCCATCGCCTTCCACGGCGGGGTCGCGGCCAACGGTGGAATGGTGGCCGCCTTCGAGAGCGTGCTGGAGCTGAAGCCGCGCGAACTCCTCGTGCCCGAGCACTTCGCCTCCTTCGGCGCAATCGGCGCCGTCCTGTCGGCGAGGGCATCCGACCTCCTGCACGCCCCGGGACCGCACGCGCTCAGGCCGGGGGTAGACTCCCCCCCTCTCCCTCGGGGAGAGGGACGGGGTGAGGGTGCTCATGCCCCCGCGAGCCCTGCGGAAAGCACCCTCACCCCCGCCCTCCCCCCAAGGGGGAGGGGGCAGAGCCCTGCGGGGAACTGGCTGGAGCGGATTGACGCCTACCTGGCGCAACGCAGGGTGGAGCGGCAGACGGCGGAGCCGCTGGTGGACGCGGGGCATGTTGTGCATATGGAACCTGACCCTCTGCCGCCGGGTGACGAGCCGATCAATGCCTACGTGGGTGTGGATGTCGGCTCGATCTCGACCAACGTGGTCGTCCTTTCCGAGGATGGCAAGGTGCTCGCCCGCCGCTACCTGATGACGGCCGGCCGCCCCATCGAGGCCGTGGTGAGGGGGCTGAAAGAGGTGGGCGAGGAGGTCGGCCACCGCGTCGTCGTCAAGGGCTGCTGCACAACGGGGTCGGGTCGGTACTTGACGGGCGACTTCATCGGGGCCGACGTGGTGAAGAACGAGATAACGGCTCACGCCACGGCGGCGGTGTGGGTGAATCCCGACGTGGATACGATGTTCGAGATAGGCGGGCAGGACTCGAAGTACGTGAGGCTGGAGGGGGGCGCCATCGTGGACTTCACGATGAACAAGGTGTGCGCCGCGGGCACCGGCTCCTTCCTCGAGGAACAGGCGGAACGGCTGGGGGTGAAGATCATTGACGAGTTCGGGGCGATGGCCCTCCGCTCGAAGGCCCCCGCCAACCTGGGCGAACGCTGCACGGTGTTCATGGAGTCGGACCTCAACCACCATCAGCAGCACGGCGTGCCGAAGCAGGACCTGGTGGCGGGCCTCTGCTACTCAATCGTCTACAACTACCTGAACCGCGTGGTCGAGGACCGCTCGGTCGGCAACTGCGTGTTCTTCCAGGGCGGCGTGGCGGCTAATCGCGGCGTGGTCGCGGCGTTCCAGGCCGTGACGGGCAAGCGGATCATCGTGCCGCCGCACCACGACGTGATGGGCGCCATCGGCTGCGCGCTCATCGCCCAGAAGGAGACCCTTGGGCCGTCGCGCTTCAAGGGCTTCGACCTGACCCACCGCAAGTACGCCTCCGAGGCGTTTGAGTGCAGGGACTGCCCGAACCTGTGCGAGGTCCGCCGCGTGGCCATCGAGGGCGAGCGGCCCCTCCACTACGGCTCCCGCTGCGGCAAGTTCGACGAGGAGAAGAAGGCCACCCTCGGCGAGCACCTGCCGCGCCTCTTCCACGAGCGCGACCAGTGGCTCCTCACCTCCTACCCCAAGAACAAACCCGACCGTCCGAACGGCAAGACCATCGGCATTCCGCGCATCACGGGCTACTTCGAGATGTTCCCCTTCTGGAAGGCGTTCTTCACCGAATGCGGCTTCCAGGTCGTCACGTCGGGCAAGACCAATCGCACGATTCTCCGCGAGGGGCTGGAGCGCGTGGTCGCCGAAACCTGCTTCCCTATCAAGGCCGCCCACGGCCACGTCCTCGGACTCCTCCGTCGCGAGGTGGACTACTTGTTCCTGCCCAGCGTGGTGAACCTCAAGCCTCGCTGCGAGGGGACGACGAACTCCTATTGCTGCCCCTACGTCCAGACCGTGCCCTTCATCACCAATGCGGCGCTGGAGTTCGACCGCTATCCGGCCACCGAGGTGCTGATGCCCGTCCTCCACATGCAGAAGGGGCCGGGCGAGGTGGAGCGGGTGCTGTTCGACCTGGCGAAGCGCCTCGGCGTCGAGCGCGGCCGCGTGCGCGAGGCGCTCAGGGCGGCCTGGGACGCCCAGCGGGCCTTCTACCAGGCCGTCGAGCGCCGCGGCCGCGAGGTGCTCGACGCGCTCCGCGCCGGCGACATCGCGGTCGCCATCGTCGGCCGGCCCTACAATACGTGTGACGACGGCCTCAACCTCGGCCTGCCCGACAAGCTCCGCGACCTGGGTGTCCTCGCCCTCCCGCCCGACTTCGTGCCGACCGAGGACGCAGACATTGGGGCCGACTACCCGAACATGTACTGGCGCTACGGCCAGCACATCCTGAGCCTCGGCCGCGCCATCGCCACCCACCCGCGCCTCCACGCCCTCTACATCACCAACTTCGGCTGCGGCCCCGACTCCTTCATCGCCAAGTACTTCACCCGCGAGATGCGCGGCAAGCCCTACCTGACCATCGAGGTGGACGAACATTCCGCCGACGTGGGGGCGATCACCCGCTGCGAGGCGTTCCTCGACAGCTTGCGCGGCGCCCGCCACGCCCCGCAGCCGCTCCGCCCCCTCGCCCACGTCCAGCGCGCACGCCGCGACCGCGTCATCTACCTCCCCTACATGGACGACCACGCCCACGTCCTCGCGGCGGCCATGCGCGCCAACGGCGTGGGGGCCATCGCCCTGCCCAAGTCGGACGCCGAGAGCGCCGCCCTGGGCCGCCGCTTCACCACGGGCAAGGAGTGCTTCCCCTGCATCGTCACCACGGGCGACATCGTGAAGGCCACGCAGCGCCCCGACTTCGTGCCCGCCCGAAGCTCCTTCTTCATGCCCTCCACCATGGGACCCTGCCGCTTCGGCCAATACAGCAAGTTCCACCGCATGGTCCTCGACGAGCTGGGCTATGAGAACGTCCCGATGGTCGAGCTCGACCAGTCGAGCAGCGCCGGCTTCCACAGCGACGCGCACAGCCTCGGCACCCGCTTCCGCAAGCTCGCCTGGAGCGGGTGCGTCCTGGTGGACCTCCTCCACAAGATCACCCGCCAGACCCGGCCCTATGAGAGGAATCGGGGCGACTGCGATGCCCTCCACGCCTACTTCCTCGAGCGGGCGACCCAGGCCGTCGAGGGCGGCAAGGACCTCGTGCCCCTCGCCCGCGAGGTCGTCGCCGCCTTCGCCGCAGTCCCGGCGGACTGGCATCAGCGCAAGCCCCGCATCGGCATCGTCGGCGAAATCTACGTCCGCTGCAACCCCTTCTGCAACCACGGCATCGCCCGCGCCCTCGAAGCCCTCGGCGCCGAGGTCTGCCTCCCCGCCTTCGAGGAGTGGCTCGACTACATCACCTACGAGCGCAAGCTCGACAGCCGCGAGAACCGCAACATCCGCGGGTACATCAAGGAGCTTGTGACTGAGTTCGTCCAGGAGCGCGAGGTCCGCCGGCTCTCGAAGCCCTTCCGCGGCGCCCTGCGCGACTTCCTCTACGAGGCCGACACCCTCGACGTGATCGAGCTGGCGAGCCCCTACCTCGACGCCGCCATACGCGGCGAGGCCATCCTCTCGATAGGCCGCTGCGTCGAGTACGCCCACCACGGCCTCGACGGCATCGTCAACGTCATCCCCTTCAACTGCATGCCCGGCACCATCGTGGACGCCCTCCTCGAGCGCTACCGCAAGTTCCACCCCGACATGCCCATCCTCAAGATGGCCTACGACGGCCTGACCCACGTGGGCGAGGACACCCGCCTCGAAGCCTTCGCCTACCAGGCCCGGCAGCACGCCGAGCGCGCCCCTCGCCCCTGACCCCAGCTCCGCCCAATCGTCCTCGTCCCTCGTCCCTCGTCCTCGTCCTCGATCTGGTGCTCGGTGTTGGGTGTTCGGTGTTCGGTGTTCGGGGCCGAGCCCACGCCTGCCCACTCGGCCTCGTCAGTCGTCCTTCGTCCTCGTGCTCGACGGGGTGGTCGGTGTTGGCCGGGCACGGGCTCGCGGTGGTTGGCACCGAGAAGAGGCGGTTGACAACTCCTGTCAGCCGGCGTACCATCGGGGCAGTGCAGGAGGTGCCGCAATGGCTCTGATCCCCCGCCGCCCCACGCCTCCCAATGTCCCAGGCCCCTAGAGCAGGATGTCTCCGACTCCGCCTCGCTTCTCCTCCCGCAGGACGAATGGAGATGAAGATGAAGAAGCCTACGCTGTGGCAAGGGCTGCACTTGGTGCTGGTCGCAGCCTGGGCGCTCAGTAGCTGTGATTGGCCGGGCCTTCCTCCGACTCCGCGGGTCAGGAGTATCAGCAGTGACCAGCTCCAGCGCTTCGCTGCCCTTGAACCCGGGAAGGCGACGCGCGAGGACGTGGTTGCCATCTTTGGTGAGCCGTCCAGCGAGCGGAGAAGCACTGCGGACACTGATGCCCATCGCCAGTGCGACACGGTCATGCTCTACCGTGGTCCCGAGAGCACTTTTCTGCATGTGAATCTGGATAGAGGGTGGCTTGGCAAGTACAGCTTGTACGTCGGCCCCGGAAGATCCTTCCGAGTCTTCCATAAGCCTCCTCTCCCGTCCGCACCTCCGCCCGAAGCCGCACAGTCGATCACAAAGGAGCAGGTGCAGAAACTGGCCACGCTTGTGCCCACGCAGGCAACTAGAGAGGACGTGATTGCGATCCTCGGACAACCGCGGTTCGAGGCTGACGGGAACCTGGAGAGGCAGCGGGTGCGCGGGTTCCCACACGCCGACGCGACAGGCGTACCGTGGTTGAGGCAACTCAGAGGTTGGGACCTGACTATGATGTACATGGGCGGAACTGTCCCAGGGAAGGAGATGCGTACGCTGGCTGTGCTTCTCGACAAGGAGCGGTTCGTTGGCTACGTGTGGAGAGATGGGAGCGCTGGCGTCTTGCCGGCGGCCCGCCTTTCAGACGTCAGGGCTCTGCTCGACGGAGGACCATCCCGCGCCGATCTGGCCGCGAAGCTGGGGCCACCTGTAGCCATGTATTCGCTCTTGGGTGCCCTGAGCCGCGAACGGGCAATCTACGTCTCCCACTGGTTCCATGCGCCCGGCGAGCTTAGCGAAGCAGCCACTGGATTGCGCATCGAGCTTCTGGCGATCAACTGCTTCGTGGATCATCAGGGCCGAGTCTCGTCCTGGCATGTCGCGCCACGGTTTGTCTGGATCGCTGCCGACTTGCGCGTCCAGGGAGCTTCTGCCTATGTGACTCAGCTCCCCGATGCGATACGAAAGGCGGAGGAAGAGTATCAAGCTTACTTGGCGTCGGTCGTGGCCGGGTCCGAGAGGGTGACGCAAGGGGGCCAGGCGGCGCGCGTTCAGGCAGTCCTCTCTCGGCTCCTCAAGGCGGCATCAGCGGAAGTGGAGCCACCGGGGGAAGTCATCATCCTTGAGAGGCCGGAGGTGAACGCTCTCATTGGATTAGAGCACCGGCGCACCCGCTTGATCCTGTTCACCGGCCTTCTGCGGACACTCCAGACCGAGGACCAACTGGCGGCCGTTATCGCGCACGAGTTGGCACACCCAGCGTCACTTCACCTCGTGATCCCAATAGGGTATTTGTTGAAGTCTATGCCTGAGGGCCTTAGAGCTCAGATGTACCGTTGGTCACAATGCATGGAGCACGAGGCAGATGCCCGTGCCCTGGAGATGATGCACAGGGCTGGGTTCAGGCTGTCGGCGATGAACGAGGTTCTCCGGATCCTTAGGGACAGCCAACCGACCGTCAACAGTCCTGTGGCGGGTAGCACGCACCCTGTCCACGAGTTGCGGCGCAGGTTTGTAGACTGGTACGTCAAGTACCGTTTCACCCGCGGGGCGCCGTGACAGTAGTTGAAGGGCCGGGGTCGGGTCGTAGTGCGCAACATACGGCACAGCCAGGTGGCCATAGAGGGCTTGTGCCATGGTGTCACCACGGCAAGCGGCTGTGGGTCGCCGCAGATGACCAACCGCCGATGACGCGGATGGGCGCGGATAAGAGGGCTGCCGGCCAGAGCCGGTCTGGCTCGTTTCTATCCGCGGTATCTGCGCAATCCGCGGTCAGATTCCTCGGCTCCCTCGGCCTTGGGGTCGGCCTCTCGGGAGCCAGAGGATCTGGTCGCGGAGCATGTCGGTGGTGTGCGTGTTGAGCAGCAGCTGGCAGCGGCGGAGCATCTGCTTTGGCGGGTTCTTGTAGCGACAAGCGTCCCGCTTGTCGAGGAGCCGGGAGGACCGCAAGCGGGATGCTTGCGGCTACACTCTCTTCGGGTGGTTCACGCTTCTGCGCCCTGCACAGCAGGAATCAGGTAGCCTTCGGGGGTGAGCCGGAGGCCGAGTTTGGCGACGTACTCGGCAGGGTCTACGGGCGCAAGGATCTCCTCGATTTCTTCCTTGTGGTCGTAGTAGTAGGCCAGGGCCTCGTGCACCTGGGCGGGTGTCAGGCCCGGGTAGCCTTCGAGAATCTCGGCGATGTCCATCCCCTCCTTATAGCATGAGACGATTGGGGACACGGGGAGCCGAGTGCCCCGGATCATTGGCTCTCCCCCGTGAACGCTGCGCTTCCGGGTGATCCATCGGTAGCCGGTGCTGGTGCTCATGCGTGCCTCCTATCGCCTTCCGTCTTATCCATTGCCCCACGAGGTTTCGAGTGGGCGATTGGACAATTGGCGCTTCTCCCCTTGCGCAGCGACGCCCGCAGTGATTGAATAGAGCGTAGCGCTGGCCGTCTATCGGTATGGGGGAGACCATCGTCACAGGAGGCATCCAAGTGCGCCGGACTATCGCCATCGCGCTGGCCTTTCTGCCGACTCTCGCCCTCGCCGACATCATTCACCTAGCCGACGGCACGATGCGGGAGGGACGGGTGGTCGAGGCGAATGAGAAGGAGGTGGTGCTGGAGGTCGGCCAGGGGGGGGTGTCGCTGGCCGTCCGAATCCCGCGCAGCCAGGTGGTGAAGATCGAGGAGAAGCCGACCGGGACGACCGCCATCATGGCCGAATACGTGACGCGGCTGGCCAACGCGCTGAAGAGCAAGAGCGCCGACGACTGGCACGCGCTCGGCCTCTGGTGCCGCGAGCAGCGGGGCTTCCGCGACAAGGCGGCCGAAGCGTTCGACCGCGCTCTCGCACTCGACCCCAACCACGTGCCCACCCACGTCCTTCTCGGACACGTGCGGGTGAACGACGCGTGGATGAGCCGCCAGCAGGCCATCCAGTTCCTCTTCCCCGACCTGGAGGAGAACGCGAAGCTGCGCGAGCTGGAGTTCCAGAGGCAGCTCGAGGAGGCCAAGGCGGCCGCCGCGCAGGCTGAGGCGCGCAACAAGGCTCTCGAAGCTAAGCTCGCCGAGCTGCGGAGGGACATCGAGGACCTGCGCCAGCGCCTCGCCCTCCCCGTCCTGCCGCCCGACTACTTCCGCCCCCGCGTCATCTACCGGCCCTACATCATCGTGCCTCCGCGCCCCCATCCGCGCCCGCACCCGGACAAGCCGACCCCGCCGCCCAAGGACACACCGCCCGCCGAGCCGCCGCCCAAGTCGCCCTCGCCCAAAGCGCCCCCGCCCAAGCCGCCCGCCACTACCGGTGAAGGGGACACGGAGAAGCCGACGAAGTAGGCGTGGGCGAGGATGAGGACGATTGGGTGCAATAACGGGTCTGCGCGCTGGAGGGGGCGTTCCTGTTTGTAGTTCGGCCTTCAGGCGGTCCTGGCCGCTGCCACGCCGGACAGGAGAACCGCGTGAACGCCGAACTACGAACCAAGATGGGCGGCGCGCAATCTGCTATTGCACCCAGGACGATTGGGGCGGTTGCTTACACGCCTGGATTCTGGTAAGCTCTGTTCGTCGAGACACGCGGGCGCAGCGTTGCGGCCCGCGGGGTTCGTTCCCATCAGGAGCGCGGGTGCATGGCGTATCAGGTCGCGGTGATTCCAGGGGATGGCACGGGGCCGGAGGTGACGCGCGAGGCGCTGAAGGTGCTCGACGCGGCGGCGAAGGCGTACGGCTTCGCGTATGACACCGTGACCTATGACCTTGGGGGCGAGCGCTTCCTCCGCACGGGCGAGGTGCTGCCGCCAAGCGTGCTGGCCGAGCTTCGCACGGTGAGCGCGATCTTCCTGGGCGCCGTGGGCCACCCCAAGGTGGCGCCCGGCGTCCTCGAGCGCGGCCTGCTCCTCACCCTCCGCTTCGAGCTTCAGCAATACATCAACCTGCGGCCCGTGAAGCTCTACCCCGGCGTGGAGTGCCCGATCAAGGGCAAGGAGCCGAAGGACATTGATTTCGTCGTGGTCCGCGAGAACAACGAGGGGCTCTACGCCGGCGCCGGCGGCGTGCTTCGCAAGGGCACGCCCGAGGAGGTGGCGACCCAGCTCTCGGTGAACACGCGGGCCGGCGTCGAGCGCTGCATCCGCTACGCCTTCGAGTACACCCGCCGCCGCGGCCGCAAGCGCACCGTGAAGGTCGAGGCAGGCGACCTCGCCGCGGTCAGCGCGGGCGCTTCAGGCCAGACCGTCGAGTTCACCCACCGCGAGCGCGGCAAGATGCGGGCCAGGCTCCTCAAGCGCGACGAGGCCGGCGCCGAACTCGAGGCCACTGGCATCCTCACCATGTGCGGCAAGACCAATGTCCTGACGTTCGAGCAGGACCTGTGGTGGCGCACCTTCCACGAGGTGGGCGCGGCCGACTTCCCCGAAGTCTTCCGCGACTATGCCCATGTCGATGCCACCTGCATGTGGATGGTCAAGAACCCCGAGTTCTTCGATGTCATCGTAACGAACAACATGTTCGGCGATATTATCACCGACCTGGGGGCGATGATTCAGGGAGGCCTGGGCGTGGCCGCGGGCGGGAACATCAACCCCGAGGGCGTCTCGATGTTCGAGCCGATGGGCGGCTCGGCCCCGAAGTACACGGGCAAGAATGTCATCAACCCCCTGGCCGCGATTGGCGCGGCCGGGATGATGCTCGACACCCTGGGCGAGCGCCGGGCGGCCGCCGCGATTGACGCTGCCATCGCCGCCACCACGCCCAAGATGCAAAGCATGGCCGCAGGCAAAATGGGCTTCTCGACCACCCAGATCGGCGATCTCGTCGCTGAGGCGGTGCGGGAAGGCGAGTCGAGGACAAGGGACGAGGACGAAGGACGAGAACGATGAAAGCGAACACTCGTAGGTGGGTTGTCTTGTCCTTGACAGCCACGCTCGCCCTCGTCGGCGCGGGCTGCGGGCTAGTGCGCTGGCCCTTGCCCTGGCCCCGCCGCAGGGAGCCAGCCCCCGCCAAGAAGGCCCTCGGCCTTGACCACGAGGACGTCAAGGAACTCAGCCCCGAGGCCCTCGACGCCGAAATCGCCCGCGCCAAGAACGGCCTCCGCCTCACCCTCCGCACCGACAAGACGGCCTACCAGATCAACGAACCTATCCTCGTGGACGTCCGCCTCGAAAACGTCACCTCCCCCCAGACTCTAAATGCCCGCGACATCCCCGTCTACTTCGAGCCCATTGCGCGCGTCCGCGAGGGCAGGGCGATGGAGTGGCTCTTCAAGTTCCAAATCCGCACCGACGACGGCCAGCGCCTCATCTACCAGAGCCCCGACATCAAGGTGCCCGAGGCCGACCGCGCCGAATACTACCACTACGTCACCCTCCCCCCCGAGAGCTTCGTCGGCCGCCGCTTCATCTTCTTGCCCTCACTCGCGCGCGGCCTCACCAACCCAGGCACATACAGCCTCGTCGCCGCCTACGTGGTGGACGACGACTTCGCCGAGGTGATCATCAACCGCCACCTCACCGCCCAACAGGTCCAGCTCCTCGGCACCAAACTCGCCTACGTCAAGGTCTGGACCGGCCACGTCTACTCCAACCGCGTCACCTTCCACGTCAAGCGGAAGAGATTCCTGGGCATCTTCTGACATGATAGACCCCAAGAGCAGTCATTCCGAGCGGAGCGTAGCGAAGCCGAGAGCCCGGCCCGAACGCAGTGAGGGCAATCTCTCCCCTCCGACGGCCCAAGAGAGATGCCTCGGCGGAGCCTGCCCTGAGCGAAGCCGAAGGGCTCGGCATGGCAGCCCTTGCCGTTCCTTGTGCGCAACCCGGCGATTTCATGGGGGTATCCGATGAACAGCCAGAGACGAGTGATGGCCAGGCGCGGCTTCCTCCGCTGCGCCACGGCCGCTAGCGGCCTAGCCGCGGCGCCGTACATGCTCACCTCCGCCGCCCTCGGCGCCGAGGGCAAGCCGCCAGCCAACGACCGCATCTGCGTCGGAATGATCGGAATGGGCGGTCGCGGCTCCGGCCTCGGCGTCGGACAGGTCATCGGCGTCTGCGACCCCTGGCGCGACCGACGCGAACGCCAGGCCCAGGCACGCGGCGCCACCCCCTACGCCGACTTCCGCGAAATGCTCGCACGCGACGAAATCGACGCCGTCACCATCGGCACCCCCGACCACTGGCACGTCCCCATCGGCGTCGCCGCCGCCAAGGCCGGCAAGGACATGTACATCGAAAAACCACTCGGCGTCAGCATCCGCGAGGACATCGTCTGCCGCGAAACCATCCACCGCTACGCCCGCGTCTTCCAATACGGCACCCAGCAGCGCTCCAGCGACCACTGCCGCTACGGCTGCGAACTCGTCCGCTCCGGCCGCATCGGCGAGATCAAAGAGCTGATCGTCGTCGCCCCCAACAGCGGCCCGGGCGGCAACGACAAGCCGCTGCCCATCCCCGAGGGCCTCGACTACGACCTCTGGCTCGGCCCAGCCCGCTGGACCCCCTACACCGGCTGCCCCCTCGGCGGCGGCGGCTGGTACCACTGCTACGACTACGCCCTCGGCTTCATCGCCGGCTGGGGCGCACACCCACTCGACATCCTCGTCTGGGGCTACGACACCCACCTCGCCGGCAACTGGGAGGTCGAAGGCACCGGCAAGATCGCCCCCGAAGGCCGCCACGACGCCGTCTACGACTGGGACGTCCACATCACCTTCGCCAACGGCGTCAAGCTCCACTTCACCCCCGGCGGCGACTACACCGAATTCCGCGGCACCGAAGGCTGGATCGGCATCTCGCGTGGCGGCATCAAGGCCGACCCGCCCTCCCTCCTCAAAAGCCCCATCGGCCCGGGCGACGTCCACCTCCCCGTCAGCCGCAGCCACGGCGGCAACTTCCTCGAGGCCATCCGCACCCGCAACCAGCCCGTCAGCCACATAGACGACGCCGTCCGCTCCGACATCATCAGCCAGGTCTCCGACATCGCCATCCGCGTCGGCCGCAAGATCGTCTGGGACCCTGTCAAGGAGACCATCGTCGGCGACGAGGATGCCGCCCGCCGCATGACCCGCCCCATGCGCGAGCCGTGGAGGCTGTGAGGGAGATAAGCTCTTCGCGGCGAAGAGCCTGAAGGAACCCGAGTGAAGACGCTGGCTCAGGTTCAGCGTGAACTGGCGGCGGGGCAGTTCAACTTCAGCCGCCACGCATTTCGGCGCGCCGTGGAGCGCAACATCGGCGAGCAGGAGATTCGGGAGGCCGGGGCGGAGGCCGAGGTGATCGAGGACTACCCCCACGACAAGTACTCACCGAGCGCTCTTCTTCTTGGATTCACGGGCACTGGACGGCCTCTGCATTTCCAGGTATCATGGGCAGAGACGCCCTTGACGAAGATCATCACCCTGTACGAGCCTGACCCCGAAGAATGGGTTGACCACCGGGTCCGGAGGTAGCGATGCCAAAATTCAAGTGCCACGTGTGCGGCGGCGAGACCGCCCGCAACGAACTCGTCAGCGAGGTGTTCACCGTGGAAGGCCGAAGGATGCTCGTGGAGCGTATCCCGGCGGAAGTGTGCCGCCGCTGTGGTGAGGCCAGCTTCTCGCGGGTCACGACCGAGCGCATCCGCCGGCTCGTCCACGGCGCCGGCCACCCCGTGCGCACCGAGCCGCTGGACGTCTTCGCCTTGGCCTGAGGGCGCTGGGCCATGAGCCGCAAGACCCGGACATCTGCCCGCGGATCGCGCGGATGGCCGCAGATGGGAGATGCCCGTACCCGACGACCGAACACCGATCCCCGAACACCGCTTTCTTCCGCCCTCATCGCCTTCCGCCCCGGCGAGCCAGAGGCCCCCTATCGCCGCCGGCCTCCGCGCCGCGCCGCGGCGAGCGCGTGGAAGGGAGTGCACTAAGGTGTCTCCCGGACTGACGGTGTCCCCCGAATTGCTATCGTCGCAGGACTCGACGCCGCGGCGCGCTGGATGCACACTGGATGGCGTGCGTACCAGAGCCATGAGAGGGTTGCCATGCGGTACGGTAAACGGGCTTCACTGTGGGCCACTGGGCTGACTTCCGGTCCGCCAGCTCCCGGGGCCTTCCGCGTAGGGGGGCAGCCCTTTCTGTCTGCCCCGCTCGATCCTCCGAAGTGCCGCGAATGCGGGACGCCAATGGGCTTCCTGGCTCAGATCCCACTGAAGCGCCCACTCAAGCTCTCGGTCGCTTACGACGCCGCGCTGGTCTTCATGTGTGCCGAGGAACGGTCAGTCCGGGGAACCCTTGAACGATGCTCTACCTTTCACCCCGGTTATGGGGCGTCAGCCGTCATCCTTCAGAAGGGGGACGCCCGCGCCCCGGGCTGCCGAGAGTGCAACCGATTCCCCCAGTTCGGCTTCACACTGGCACGGCACGACGAGCCAGAGATTGATACCTCGGACTGCTCGCTGCCCGAGGCGTTGCTCTCCCAGGTCTGGGGCAAGACCAAGCTCGGCGGGGTGCCTGGATGGCTACAGTCGAACGAATGGTTGCCGTGCCCCGTGTGCGGTGGGGAGACCGACTTTGTGGTCCAGCTCGACTCCGAGATCGAGAAGCCCGCCACTGATCCCAGTCTCTGGGACAGTGCCTGGGAAATCATTCTGGGTGATGAAGTCAGCGCGCACGTCGATGCGGGCAAGGCTGTTCTCCTGTACTTCAACGGCGACGGCCACAGGATTGAGGCCGTTGAGCCCACGCATGAGTTCAAACCCGGCGTGAGCATCATCGCTGACCCCGAGGAACTCGAGAGGGCCGAGGCGCGCGTGGTTCACCGCCTTCCCTTCGGCGCGTCAGGAGTGAGCTATGTCTTCAAGTGCCGGAAGGAATGCTCCGACCTGAGCGCCTCGTTGCTTTGGCAGACAAGTTGACAACTATAGGCTGTGCGGGCTGGCGGTGTCACAAATATCAGTTATCCGATGTCGCACTGCCTGCGGCGCCCAGCGCGTCAGCAATACTGATGACGCCCTCCGATCCGACGTCATCAACCAGCTTGGCGACATCGCCATCCGCGTCGGTCGCAAGATCGTCTGGGACCCCATCAAGGAAACCATCGTCGGCGACGACGCCGCCGCCCGCCGCATGGCCCGCCCCATGCGCGAGCCGTGGCGCCTGTGACCGATTGGTTTGGAGTGCGGCGACGAAGTCGCCGCTTTGGCTCCCCGCGGAGCGGGAATCTGACCGCGGATTACGCGGATGGGCGCGGATAGGAGATGCCCGTACCCGAAAATCGAGCACCCATCAGGCAAAATGATTGCGGGCAAAATGATAGGACGCCAAGCTAGGCTGCCCCTGGCCCCATCCTCCCCTCTTTTCCCATCATTCTGCCCCCAATCGTTTTGCCTTCCCGTCTTTCTCAACATTCTCCTGGCACGGGGCTGCGTGCAATGAGCGCCATCATCTCATCCCAGCGCATCGAGCGCCACATCCTGCTCCTCCGCGGCCAGCGCGTCATCCTCAGCCCCCACCTCGCCGAACTCTACCACGTGGAGCCGCGAACCCTCATCCAGGCTTTCAAGCGCAACGCCGAGCGCTTCCCACCCGACTTCATGTTTCAGTTGACCTGGGAGGAGGCCGAATCTCTAAGATCACAGTTTGTGATCTTAGACGTCGGCCCCACAAGCCCCCAAAACCCCCCTTCTGGGGCCTTCGACGCGCGCAGCACTCCTCTAAGGTCACAAGCTGTGACCTTAGACGCTGAGGACACGCGCCGATCAAGATCGCAACCTGTGATCCTGAAGGAGGGGCAAGGGCGTGGGCGCTACTCCAAGTACCTCCCCTACGCCTTCACGGAGCAGGGCGTGGCCATGCTATCGAGCGTCCTGCGGAGTCGGCGTGCCGTGCAGGTGAACATCGCCATCATGCGCGCCTTCGTCCACCTGCGCGAAATCCTGGCCACCCACAAGGACCTCGCCCGCAAGCTCGAAGAGCTGGAGGCCAAGTACGACAAGCAATCCGCCATCGTCTTCGACGCCATCCGCCAGCTCATGGCCCCGCCGCCCGAGCAGCCGAAGACCCCGATTGGCTTCCGCACCGGCGAGCCCGAGGCCCCCTATCGCCGCCGGCCCCCACGACGCCGCGCGTCGGGTTCACACTCAATGACATGCCTCCCTGAGTCATGAGAGGGTTGCCATGCGGTGCCACAAGCGGGCCTCACTGTGGGCTACAGGGCTAACCTCGGGTCCACCAGCCCCCGGGGCTTTCCGGGCCGGAGGGCAGCCCTTTCTGTCTGCCCCGCTCGAGCCCCCGAAGTGCCGCGAATGCGGGCAGCCGATGGGACTTGGTGGCCCAGCTCAATTCCGAGAGCGAGAGGCCCGCCACTTACCCCAACCTCTGGGATAGTGCATGGGAACTCATCTTGGGAGATGAGGTCAGCGCGCTCCTCGATTCGGGGAAGTGCGTTCTGCTGCACTTCAGCGCCGATGGCCACAGGATCGAGGCCGTTGAGCCGGGGCATGAGTGCGAACCCGGCGTGAGCATCATGGGTGACCCGGCGGAGATCGGGGAAGCCGAGACGCGGGTCGTTCACCGCCTTGCCGTCGTTGAGCGTGCCTTTCGCTCCCGCCGGACGCTGCCGTCCCGCCTACGCGTGGCGGGTCACCTGCTGCGTCACGTGCTGCTGCGTGCACACCCAGTCGGCCGTGTGCTGGTAACGGAGCCCGATCTCGTAGAGGAACGCGAGCCCCATCAGGCCGTAGATGACGCGCGCGACGCCGGGGAGGAAGAGGCTTTCTATGAGGTTCCACCTCAGGAGCCCCACGAGCCCCCAGTTCAGCCCGGCGATGAGCAGCAGGGTGATGCAGAAGCCATTGAGGAAACGCACCGGCTTTTCGGTCGCCATGTTTGCGGCCTCCTGTCAAGGGGGAGAAGGTTGAGGATCCAAGGCCAACACTTCACGCGATAGAAGGCGGCAAGCGGCGTGCCGAAGGGGGCGGCACGGCGCCATCGCCAGTGGGACGCCAGCGTGAGGTCTGTGCCAGCAAGGAGATAGGGCGCCAAGTGCCTTGCCGCCCACGCCTGCGCTCGGGGCCATCGAGGCGCACGGGGCGATGCCTTTCGCCAATCCTGCACCGGCCGGTCCACAGGCCGCACCCACGCGGGCAGCCGCTCGGCGCCGAACGCCAAGGCTATGCGGTGGGAACCTTCAGCCGGCCGGGGTTGTCGGCAACGACGAGGCCCTCGCCGTGGCCGCCCTGGTCGAGGAGGAGTTGCTGGAGCGAGGCGTCGTGGAGGACGTTGCCCCTGATGACGGCGTTGGAGAGCTCGCGGAGGACGAGGCCGAACGAGGGCGACCAGAGGCCGGTGCCGCCGTCATCGCGGCCGGCAACCAGGCTGTTGCCGGTGAAGGCCAAGCCCTGCGCTCCCTCGAAGCGGGCGTGGGCGCTCTCGATTGCGCCAGGCTCAGACCACTTGCCGCTGCGGTAGATGAGGTTGCCGGTGACGGCGAGGTGTGCGCAGCCCCGCTCCCCCCGCCGCAGGAGGGCGATGCCGCTCCCGCCGCAGCGGTCTATGTAGTTGCCCGTGACGTTGTAGTGGTTGCCGCCGTGGATGACGATGCCGCCTGCGGCGTTCCACTCGATGCGGTTGCCCGTGAGTGTGTTCGAGGCGTTCTCCTCGACGGCGCCGTAGCCCGCCCCTTTGTTGCCGGAGAGCCAGCAGTCAATGATGAAGCCGTCCCAGCCGCGCAGGCGCAGGCCGCAGCCGCCGTTGAAGCACAGGTGCGAGTGGCGGATGCTGAAGCACCAGACGCGGTTGAGGCGCACGCCGTCGCCGCTGAAGCGGGCCACCTTGCAGTCTTCGATGCGGAAGGCGTCCTCCTCCTTCCCGTAGTCGGGCTTGTCGAGGAGGATGCCGTGGACGCCCTCGCCGAGCTTGTCGCCTTCGAGGCAGAGTGCAACGATGCCGCAGCCGATTGCGCCCGTGATGTCGAGGAGGCAGGGGGCCTTGGGGTCGGCGAGCTTGAGGACGGTGCCGCCGGGCGAGCGGTAGCCGAAGGGGGCGGTGCCGCGCAGCTCCATGTATGGCCGCATGCGGAGCGCCGAGCAGAGGTAGGTGCCGGGGGGAACGAAGGCGGCGGCCTGTTTCTCCGCGGCGGCGTCAATCGCGCGCTGGACCGCCGCGGTGTCGTCGGCGGCGCCATCGCCCTTGGCTCCGAAATCTGCCACGCTGAGGATACAATCGTGCATGGTGGGCTCCAATGCTGTTGCGCCCGCCCCGGATGGCAGGGCCGGGAGAGGGACCACAGGGACATCAGGGACCACAGGGACCCAAGGGACATAGGCTGTGTTGTCTTCTCTGGTCCCTGTTGTCCCTGTGGTCCCTGTGGTCCCTCAGACCACGACCCTAATGCCCAGCTCAGCGAGCTGCTTCTCGCCCACGGGCGAGGGGGCGCCGCTCATGAGGTCGAGCGCCCGCTGGGTCTTGGGGAACGCGATGACCTCGCGGATGCTGTCGAGGCCCAGGAGGAGCATCACGATGCGGTCGAGGCCCAGGGCTATGCCGCCGTGGGGCGGGGCACCGTAGGCCAGGGCGTCGAGGAGGAAGCCGAACTTCACGCGCGCCTCGTCGTCGCCGATCTTGAGGAGGCGGAAGACGCGCTGCTGGACGTCGCAGCGGTGGATTCGGATGCTTCCGCCGCCAATCTCGACGCCGTTGAGCACGATGTCGTAGGCGCGGGCGCGCACGTCGAGCGGCCGCTCTTCGAGGAAAGGCACGTCCTCGGGGTGCGGGCTGGTGAAGGGGTGGTGTCGCGGGTCGGGGCGCTTCTCCTCGGCGTTCCACTCGAAGAGCGGGAAGTCCGTGACCCAGCAGAAGGCGAAGGAGTCGGGCGGGATGAGGCCGAGTTCGCGGCCCATGCGGCGGCGGAGCTCGTCGAGCGAGGTGGCGACGACGGCGGGGGTGCCTGCGATGAAGACCAAGAGGTCGCCCGGCTGGGCATCCATTGCCTGCCGCAGCGCCGCCTGCTGCTCGGTGGTGAAGTACTTGACGATGGAGGAGACCAGTTGCGGACCGCTCGACGACGACGACGACGACGAGGACGACGACGAGGACGATGGGGGAGTGGCGTCCGGCGGCTGGACTTTGATCCACGCGAGGCCCTTGGCGCCGAACTGGGCGAGCCATTCGGGCAGCTCGCGGTCCAGTTGGCTGCGGGTGTACCTGGCGCCGCCCGTGGCGTTGAAGCCGCGGACGTGTCCGCCGGCCTTGACGGTTTCGCTGAAGACGCGGAACTGGCTGGCGGCGGCGAGGTCCGCGATGTCCACGAACTTCAGGCCGAAGCGGAGGTCGGGCTTGTCCGTGCCGTAGCCGTCCATCGCCTCCTGCCAGGTGAGGCGGCGGATGGGGGTCTGGATGCTGCGGCCGAGGGCCTTGGCCATCACCTCCGCCATCAGGCCGTCTATGAGCTGGTAGATGTCGCTCTCGTCAATGAAGGACATTTCGACGTCGAGCTGGGTGAACTCGGGCTGACGGTCGGCGCGGAGGTCCTCGTCGCGGAGGCACTTGGCGATCTGCACGTAGCGGTCGAAGCCTGCGACCATGAGGATTTGCTTGAAGAGCTGGGGCGACTGGGGCAGGGCGTAGAATGAGCCGGGGTTCACGCGGCTAGGTACCAGGTAGTCGCGTGCGCCCTCTGGCGTGCTCTTGGTGAGGAGGGGGGTCTCGACGTCGACGAAGCGGCGCTCGGCGAAGAAGTTGCGGATGGTGCGGAAGACCTCGCTGCGGAAGGTGAGTGCGCGCTGGACAGCGGGGCGCCGCAGGTCAATGTAGCGGTAGCGGAGCCGCGTCTCCCCCGCGACCTCCACGCGGTCGTCAATCTCGAAGGGGGGCGTGGCGGCCTCGTTGAGGAGCTCCACCTCGTCCACCATCACCTCGACCTCGCCCGTGGGCATCTTGGGGTTGACCATGCCCTCGGGGCGGCGGCGGACCTTGCCACGGACGGCGATGACCCACTCGGAGCGGAAGCGTTCGGCGGCGTCGTGGGCCGCCTGGTCGTGGGTGGGGTTGAAGACCACCTGGGTCAGCCCATAGCGGTCGCGCAGGTCAATGAAGATGACGCCGCCGTGGTCGCGGCTGGAGTGGACCCAGCCGCACAATGTAACAGTCTGGCCGACGTGTTCGGCGCGCAATTCGCCGCAAGTATGGGAGCGTTTCAGACTCATTGGGGCAAGCCCTTCTGACAGGTGCAACGGTGTCTTGGTGGGGCGCCGCGGACGCGTGACCCGTGACCCGTGACCAGAGAGCGCCGTTGCCCACGCTCTTGTCACGCGTCACGCGTCACGCGTCAGGGGTTCAGTTCCACCCCCCCGGCCCCTTCGCCTGTGTGCTCGCGGAGTTTCTGGAGGATGGCGTCAACGCCCGCGACCTCGGTTTCGGCGCCGGTGGCCATGTGCTTGAGCTTGAGGGAGCCGGAGGCGAGCTCGTTGTCGCCCACGACCGCGACGAAGCGGGCGCGGAGCTTGTCCGCAGTGCGCATCTGGGCCTTGAGGGAGCGGCCTTCGTAATCGGTGTCGGCGGCCAGGCCGGCCCGCCGCAGCTCGGCGACGCAGCGGAAGGCGAAGAGGCGCGCCGCCTCGCCCATCGTGACCACGTAGAGGTCGAGGGGACTCGGCTCGGGCGCCTGGGCCGTGGCCTGGAGCGCCGTGAGGAGGCGTTCCATTCCGATGGCGAAGCCGACGGCGCCGAGAGGCGGACCGCCGAGGTCGGCGATCAGGTTGTCGTAGCGGCCACCGCCGCAGAGGGCGTCCTGGGCGCCCAGCGCGCCGTGGGTGATCTCGAAGACCGCGCCCGTGTAGTAGTCGAAGCCACGGACCAGGTAGGGGTCTTCCTCGAAGGGCACCTTCGCAGCGGCGAGCGCCTCGGCCACGCGAGCGAAGTGGCGCTGCTCCGGCTCGGGCAGGTGGTGGAGGATGCGCGGGAGGGTGCGCGTGATGGCGGCGCAACCCTCCTGCTTGCAGTCAAGGACGCGGAAGACGTTGCGGTCGAGCCGCCGGCGGCAGTCTGGGCAGAGCTTCTCGGCCTGTGCGGCGAGTGCGCCCTTGATGAGGTCGCGGTAGCCGCCGCGCGAGGCTGGCGTGCCGATGGCGTTGAGGCGCACACGGTAGCCGCTGATGCCAAGCTCGTCGAAGAGGTGGCAGGCCAGGGCGATGACCTCGGCGTCGAGGAGCGGGTCGGTCGCCCCGATGGCCTCGACGCCGATCTGGTGGAACTGGCGCTTCCGCCCCGCCTGGGGGCGCTCGTGGCGGAACATCGGGCCGATGTAGTAGAGCTTCTGGAACGCCTTGGCTCTGTGGAGGCTGTGCTCGAGGTATGCGCGGACGACCGGCGCCGTGGCCTCGGGGCGGAGCGTGAGGCTGTCCTCCCCCTCGCCGAAGGTGTACATTTCCTTTTCGACGATGTCGGTCGTCTCGCCGATGGAGCGGACGAAGAGGCGGGTGGACTCGAAGGCGGGGGTGCGGATTTCGCCATAGCCGAAGCGTGCGAAGAGCGCGCGGGCCGCGGCCTCCACCCGCTGCCAGAGGGCGGCCTGTTCGGGAAGTATGTCCTCGGTGCCGAGGGGCGCCTTGATGTCCATCGGCGAGCACCCGCAGCGTGTAAACAAGAAAAGGGCGCAAGCTTCGGCGAAGCCTCGCCCAGGCGATAGCCCATGAGTATAGGTATGGATGGTTGCCAAGTCAAGTGCCGGAAGGGGTCGGCTTCCTGATCGTCCTCGTCCTCACGGCACGAAGGCTAGGCCTGCCCGCCGGCGCGCGTACGGACCTCTGCTAACGCCTCCTCTGGAGTCTTCCGTCCTTTGTCCGTCCGATCGAAATCCTTGTCGAAGCTCACGATGGTTCCGTCAACCTTGCCTGCCGCAACGTACTGATAGGCGTCGTCGAAGTCTAGCCCGAAGCGCTCGCGAGCATCCAGCAGTTCCCTCAGCCCCTCAACGTCCAGACACACCCTTCCGACACCGGAATCCTCAAGCATATCCGACAGGAAGTCCTCGAACACGTCGTCCCTTTCCAGATTGCTGAGCGCGATTCCGATGGAGTAGAGCGAGAACTCGCTGATCGCCAACTCCACCGCATCCACGCCGTCCAGGAAGTCCCGCACCTCGCCGGCCCTCTCCTGCTCCAGCAGCCGCTCCAGCCACACACTGGTGTCCACAAGAAACATCAGTCCCCCCACCATTCAAGAATCTTCTTCTGGAGCTCGAGGGACGTGAACTTGTCCCGGAACTCGCGCAGGCCCCCTGCCCAGCTCTGTCGGAGCCTCTTCTGCTTCGGAGGAGCCTTGCGCTCGAGGAGGAATTCGGCGAAATCACGCACCTCATCCTTGAGGGCGGGCGGCAACTCCCGGACCACCTCTTCCAGTGTTCTCATCGCTCGTGCCTCCTTGTCTTCGTATCATATCCCGGCCACGCCTGTCTTTCAAGTTCCCCTTGGCCCACCACCGCTCCCTCTCGTTGACTCCCCCGCGCGGCCCTGCTAGAATACGGCGGCAGAGGCAAGGAATGGTGAAGTCACTCGAGCGGTTCCTCGGTTACATCAGCGGCGAGCGCCGCGGGGTGCTGGCCGGGCTGGTGCGGGCCGGGCTGACCGTCCTGTCGGGCCCGTACTGGCTCGCGTGGCGGACGCGGCTGGCGCTCTATAACAACGGGCTGCTGATGTGCCGCGAGCTGGACGCCCGCGCGATCAGCGTGGGGAACATCACGACGGGCGGCACGGGGAAGAGTCCGCTGGTGGTCTGGATCGCCCGCTGGCTCCAGGCGCACAAGGTGCGCGTGGCCGTGCTCAGCCGGGGCTATGGGGAAAAGCCGAGGCGGCCTGAAGGCGAAGCCACTCACGCCGCCGAGAGCGACGAGACGCTGCTCTTCCGCCGCCAGTTGCCCGACGTGCCTTGCCTGGTCGGGGCGAGCCGCTACGAGACCGGCCTGCGCGCCATCGCCGAGCACGGGGCCGAGTGCCTGGTGCTCGACGACGGCTTCCAGCACCTGGCCCTGGGGCGCGACCTCGACATCGTGGTGGTGGACAGCCTTCAGCCGTTCGGCTACGGCCGCTTGCTGCCGCGCGGGCTGCTGCGCGAGCCCCTGGGCGCGCTTCGCCGCGCGGACCTCGTGGTGCTGAGCCGTTGCGACCTGGTGGCGAAGGACCAGTTGCGCGACGTTGCGTCGCGGGTGCGCGGGGTCTGTGGAGCGCGCCCAATCGTGGAGTGCGTCCATCGGGCCACGCGCTTCTATCGCCACGGCACTGGCGAGGAACAGCCGCTGGGGTGGGCCGCGGGGCGCAAGGTCTATGCCTTCAGCGCGCTCGGCAGCCCCGAGGCCTTCCCGCGGACGCTTCGGGCGCTCGGAGCACAGGTGCTGCACCATGAGGCGTTCCGCGACCACCATTGGTACTGCGAGGGCGACCTTGCGGGGATCGCCCGCCGAGCGGCGGAGGCCGGGGCCGAGGCCGTGGTGGCCACCGAGAAGGATGCCGTGAAGATACGGGCCTTCGCCGAGGGCGGCCCGCCGCTCCACGTCCTGGCCGTCGAGCTGGCCGTGACGCGCGGGGAGGAGCTGCTCGCGGGCGCTCTGGCGGCGGTCGTACGAGGCTGAATGGCCCGCGGTTCCTGAAAGGCAGTGGACCTGGTGTCGAGGAAACGCCGCAACCCAGTGCGGGTGTGGGCCGAGTACCTGTTCATGGTGGGGATGGAGCGCCTGGCGCGGCTGCTGCCTGTGGGGGCTCACCTGCGGCTGGGCCGCATCCTGGGCGCGGTGGCGCGGTTCGTAGACAGGGGCCACCGCCGCCTTGCGGAGGCCAACGCGGCCTGGGCGCTGGGCGTCGGCCCCGACGAGGCCCGCGGAATCGTGCGACGCCTCTACCGGAACATGAGCACGAACTTCGTGGAGGACCTGATGCTGCCGAAGACCCTCAAGCGGAGGAGGCTTGAGGACTTCGCGCGAATCGAGGGGGCCGAGCACCTGCGGGCCGCGCTAGCCCAGGGCAAGGGGGCAATCGTGGTCACGGGACACCTGGGGAACTGGGAGCTCGCCGGCCTGGCGCTCGCCCACCTGGCCGGCTCGACGATGGCGGTGGCACGCGAGCTGTCGAACCCGCGGCTCGAGGCCAGAATGCGGCGCTTCCGGGAGCGCGGCGGCCTGCGCGTCGCCGCGCGCGACGGCGCGCTCCGACACGTCCTGACCCACTTGCGCGCCGGCGGCTGCGTGGCTATGCTCATTGATCAGAACCAGCGCAAGGGCGGCGTCTTCGTCCCCTTCTTCGGCAAGCTCGCCGCCACCGTGCCCAGCCCGGCGAGCCTTGCCCTCAAGTACGGCGTCCCCGTCCTCTTCGGCTACGGCTATCGCGTGGGCGACGGGCTTTTCCACTGCTTCCACCTGGACCCCCCCTTCGAGCTGATACGGACGGGGGACTACCGGGCCGACGTCGTGGCCAACACCGCGCTCTTCACGAAGCGGGTGGAGGACTGCGTGCGGCGCCACCCCGACCAATGGTTCTGGGTCCACCAGCGCTGGCGCAAGCGGCCGCCGGAGGAGAAGCAGGGCGCCGAGGAACCCGCGGAAGGGAGCGAGATTGATTGAGTCCTGAACTGGCCAAACGGTTCGCCGCGGTCGGGCGCCCCCGCATCCTGGTGGTTGGCGACCTGATGCTCGACCGCTACGTGTGGGGCAGCGTGGAGCGCATCTCGCCCGAGGCGCCCATCCCGGTGCTCAAGGTGGCCGAGCAGGAGGACCGCCCTGGCGGCGCATTCCGCGTGGCCGCCGCACTCGCCGCACTCGACGCCAGGGTGGAGTGCGCCGGCGTGGTCGGAGCCGACGCAGACGGCTCGGAGCTGCTCAAGCTTCTGGAAGAGTTCGGGGTGGACGCCAAGGCGGTGCTCCGCCTCCCCGACCGCCCGACGACCGTGAAGACCCGCATGGTGGCCCGCGTACAGCAGCTCTTCAGGGTGGACAGGGAGGACGCCAGCCCCATCCCCGCGGACGCCACGAGGCGGCTCCTACGCCGCGTCGAGGCCGCGGTGCGGCGCGCCGACGCCGTGCTCGTGCCCGACTACAACAAGGGCGTCCTCACGCCGCCGTTCCTCCACGCCCTCATTCGCGCGGCGAGGGCCGCCGGCAAGCCGATCATCGTGGACCCAGCCCGCGGGGTGGACGCCTCCCGCTACAAGGGCGCGACCGCCATCTGCCCCAACCGCCAGGAGGCCGCCCTGGCCGCAGGGCAGTTCGTAGTGCGGCCTTCAGGCCGTAGAGATGGTGGCTCAGGCGCGGGCCAGGAGAGGATACGGGCTGAAGCCCGCACTACGGACCGGATCGGGCGGCTGCTCCTGCGGCGCCTCGGGCTGGAGGCCTGCGTCATCACGCGCGACCGCGAGGGCATGTCGCTCTACCGCAAGGGCGCTAGGCCGTTCCACGTCAAGGCCAGGGCGCGCGAGGTCTTCGACGTCACGGGCGCCGGCGACGTCGTGCTGAGCCTGCTGGGCTTCGTCCTCGCGGGGGGCGGGGGCTTCGAGGAGGCCGTGGCCATCGCAAACGTGGCCGGCGGCATCGAAGTCGCAAAGTTCGGCTTCGTCCCGCTCACCCGCCACGAAATCCAGGCGGAGCTCGAGGTGCCCGCCCACGCGGAGACGAAGCTCCGCAGCCGCGGCGAGCTGGCCACCATCGTGGCCAGCCTCAAGGCCCAGGGCAAGACCGTGGTCTTCACAAACGGCTGCTTCGACCTCCTCAACGCCAACCACATCTCGCTCCTGCGGCACGCTAAGAGCCTGGGCGACGTGTTGATCGTGGCGACGAACAGCGACGAGAGCATCCGCCGCCTCAAGGGCCCCAGCCGCCCCATCCTCAGCGAGGCCGAGCGGGTCGAGCTCCTCTCCGCCGTCCACCACGTGGACTACGTGACCGTGTTCCCCGAGGACACGCCGCGGCCGCTCCTCCAG
>Ga0194125_10003045_pt1 | contig 27417 bp, 22 predicted proteins | sample TA2KigC250mmetaG_FD_148626 | JGI IMG/M metagenome (GOLD analysis project Ga0194125, IMG submission 148626) | Freshwater microbial communities from Lake Tanganyika, Tanzania - TA2015034 Kigoma Deep Cast 250m | ecosystem: Environmental > Aquatic > Freshwater > Lake | place: Tanzania: Lake... | reverse complement strand
CATGGCCAGCACCACCATGCACCTGAGCCCCGGGTTGCCCATCATGAAGTCGAAGAACCTGGTCAACTGGGAGCTGGTCGGTTATGCCTACGACACCCTGACGGACAACGAGTCCCTGCGACTGGAAAACGGCCGCAATGCCTATGGCCGGGGGTCCTGGGCCCCCTGCCTGCGGTACCACAACGGGACCTTCTACGCGTCAACGTTCTCCAGTACGAGCGGCCGAACGCATATCTATACCACAACAGACATCGAGAAAGGGCCGTGGAAAGAGACGGCGTTTGCGCCCTCGCTGCATGACCATTCCTTGTTCTTCGATGACGACGGGCGCGTCTACATGCTCTATGGCGTCGGTGACCTTCGACTCGTGGAACTCAAGCCCGATCTGACGGGAATCCAGCCCGACGGCTTCAACGAGGTGGTCATCCGCAACGCCATCGCCGTGGCCGGCTCCAACACCGGTCTTCGTGGCGAGGGATCGCAGGTGCTCAAAGTCAACGGCAAGTACTACGTGATGAACATCGTCTGGCCACGCGGTGGCATGCGCACGCAGATCCTCCACCGGGCGGACAAGATCACCGGCCCCTACGAGGGCAAAGTGATTTTGCAGGACCAGGGGGTCGCCCAGGGCTGCCTGATCGATACGCCCCAAGGCGATTGGCATGCCCTGCTGTTCCAGGACAACGGCTCGGTCGGCCGCAGTCCCTGGCTGGTACCGGTCAAATGGGAGGACGGCTGGCCGATGCTGGGCGCCGAGGGGAAGGCGCCCACAACGCTCAGTATTGACGTGAACGGCCAGGGACTGGGGAACCTCGTGGCCTCCGACGAATTCAACCGCCGGCCCGGCGAGCCGCTGCCCCTGGCCTGGCAGTGGAACCACAACCCCGACCACCGCTACTGGTCAATCGGCGAGCGGAGCGGCTACCTGCGGCTTACCACCGGGCGCATGGACAGCGATGTCCTCCAGACCCGCAACATGCTCACCCAGCGGACCTTCGGCCCGGTCAGTTCCGCGACCACGAAACTGGAAGTCGACAGCATGAAAGACGGCGACTGCGCCGGCCTGATCGCCCTGCAAAGACGATACGGCTTCGTCGGTGTCAAAAGCAAAGGCGACAGCAAGTCGGTCGTCATGGTGAGCGCCCAATCCAATGAGCCTGAAGAGATCGCGAGCGTTCCGCTTTCGCAGCACGCTGTACACCTCAGAATCGACTGTGACTTCCGGGACCGTACCGACAAGGCGGACTTCCACTACAGCCTGGACGGAAAGACCTGGACGAAGATCGGCACAACCCTGCAGATGGCCTACACGCTGCCGCACTTCATGGGCTACCGCTTTGGGTTATTCAACTTCGCGACCAAGGACGCAGGCGGATTCGTGGACTTCGACTACTATCATGTGAGTGATGAGCTTGTGTCTGCCGCGGCGGCAACGGTCCGTGCGGACCCGCCCAAGCTGCCTTTTGCCACGCCGCTCAAGTGGAAGTCTACGGATGTGCTGATCAAGCCGGTTTCCGACGAGACGCACACCATCGTGTCCGTCAAAGACCCGACCATCGTCCGCTACAACGACCTGTGGCACGTCTATGCGACCGTCTACTCAACGTCCGCCAGGACCTGGAACATGGTGTACCTGAACTTCAAGGACTGGTCGGAGGCCCCCAACGCCAAGCTGCACTTCCTCGATCAGAATCCCAATCTGAGGGGGTACAAATGTGCACCGCACTTGTTCTACTTCACTCCGCGCGAGAAGTGGTATCTGGTTTACCAGACCCAGCCGCCGGCGTATTCCACCACGGATGACATTTCCAGGCCCGAAACCTGGACGGCGCCGCAGAGGTTCTTTGACAGACAACCTGCGGGCCTGCCGCGGCTTCCGATCGACTACCACGTGATCTGCGACGACACCCACGCCTACCTGTTTTTCACCGGCGACGACGGCAACTTCTATCGCAGCCGGACCAGGATCGGAGACTTCCCCCAGGGCATGAGCGACCCCCAGATTGCTATCCAGGACCATCGAAACAACCTGTTCGAGGCCAGCATCACCTACAAGATCAAGGGGACCAACACTTATCTGACTGTGATCGAGGCGTTGAGCCCGGCACGGTACTACCGCGCCTGGGTCTCCAACGATCTCCAGGGCAAATGGACGCCCGTGCCGGACGCCGATTCGTGGCAGACGCCTTTCGCCGGGATCAACAACGTCACCTTCGCCGATGGCGTGACGCCTTGGACAAGGGACATCAGCCACGGGGAGCTGATTCGCGACGGGTACGACGAAAGGATGATCCTCGACCCCAACAACCTGCAACTGCTTTACCAGGGCCGCGACCCCGCCAGTGGCGGACGCTACGAGCTGTTGCCCTATCAACTCGGTCTCCTGATATTGGATCGTTCCCGCGATTAGGCTTTCCCATGATTCCTATGAGAACCTATATCGCGAAAATGAACATGGCGATCTTCCTGACCGTTGCGATGGTGCCTTCCGCTTCCGCTGCTGCTTCCAAGATTGCGGTGAGGCCGGAGCAGCCAGTGAAGCTCTTCCCGCTGGAAAACGTGCGGTTGCTGGAGAGTCCCTTTTCCGAGGCGGTCAAGGCCAATCGTCAATATCTCTTGACACACGATCCCGACCGGTTTCTCGCGCCGTTCCGGCGTGAAGCGGGCCTGAAGCCCAAGGCACAGCCCTACGGCAATTGGGAGAACGGCGGACTCGACGGGCACGCCGCCGGACACTATCTTTCCGCGCTTTCGCTGATGATGGCATCGGGAGCCAATCCAGACGGGAAGTTCCGTCGGCGCCTTGACTATATGATCGACGAACTCGCAGATATCCAGAAAGTCAACGGCAATGGTTACCTCGGGGGTATCCCAAAGAGCGAGGAATATTCGAAAGGCGTCGCCGACGGCCGCGTCGAACTCATGCAGCGCCGATGGGCCCCTTGGTATGACCTCCACAAGGTGTTTGCCGGACTTCGGGATGCTTACCCCCTTGCCGGCACCCGCGACCTTGACTGCACAGAGGAGGCGTGCTATACTACGGCTGTAAGGTAGACCGAAATCCGGGATTCTCTGACCATGGGTGAGCCTATGCTCGCGCGGACAAAGGCGACTCAGATGGGACGAATTGTGACACAGGTGAGACTCACGAACTTCACTGATCCCGCCAAGACCCTGGCGGTCAGTGCCCTGGTCGACACCGGCTCTGCCTACATCACGTTGCCCACCGCGTGGCGGGAGAGCCTCGGCGAACTGGAGGAGCTGGGCGAGGTCGAAGTGGAGAGGGCCGACCCGACCGTCAAGAAAGCCTGCGTCTGCGGGCCGGTACGCGTGCGGATTGGAGGATTCCGGCCCATTCTCACGGAGGCGCTCTTCCGGGACATGGAGCCCGATGACGACGGTGAGTACGAGCCGCTCGTCGGCTACATCGCCCTGGAACAGGCCGGCGCCGCCGTGGACATGCTCGGCCACCACCTCGTGCACGTCAAGCGGGTGGATCTGAAATGAGGCTAATTGCGACAACACACGCTTGGTTTCGCCTGGTAGCATCTCGGGGGCAAGGGCCCGGATGGTGAACATGCCCACGTCACAGGTTGCAGCGTCTTTCTTAGGGAGCAATTGTACATATGCACCGAGGCAACGGCGCAATAGTCCTGCTGACGGGCAGACGAATCAGAGAGCTTGACACATGACGGACCCTGAGGCCGAGTTTATCCGAGAGTTGGAGGCGTTTGGCGCAGAAGCGCAAGCCGCAACCAGATTCTCTTACGCTTGGCGTACGGTGCGAGCTGTCATCTCCGATGATGAGAACGTTCTCGATATTCTCAATGAGACCTCCTCGTTCTGGCGCACGGTACTCCGGGCTCTGCTAACCGCCTCGCTGGTTACCTTGGGGCGAATCTTTGATCAAGACAAGAAGTCCAAGCACAACATCGACCGCCTTCTGCGAACCGCTCAGGCTGATCTCGGTGTCTTCTCGAAGGAGGCCCTCACAAGGCGCAAATGCCAGCGGAGTCCCGATGCTGACGAGTGGTTAGTCGATTATCTTCAGCGTGCCTATGTGCCAACCGCCAAGGATTTCCGAAGGCTCCGGCGGTACGTTGCTCACCGACGACAGATCTACGAAAACAAATATCGCCCGCTGAGAAACGGTGTCTTTGCGCACAAGGGGGTCTCAGAACAAGCCGAGATTGACGCACTCTTCGCAAGAACAAAGAAGCGGGAGTTACAGCAACTCATTGTGTTCCTAAATCGCCTACACGATGCATTGGAGGACTTGTTGTACAACGGTCGAAAACCCAGCCTCCGCCCAGCGAGGTATGCAGTCCACCGAATGAGAGAGCACCCATCGTCTCTACACAACCACCACACCGTTCAGGAAGAGATCGTTCATGAGACCGAACGTTTCTTAAGGTCCCTCGTTCGAGAAGCGCACTGAGGCCCGTGAACGGACATGCCGCGCAAAGATGCGTGAACGATCATGAGGCAGTAATCTCCGGAGCCCCCATCAGGGGACACGTGATCACATTCACGTCATAAGCACGCGATGTTGAGGCTCTTGGCGGCGGCGACTTCGTCGGGGCGGGAGACGGGCGCTTTCGTAGGGGCGACTTTCAGTTTTTCCGGGTCGGTTTCTGCCAGTTGGGCGATCTCGATCATGGCGTCGAGGAAGGCGTCGAGCGTCTCTTTGCTCTCGGTCTCCGTCGGCTCGATCATGATCGCTTCTTTCACCGTGATGGGGAAGTAGACCGTCGGCGGATGGAAACCCCGGTCGATCAGGGCCTTGGCGATGTCCAGGGCGTGGACGCCGTTGGCGGCCATTTTCTCGGTCGTGGTGAAGACGCATTCGTGCATGCAGACGCGGTCGGCCGCCGGTTGGTAGTACGGGCGCAGGCGCGCGCGGATATAGTTGGCGTTGAGGACCGCGGTCTCGGCCACGTGCCGCAGGCCCTCTTTGCCCAGCATCAGGATATAGGCGTAGGCCCGCACGACGATGCCGAAATTGCCGTAGAACGGAGCGATGTAGCCGATGGACTTCGGGTGGTCGTATTCCAGGGCGAAGGTGCCGTCGTTGCGCTTGACCACGATCGAGATCGGCAGGTACGGCAGGAGTTCTTCCTGCACGCCCACCGGCCCGGCCCCGGGCCCGCCCCCGCCGTGCGGGGTCGAGAAGGTCTTGTGCAGGTTCAGGTGCACGATGTCGAAGCCGAAATCGCCCGGCCGGGCCTTGCCCACGATCGCGTTGAGGTTCGCGCCGTCGTAGTACGCCAGCCCGTCCACGCTGTGGATCAGGTCGCAGATCTCCTTGATGTTCGGATCGAACAGGCCCAGCGTGCTGGGGCACGTGAGCATGATGCCCGCCACCTCGTCGTTCAGCGCGCGCTTCAGGGCGTCCAGGTCCATATCGCCGCACTCGGTGCTGGGGATCGAGACGACGCGGTAGCCGGCAATGGCGGCGCTGGCGGGGTTCGTGCCGTGGGCGCTGTCGGGCGCGAGGACGATGCTCTTTTTGTTGCCTTTGTCGCGGTGGTAGGCGGCCATGATCATCATGCCGGTCAGCTCGCCGTGTGCGCCGGCCAGCGGCTGCATGGTGAAGCCCGCCATGCCGGTGATCTCCCGCAGCAGCAGGTCCATGTCGTACAGGATCGCCAGGGCGCCCTGCGTGAGCATGCCGCCGCGGCGCAGTTGCGGCAGCAGCGGGTGCAGATGCGCGAAGCCCGGATAGCCCGCGATCCGCTCGTTGACCTTCGGGTTGTACTTCATCGTGCACGAGCCGAGCGGGTAGAAATTCGTATCGACGCCGAAGTTGCGGCGGGACAGCTCCGTGAAGTGCCGGATCACGTCCAGCTCGCTCAGCTCCGGCATCTCGGCGCTGCGCTCGCGCAGCCGGTCCTCGCGGATGTTGATGCTCGTCGGCACGTCCGTCGGTCCGGGCAGCACCCCCGTCCGCCCGCGAACACTCTTCTCAAATATGAGCTTCATGATCTCTCCAAGCACCGTCCGCAATCCGTGGGTGGGCTGTGCCCACCGATTCCCATGCGTACGAGCGACAAATGGTGGGCACAGCCCACCCTACAACACTGTAGCGATTGCCAATTCACGACTTGCCCTGAAAGCACCGAAGCCATCCGCGACACCAGCCACCAGTAGCAAATCGTAAATCGTAAATCATAAATCATAAATCAGAGCACGCTTTCCAGCGCCTCGGCCAGCATGCCGATCTGCTGTTTCGTTCGCTTCTCGGTGACGCAGATCAGAATCGAGTCTTCCATTCCCTGGTAGTAGCGGCTCAACGGAAAGCCGGCGGCGAAGCCGCGCTCGATCAGCCGTGCGATCACGTCCGCCGCCTCGCACGGCAGGTCCAGCACGAACTCGTTGAAGAACCACTTCGCCCGGAAATGCGGCTGGACGCCCGGGATCGCGGTCAGCCGCTGGTAGGCGTAGCTGGCCTTGTCGGCGCAGCGCTGGGCGGTCTGCCGCAGTCCTTCCTTGCCCACCAGCGACAGATAGACCAAGGCCGTCAAGGCACACAAGGCCTCGTTCGAGCAGATGTTCGAGGTCGCCTTTTCCCGGCGGATGTGCTGCTCGCGGGCCTGAAGGGTCAGGACAAAAGCTCGGCGGCCTTCACGGTCCTTCGTCTCGCCCACGATCCGGCCCGGCATCTTGCGGACGTACTGCTTGCGGGAGGCCATGATCCCCAGGTACGGCCCGCCGAACGACATCGGCAGGCCCAGGCTCTGGCCTTCGCCGGTGACAATGTCGGCCCCCATCGAGCCGGGCGTCTTGAGGATGCCCAGCGACAGCGGGTAACAGGAGACAAGCAGCAGAGCCCCCTTCTCGTGCGCCGCTTCCGCCAGATCGGCGAAGTCGTCGATGCAGCCGAAGAAGTTCGGGTTCTGCACGATGACCGCCGCGGTCTTATCGTCGAGCAGTTCGAGGATCTCGCAGCGATTCGCCAGCCCGTCTTCGCTGTGCGTCTCGGCGAGCTCGATCTGCAGGTTGCGCGTATACGAGTGCAGCATGACGCGATAGATCGGATTGACGCTGTCGTCCACGATGACCTTGTTGCGGTCGGTGATCCGCAGGGCCATCATCATGGCCTCGTACAGGGCGGTCCCGCCGTCGTAGAGCGAGGCGTTCGAGACTTCCATGTCGGTGAGCCGGCAGACCGCCGACTGGAATTCGTAGATCGCCTGGAGCGTCCCCTGCGAGATCTCCGGCTGGTACGGCGTGTAGGCCGTGTAGAACTCGCTGCGGGAGATAATCGAGTAGACCGCCGACGGGATGAAGTGATCGTAGAACCCGCCGCCCAGGAAAAGCGTCAGATCGATCGAGTTCTTGCCTGCCAGTTCGGCCAAATGCTCGCGCACCTCCTGCTCGCTGAGTCCGTCCGGCAGGCGGAACGACTGGGCCATCAACTCCGGCGGCACATCGCGGAACAGGTCCGCCATCGTCAGGCCGATCGAGTCCAGCATCTGCTGTCGCTGCTCGGCGGTGTGGGGGATGAATTCCATGGCTATACTCTCGCAGAAATTCGAAGCACCAAATCCGAAATCCGAAACAAATTCAAAATCCCAATGACCGAAACGGCTGCATCAGAGCGTCTGCAGGTACTCCTCGTACTTCTTCGCGTCCATCAGGTCGCCCAGAGCCTTGCGGTCCGTGATCGCGAGCTTGCAGAGCCAGCCCTGGCCGTAACAGTCCTCGTTGAGCAACTCCGGCTTCGTTCCGAGCTCGGAATTGGTCTCGGCCACTTTTCCCGCGACCGGACTGTATACGTCGGCGGCAGCCTTGGAGCTCTCCACCACGGCCAACTCCTTGTGCACGCCGAGCTCTTTTCCCACTTTGGGCAGCTCGACGAACACGATCTCGCCCAACTGCTCCTGGGCATAGTCCGAGATCCCGATGGTGGCCGTATCGCCCTCGACCTTCGCCCACTCGTGGTCCTTCGTATAGAGTAACCCTTGTTGTACCGCCATACTCGTCTCCTTCGTGGCACGGGCATGTTGCCCGCGATCTGAAGTCCATGGGCGGGACGCCCATGCTACTCATGGGCAGGATGCCCATGCTACGGTCATGGGCGGGACGCCCATGCTACGCGAACTTCGCAGAGCGGCTGACCACCTCGCCGGCCAGGTCCGCCGTCAATTTCTGCCCCTTCTCGGCCGTTTGGGCCCGGCCCTGCTCTACCTGGCTCTGGCTGCGGGCCAGATAGTAGGCGCCCACCGCCGTGCCTTCCTGAGCCGCCGGGCGGGCCACGTAGGCGAGAGCGTACTGCTTGTCGTCCACCTTCGCGGCACTGAGCACCCAGCCGACACACGTGCCATGCGTGTCCAGGATAGCATCATCGGGCCGAACCGGCCGAATACCTCGGGTCGCGGGCAGCTCGATCCGCGCGACTTCCATGTCGTACGTCCCGGCCACGCGCTGCATGGCCGCCTGGCCGATGAAGAATTCCTTCTCCAGCTTGACCGCCCAACCATAGCCCGCCTCGAAGGGCGAGATGTGAAACTTGCCGTCAAGCTCGTGGCCGTAGAGCGGCAGGCCCGCCTCGATCCGCAGGCTGTCGCGGGCCCCCAGGCCGCACGGCAGCACGCCCAGCGGCGCGCCCGCTTCCAGGATCAGGTTCCACAACCGCGGGGCTTCCTTCGGATCGACGAACAACTCGAAGCCTACGGTCGAGCCGGTATAGCCCGTCCGGCAGATCAGGCAGTCGATCCCCGCCAGTCGCTCCTCGACAAAGGCAAAGCCTTTGAGGCCGGCAATCCGCTCCACAACCGCCGCGTCCTCTGTCAGTTTCGCAAGCGTGTCGATCGACGCCGGCCCCTGCAGGGCCAGGTCCACCCGCCGGTCCTGCGCCCGGTTGGGATCGCGCATGTCCCAGACGGCCACCTCGGCCTCGACGCCCCCCTGCCCTCGTGTCGCGGTCGTCCCGCCCGCACCTCGAAGGCGAGACGCTTTCGACTCGGGCAGCTTCGTGGCCCAGGCAGCCCCTTCTGTGTCTGCCGCGACCCGGCCTTCCAGCAACTCGTGAAGATAGAACCGGATCTTCGCCTCGTTGGCCGCGTTGACCACGACCATGAAATGGGTCTCGCCGCGGCGGTAAACGATGATGTCGTCGAGCACGTTGCCGGCGGCATCGAGGATATAGCCGTACCGGGCCCGCCCGGGCTTCAGGCTGGGGACCTCGTTGGTGCTGACGATATTGAGGAACTCGGCCGCCTCTGCCCCTGAGACCTCCAGCACCCCCATGTGGGTACAGTCGAACAGCCCCGCCCGCTCACGGACCGCCGGATGCTCCTCGGCAATCGACGAATACCACAGCGGCATCAGGTAGCCCGCAAAAGCGGCGATGTGGGATTTGCCCGTCCGCTTCACGTGCTCCTCGTAGAGCACGCTCGGCCCCGGCTCCGCGGCCCGGGGCTCGAACACAAACTCCCCCGTCGATGTCCTTCCCTGCACGACGCACACTCCTTTCTATGCGAAGCGTCGAAATTCCCAGCATAGGCAAAATCCCCCCGCCGTCAAGCCCCTTTTCCACCGACCCGCCGCGCACATGCACCCATGCACCCATGTAGACTTTTTCTACTTGACTATTTTGCCGATATAGGGCTGTATGATGTCTTCCGCCGCTCCGGACGGGGTGGGCCTCCGCCGGACCTCGCCGGGCACGACGGAGAGGTACAGAGTATCGGTGTCATTCGGGTGGTCGCCTGTATGATGACTATGACAAGGGAGAAGGACAGTATCCCATTTTCATCGCTTTTCAGTCCCGCCGAAGTGATTTGCCAGATGGAGGAAACGGATCGCGACAGGGCTCTCCTGGAGATGCTCCGTCTGCTGGCACTGCGGCATGAGATCGGGGACGTGGAGGAGGCTCACGCCGCGGTTCTGGCGCGGGAGAACGATCTGCCGACGGTAGTCGCCCCGGGTCTGGCGATGCCGCACGCGCGGCTCGACACGATCGACGAGATCGCCGTGGCGGTGGCCACCTCCCGGCAGGGCATCGTGTATGAGTCCGGAAAGTCCAATAACCGCGTCAAGCTCGTGGTTTTGACATTGGCCGCCAAAACGGCACCGGGGATCTATCTACAGGTGCTGGGCGGCCTGGCCCGGATCTGCCAGAACCCTGCCACCGCGGACGTGGTGGCCGACCTGCCCACGGCGGAGCAGGTTTGGAGTTTCTTCGACCAGGGCGGGATCGGGCCCGCCGAGCGCACGCCCGCCCCGCCCGGGATCGACCCCACTCGGGTCAAGAAGCTCCTGGAATAGCAGCGGATCGAGAATCCGAAGCGGCCGCAGGGCGGAAGCACCAGACCGCGCATGCGGGAAGATCTCTTCGCAATCCCAAATCCCAGACAAGCATGTCATTGCGAGCGAGGCTCGCCGAGCGCGGCAATCTCTGCCTGTTACCGAGGAGATTGCTTCGTCGCTGCGCTCCTCCTAAGAAACTGGCGGTTTGGGTGCCATGTCTACGGCTTTGCATAGACATGCCTACGAGGCGTAGGCATGGCACCCTGGATCCGGTAGGTTTCTTTCTCCTACCCGCCGCGAAGCGGCTTCACGACTCGCAAGGACATCATCCCAATGACGAAAACCCATGGGTGGGCTCTGCCCGTTTTGGATTTTGAGTTTTGGTCATTGAGATTTGTTTGGAATTTGGTGCTTGGAATTTGGAGCTCTACGTCACCGGGGCGTAGATGTCCGTCAGAAGCTCTTCGGGCGGGACTTTGCGGGGGTCGTTGCGGTAGACCTCGCGGGTGGGACCCGCCACTTTCTTGTGATTCTCGGCGATCCAGGCAAACAGCTTCTTGTACGCCGCGGCCGACGTCTCGTACGGCCCCTGATGCGTGATCCGGGCCATCGGTCCGCCCGGCAGCTCGTAGCAGGTGATCTCCTGGTTGCCTTCGATCTCCGCTGCGACGGGGATCGCCACCTCCACATCGGCGTTGTGCTGCAAGTTGACCCTCACCACCTCCTTGGGCGTCTCATGGCAGATGAACATCGGCGGCCCGGCGATCCGGGCCCCGTAGGATCCGATGTGTTTGTGGATCTTCGTGAGCATGGGGCGGATCTCGGCGTACGTGCCCCGTTTCCGCATCCCCATCACCAACTGAGGGGCGATGTCGCTGATGCTGACCTCGCTCATCACACGATCTCCAAAACGCATCGTCCATCGTCAGGCGGTTGGGCGGCTCGTTCCGTGTGACGCCGCACGCCATACGTAACGCCCGACGCAACCACAACCGCTCGACGGTCGTTTTCTGCCGGCCCGTACCCATTGTAGCAGGGATTCGCCCCCGCGGCCAGACGAATTTTCCCCATTCCCGCCCGGCACCGGCAGGATTTCTTGGATAAGGGCTTGACGGCTCGCGGCGTTGGGCTCATAATAGGATCGGTTCGCGCGGATGTGGCGGAACTGGCAGACGCGCAGGCTTCAGGTGCCTGTGGGCTTACGCCCGTGTAGGTTCGATTCCTATCATCCGCATTCCCCCCCGGCAGGACCGCCTATGGCAGGCGGTTTCACGGAGACCTTTGCACCCCCGTTTTTTGACAATGACCCGCTCAAGAGCCAAGACCCGGTATGCCAAGACCGGGTGGCATCGCCAAGGGCTCCGCCCTTGACGATGGTCGCGCAGATTCGTGTGGAACCATCGTCAAGGCCGGAGAGGGCTCCCAAACGCGATTCATCGCGTTTGGGAACCCAGGCCGGCCTTGGCGATGCCACCCGCCGCACTTTCCCTCCGCCCTTCACAGGGCTTGGCCTTCGAGCGGATCGTTGCTTTTTGACGCCCCGGAACGCAGTCTGCCTAACGAAAACAAGTCGGACGGGCCGATAAACAAAGACAAGTGCTGGCATGCGCTGAGTTTGTGCAATGGTAAAGGCCCGGTGAAGCTGTGATAGAGATTCTCCAGAGCTTCGAGCAGGTGGCGGGCCGGTTTCCTCCGGTCCTGCTGTTGGCGCCGGGACTGGTGCTGGTAGCGCTGGGCCTGACGGTGTGGCTGGCGGGGATGTGCCTGCGCCGGCTGGTGCTGGCCCTGGCCGGGGCGGGCGTCGTGGGGTTCGCCACATTTCTTGTAGCGGGGCAGAGCCCGGTGGTGACGGGCTTGGCCGTCGGCGGCGGAGCGGTGTTCGGGGCGATCCTGCCGCGACCGGCTACGGCGGCACTGCTGGCGGTTCTGGGCGTGGTCGTGGCCTTCCTCATCACGGCTCAGACGCACTTGGCCGAACAGCCCCAATTGCTGTCCGGCCGGCCGGAGCCCGGACCCGGGCAGGAGCGGTTCACCACGCCGGAGAGCCTCGACCTCGTGCGGACTCACGCCCTGGACCTCGTGGATCACGCCAGGGCAGCCGCCCGCCAACTGGGGCTGGCCGATCTGGCGGTGATGGCCGCCTCGGGTCTGGTGCCGCTGGCGTTGGGCCTGCTGCTGGCACGATTGGCCGGAGCACTGGCGTGTTCCGTGTTCGGGTCGTTGCTGATCTTTGCGGGCCTGATCGTGCTGTTGATCTTCAAAGGCTCGGCCCCGGTCGGCCTCCTCCAGAGGCAGGCCGCGTTGTATGGCCTGGTCCTGCTGGGAATGACGGCCTTTGGCACCATCGAGCAGCTTGTGCTGTGCCCCGCGCCCAAGCGGCGGCGACAGGATGGAGCGCGAAAATCCCCTTCCCGCCGGGAGGGATCCGAACGCAACTGGCGCGGTCGCTGAGGCCAACGACGATAAGATGGGCCCTGACATGGGTAAGGACCCGCAGAAGAAAACAAGGTTTGAAGGAGCTCTCCCCCGCGGGAGACTGAGGAGTGTTCGATGAGCAGTTGCGCGAGCATCTTGCCGACCGTGCTGGCCCTGGCCCAGCAGACAGCCCAAGGGCAGCCGGCCCAGCCGGCGGCTCTCCCCCTGACCACCATGTGGCAGCAGGTCAGCACCCTGGACATGGTCGGGGCACTGACGTTCATCTCGTTCGGCATCGTCTGCCTGTTCTACGGCTGGCGGATCTTCAAGATCCTCGTGACGATCTGCTTCAGCCTGCTCGGACTGCTCGTGGGGATCTGGGCCAACGAGCAACTCATCGGCGGCAACGTGGTCTGGCTGGCCGCCATCTGTATCCTGTTCTTCGCCATTCTGTCCGTGCCGCTGATGCGCTGGGGCGTCAGTCTGCTCGGGTCCCTCTCCGGCGGCATCCTGACGGCCGGCGCCACGCTGGCCATCGGTCTGCACGATCAAAAGCTGCTCCTGGCCGGCGGCCTCATCGGCCTCGTCGCCGGGGGCATGATCTCGTTCATCGTCTTCAAGGCCGCCGTGATCCTCTTCACGAGCCTGGGCGGCAGCGTCCTGATCGCCGTCGGCTCCCTGGCCGTCCTTTACCGCAACGTCGAGGTCCAGAAGCTCGAGATGACGATGTCCAGCCACCGATGGCTCCTGCCGCTTCTGGTCCTGGTGCCGATGACGATCGGCGCCATCCTGCAATACCGCTTCGTCAAGGCCACCCAGGACTGGAACGCGTGAGAAGAAAGTAAAAAGGTAAAAGTAAAAAGGGTAAAGGAAGAGAAGACGCCGTCCTTGCCGCCGCATCCCCCTTTTTACCTTCTGCCTTTCTTGCGCTGCCTTACTTTTTACTTTTCCCTTCTTACTTTTTACTTTCTCCTATATTCAGGAATCTGGGCGGGGGGATTAGGCACAACGCCGATTGGCCTCGGCGCGCGGCTCCGCTATCTTCCTGGCATGGCGCGTTCCTAAGAAAGGGTGTTACCATGGCTTTCAATCCTCTCCAGGAAAAGGGCATCCCGATCGAAAAGCAAGTCAGGAACTGGGACGAGTTGAACGTCGATCCCTACGACAAGAACGAGGTGCACCCGTACACCCGGACCCGGATCATCCTGATGAACGGCATCGAGGTCGAAGGGGCGCTGTTCAGCCATCAGTTTGCCCGCCGCACGGACGATTATGTGCTCAAACAGAAGCTGGCCCAGACCCGCCGGATCGAGCAACAGCAGCAGAAGCTGGTCAACTGGCTCCTGCCCGCGGACGAATCGACCCTGGAAGTGACGGTCGGCTACGAGCAGGTGGCGGTGGACCTGACCGCGTGGCTGGCCCGGCACGAGCGCGACGTCAACGTGAAAAACGCCCTGGACTTCGCCCTGCTCGAGGACTTCGATCACCTCTATCGCTACTGCAACCTGCTGGGCGTAATCGACGGCAAGGACCCGGCCAGAATCGTCGGCGAGCTGACGGAGATCTTCCCGGGCCGGCCCACCGTCGCCGAGCATCGGCACCCCTTCGATTCGATCCGCAACCACTATCACAAGGACAAGGCCGACATCCTGACGAAGCTGCACGTCCTGACCATCGTCGCGGGCGAGCAGCAGACGATGAACTTCTACATGAACGTCGGCAACCGCCAGGAGACCGCCCTCGGCCGGGGCCTGTACCAGGAGATCGCCCAGATCGAGGAGCAGCACGTCTCCCACTACGAGTCGCCGGCCGACCCGCGCGAGACGTGGTTCGAGCGGCTGCTGCTGCACGAGTACAACGAGTGCTTCCTCTACTACGGCTTTATGCTCGAGGAGCCGGACGAGCGGATCAAGGACATCTGGCAGAACCAACTCGATTGCGAGATCGAGCACCTGCACCTGGCGGCCGATATGCTCCGGCAGTACGAGGGGCGCGACCCGGAGAGCCTGCTGCCGTCGCGGCTGCCGACCCTGATCCACTTCGAATCGAACAAAGAGTACATCCGGAACGTTCTGGTCTCGCAAATTCATCTGACCGCCGACGGCAACATGTACAAGCCGGCGGCCGCTCTGCCCGATTCGCATCGCTACTTCACCTGGCAGCGCCTGGTCAACGTGGACGGTTCCGCTCCGAGTCAATCGGTCATCGAGACGCACATCGACCGGCACGGGCAGGACTGGCGCCTCGAAACCGAAGGCCCGCACCCCATCGAGGAGCTGCGGGCCCGCGAGACGATTCGGGCGTAACGACAGATTTTGGCCACACACCAGAGTAACCGCGGGCCTCCGTCGCCGGGACGGGGGCCCAAGGTTTTTTCCGCCCGCCCGCGCCGGCCGCTCGTGCCCCGTGACCCGTGATTCGTGCCCCGTGCCCCGTGACTCGTGACTCGTGACCCGTGCCACGGGCGACGGGCCACGCGCTCGTAGTGGCGTCGCCAGACGCTTGTGTCGCGGGCATCCTGCCCGCGCTCCTGCGTGACGAGAACGACCTGTCCGGCACGGATTCCTTGCTGTGAACTGACAACTGAGAACTGTGAACTGCCGGCGGCCTTTCCGACGCCGATTCACACGGATGGACACGGATCCTGTCATTGCGAGCGAAGCGCGGCAATCTGGCTGGGAACTGCGAACTGTCAACTGGGAACTGATCGCCAGCCACAGAGGACACCGAGAGCCCAGCGCGGCCTCCGGCCGCAACCAAAACCAACTCGCGCAGAGACGCGGAGGCGCAGAGAAGAGCCAGGTAGAAGCGAATTGGGCCTCTGCGTCCCTGCGCCTCTGCGCGAGACATAATTCCTTTCATTCATGTGAGTTACAGTATGCTCGCCGAAAATGCTTGCTGAAAAAACAAGATGTCACGGCTTTGTAGTACAGAGAGAAGAAGATCAGAAGGTGTGCAGGGGAGAGGATCAGGGGGAAGAACGCCCGGCCCTCCGCCCTTCTGAACTTCTTGCCCTCTGGCCTGGGCTCTTCTCTGTGACCTCTGTGTCCTCTGTGGCCCAAATTCCGGTTTAGCCTTTAAGCGGATCGCTGTCTTTTCTACCCCTCTTGGTTCCGGCCGCCGGCCGGGCTGGGACAATCGGCGAAGACCCCCGCCTGCGCGGGGGCAGGTGTGTCTGCGGCTCGAAGTCGTCACTCGGCCCTCGTCGCTCGAAGGTTGTTCGGAATCCGTGTGAATCCGTGAAATCCGTGTCGAAATCGCCTTTCTCTGTGGGGGCCGTGTCCTCTGTAGTTGAAAAGCAGTTCTCGCCCCGGATCGGAGTCCGTGGTGACAAGGTTGCCAGTTCCGAACGTGGCCGAAGAACTGTGTTGACCAAGGGCGAGGGGTCCCCAACGCAAAGTGCCGCGTTGGGGAGCCCCGGGACGCCCTCGCCACGGCGGCTGTTCCACCTGCGGCGGTTCCCCTTCCCGGCGGGGATACAATTTCTACTTTCTTTTCGATTTCTGTGGAACAAACAGGAGGCAGAAAGCGTCTTGTTGCAGGGGCTGGTCCCTGTGCCTGCCCCGGCCTGTGCCGATGGAATAGGAGAAAGGAAGATGGGGGAAAGGGGCGACGGTGCCCTGCGCCGATTACACACGAAATGCCTATATCCCAAGGCCCTTCGTGCGAAACAAACCCAATTTCGGGGCGGACCAAATGAGGGCTAACTGCGGCCGGGGACAAGCGTTATGACGAATTGGACCTGCAACGGGCCTCGAAAAAACAAAGCCAATTTCCGCCGAGCGGTGGCACGGGCGGGACGCCCATGCTACGGAATTGCGTCAAACAAAGCCAATGGGAGGAGAGTTTCAGGTTTGAAGTGTCAAGTGTAAAGCGGGAGAAGCCGGCGGTCGGCGGTCGGAACGCCGAGATTGCTTCGTCGCTGCGCTCCTCGCAATGACATTCTTCGCACTTCGCATTTCACCCTCGGCCGCAGGCCGTCCGTGCGGAACAAAGGCAATGGGAGAAGAGTTTGAAGTCTCAAGTGTCAAGCTGGGCAAGGTCGCGGTCGGGATACCCCACCATTCCAGTGTTCTATTATTCCAGCCTTCCAGCCCGAGGCTTCCGCGCCAAACAAACCCAATTTCGGGACGGGCCAAAGGAGGGATAACTACAGTTGGGAACAAGAGTTATGAGGAATGGGACCGGCAAGGGGCCTCGGAAAAACAAAGCCAATTTGGGACGGCGGCAGATATCCCAGTGCTTCCGTATTCTATTATTCGACCCTTCCGGCCCGAGGCGTTCGCGCCAAACAAACCCAATCGCGTGAGGCTCAGAGCTTGCGGTCGAGTTTGCGGTAGCCGATGGCCTCGGCGAGGTGCTCGGCGCAGATGTCGTCGCTGGCGTCGAGGTCGGCGATGGTCCGGGCGACCTTGCAGATCTTGTCGTGGGCGCGGGCACTGAGGCCGAGCTCCATCATGGCCTCCTTGAGCATCAGCTCGCCGGTCGCGTCGAGCTTGCAGAACCTCTCCAGTTGCGAATGGCTCACTTGGGCGTTGGTCAGGACCGTGCCGGTGCCGAACCGGCGGGTCTGGAGCGCGCGGGCCGCCACGACGCTGGCCCGCAGCGAGTCGGAATCGATCGGTTGGGCTCGGGGCTCGGACCCCATCGGAATAGACGCCGTATGGCTCCAGGTCCAGGGAAAGCAAAGGAGATGCCTCCCGCCAGATCGTCGAGACCGGATGCCGGTCCAGATGCGGCCCGAACTGCCTCTGCTCGGAGGCGTCCTCGGTCATATCGACGACCCGATACCCGGCCTTCCCGTCAAAACCCAGGTACTCGGCCATCTCCCGGACGCTGCGGCGGTCGAAGTATTCCCCGTACGTACTCTGGGCCTCGACGACCGCCAGGTTCTCAAAACCCAACTCGCGCAAGTGGGCCGCCAGGTGGCCGACCAATTCGGGGTCCATGTAGGTTGACCGGTCATGCTTGTCGTAGGCGAACATGAAGTTGGGCTTGATGACGATCAGGTAATCGGCCCTGGACTTCTCCGAGGCCGCCCAGCGCTCCTCCAGAAGCCGGTTAAAGCCCGTTTCGGTCAAGGCCTGATCGAGGGCGCGGAGCTTGTCGTCGTCCTGGATGGCGGCTACCCTGACTTGTCTATCGGAGCCGGCGGCTTCCCGCCCTCCTCCAGGACTGCCCATTTGACTTTTCTTCTACCCCAGCCATGCGTTGGCTCGGTCCCTGCAATCCCGGACGAAGCCGCGCCCCCATGAACCAGTTCCGCGGTGCAACTGCCATGTACCTGCAGAAAGTCAAACAGATCGCCTGCGATGACCAAGTGCGTGTTGCCGGGCTTCTCATTCTGAAGGTGCCGAAGGAACCGGCGGAATTCTTCGTCAAAAAAGAGGTCTTCGTTACACGAGAACTTCCCCTCTCGGTCGGGACAGCCGGCGCTAAGGTGCAGGTCGCTTATGACAACCAAATCCCTTGAATTCTGTCTTACTTCCGACATGATCGTCCCTCTTATATGAAGCACACGTATCCACAGAACATGTCAGTGGAGGCACAGTCTGCGGGCTCTGCCAGAGCGATGCCGACGGGGAACAGGACTACCAGACAGACAATCAGCAGTGGGAGTCGCCATAGCCTGTAAGACGGGAATTGGGGTGTTGGCGTGCAGGCCGGTGAGCCTGTCCTGGCGATTCTCCAAGGGCTCGAAAACGGCCCGGTGGTTGAAGCGTTGGGCCAGCTCGATGTACTTCCTGTCTCCGCTGATCGCATAAATGTCGGCACGCACCTCGTTCATGCCGCCGTATTCCGTATCGATCATCCGCTGCATCTGGGCGTCCGTCAGGCCGGACGTAACCTTCTCGCACCAGTCTCCAAAGCGAACCAGCAGGTCACGAGATGCTTCGTTGCCTCCGTGGAGGTAGGCGTCCCGGAGTCCGGCATACATCTTGTGAAGTTTGTACCACGGGACCCACTTGTTTCTCATGAGTTCGACGTTACCCTCTGCGATACGCCTCCAAAAGTCCTTGCTTCCGGGAACACCTCCAAGATAACCGTTGCCGTTGGCTTTCTGGATATCTGCAAGCTCGTCGATCATGTAGGCAAGGCGACGACGGAACCCTCCGTTCGGATCGGCACCCGATGCCATCATCAGCGAAAGCGCGGAAAGATAGTGTCCGGCGGTGTGTCCGTCGAGTCCACCGCTCTCCCAATTGCCGTAGGGCTGTGCCTTGGGCTTCAGACCCGCTTCACGCCGGAATGGCGCGAGCAATCGGTCGGGATCATGCGCCAGGAGGTACTGACGATTGACCTTGACCGCCTCGGAAAAAAGGCTCTCCCGCAACCGCACGTCTTCCAGCGGGAAGAGCTTCACTGGCTGCTCCGGCCTCACCGCACCCGGGGAAGCACCGGCGCAAAGGGAAAGCACCAGCACAACGGTCAGAAAGATCGCCATGTTCATTTTCGCGGTATGGGTTTTCATAGGAATCCTGGGACTGGAAACGCACACCTGCTGGACCTTGCGCTGCCCGTCAAGCAGCGAGAAGAACTCCGGAGGCTCATGGAAAAGCCCCTCCGCCTGCCGGCCCTCGAATCCGGGAATCGCGTGCGCGGAGGGAAACTGCGGTCCTGCCAGGCGCAGGCGCGTTTCCCATTCCGGGGCCCCGATCCCCTGCAACCACCGCCCGGGAAACGACGGCACCGCCACCGGCACGATCAAGCCCAAGAGCTTCCGGTGTCAGATGCAGGAACTCCGCCACCGTTCCCATTTTCCAGCCGGCCTTGGTCAGTCTTTCTTTCTTGGCTCTCTTCATATTCGACATGGCTGCAAGTGTAATTCGCAGCACGACCAAGGAGCGGTGTGCGGAGCACACCCTACCGGCTCGCGCCCTTGACTTGCGGCCATAGCTCTGGAGTTGTCGAGCCGCCGGGAGCTATGAAAAGAAGATTGAAGCCGGCCGCAGCGGCGGGTAGCATAGTGCCGTGTGACACAACGAAAGGGCATGGGGCCGGGACCCCCGGCGCGAACGAAGGCGTTGGGGGACCCTGCGGGCGCCCATGCGGGCCAGATCGCGGGCGCTCGCGCCCGTGCTGCGAAAGGAGGTTACGATGGGTACATCCAGTAAATTGACACGGCGGGGTTTCATGCGGCTGGGGGCCGGGGTGGTGGCGGCGGTCGGGTTGGGCCAGGCGGCTTCGGCGGCCGGGGCCAAGAGGATTCCGATCGGCTTGCAGCTTTACTCGGTGCGGAACGAGGCCCAGAAGGACCTGGCGGGCGTGATCGCGCAGGTGGCCGAGATGGGGTATGAAGGGGTCGAGTTCGCGGGGTATTACGGCTGGTCCGCCGAGAAGATCCGCAAGCTGCTCGACCAGCACAACCTCAAGTGCTGCGGGACGCACGCCGGGATGAATACGGTCCTGGGCGACGAGCTGCCCAAGACCATCGAGTTCAACAAGGTCATCGGCAACAAGTACCTGATCGTCCCCGGCATCGGCGGCAACATGCGGCCGGACTCCAAGAACGGTTGGGTCCTGTTCGCCAAGCTGATGAGCGAGGTCGCCGCGCGGGCCGGCGAGCACGGGATGCGGGCGGGTTATCACAATCACGATTGGGAATTCAAGCCGCTGGACGGCGGCGACATCCCCTGGGAGGTCTTCGCGGCCAACAGCAGCAAGGACGTGGTCCTGCAGGTCGATATCGGGCATGTATTGCGGGCCGGGGCCGATCCCGCCACATCCATGAAGAAGTTCCCCGGCCGGCTGACGACCGTGCACATCAAGGACTTCTCCAAGACCAATCGCAACCCGCTCGTCGGCGAAGGCGATATCGACTGGCCCGCCATGTTCCGCATCTGCGAAGGCCAAGGCGGGACGGAATGGTACATTATTGAAGATGAAGCCCTCGAGGCGCCGCTGCAGAGGGTCAGGCAGGATATCCAGAACCTGCGCAAGCTGCTGGCAAAACGGCAAGCATAACCAGGGGAAGAAATTCCAAATTCCAAGCACCAAATCCCAAACAAATTCAAAATCCAAAGCACAAATGACCGAAACAGGTAGCCCCGCTGTCGTGGCGAGGGCGTCTCGCCCTTGCGTCGCGAGGCCATCTTGGCCTCGCCTCTTCTCGGCCCGCGGCGTGTCCGTGCCTGGCCGATGCGGGGACAAGGTGTTCTTGCCGCAAAAGAACAAGGGCAGGATGCCCTCGCCACGAAAGAGCACGGGCCAGATGCCCGCGACACGAGGCGGGCTGTATGGAAGCCCGTTTTGAATTTGGGATTTTGAACATTGACATTTGTTTGGGATTTGGAATTTGGTGCTTGGAATTTCGCTCGGGTGCTTGGAGTTTCGGCAGATGGACTGTAAAGGAGACTCGCTATGGCGAAGTACATGTGCACATTGATGGCGGTCGTGTTCGCGGTGGCCTTGCCGGCCCCGGCGGGTGAGATCATCTTTATCCCGGTGAAGATCGACGGACCGGTCCACGATCCGGCCAACCACACCTACTGGTTCGGGCCGTTCTCCGAGTGCGCCTCGGTTCTGGACGTCAACGGCGACGGGCTTCTGGACCTCGCCGCGGGCCGGCACTGGTACGAGGCGCCCCACTGGACGAAGCACACGAACTTCCGCGATGGGGCCGAGACCAACGGCCCGGAGACCGACAACAACAGCGAATTCGCCCTGGACGTCAACTTTGACGGCCGGATGGACATCGTCAGCTCCGGCTGGATGTTCATGAAGGGGGCCTTCTGGTACGAGAACCCCGGCCAGACGGGCGCGGTCTGGAAGGCCCATCGCATCCATCACGCCGTGAATATGGAAGGCGTCGTCCGCGGCGACATCACCGGCAACGGCATCGACGACATCCTGTGCAACCACTGGGCCCCGGTCAAGGGCCAGGGCGTCACCTGGCTGGAGCACATCAAGGAGCCGCCCTGGTTCATCTCGCACGTCGTCGGGACCGAGGGCGACATTCACGGCAACGGCCTGGGCGACATCAACATGGACGGGCGGGTCGATATCGTGACGCCCGTCGGCTGGTACGAGCAGCCGCCGGACCCGCGGACCAAGCCGTGGAAGTTCCATGCCGACTACCGGTTCGAGCCCGCCCAGGGCAAAGGCGGGGCCGGCTCGCACCCCATCCTGGTCCACGACGTGGACGAGGACGGGCTCAACGACATCATCATCGGCTCGGCCCACGCCTACGGCCTGGCCTGGCTCCAGCAGAAGGTGGACGCCAACGGCAAGCGGACCTTCGTGACCCGCTGGATCGAAACCGACTTCAGCCAGGTCCACACGATGGAGCTGGGCGACCTCAACGGCGACGGCAAACCCGACCTCGTCACCGGCAAGCGCCTCTTCGCCCATCACGGCCGGGACATCGGGGCCTTCGAGCCGCTCTTTGCCTTCTGGTATGACATCCAGGGCGGCAAGTTCCAGCGCCACATCGTCTCCTACAACCACCTGCCGCTCTACCCGGAAGAAGGCGGTATCAACCCGCCGCCGAACTACGTGGTCAGCGTCGGCATGAAGCTCAACCTCGCCGACCTGAACAAGGACGGCCGCAACGACATCATCATCGCCGGCAAAGGCGGCCTGTACGTGTTCTACAACCAGGGCCCGCCGCCCACGCCGCCGCGACTGCACAAGCTGGCCCCGGAAGAGACCTATCCGACCTGGCGGCAGTGGCCCCAGTACGAGGTCCTGTTCAACAGCAAGGACCTCACCGGCTGGAAGGTGCCCGAGGGCGACAACGGCCACTGGAAGGTCGTGGAAGGCGTGATCGACTACGACGCCCAATCCGAGGCCAAGGGCGACAAGAACCTCTGGACGCAGGAGTCCTTCGAGGACTTCTCCCTCCATGTCGAATGGCGGCTCAAAGAGGCGCGCGGCTTGTACCCGATGCGGACCATCCTGCCGGATGGGTCCTACCAGACCGACGCGGACGGCAAGGTGATTGTGACGCCCACGCCGAACGCGGATTCCGGCATCCTGCTGCGCGGCGTGGGCTTGGGCCAGGTCAACATCTGGTGCTGGCCGATCGGCTCGGGCGAGCTGTGGTCCGTGCGGCTCGACCAGAAGCTGACGCCCGCGCAGCGGGCGGCCGCCGTACCCAAGGTACGGGCGGATAACCCCGTCGGCCAGTGGAACTCGATGGACATCACCGTGATCGGCGACCGGGTCACGGTCATGCTGAACAACCAGATCGTGATCGAGAACGCCCAGATCCCGGGCCTGCCGGATAGTGGACCCATCGGCCTCCAGCATCACGGCGGGATCGACCCCAAGACCGGCCAACTCGGCCCGGCCTCCAGCCTGGTCCAGTTTCGCAACGTCCTGATCCGCAAGTTGCCCCGCACGGGCGCGCAGGTTCGTAGTGTGCCCGTGAGGGCATATAGAGAAACGCCTGACGGCGTCACTACAAACGTGGATGGCTTCGTAACGCTCTTCAACGGCAAGGACCTGACCGGCTGGCTCACCGGTCCCGATAACTTCTGGGTCGTCCAGGACGGCGTTCTGACCGTCACCCGCCCCTCGGACGGTCAGGAGCACAACTTCGATTATCTCTGGGCCAAGGACACCTACGGCGACTTCATCCTCGACCTGGAGTTCAAGGTCGTGGAAGGCACCAACAGCGGCATCTTCTTCCGGACTTCGGATTTGAAGGACCCGGTCTACACCGGCATGGAGGTCCAGATCGCCGGTTCTTACGGCCGCCCGAAGATCACCAAGACCGGCACGGCGGGCGCCATCTACGATTGCGAGGCGCCCTCCAAGAACACGATCAAGCCGCCCGGCGAATGGAACCACGGCACCCTCACCTGCCGGGGCAGCCGGATCGAGGTCGTTCTCAACGGCGAAAAGGTCATCGACATGGATGTGGACCGCTGGACCGAGGCCGGCGCCAACCCGGACGGCACCAAGAACAAGTTCAAGCAGGCGATCAAGGACTTCGCCCGCGTCGGCCACGTGGGTTTCCAGGACCACGGCCGGCCCGTCTGGTACCGCAACATCCGCATCAAGCGGCTGTAAGAGGGTGTGTGAGAAGTGGCGCGGGCATCCGCCTCGTCGAGTCTGGCCCTGGACAGCTTCGTCGCGGTCTTGACAAGTCTTCCTCGCCGTTGTATCCTCAGAGGGAGCGTCGAGGGCTTGCGCGAGGGATACGACGATGAAGGAACGCTATATCAATCCGTTCACCGACTTCGGCTTCAAGCGCCTGTTCGGCAGCGAGCCGAACAAGGACCTCCTGCTGGACTTCCTGAACGAGCTGATCAAAGAGCGCGGGCATATCCAAGATCTGACCTATCTCAAGGCGGAGCAGTTGGGCCTGTCGGAATTCGACCGGCGGGCGGTGTTCGACCTCTACTGCGAGAGCGACACCGGCGAGAAGTTCATCGTCGAGATGCAGAAAGCCAAGCAGAAGTACTTCAAGGACCGCAGCGTCTTTTATTCGACCTTCCCCATCCGCGAGCAGGCCCGGCGGGGCGACGAATGGGATTTTCAGTTGAACGCCGTGTACACAGTGGGCATCCTCGATTTTGTCTTCGACGAGGACAAAGACAGCCCCGAGTATTTCCATCACCACGTGCAACTGATGGAGACCAAACGTAAGAAGGTCTTCTTCGACAAGCTGACGTACATCTACCTGGAGATGCCCAAGTTCACCAAGACGGAGGAGCAACTGGAGACCCACTTTGACAAGTGGCTGTACGTCATCAAGAACCTGCCGCGTTTGCAAGAGCGGCCCCGGCGGATCCAGGAGCGGGTCTTTCACCGGCTCTTCGAGGCGGCCGAGATCGCCCGCTTCGACCCTGCCGAGCGCGCGGCCTACGAGGAGAGCATCAAGGTGTACCGGGACCTCAAGAACGTCATCGACACGGGCCGGGAAGAGGGTCGGGAACAAGGGCGGGAAGAGGGCCGGGAACAGGGCAGCCTGGAACGCGCGCGCGAGATAGCCCGGCGGATGAAAACCGCCGGCGAGCCGGTGGCCAAGATCGTCGCCTATACCGGCTTGACCGCCGAACAGATCGCTGATTTGGAATGACATCAACTGTCTTGTGTTCAAGACCTATGATACGTGGGATTGTGAAAGGGGATATTCGCATGTGCAATCAACCGCCGCTTTCGAACGACACGAGTCACGGCTGCAGCCGCCGCCAGTTCATCACGACCGCCCTCGCCGGCACGGGGGTCCTGGCCGGCGCACCCGGCTTGCTGTCCGCCGCCGAGCGGAAGAAGGGTGACAAGAAGAAGAAAGCCGCCGCTCCAAGCCAAGCGGGCAAAGGTCAAGCCGCCAGGGGCCAGGCCACGGACATTGTGACGCTGGGCGCCACCGGCATTCAGACCACCCGTATCGCTCACGGCACCGGGTGGAACGGCGGGGGACGCTCCTCCGCTCACACCCGGCTGGGCGAGAAGGCCTTTGTGGAGCTGATGCGTCACAGCATCGACAAGGGGGTCGCCTTCATCGACACCGCCGACCTGTACGGCTCGCAGCCCTACATCGGGACGGCCCTGAGGGAGGTGCCTCGGGACAGGTACATCGTCCTGAGCAAGATCTGGCCGCGGGAGGAGTACTGGAACATGCCTTCCGGCGGGGCCCAGAAGGAAGTGGACCGCTTCCGCAAGGAGCTCCGGACGGACGTCCTCGACATCTGCCTGATCCACTGCATGACGGACGCCGAGTGGCCCGCCAAGTTCGAGCGCATCCGCGACGAGTTGTCCGAGCTCAAGCAAAAGGGCGCCGTCCGCGCCGTCGGTGTCTCCTGCCACGACTTAGGTGCCCTGAAGACCGCGGCCGTCAATCCCTGGACGGACGTGATTTTCGCCCGCATTAACAACGTGGGCAAAGCGGCGGAGATGGACGCCTCGGTCGAGGAAGTCGCCCCGGTCCTCAAGCAGGCCCGCGCCAACGGCAAGGTCGTCATCGGCATGAAGATCTTCGGGGCCGGCAAGCTCGTGGAGCCCCAGCAGAAAGACGCCTCGCTCAAGTACGTCTTTGAGAATCAGTTGGTCGATGCGGTCACGATCGGGATGCTCAGCCCGACGGAAGTCGACGACACGCTCCAGCGGATGACCCAGGCCCTCAAGGCGTAGCCTCCTACCCGTTCTGCGGGCGAGTTTGGCAACGGGGTGGCATCGCCAAGGCCTCCCGGCCTTGACGATGGTTATCGCTATGCCGGCACGTGGCGAGAGTACCAACCATCGTCAAAGGCAAAGCCTTTGGCGATGCCACTCAACGTGCGCTTGGAATGCAAAGAGGTCAGGTGGAGTCGGCATCATTTCCCGTGGGGGGACTCCGCGACGATCTTCACCGCCTGGATCGCATTGTGCCCTGACTTCGGGAAGGGCCGGGGCATGGGCTGTGCCGTGCCATGGGCGTCGATCGTCCGGCAGCGCAGGTCGTACTCGCCGGGACGGTCGATGGTCAGCAGCGTTGCCCAATGGGTGATCGTGTTGCGGAGTGGCCACTGGTGCGGCCTGCCCGATGCCGGGTCGATCTGGCGCGGGACCGGTGGCAGCTTGCCCTCGGGCAGCGTGCTGGCCCACCTCTGCGGCGGCGGCAGGATCGTCGCCTCTCTCCAATCGGCTTGGGCGAAGTAGGGATCATCCTTGGGAAGTGCCTCCCCGCGCGGGGACAGCCAATACTGCACTTTGCTCAGCCCCGCCGGGCCCACCTGGGCGAGGCCGGTGATCGCCGCCGGCCGGCCCGCCGCCATCGTCTTGGGCGCGTGCAGGAACCGCGCACAGGTCTTGATAGCGCTGGCAGTGTCGTTGTTCCAGAGGGCATACGTGTCGTTCGCCTGGTAGTTATTGGTCAGGACGATCCGCTGGAGCCATTTGACCGAGGCATTGCCATAGGAATCGGGGACCAGCATCCGGACCGGGCCGCCGCGTTTGGCGCTGAGCCACTGGTCGTTGAGCTTGTAGCACAGAATCACGGGGTGCTCGCCGGGCGGGTCCTCCAGGACGCGGCCGATGGGCAGCGAGCTTTGAAACCGCTGCTTCGGATCGTCGTTGTGATAGCCGTAATAGAAGACCCGCCGGAGGTTGCCGGTCGGCCGGGCCAGCCAGATCACGTCCCGTAGCGGGACGCCCTCCCACAAACCCATCCCGCACGGCTGCCTGCCATTGGTGCAGGACATCACGCTCAGAATGCGTACGGCGGTCTTCTCCGCGAGCTTCATCAGCCCGTCCCAGTCCAGGGCGGTACCCAGGTCTTTGGAAAGCGGCTGCTCGACCTTGGCGTCGCTCTCGGGATCGGGCACCACCTCCAACTGCCAGGTCTCCTTGGCCAGGCCCACCGCGCGGAGCTTCTCCGGCGGCAGTGTATGCGGCGGCGGCGTGCCCCGGCCGAAGTTGACGAAATCCTCCTCGCGGGTCAGGTACTCCAGTTTCGCGACCGCGTCCTCCAGCAACCGCTTCGCGTCGTCGTTGGGCCCCTCCGCCCACAGGCGCGAGGCGCTCAGCGCGACCGCCCCCGCGGCGCCCAACTCCAGGAAGTAACGGCGTGTGACCTCGGTATGCTCCTTGGCCAGTTGCTCTCGTGTATTCATAGCGATCATCCCCATGTCTTCCGGTGGCAGCGGCAAGCCCGTTGGTAGTGGCGTCGTCAGACGCTGTTTTATGCTCTTACGAGCACACTACAAACCAAGGCCTTCGGCCTTGACGTTGCCACCTGTCGTCCTCAGTCGGTAGGGTGTGCTTCGCACACCGTCTTCATTCTTCATCGCCCGGGTATTGGTGTGCGGAGCACACCCTACC
>Ga0194125_10003043_pt1 | contig 27425 bp, 27 predicted proteins | sample TA2KigC250mmetaG_FD_148626 | JGI IMG/M metagenome (GOLD analysis project Ga0194125, IMG submission 148626) | Freshwater microbial communities from Lake Tanganyika, Tanzania - TA2015034 Kigoma Deep Cast 250m | ecosystem: Environmental > Aquatic > Freshwater > Lake | place: Tanzania: Lake... | reverse complement strand
GGTTCCAGGTTCCAGGTTTCCGGTTGCGTTGACGGTTCGCGGTTCACTCTTCACGACCTGAAGGTCGTGACTACCCTGTGGTACGCGTTTTCTTCATTACTCCACTACTCCACTACTTCCTCTTCCCCACCGCTTTAACCAGGCTTCTCCAGGTCTTCTTCATATCCTCCGAAATCAGTTTGGTGTCGGAGAGTACGGGCATGAAATTCGTGTCGCCGCTCCAGCGCGGAACGACGTGAAAATGCACATGCTGGTCGATGCCGGCTCCTGCTGCCCGGCCAATGTTCGCGCCGAAGTTGAAACCCTGCGGACTGCTCACCTTGCCGAGCGCGCGCATCGCCTTCACCGCCGCCTGCATCATCTCTTTGGTCTCCGCGTCTGAAAGCCCCGCAAGGTCGGGAGTGTGCTTGTACGGGACGATCATCAGATGCCCGCTGTTATACGGATAGAGGTTCAACACCAGATAGCAGTGCTTCCCGCGCCAGACGACAAGGTTCTTCTCGTCCTTCCTCTCCTTCGCTATCCGGCAGAAGAGGCAGCGCGTGGATTTCTTCGCATGCTTGAACGTAGCGATGTACGCTGACCGCCAGGGAGAGTAGAGGCGTTTCACAATTCACAAGTCAAAGCCAAGTGAGTGAGTCGTTAGTCGTGAGTCGTTAGTCGTGAGTCGTTAGTCGTGAGTCGTTAGTCGTGAGCCGTAAGTCGTTGGCTATTTTAGGCTACGGATAAGACCGCTCAGAAGCATATACACATCTGTCATCGATGATTCGAGCGACTGAAATATAGTATCATCAACATATCCCAATCTCCGAGCGATCTCAAGTTGGGCGTCGATTTCACTTAATGAAGCTTGGGCGATATTCAGATAATGTAGTTTGTCGTTTTTTGTTCTCCGTGTCAACCCCTCGGCGATGTTCGACGGCACAGAGATGGCGGCTCGGCGCAACTGCGACGTCAAGCCGAACTCCTCATTACGCGGAAATCGTTTCGTGACCTCGTAGATTTGCACCACAAAATCGATAGCTTTCTGCCATAATCGAAGGTTCTTGTGTGGCCGGCTGCTAGTTCTCATTCTTGGGTACAGTCACGATTCACGGTTGAGGACTTACGAATCACGGGTTACGACTCACGGTCCACGGTTCACGACTCATGGATCACTACTCACCTCATCTGCCGTCTCCCAACAGCACAATCTTGTCTCTTCCCCGCTTTACCCGTTTCGTCGCGTTACGCGTGTCGATAACGCGCTTCGCGTGCTTGACGATGAGGCTGTAGTTGTACTTGCTGTGATCGGCGGTGATCAGGACACAGTCGGAACTCTCGAGCAGCTGTTTTGTCAGGGGAACGGACTCAAAGACCGTGTGGTCCGCCTTGACCTTCGGGACATACGGGTCGTTATAGACGATGTTCCGGGCGCCATCCGCGTGCAAGAGCTCCATGATCTTCAGCGCAGGGGAATGGCGGATATCGTCCACGTCCCGCTTGAACGCCACCCCGAGGAACAGGATCTTCGCGTCCCGGAACGTCACGGGCATCATGCTGATCTCGCGAAGCACCATGTTCTTCACGTAGAACGGCATGTTCTCGTTCGTCTCCGCCGCCAGCGTGATGAAGTTTGTCTGGAAATCGTGCTGCCGGGCAAGCCAGGAGAGGTAATACGGATCGATCAGGATGCAGTGTCCGCCGATGCCGGGTCCGGGGTAGAACGGCATGAAACCGAACGGCTTCGTCGCTGCCGCCTCCACAACCTCCCAGACATTGATGCCCCCCATCCGGTCACAGAGCTGCGCGAGCTCGTTCACCAGCGCAATGTTGACGCTGCGGAAGACGTTCTCCAGAAGCTTCTCCAACTCGGCGACCTTCGGGCTTGAGACCGGGACGACTTTGGAGACAACTTGCTCCGTGATCAGGCACGCGAGTTTGGTGCACCGGGCCGTCACTCCACCGACGACGGTCGGGGTGTTCGCCGTCGACCATCTCTTGTTGCCGGGGTCGATTCGCTCCGGCGAGAACGCGAGGTGGAAATCCCTGCCGGCCTTCAGGCCCCGTTTCTCGAGGATCGGCTTGACATAGCCCTCGGTGGTGTTCGGGAACGTCGTGCTTTTGAGGACGATGAGTTGGTCTTTCCGGAGCCGCAACGCGATCTGCTCGGATGCCGCAACGATGTAGGAGATGTCAGGCTCTTTGTTCGGGGTGAACGGTGTCGGGACGCAGATGAAAATGACGTCGAGATCCGGGACGGGATCGTAGCTTGTCGTTGCCTTGAGGAGACCCCGTTTGAAGACCCTGGCAAAGACCTTGTCATCGACATCGGCGATGTAGTTCTTGCCGGCGTTGACGGAATCGACCTTCGTCCGGTCGGTCTCAATGCCGATGGTGCGGAAACCCCTTGCCGCATACTCGACAGCCAGCGGCAGGCCGACGTAGCCCAATCCGACGACACCGATGCGCGCTTTCTTCTGCTTGATCTTGGTTGCGAGTGACATAGAGAATTCTGGCTGAGGCAGGTGGATGAAGGGAGGGATCGGGGGTGATAGCTCCTGTCAACCACGGGAAGTTGTCAGTTTCAAGTTTTCAGTTTCAAGTTGTTGGGGGAAATTTAGGGTTCAGGGTTCAAAGTTCGGGGTTTGGGGTTCAGAAGCAGTCACTGTGCGAGTGCGGCAGGGAGAATGCCTTGTTCGCCCAGGATTCGGACGACGTCACGATACTCTTCCGGCTCTTTCAGCTTGCGGTCGGAGAGGATATGATTTCCGATATCCAGCACCACCTGAATTGCCAGCTGCAGGTAACGTTCCGCATTTCCGTAAACGAGCGGATCCGACACAAAACGATCTCTCGCTTCGAGCCTGATCGTCTTGAGAAGCTGCACGTATTCTCGCAGCTTGTTCAAGCGTCTGCTCAGCAGCAACTGGTTAACCAAAGAATTCTCCCCGGGAGAGTTGCTGCTTGACGTATTCCTTTCGGACCTCAAGCAAGGGGCGAAAGTCGAAATACCGGCTGACTGCTTGCACCTCGAACTCCACCCAGTGCGCGGCGTCGTGTTCGTACAGAATCATTCTTGGAGCCACCGCTTCATAGGTCACATGCAACGGGGTTTCGTTCAGGATAAGCACGTCAACAGAATCTCCGGCGACAGCGCTGAACTCAGCGGCAAGGCGTCGTTTCAGATCGAAGTAGCGTTCTCTATCGGTCTGCTCACCCAGCAGCACAGCCAGATCGACGTCACTGCCGGCCCGGGCGCTTCCCTTTGCACGGGAGCCAAAGAGATACAGCACATCCACCTCAGGAAAGCGCGCGGCAACTGCTGCAAGCTTCTGAGCGCACTCGTTGCTTATCCTATTGGCAGTCCCTTGAGTCATTGCACCCAGCCCACGTTCAAGCAAGCCGATTATCGCGCTTGCATGCGAGTAAGTGCTTCATTGTACAGCCTCACGTAAGTCAACTTTATGCGTTCGAACACTTCACGCGATTTCGGCTTGTCATACAGATGCGTCGTGAGGTTTCGATCATCCACCATCTTCAGGGCACTCTCTTCGTCTGGCAAAATGCGAAGTCTGTATGCTTCTTTGAAACATTCCTTGGGCGTATTGACGACGAGACCCTGCTGCTGGAGGTGCGCTCTTAGCAACTTCCAGAACAATTCGTATGTGAACTCGAATCGCTGAATGGCACCATCGACTTCCAGGTCTGTGGTTGCCTGGGAGACAGCCTCTTCGAGAGCCTTGAGGGCGTTCACGAAATCGCTTCGGATCTGTTCAAGCCTTTTCATAGATAATGACACCCTCTCGCACAATCTCAGGACGCAGCTCATCATTGACCTCATCGAGGTCCACGATGTCGATCTTCAGCAAGGTTCTCACCTCATCGACAATCACATTCTTGATAAAGTTCTTGTTGTCGGTCTCCAACGCGATATCAATGTCCGAAGTAGGCGAAAAATCACCCCGCGCGCGAGACCCATAGATGATGATCTTCCTTGGACTTGCGTGACGCACGATCGCATCCACTACGTCCCTGAGAAGGTCCGCACTCAAGCCCAGCCGTTTCCCATTTGTTTCGTGCGCGGTCATCTCTGCTCGAACTTCCCGCTAGCCACTGGTCGCTGCAAATCCCTTACTGCCCCCTCCCGGCGTTACCCCGCCTCCTCCTTCGCCTTCTCCGCGGCAGCGATCACCTTCTCGGCGACCTCCCGCGGGACCTCTTCGTAATGCGAAAACCTGGTGCGATACATGCCGCGTCCTTGTGTCATGGACCGGAGGATCGTCGAGTACTTGTGGAGCTCCGCCATCGGGACGATCGCTTTGATCTTCTGGAAGTGCCCCTCTGCTTCCATTCCGGAGATCTTGCCCCGACGGCTTGAGAGATCTCCCATCACATCTCCCATATACTCGTCCGGCACGATGACCTCCACATCGTTGATCGGCTCAAGGATCACAGGCCTTCCCTCAAGAAATCCTTTCTTGAACGCCATCGAGCCGGCGAGCTTGAACGAGAGCTCGTCCGAGTCCACCGAGTGATGCGAGCCATCGAATATCGTCACCTTGACGTCGACGACCTGATATCCCGCCAGCACTCCCTTCTGCATCGCGTCAATTACTCCCTTTTCGACGGCAGGGATGAACCGTGTGGGGACAACGCCGCCAACGACAGCGTCCTCGAACTCGAACCCCGTGCCGCGCGGCTTTGGCTCGAGCTTGAGATACACATGACCAAACTGCCCGCGGCCACCGGTTTGCTTCTTGTGCTTGTACTCCGATTCCGGGACGATCGCTTTGATCGTTTCTTTGTAAGGGATCTTCGGCTCGACCAGGTCGACGTCGACGCCGTATTTCTCCTTGAGACGCTTCGTGACGATCAGCAGATGAAGCTCCCCCTGTCCGGCGATGACCGTCTGGCTGAGCTGGCCGTCCACCTGCACCAGGAACGTCGGGTCCTCCTCGTGGAGATAATGCAGTCCGGTCGCAATCTTGTCCTCGTCTCCCTTCGCTTTGGAACGAATCGCCATGCGGATGACGGGCTCGGGGAACTCGATCGGCGGATAGACGACGGTGAATCCTTTGTTGGCGAGCGTGTTGTTCGTATGCGTATCTTTCAGTTTCACCACTGCTCCGATGTCGCCCGCGACGAGCTTGCCGACGTCGCGCCGCTCCCTGCCGTTCATCACGAAGATCTGGCCGAGACGCTCGATCTTTCCGTTCGACTCGTTGGTCAGGTCCATGCCGGGCGTGATCGTGCCCGAATAGACGCGGAAGAACGAGAGCTCCCCCACATGCTGTTCCGATACAGTTTTAAAAACGAAGAGCGAAGGGGGGCCATTGGGGTCGGGTGGAACGTCGATTTCCTGGTTCTTCTGCAGGTCTTTTGCCTTTACGGGTCCGCGATCCGTCGAGGCGGGGGCGAAGTGCACGAGGAAATCCATCAGCGAGCCGACGCCTATGTTCATACTGGCGGCAGCGCAGAACACGGGAAATATCTGGCGGCTTTTGAATGCAAGCCACAGACCTTTCTGCAGCTCGGCTTCGTGAAGCGTTCCGTCATCGAAGAACTTGTTCATCAACTCCTCGTCGGTCTCTGCAATCTTCTCGATCAGCTCTTCGTGGAGGGCCGCTGCTTTCTCTTTGAGATCAGCGGGGATGTCGGACTCCGTGTTCTTTCCGCTCCCGTCGCGGTTGTATTTGTACATCTTCATCTTCAGCACGTCGACGATGGAATCGAAGGTCAATCCCTCGTTCGCCGGGAACTGCACCAGGGTTACGTCGTGCCCGAAGCGGTCCTTTGCCGTCGCCACCGCGTGCTCGAAGTCGGCGTTCTCGTTGTCGAGTTTGTTCACAACGAACATCGCCGGCGTATGGTACAGCTTGGTGTAGCTCCAGACGATCTCCGTGCCGACCTCTGTTCCCTCGACCGCCTTCAGCGTCACGATGGCTGCATCGGCGACCCTGAGCGACGAAAGCACCTCGCCCGTGAAATCGGAGTAACCGGGCGAGTCGAGGATGTTCAGCTTGCAGCCCTGCCAATCGCAGTGGAGGAGCGACGAATTGATGGAGATACGCCGCTCGATTTCATCGGGGTGGTAGTCCGAGACGGTGGACCCGTCATCGACTTTCCCCAATCGGTTAGTCGTACCGCTGGTGTAGAGAATGGCTTCGGTCATGGTGGTCTTTCCAGATCCACCATGACCGACTAATGCAATGTTGCGGATTTTATCGACGGAATAGTCTTTCTGAGGCGCGCTGGTCACGGTATCTCCTTGCGTCGTAGAGAATGATGAGTAGTAGAGAGGAAACCGCTGGGTGGATCGGGCTACTGCTTGCCGCGGAGCTTCTCAATGAGTGCAGCAATGGCATTCACGACGGCAGCGAAGACCGAGGCCACCTGGAAGACAGGTTCTTCCACCGCCACCCGAACGCGCTGCTCGAACATGCGCACATCGTCAGCGACGTCCTTGAGCGACTGCAGCGAGCCTTTGATGATATCCACCTGGCTCTCGAACTTTTCGGATGCAGATTTGAGCCTTTCGGTGATGAAGGCAAGATTCTCCAGCACCGGTTTTGAGCGCTGGCTGAAGTCCGACACATCTCGTTTGAATTGCGAGAGCACAACGATCAGATATACGCAGAGCGCTGACACGCAGACGAGTGCCACCACCTGCACCACTTGGAGAAGGGTGTCCACGTCAAATTCCTCTCAATGGATTAACTGTGTAGAAAACTACAGGCTCTTCGGAGGTCTGGAACGGTTCCACTACCGCGAACCTTCGCCACCCACCTTGCTTCGGGCATCGGAGAGGATTCGCTCCGCGTCCCCCATCAGGTTGCTCGCCTGCTTCCGGGCATCCGAGAGCAGACTATCGGATTTCTTCTTCGCCTCACTGACGATCTCCGTCGCCTTCGTCCTTGCCTTGTTGAGGTATTCCTCACCCTTTTCCACGAGTTCGTCGGTCTTCTCCTTGATGTCCTTTCTCAACTCCTTGCCGGTCTTTGGAGCGTACAGCAGGGCCAACACCGCACCGACGATGCTGCCGGTGACGAAGCCGATAATCAAACCCTTTGCCATTCCATCGCCATTGTCGTTTGCCATAGAACCCTCCGTTGAATTGAAGTCCAACATTTCCCCCTTGAGATAATTCAAAGTAGAGAAATCGTCATAAAGAAACAAGAAATATGGGGGAGTTCGCCAAAATCGTGAAATCAGTCCCGAGAACTACCGGCCACTCTTCATTCTCAGCAGACGGTTTCATTCCATCCGCATAGACCGAGTGAGCGCAACTGTACGTCAAACTTGATCTGGTGATGATCTTGGCTCTGCTTCCTTTGCATAGTCATTCTTGGTATTGTGTGAACAAGAAGCACGGACGAAAACATCAACTTTGCCACAAAGTCACGAAGACACCAAGCGGTATGAATACTTGGAGTTCTACGCTTCTTTTTCATCGCGCCTTGGTGCCTCTGTGGCAAATAGTGGGTTTCCGTGCGAGCTTCTAAGTCCAGTCAACTAAGATCGACCAAATCCCGGCAAAAAGCAGCCGGGATCTCCGTCTTTCAGGATTCCGCTCACAAGACGGGATTCCCAAGAGCGGAACTCAATTTGACAATGGACTTAGCTTCGCTACGCTCGCTAAGTCCAGTCAAATTGGGAGAAAAAAAGTGCCCTGCTGGTGCAGCTGACAGGGCAACACAACACTAGAAACTCATCCGAAAACCTATTATTTGCCACGAAGTCACCAAGACACGAAGAAAGAATTTTGGTTTTCGTCCCACTCTGAAAGACTTTGTGCCTTTGTGTCTTCGTGGCGATACTTTTCGGTCAGGTCTCTAGAGATCATCTGAAAAAATGCAGAGTCATTCCGTCGGATTTTCAGACGCCTGCCCGCCTTCCAGAACGAATGAGGCAGGCGGGGAATCCAGAACAAGGCCTTGTCTGGATGCCCGCTTATCCGCCACTAACCGGCGGATCGCAAGGTCCTGAGCCGGACCGCAACAGACTACAAAAGAAAACATTGGAATCAACGATTCTTCTTCTTATGACGCATCTTCCTCAAGCGCTTCTTGCGCTTATGGGTTGCCATCTTGTGGCGTTTCCGCTTCTTACCACTCGGCATTGCGCGCTCCGTTATTGGTTTTTGAAGGTTTGTGGATTAGAGTGCTGCTCGAGGATCCGCTTCGCCTGTTTCCCGATTTCGCTGTTGGGAGCCAGAGCGATGGTCTTTCTGAACCATTCGTTCGCCACATCGACCCGACCTGCTCCGAGGTTCACTACACCCAGATTGAAATGGGCCTGCAAATGTTTCGGGTCGTACTTGAGGGCCGATTCCATTTCGCTTATGGCTTCAGTGGCGTTCCCTGATTCATAGTAACTCGTCCCCAGATCGACCCGCGCGTTCGTATTCTCGGGATTCTTCTCGAGGTATTTCCTGTAGTAGACAATTGCCTTGTCAAAGAATCGGTGATCGTAGGCAAAATTGGCGAGCTGGAGAGACAACTCCGCGTCATCCGGATTCGCCGCAACGCGTTGCTCAAGTTCAGCCATCTGTCCGATGGCCTGGATATTGGCTCCCGGCGCCTGTGTGGTTGCACCCGAAGGCACTGCTACGGGCTTGGGACCCGTGAGGATCTCCAGAAGTATGACACCAACAACGAGGAAACCCGTAAACCCGGCAAGGGTCTTCCAGGAAAAGAGCGGGCCCGACGGAGCGGTTTTCTTCTCCAGCCGCGCTGACCTCTCACGCCCGCGCTGCCGCCGCGCCTCTTTCGCCGCGGGTTTCGGCAACGCTGCCACTCTTTCACCACCCAGTTCCGCACCGCAGGCCGAGCAATACCTGGCATCGGCCGGGCTCTTCGCGCCGCATCTGCCGCATTCGAGGGTTCCCGCAGGACCTCCGGCCTCTCCTGCACTGGCAGTTTCATCCGAAGGATATTCGACCGGCGTGCCGCAATTGCCGCAGTACCGATCACCCCATCGGATCTCAATCTGACATTCCGCGCACAGCAGAGTTGGCTTCATTCTTTCGCCTGGACCGCCGCTTTCTTCAGGTTTTCGTCGACAGCATGTTTGAGGTCTTTGGAGACCTTGAAGATAGGAACAAAATGTTCCTCAACCATCACCTGCTCACCAGTCCGCGGATTGCGCGCCATTCTGCCTTTCCGCTTTTTGACCTTGAAGCTGCCGAAGCCGCGGATCTCGATATTCTTCCCCGCCTTCATCGCGTCGATGACGGTCGAGATGAAGCCGTCGACCACCGCCTCGGTCTCGACCTTCGTGAGCCCCGTGGCTGCCGCAATCACATCAACGATATCAGCCTTCGTCATTAGTCCTCCGGAGTTTGTGACGGAAACGTCTTACAGTCTGTTCGCTCGAGCTTGCTCGAGTATGGCGGAATAGAAATCCTCAAGATCACGCAAGTTATTGACAAGAATAGATTTCAAGACCGCCGGATCAAGGTCTTGATATTCGTGTACGGCGATATTTCTGAACCCCACCATTCTCTGCATTTTCTCTGACAGCGAAGGCGAGATAAGCTGAGCCGACTGGAGCATTCGGAAATTCTCCTTCAGATCCTGAGGCACCCCCAATCCGCGTGATGCGACCACGTGGGTAGCCAAGTCGATAGCTGCCTGTGCGGCACGCTACAGGTTAACGGCGAAGATGTCCTGTATGTCAACATTTTCGAGCGTGCTCGGGTCAAGTTTCGTTACCTGCTGAATCCTCCGGAGGCATCTTTGGATGGTGCCGGTCTTTGCGGAAATGATGTCCCGATCAACCATTTCGTATTGCCTCACGTCGCAAAAATGCGACTGTCCAGTAGATGCTGTTCGATCGGGGCCCGAATCCGTTTGAGATCTGCGTACAGGTTGACACAACGAACAAAGAACTCACTGTCGAGGCGGCTGTCTCGCTCCAACAGCTTTTTCCCCTTTCGTAAAACCTGCATCCCGATCACCGAGCTAGCCGAGTTCAGCACAACAACATCCACCTCAATGCCGACGGCACAAGACAAACGGTGTTCAATTTCGAGAACTTCGAGAGGTTCTGGTTCCTGTTGAGGGAAGAACAAGAGGCCGAGGTCCACGTCGCTCTCGGGGCCAAACGCGCCGGTCAGCACTGATCCGAACAAATAAGCTGTAGCAACGCCCGCCTCGCTTTTCAACGCCTCGTTTAGCCGACTTTCAATATTTGTGAGACTCTCTTTCAATGATGATCCCCGATCAGGACTATTGCTCATCAGAAACCTGTGTATCGGTACTGCAGGATGGGCTGGTTGAGCAGCTCCCGTTTCAGACCTGCCAGTTCTGAGACGGCATCCCCCATCATCCGCTCCAGCCATGACCGGAATCTTCGTTCTTTCACAACCTTCGGTTTGCCGCTGATGTCCCCGAGCTTGGCTGCAATGACTATGGCGTCTTCCATTGTCCCAAGCGTGTCAACAAATCCATATTCAAACGCCTGGCGTCCGGTGAAAACTCTCCCATCGGCATACTGGATGACCTTCTTCCGTTCCATCTTCCGCTCCTCAACCACAACATCAACAAACTGCTCGTAGACATCACCGAGCAACTGATCGAAGAACCTCTTCTCGTCCGCAGTCGTTTTTCGGAACGGAGACCCCATGTCCTTGTATTTGCCCGTCTTGAAGGTCGAAGCGTCGATGCCGATTTTGTTCATCAGCTCGCTGAAATGGAGGAACTGGAAGATAACGCCGATGCTCCCGGTCAGCGTGCCGGGATTCGCGACGATCTTGGTGGCGCCGCACGAGACGTAGTATCCACCGCTGGCAGCGACGGAACCCATTGAAACAACGACGGGTTTACCCCCGCCTCGCGTCTTCTTCACTTCCTCATAGATCTCCTGGCTTGCCGAAACCCCTCCTCCTGGCGATTCGACGCGGAACACGATGGCTTTCACCGATCGGTTCTCGCGGTATTTTTTGAACTGCCGGACAATGTCTTCAGACGAGAGTATCGGCTGATTCAGCTCGACCACCGCAACCTTGTCGCCGGACGTCGACGTTGTCTCGTCCTCAGGCTCCACAAAAAACAGCGAAACCACGAAGAGGACAAACAAACCGCCAAGAAGCACGACGAATGCAACGATTGCGACAACCCACTTCGCAGTGTTGGACATAGGAAGCTGGAGCTTTGTAAGTTATTGAAATGTAAATGATTATAACAAAACAGCGCCTGAAAGTCAAATAGGAATCTTGCGTGAAGTAGCTTCTCAGAAATCCGGCATTAAAACCAGGATTCCCAAGGCGGGCAGTACGCAAAGATCCTGTGTGACGCTGCGGGAGGGACGGTGCTCGTGGAAATATCGAATGCCAAAGTCCCCTGGAAACAGGAAAAGCCCGACGCGAGGCTGGCCCGCTCGGGATTTCTCGGGTTCCTCAGTCAGTTCTAGCTGCGGTTTACTTGCTGGTGCGCGAGGAACCGCTCAGCATCGATCGCCGCCATGCATCCGGTACCCGCCGCGCTCACGGCCTGGCGGTATGTCGGGTCGGCAACATCCCCCGCGGCGAAGACACCCGGGACGTTGGTTGCCGTGCTGTGCGGCTTGGTGATCAGATATCCGACGGAATCCATCTCCAACTGCCGCTCGAAGAGCTTCGTGTTCGGCTGATGTCCGATGGCCAGGAACAGGCCGTCGCACTTGAAATCGGTGAGTGCACCGGTTTTGACGTTCTTGAGACGGACACCTGTGATAGACTTCTTGCCTCCCTCGGTTTTGCCGAGAACTTCTTCGACAACAGAATCCCAGATGAACTCGATCTTCGGGTTTTTGAACGCCCGCTCCTGCATCACCTTGGAAGCTCGCAGCTCGTTGCGTCGGTGCACGACGCTCACCTTCGAGGCGAATTTCGTCAGGAAGGTCGCCTCCTCCATAGCCGTGTCGCCCCCTCCCACAACCACGACATGCTGATTCTTGAAGAAGAAGCCGTCGCATGTCGCGCAGGCGGAAACGCCGTAGCCCATATACTCAGCTTCTGATGGGATGCCCAGAAGCTTGGCCGTGGCTCCTGTCGCGATGATGAGCGATTCGGCGAGATACGGCTTGTTGTCTGCGACCACTTTGAACGGTCGCTTCGAGAGGTCGACCTCGGTGACTTCCTGAAAGAACGACTGAGCTCCGAACTTCTGCGCTTGCTGGCGGAAGAGCTCCATCAGGTCGGGTCCCATGATTCCATTCGGGAACCCCGGATAGTTCTCGACCTCGGTCGTAATGGTCAGCTGCCCGCCGGGTTGAATGCCTTCAAAGACGATTGGATTGAGATTTGCCCGGGCAGCATAGAGAGCCGCGGTGAGACCCGCAGGTCCGGATCCAATGATGATGAGTTTGTGGAGAGTGTCGTTGGCCATGATGGAACTCGTTTGTGAATAGTGAATCGTAATTGGTGATTCGTGAGCAAGAACTGAAGCAGGATCATGTCGGGCTGGCTGGGGAGAGTCAGCCACCTTTTGCCCGAAGGACTGCTTTTACGTTTCTGATGAATCCTTTGTGTTTCGTTCGCTTGATCGGGCTGCGGCGGAAACGCTGAGAAAATTCGCTGGAACTCATCTCGGCCAGCTCCCCGAGCTTTGGAGCAACGTTCTCCTGTCGCGGCGAAAAGGCAGCCTCTGTCGTCGGTTGTTGAAACCTGTTCCAGGGACAGACGTCCTGGCAGATGTCACACCCGTAAATCCAGTTCTGGAACTCTCGACCTAACTCGCCAGGTATCTCCCCCCGGTGCTCGATCGTCAGGTACGAGATGCATCTATTGGAGTCGAGCAGATACTCATCGACAATTGCGCCGGTCGGGCACGCGTCGATGCAGGCCCGACAGGTTCCGCAGAAATCCTCGATTGGCTCGTCGTACTCCAGTTCAAGATCAAGCAGGATCTCGCCGAGGAACACCCACGAGCCGTGCTCCTTTGTGATGACGTTCGTGTGTTTCCCAAGCCAGCCGACGCCGGCACGAACTGCCCACGCTTTGTCCATCACGGGACCCGTATCGACGTACACTTTCGCCCTGACGCCCGGTCGTAGAGATTTGATGCACTCAACCAGCGACAGGATTCGAGAGGTGAGAACCGTGTGATAATCATCCCCCCAGGCATAGCGCGAGATTTTGCCGATACCTTGTTCGTCGCGATGCGGCACGTCAACGTAGTAGTTCATCGCCAGTGAGATGACCGATTTCGCCTCGGGCAGTACCAACCGGGGATCAACTCGCTTCTCGACGTTGCCTTCCATCCAGTCCATCGTCGCATAAAATCCTCTGGACAGCCACTCCCGCAGCTTGCGTCCCTCCTCGGTCAGCGTCTCAGCCCTGGCTACACCGATCCGCGCGAACCCAAGCTCCTGAGCCTTCGTCCTGATTTGTGTTGTCAGGGTGTGCGTGCTCTCCACGTCAACTCCATCCTGAATCGTTCTCGGACAACTGGATCTTGATCTCGCAGCCGTTGAGAATCCCTTCAAACAATCTTCAACCTTTGATCGACCGCGAATCCCTTCTGTGTCGGTTGCAGGGTGATCGCTTCCGTGGTTGGATCGTGCTCGAGGAAGAGGATCCAGCGCTCCTCGTACGCCCGTCCGAGGATCTTCTTCTTCTCCTCGATCGTCACGAGCGGCCGGACATCGTACGCCATCACGTAGGGCCACGGCACATGGGAGGCGGTTGGGACCAGATCGCAGCAGAAAAGCATCGTGGTCTTGCCATCCGAGATCTTCGGCAACTGCTGGGCTGTGGTGTGTCCGTTACAAACGAGAAGTTCGATCCCCGGGAAGATCTCGAATTCGCCTTCCACCAGCTTCAGCACGCCGTGCTCCATGAGCGGCACAAAGTCATCCGGCATGAAACTTCCCCGGTCCTTCTCCGACGGCTGCTGAGAGAGTTCCCAATGCTTTTTCTGCACGTAGTATAACGCGTTGGGGAACGTTGGAACCAGCCTACTATCGACGATAATCGTCGATCCGCCGGCGTGGTCAAAATGAAGATGGGTCAGGATGACGTCGGTGACGTCCGCCGGAGTAACACCGTGTGCGGAAAGCGAGCTGAACAGGTCGCCCCTCGATGTGTCCAGTTTGTAGATATCCTTCAGCCTTTCGTTCCACTTCGTTCCGTTGCCGCCGTCGACGAGGATAGTTCTCCCGTTGCCCCGGACCAGCCAGCAGCGCGCTGCGAGCTCAATGCGCTGGCGTTCATCCGGCGGATTGGTTTTGCTCCAGAACACCCATGGAACGATGCCGAACATCGCACCGCCGTCGAGAGCGAAGTGCGCCGTTTCGATCGGGTATACGTCGTACGGGCCGATTTTCATGAAGATGCTTTCCTCGTATTGGTGCCAAATAGCAGCGATCTTATTCCCATGAATCAGGGTTCAATCTGGTCAAAAGACCATGCGGATCCACGTGATCGACGCCCTTGAGCCGACGTTGGAACTCTCGTGGAGAAACAAGAAGGTCGGCTGTCGAACATCATCCGCACAGCGTGCGTGACGGTTCGGACACCGACCTTGGGTCACGGTTCTATGATAGATCTACTTGCGGAAGCGTGATGTCGCTGGGCTCAGCTCGGCAAATGTCTTGTCTGGATGTAGCTTCTTAGCCTTCTCGAACAGCTGCTCCTCCGTTTCAGGGTGATTCGGGTCCGGAACACAGCAATCAACCGGGCACACCGCTGCACATTGTTCTTTCTCGAAGTGCCCAACGCATTCCGTGCATTTGTCGGGAACGATATAGTACAGGTCATTATTGAGCGCATCATGCATAGCCCCATCCATTTCCCATTGCGCACCGCCGGCATAGATGGCGGTATTGGGGCACTCGGGTTCACAGGCACCGCAATTGATGCACTCCTCGGTTATCACTGTCGCCATTCAGATGTCTCCTCTAGTTTGAAATGAGCTGAATCCGCTCGTTGAATCTCGCTCGTATGTTAGGTGAGATGGTCTTCGCAGCTCTGCAGACAACTCCGTCGTGCGGAATTTTTCCGCGAAATCGCAACGCCGTTCGCAGCGAGTATAGCAAATAGACGTAAGAAAAACAAGCAGTCTGCGGTTCTTTTTGGCCTGTCTGCAAAGGCCATTTTGCACGCATTTTCGGCGATTCGTCCGTTTCCGTTCGGCCAAATGATGCTTGCGGGAAGCCCGTTCATTTGCCGACCGACGAGAGTACCGCTCACGCGTACCAAATTGTCCATTTGCGTGTCAATAATACAACAACGTCTTGCGGTGGCTCAGCTCCATCGAACGCTCTCGCTACCGGGAAACGAGAAGCCATTCCCGACCTCCGTGCCCTCGACAACAGGATGCTTGCCAGCCAAGACTTCCTTAAGCAGGATTCAGAGAGTGATCCCGAAACACAAAGGCACAATCCCTTTGGAGAACCGTGCCTTTGTTGCGTCTGGTGGAAGCTTCTTAGAGGTATCGGTGCTCGAGAATGTTTCCGTCCGTGTCGTAGACGTACAGAAGCGGCACTCCCGTCGGGATGTTGAGCTCGATCACCTGCTCCCTGGTCAGGTTGTCAAGCTGCATCACAATTGACCGCAGGCTGTTGCCGTGGGCGGAAACGAGGATGTTTTTCCCGGCTCTGATCTCGGGGATGATCTTCGACTCAAAGTACGGCAGCGTACGCGCGGCCGTGTCTTTCAGACTCTCACTGATGCCCATGGGGTTCAGCTCCGTCACCTCACTGGGGGGCGCGATGTCGTAGCTCCGTCGCCAGAGCTTGACTTGCGCATCTCCGTACTTCTTGGCTGTCTCTGCCTTGTTCAATCCCTGTAAGGCCCCGTAGTGACGCTCGTTCAAGGCCTTGTCGTACTCGATCGGAATATCTTCCTGCCTGATGATCTTGAGCACGATACTCAGCGTATCGATCGCCCGCTTGAGAACAGAAGTAAACGCTTTGTCGAACTTGTACGACTTCAGTTTCTCACCCGCCTCGCGCGCCTCCTGCTCCCCTTTTGGTGAGAGCGGGACATCGGTCCATCCTGTGAAACGGTTTTCAAGGTTCCATTGCGATTCGCCGTGGCGAAGTAACATGAGGTTGGGCATAGTCGGTAAATGTGGTTGTAGATTGTAGGTTGAATGTGCTTCTGGCCTAGTAGCCCGACCTGAAGGTCGGGCCCACCGACAGGGTTCAGCTGAGACAACTTACTTCACATTGAAATACCGCGCTTCGGGGTGATGCACGATGATTGCCGACGTCGATTGCTCCGGCACCATTTGGTATTCGTCGGTCAGCGAGACATCGATTCGCTCCGGCTTCAACAACTCGAAGAGCTTGAGTTGATCTTCAAGGTTGGGACACGCGGGATATCCAAAGCTGTAACGCGAACCCTGGTATCCCTGGCTGAACAGTCTCTTGATGTCCGTCGCGTCCTTGCCCGAGATCCCCAGCTCTTCCCGAACACGCTTGTGCCAGAGCTCGGCCAGAGCTTCGGCACTTTCCACGCTCAGGCCATGGAAATATAGATAATCTTTGTAACTATTTGCAGCATAAAGTTTTCGGGAATACTCCGACGCCTTCTGGCCGATCGTCACGATCTGGCCGGCGAGGAGATCCACGTTCCCAGATTTGACAGGCGCAAAAAAGTCCGCCAGACAGAGGAAACGGTCCCCTCTCTGTCGAGGGAATGTGAAACGGAGCCGCTCGTGCAAATCCGAAATCCGAAATTCGAAGATCGAGCTCGACTTTGCCCCGTCGGCGGGCGGATGGTAAACGACAAGGTCGTCGCCGTCTGACTGGCAGGGGAAGTAGCCGTACACGACCTTTGGCTCAAGCAAATGCTCGCGTTTGACTTTGTCTTTCAGTCTCTGGTAATCAGGATAGACCTGACCTTCAAGGACCTTTTTGAACTCCTCATCAGTCATTGTCCCCTTCACAACGCGCCACTGGCCCCGAATCAGCGCAGCTTCGTTGATGTAGCGGAACACGTCGTCCAGCGAGATGCCGGTGACGACCCTCGACCCCCAGAACGGAGGCGTCGGTATCGGGACGCCGGCGCGCACCTTCGAGCGTGACGGCTGAGCAGCAACCGATGGCGCTGATGCCTTCTCCTCTCTGAGCATCATCGCAATCTTCGCTTCCGCGCCTGTCAGGGTTTCCTCTCCAACATCCTTCGGCTTCAACCCGGGCTCGTTGACGCCAACCGATCCATCGCCAATCAACTCCATATACCTGAGTCCGTCGAACGCGTCGTTCGCGTAGTGGACCGTTCCTTTGTAGAGTGGCCTCAGCTCTCCTTCGACATACCTACGTGTCAGCGCGGCGCCGCCGAGGATAACGGGTGTCCTCATGTTCCGCTCGTTCATCACCTCCAGATTCTCCCTCATTACGAGAGTCGATTTGACGAGCAGACCGCTCATGCCAAGAGCATCTGCCCGATGCTCCTGCACGGCGTGCAACATCGTCTCGATGGGGCACTTGATGCCGAGATTGACGACCTTGTAGCCGTTGTTCGTGAGTATGATATCAACGAGGTTTTTACCGATATCGTGGACGTCGCCCTTCACCGTTGCCAGGACAAGCGTTCCCTTATCGGCCTCCTCTTCTTTCTCCATGAACTGCTCGAGATAGGAGACCGCCGCCTTCATCACTTCAGCCGATTGAAGGACAAATGGCAGCTGCATCTGTCCTGAGCCGAACAGGTCGCCCACAACCTTCATCCCGCCCAGCAGGATCGTGTTGATGATGTCCAGGGCTTTGTATCGCTTGAGCGCTTGATCGAGATCCGCCTGGAGGCCAGCTCTGTCACCATCGATAATATGGTTCTTCAGCCGTTCTTCAACGGTTTCGCCCTTCACCCCTCGCCTTGCCTCGATATCGGGTTTCCTTTCCGAGTAGTAGGCCATCAACTCGGTGAGCGGATCGTAGATACACGCCCGGCTGCTTCCCTCGCCTTCAAAGCGCCGCTCATCGAATATCACCTGGCGACAAAGCTCACGGCCTTGCGCGTCGATCTTAAAGAGAGGCATGATCTTCGACGCGTGAACAATCGCCATATCGAGTCCCGCTTCGACGGCGTAGTGCAGAAACACGCTGTTAAGGGCATGCCTGGTCTGCGGGGAGAGGCCGAAGGAAACATTGCTGACGCCGAGGAGCGTGTGAACCTTGGGGAATTCCTGCTTGATTAGCCGGAGCGCTTCGATGGTTTCGAGCGCTGCCCGACGGAACTCTTCGTCGCCCGAGCCGAGGGTGAAGGTCAGGGTGTCAAAGATCAGATCGTGCGGCCTCATTCCATGTTTGTTCACGACGAGGTCGTAGATCCGTCGCGCCACAGAAAGCTTCGCGTCGCGTGATTTTGCCATGCCCTCTTCGTCGATCGTCAGGGCAATGAGAGCTGCACCGTAGCGCTTGCAGAGTGAAACGATCCTTCCCAGACGCGGCTCACCATCCTCGAGATTGATCGAGTTGACGACCGCCTTCCCGCCGATCCGCTGCAAGGCCTCCTCAATCACGTGCGGCTCGGTCGAGTCGATAACCAGGGGGATGGATATCTGCGTGTTGAAGCGGGAGATGAGCTCGCGCATATCGGCAGCCTCGTCCCGACCGGCGTACGCAACGCAGACATCCAGCATGTGTGCTTGCTCGTTCACCTGCTCCCGACCCATAGCCACCGTTCCCTCCCAGTCGTCTTTGACGAGCAGGTCCCTGAACAGCTTGCTGCCGTTTGCATTCGTGCGCTCTCCGATCAGGATGGGCGAAGGTTCGATGTGAAAGGGAACAGCCTGATAGAGGCTCGATGCTCCCGGCACGAACTCTATCTTTCGGGGCGTCGGGGAGAGATTTCCCACCGCCTGAACCAGCTGCCGGATGTGCTCCTTCGTTGTCCCGCAGCATCCTCCGACGATCTGCACCCCGAGGTCTTTGACGAAATGCGTGAGGTAGCCCACCAGCTCCTCGGGAGCAAGATGATAGTGAGCTTTCCCGCCGACGTTTTCCGGGAGGCCTGCGTTCGGCATCACGATGATCGGCTTGGGACTGCCGGCGGAGAGTACGCGAACGTGGTCGGACATCTCCCTGGGGCCCGTGGCACAATTCAGGCCGATGACATCGACATCGTACGGCTCGATGGAGGCAAGCGCGGCGGCGATCTCTGTTCCAAGGAGCATCGTCCCGGCCGTCTCGATCGTGACGGAGACAATCACGGGAACGCGCCGCCTCACATCATGGAAACAATCGAAGATTCCACACAACGCTGCTTTGATCTGCAGAACATCCTGGCACGTTTCGAGAGAGAGGAGATCAGCCCCTCCTTCCATCAGCCCCTTCGACTGCACGTAGTACGCCTGCGTCATTTCCTTGAACGAGATGTGTGCCAGCGAGGGGAGCTTCGTCGTCGGGCCCATAGAACCCGCCACAAACCGCGGGTGCCCCCTCTCCGAGAATTGCCGGGCCACTCGTTGGGCAATCTGGGCGGATTTGAAGTTGAGGTCGTACGCGAGATTTTCGATGCCGTACTCAGCGAGGACGATCGAAGTACCACCAAAGGAGTTGGTCTCAACGACATCGCATCCGGCCTCGAGGTAGTCCCGGTGCATCTTTTCCACCGTGGCGGGTTTGGAGACAACGAGGTACTCGTTGCACCCGTTCAGGCGGTCACCTCCGAAGTCGTCGGGCGTGAGGTCCTCTCCCTGCAGGTACGTTCCGGTCGCACCGTCGAAGACGAGGATTTTTTCCTTGAGGATGTCGAGGAAAGATCGGGTCATCGAGCCATCGGGTTATTGAGTCATTGGCCAGACGCAGGAGAAACAAAAAACCCGGCACGCAGCGCCGGGGGTGCACCAACATTCTGACCGACGCTTTAGCAATTTCCCCCGCTCAACGGGGCCCCGCTATCTCCACAACGAATTGTTGTAGCGGGATTTGACGTGGCCGCAAGCTGTCGCTCAAATCGCCACACCAAAACTTAGGAAATTATCATGCGAACCGCAACTGACTCCAGACATTAAACAGGCAGGAGGTCCGGCAGTGGTAGAACCGTGGTTTTCTGCCGTTGCGTCGGCTCAGGCATCTCGTCGTAGGTCCTACCATCAAGGAACCGACCCGCGGCCTTTTTGTTCGTTCCTCCCCATTGCTTGAAGAAGAACGCCACCCCTCTGTCCCTGCATTGTTCTCTGATATCGCGCACCCAGTCTGGCTTCATTTCGCGGGCACGCGGTCCGGATTCTCCACCCACTATCACCCAGTCGATCCGGCGCAGAGGGAGTCTCGGAAACGGCGCAAGCAGCGGCTCGAGCGACAAGAACCTGACGGCGGCAGGGACCTCGCAGAGATCGTGGATTCGGTATTTGTACCGGGGCGTCTCAACGCTGACGCCCATCCAGATGTTCTCCGGCCAAGGCAAGTATGGAGCCAGAGATGCCAAACGCTGCGATCTCTTCGTCAACACCTGAAAAGTGTGCCATCCAGCTCGCTTCATGGTGTCGAAGACCTTCACGATGAAATCGCTCGGAACGTCGTTGTGAAAGAGGTCGCTCATCGAATTGACGAATATGAGCTTTGGCTGCTTCCACTCCAGAGGTAATTCTGCAATATCCTCCTGAAGGGCCACTTTGAAGCCGTTCCGGTATCTGTGGGAGCCCATGGCCTGCAGGCGTGCAGCCATTCTTTCGGCGTAGCAATTCTTGCAACCGGGGCTGATTTTGGTGCAGCCTGTTACGGGGTTCCAAGTTGCCTGTGTCCATTCGATTTTTGATTTCTGAGACATAATGTGCAGGCCATTCCTAGTGTCGTGTTTCCAAGGTTCGTTGATCAATAATTGCTTCACAAATCCGTGAAATTCGCGGGAGTCGCGCGAACTAGGGAGTCCGTCAGACTCCCTGTCTCGCAGAGCAAGACGAGACGGCTGTCGGAGTCTGACGACCTCTGGCTCAGAGTAAGTCTGTAGACCAAAGCTGAACAAATGAGTGTTGATGACTTCTTATGGGAATCTCTCAAACTCCACACTAGCTGTCTTTCAATTGGATGCACCTGTTGTGAATGGAACGCCATCAAGCTAATGTCGAATCTAAGGGAGCAACACGATTTTCCCAAAATGTTCGCCCGCCTCCACTATTCGGTGAGCCTCCCGGACCTCACTCAGGGGCAGCACGCGGTCGATGACCGGTTTCAACTTCCCTTGCTCGATCAGTTTCAAAATCGTGACGAGGTCCCCCTTCCTCCCCATTGTTGAACCAAAGATCTGAAGCTGCTTGTAGAAGACATACCGCAGATCCGTGACGGCGTCATGTCCTGACGTCGCACCGCACGTCACGAGCCGTCCCCCCTTCGCCAGACACTTTATGCTCTCCTCCCAGACGCTTCTGCCGACATGATCGAAAACGACCTCGACACCTTTCCTCTCCGTCAGCCTCCGGACCTCATCGAACACACGCTGTTTGTGGTAGTTTATGACGTCATCCGCCCCCAGACCTCTCGCCTTTGCCGCCTTCTCCTCCGAGCTCGTTGTGGCGATAACCCGAGCACCATGCAGCTTTGCGATTTGAATGCCTGCGCTCCCAACACCGCTGCTCGCCCCGATGATGAGCACGTCCTCGGCCGCCCTGATCTTTGCCTTTTCTGTCAACATCTGCCAGGCGGTGAGAAAGACGAGGGCAGAGGCGGCCGCAGATTCGAAGCTGACCGCTTCACTGAGCGGGATGACGTTGCGCCCCGGCACGGCAACGTACTCCGCGTCGGCGCCGTCCCGTTGCTCGCCGATGAGTCTGTACTCCCTGCAGAGGTTGTCGTTCCCGTTGAGACAATGGGTGCAATGACCGCACGAGATCCCCTGCGCAACTACTACGCGGTCCCCCACGCTGACATGACCGACGGCAGAGCCCTTGTCCGCCACCAAGCCCGCCGCGTCAACGCCCGGGATCATTGGGAGTGGAAAGCGCACTCCCGGCAAGCCATTCCGTACCCAGATATCCAGATGATTGACGGACGTCGCCTTGACTTTGACAAGAACATCCGCCGCTGTGATGGAAGGGGTTGGAATCTCCTCTTCGAGGAGCTTCTCGACACCGCCATGCTCGTGGATCCGAATACACTTCACCGGGTGCCTCCATGATAAGGTGAAAAATGATTCGAGAACATATTTAAAAAACGGAGGAAATACAAGACAGAGGGAAGGGGAGCGCCATCCCGATTCGTACCAAGGTCGAGCAAGAGCTCATTCTGAGCCGCGGTGCTGTCGAACACCGTGAACCTCGGAGTCGGTAATCGTGTCAGGCCCGAAGGACTCCTTCGGAGAGGAAACCCGCCCGGCTATGTCGTTTGCCGCCGTACGGCATCCCGCCTTTTGGTAATTTCTTTTGAGCGGGACAGGCGGGGGCGCAGCCGCTCAGGGGCGGGCTCCTGACACCACAACGCGTCCTATGAAGCGAGGATGTTCACGCCAGGGAGTGACGATAGAGGTGAGCTTCAATAGAAAAGGCTGGCAAGTCCGCGCCAGGGAACGAAAACCTTTGCGGGAGGTCAGGCTCCATCAGAAGGGTTGCCGGCCGCGCCGCGAAAGCTGCCGGGCGATGAGACCGTGCGATCACTGCACCTTCGCAGAATCAACCTGCCGAACTTCCGGCTTTGGCTGCGGGGGAAGCACAACGAGCCTTACGTCATCAAATACAGCATAGGACCCGGGATGCAGCGTGCCGCCTTCCGCATCATTGAGGATCGTCAGGCGCACATGGCATCTTGATGCCGCATCCGGCGCCGAGATGTCTTTCACGAAACGCTCAAACTCCGACTTATCTTCGCGGAAACACTCCTCCACTGTGCCGATCGTGCTTCCGGCCGCATTGAGGAAACAGACAATGACGACGGCCGCATCCTTCCCCACAGAATGGAAGAGATAGCGGAGGGAAAGCTGCAAGGCTCTTCCGGGCAGTATGATGTCCTTCTGGCTCATGAGACCGGCTATCTTCGTCCCGTAGAAGTCCTTCACCTCACACTTCACGGCGCGCGTCCCCCTGTAGCCAAGCGGCGTTGAGGAGACAAGCGTAAGCGTGCCGGGGATATTGGATGTCTCCCAACCGACCGGCGTATCACCGGAAAAATTCTCGAATTCACCGTTCTTGATCAGATTCCCCGACTGCGTCTGTCCGGTGACGATGACGGGGGCCACCCAGAGGAAAAGAACAACAAATAGCATCCTGCGTTTCATCTCATCATCCCTCCATGTGTTCACAGACCCACCATCCTAGGAAAAACGAAAACCCCGACTATCCATCAATGACGAGGGTCGGGGTTACGATTTGCTGCGTGCGCCGTGTCGGACCCGAGGGAGACCAGCACATTGTACGATGATCTGTGCGTACATCGGGGCGACCTCGGACTCTAGTGACTCCGCGTCGACGAGTCGCATATCCAGATACAAGGGAAAGCGTCATGACCAAGCTCCCACCGAAAGGTACAAAAATCTTCGCCTCATTCAAAGGCAAAGAGTCCCTCGACGAGGCTAATTCGTCGAGATCGATTCCGGAATGACCGCCGTGGCAAAGCCGAAATTGTAGAAGGCCAGCCCCGGCGTCCCGGTCACCAGCTGAAGCTCGTGCCGGCCGAATTCCTGATTGCGAATGACGCTGAACATTCTCGGACCGTCGACGTGGATGTAGCTCCGGCCTGACGCATCGAACGACACGTCGCAACCGGCATTGTTCCTCGAGAGCGGTTCGCCATCCTGGAAGGCGAGGACCTTACAGCGAGATTTGCGCGACGATTCCATGACTGAGCTCACTTCCAGGGCCTCATATCCAAGGGAAACCTCCCCCTTTTCACGAGGTACGCCCTCAAAACGAAGAGACTCTCGCTCGTTGTACCACTTCCCCTTCAGATAGACACGGCCAACGAGATGCAGCCCTTGATCGGCGTATTCGAGGGTCGACTCAGGTCCATACCCTTCGGGATTCCCAATTGTACCCCTGAGGTATCCCAGCTGGATCTCCGGTGTTGCACGGTGGCATATGGCCCCGGGATAGTCCGTGGCTCGCAAGGGTTCTACGATTTCGGGGAGCAAGCCGTGATACCCTGTCTCCACCAGCAAAGATTGCAGGGCGTGCTCGAACCGATCATAGCTCCCCTCAGCCTGGTGGGAATACCGGATGAAGCCGTCCTTATCGAGGAGGTACTTCGTGGGCCAGAGCTGGCTGGCGTATGAAGTCCAGATCACTCCATCGTTGTCTGTCACGACGGGATACTCGATTCCGGCCCGCTTGATTGCCTTCTCCACGTTCTCGGGGTTCTTTCCGAAGCTATACTGCGGAGTATGGACACCGATCACCAACAGATCGAAATCCCTGTATCGGCGGTGCCATTCCTTGAGGTACGGAAGCGTTCGGTTCCAGGCGGCCGATGTGTAGTCCCAGAAGTCGAGGAGGACGACTGTACCCCTCAGCGCCCGAATCGATACCGGCTCAGCGTTGAACCAGTAGTTGCCGAAAAGCTCGGAAGCCCGAATTCTTCCTGGCTCGAAAGTGACCATACGAGAGGAATATATCCACTGGCCATTGGATTATCAACGGAAAAGGATCCAAAAAAAAGGGTCTCATCTGCCCCGGCCAATGCCAGCACAGATAAGATGGCCTTCGACAAAGCAGGTCCTTCAGGGGATTTGGGCGGTCCGAAGGATTGTCAGAAATGGACGAAAGGAGTGTTGTATGCGCAGGAAGAGGGGCAGCGCTGCTACCTCAACGCAAGTTGATAGCCATCATAGTAGTCCATGATGGTTTCGACATACGTCCGGGTTTGCTGCCAGTCCTTGAAGTAGCCAGCGCGAGGTTTTCCACTCTCCCATATGTTCTGGTGGAGAGTGTAGTACCTCTTGGAGAGCAGCGGCAGCGCAGATCTGACGGCCTCCCAGTCATTCGGATCGTCTCCCAGAAAGACAGCCACCGCCTGAGCATCCAGGATACGATTCAGGCCAGCGTTATACGCGGCCAGGGAAAGCCGTATCCTGTTCTCCTCGTTTGTCACTGCTTCGAAGGCACGATAGAGTGAGCGGAGATGGTAGATGCCCGCTTTGATATTGTTGGAGGGGCTTTCGGTCTCCGGAACCCCGAGCTTCATCGCGAGCTCCATTTGCGTTGTCGGCATGATTTGCATCAGGCCGAAAGCACCCCGGTGGCTTCTTGCCGTGGCTGAGAACTGAGACTCGTGACGCATGAGAGCAATTACCAGTCGCCAGTCGAGGTCATATTTGCCCGAGTACTTTTGAACCAACGACCCGTACTTCACAAGGGAGCGTTGAGTTCTGGGGTCTATTTCAGATGGTTCAACTCGAGCCACTCCGCAGTATTCACCTTGAGACGGATCACTTTCCCTATTGACGAAGGAGAGTGCCGCCATTGGGCGAAAACAACCGGTTTGGAGCAACGGCAAGAGTGCCAGCCCACCGAAGAGAAGGCCGGCGGGGAGCATTTTCGAGAAAAGTCGGTTCTTGAGGTTCCTCATTCTGCCCACCCCACAGACAGTTGCGGCCCGACAACGATTGGATCCCCTCAGGCCAGCCAACTGTCACAATCCTGAAGCGATGGCGAGACACGAATCAACCGCTCAGGACCCACGCGGGGAATAACTCCTTAAATATTAATCTATTCGAAAGTAAGATAGTGATGTTGTTTTAAATCTTTGATGTAACCGCTGGACATCCCGCAAGTTAGCAATCCCTTATATCCAGGTTCAACCCAAGTTACCTCGATCTAACGACAAAATCAAGAGGAATGTTCCGCTGAGCGAGAAACCCACGAAATTTTAGAAATTTCGAGGGTTCCGGAGATTGGAAAACAGCCTCGCGTTAACGGATGATGTGGAATTCGGTCTGGCGCCCCAAAATCCACGCTATCGTCCCGTCAGCCCCAACCTCGACGTCTTCCTCCTGGGCAGATCTCACAGGCTGGTTGTCCCACTCGGGTACGGGCGTGGTGGCCTGCAGTTCGATTGAGTACCACGTGTTGGGGAGAAGGGGCACGTCCCCGCGGCCCGGGACCCCCATCTGGCGATCCCAGAGGCCAATTATTGCGCCCGCTCCGTGACCGTGCTCTCCAACAGGGTGACTATAGACCGTCCCATTAATGCCCTCGGCCTTCATTTGCCGGAGAATATTTCCGAGAATCACATTGCCAGTGACGCCGATTTTCATATTCTCCAGGTGGATGTCTTGCAGACGGTTACTTCTTGCCAAAGTGTTCTTGATTCCTGCCGGAACGTCAGTCTCCCCCTCTCTCAGCACATAGCCCATGTGCTGCGTATCCGTATGCAGGCGCATTCCGACGAGGCCAAAATCACAGTGAAGTACGTCACCCCGCTCGATGATGGGATCAGGGTTGTTTGCGAGGTTGACTCCCTTTCGCTGGATATCAACGCTGGGCTGAAACCACGTCCCGAGCCCGAGTTCCTGCACCTTCTGGCGCATCCACCAAACGACATCCTGCGTGGTGGTCCTGCCGGGGACGATGACGCTGTTCGAGAAGGCCGCTCCTATGATCGCGTGGGCGGTTCTCATCAGGTCCCGGTAGGTCGGGAGCATTTCAGGTATACGAGTGGCGATGTAGTCAAGCGCGATCCTTTCCTCGCGGACCACTCGCTTGAGATATTCGGGACCCAGCGCCTCTCGCATCTGCTCCCACTCCCCTGCCGTCAGGCCATCGGAAAATGCGTGGGTAGGGGATATGTTGACGGCGATTGTCTTGGGATCTCGCTCTGTCACGACCTTTCGGAGTAGCATCCATTGTGCGTCCCCCCACAACTCGGCGTTTCTCAACGTCGTATCCCGATAGGCAACGTAGAGTCCGCCTTGCGACGAGCCTCCCAGCGCAAGTCGTTCGATGCCTTTCTCAGCGCCCAGATCGTTGAAGACGTAGATCGTCCTGCGGCGCGCCGCAAATGTGGTGGCCGAAACGAGGGACGAAAAAACTGGATCCTCGTTGTACTCGCGCATCGTCACGATCCACATTTGCACCTTGTGCCTCCTCATGACCTCCGGCAGCACACGCTCCAAACGAATCTTCAGCCACTCCTGCTGAACCTTGGACTGTTCACGCAGAGGAGGAAGCGGGCTGGCGATTTCTTGGGACTGCAAGCCAGCAGTGAAAACCGTCCCTGCGACGAACAGAGACAGCAACCGGGCTATAGGGCGACGGACCGCTCTCTTGATTCTTTGTGTCAAAACCATTTTTTCCTCCTGAAGTAGACGAGCATGCCGAAACCGATGAACGTCAATGGAATGAAGATAGTCGCAATGATGGTCAGGACCTTCATGACCTCGTTCAGCTTGTTGCTGACGCTCGAAAGATAGATATCGATCATCACGGAGAGCAGCTCTCGTTCATTTTCAAGAGCATCCAGCACCGCCAGCGTGTGGTCGCTGAGATCTCTCAGCTGGAGCCTTCGGCTTCCGTTTGACAGACAACGGATCTTCCGCCGAGATCGCCGCGCGCTCGCCTATCCAGCCCTCCGAGTAGTCGATGCACGAG
>Ga0194125_10003039_pt1 | contig 27435 bp, 29 predicted proteins | sample TA2KigC250mmetaG_FD_148626 | JGI IMG/M metagenome (GOLD analysis project Ga0194125, IMG submission 148626) | Freshwater microbial communities from Lake Tanganyika, Tanzania - TA2015034 Kigoma Deep Cast 250m | ecosystem: Environmental > Aquatic > Freshwater > Lake | place: Tanzania: Lake... | reverse complement strand
TGCACCAAACCCCTGTGCCCTTGTATTCAAATAGGTATCCATTAAATCCTTGCCCTCTGCCCTGAAGCCGTATTTTACTCCATCATATCGTGCGAGGTTCGATGAAGCTTCTGAGGTTGCAAGGACATAATATGTTGCAACTGCATACCCTGTACGGGGCAGAGATACCTCAACAGGAATTGCACCGAGAGAATCGAGTTTCTTGATTGAATCTCTTACAGAAATCCCAACTTCTCTGTCCATGCCTTCAATAAAATATTCTTTCGGAATCCCTATTTTTATTCCTTTCATATCCTGACCAAGTACTGCCGTGAAATCAGGCACGGGCAGAGGAGCTGATGTTGAATCAAGTGGGTCGTGACCAGAGATTATATTCATTAATATTGCAGAGTCTTGCACATTTTTTGTAATAGGTCCAATCTGGTCAAGTGATGATGCAAAGGCGACAAGCCCATATCTTGATACCCTGCCATACGTTGGTTTCAATCCGACGACTCCGCATAAAGCTGCTGGCTGCCGAATTGAGCCTCCTGTGTCAGAGCCTAATGCTGCGATACATTCATCCGCTGCAACTGCTGCAGCAGAGCCACCGCTTGAGCCCCCGGGGATACTTTCTAAATCCCATGGATTCTTTGTTATATGAAATCCTGAATTCTCTGTTGATGATCCCATTGCAAACTCATCCAGGTTTGTCTTACCGACAAGCACATATCCCTGCTCGATGAGTCTTGACGTGACAGTACTTTCATATGGTGGTATAAAGTTGGACAGTATCTTTGAAGAACAGGTTGTACGGATACCCTTAGTGCACATGTTGTCCTTGATAGCGAGGGGAATTCCAAGTAATGATGTAGTGCTTTTTATGTTTTCAGAAGTAATCTTTTCCTGTACTCTATCCGCAATCTTCAATGCTTCATCTTTTGTTATTGTTACAAAGGCCGTTACCCTATCCTCAACAGCATCTATCCTCTCATAAATAGAGGTTACAACATCTTTAACAGAGACCTCTTTTCTCTCAAGCAGATCTCTTACCTCTGAAATCGTAAGACTATAGAGCTTCAATCTATTCTCCTCTGTTGAATTATCATGATTCAGTTGTTGGTTTTCAGTCTCAAACTCGATAAAGACCTTTGATTTGTTGTTAAAGTTTAGCATTCAGAGATAATGTTTGCAAGGTTTTATACAACAACTGGTTACATGATTACAATTTCACGTCAAAAAGTGTAATATACAGGAAGTGCATTTCTGCGTGTATGGAAGGGAAAGAGACAAAACAAGAAAGAACGGTTTTTCGTGTGAAGAATGTCGAAAAACCGTTTGTTGAGATCTTTGCAGATGGCGCATGTAGTGGCAATCCTGGCGTTGGAGGGTATGGTGTTATCTTGAGATATGCCAACCGTGAAAAGGAACTCTCTGGATATGAACCGATGACGACAAACAACCGTATGGAACTCACTGCAGTTATTAAAGCACTGGAAGCCCTTAAAAAACCATGCAGGGTGAAGATAATGACCGATTCAAATTATGTTGTGCAGGGAATGACCAGATGGATTTTCGGATGGCTCAAAAATAACTGGCAGAATGCACAGAAACAGGATGTTGTGAACCGTGACCTCTGGGAGCAACTTCTTAACCTCTCGAATCTTCACGATGTCGAGTGGGAGTGGATCAAGGGACACGATGGTTTTCGAGAAAATGAAAGATGTGATAAGCTTGCGAAGCTTGCGATCAAGAAATGCAAAAGACAAGGGTACGGTGTGAATGAACATTGACATAAAGAATCTGTCTGGCATGTTTCTGATAGCTGTTCCAAGTCTTAAAGACCCAAACTTTGAACGTACAGTTGTGCTCATATGTGACCATACCAAAGACGGTGCGTTTGGACTTGTTGTCAATCGCATTCTGCTGAGTAGCTTTGTGCCCCTGCTTGGTGGGTTGGATGTAAAGGAAAGTCTCATAGACCTTCCTGTTTTCTACGGCGGACCTGTGAAACCTGAACAGGGATATATCCTCTATACACCTGTGAGTAGTTACAATCCATCAATAAAGATTAACGATGACCTTGCCCTGACAACGTCAAGGGGAATCCTGATTGATATCGCTGCAGGGAAGGGGCCGAAACAGTTTCTCTTCGCTCTCGGTTTCGCAGGATGGTCTCCTGGACAGCTCGAGTATGAGTTAATGACAGATGGCTGGCTGGTCGCTCCTATGAATAACAAAATTATTTTTGATATGCCAGTGAGTGAACGGTGGAAGGCTGCAGCAGATTCAATAGGGGTTGATCTCACAAGACTTGTTGATAGACAGGGAAGGGTGTAGTTTTATCCCCTGAAGGATGCTTTACAGGTTAGCGGCAGATGGTGTGGTGCTTGTCCATTTTCTATGGATTGTTTTTCTCATCATCGGGGCATTCATAGGGAAGAAATACCGGGCTGTCAAGATATTTCATGTCGCTGGTCTCGGTTTCGCAGTGATTATGCAGATATTTGGATGGTATTGCCCGTTGACCTATCTTGAAATATGGCTAAGGCAAAAACATGATCCGTCACTTTCATACAGCGGCTCATTTATCATTCACTATATCGAGAAAATTGTCTACATCGAGCTGTCACCGTGGATAATCTTTATATTAACTCTTATCCTCGTTTCAATATCAGCATATCTCTATTTTGTACGAAGTAAACATGACATGAATGCTGGCTGAAAGCTCCAACTTTCAGTTGGAGATGAAAGCCAGCTTTATGAAAATATTTTCCTTACATGGAAGCCCCGACTTTTAGTCGGGGAGCTTCACTTAAAGAGACAAAAGTGAGGATGAAAATCTATCAAACAAGGGAAGTCTCCTCTCCCCTGGGGGGGTATTTTAGGGACAAACATTATGATTCTTTCGTAAAAAAGTTGAAAAGCATTCTAATAACCACAGAGACACAGAGGCACGGAGATTGACATATAAAAAAAGAAGCCATAAAAAAAGAAAAAATATTAATATATTCAAGCTTTTTTTGTTTGTAATAAATAAAAGAGATATTTGTTCTTATTCTCAGTGTCTCTGTGCCTCAGTGGTTATAGTTCTCTTTCAATATAAATACGAAAGAGGGAACATTATTAATAGAGGCTTGAATTTTCATGTAGCCGCAAACTTCAGTTTGCGTGTTTTTTTGTTTTCAATGCGTTACAAACGCAGGCTAAAGCCTGCGGCTACAAAAAAGGACTTTTGCAGGAGCCTAAATAGATAAAGAGATAAAAATGGAATTCCAGGAATTATTAAAAATAATGGAGAAACTCAGAAGTGATAAGGGCTGTCCCTGGGATAAAGAGCAGACGAGGGAATCGTTAAAACCATTTATTGTTGAAGAGGCGTATGAGCTCATTGAGGCTATCGAAGAGCAGAGTCCAGAGAAAATAAAAGAAGAACTTGGAGACCTGTTGTTTCAGATAGTCTTTCAATGCCAGATAGCAAAAGAGAAGAATGAATTTGAGGTGGCTGATGTTATTGAACAGATTGGTCAAAAAATGATTACACGGCATCCCCATGTCTTCGGAAAAGCAGAGTGTAGGACAGCGGATGAGGTTATCATGCAATGGGAAGAACAGAAAAAACGTGAAGGGAAACTCCGAGAATCCATCCTTGATGGAGTCCCTCAGACAATGCCCTCTTTGCTCAGAGCACATAGGCTTCAGGATAGGGTGGCAAAGGTTGGATTTGATTGGGAGCGGGTCGAAGATGTTTTTAAAAAGCTTGATGAAGAATTAAAGGAATTTAAGAATGCATTCGAGATAAAGAAACAGGATGACATAGAAGATGAACTCGGTGACATCTTCTTCATGCTTGTAAATCTCTCGAGGTTTATCGGTGTAAATCCTGAGGATGCCCTGAGGAAAACTATCAGTAAATTCATTTCCCGGTTTCGTTATATTGAAATGAAAGCCGCTGATCAGGGGAGAAGACTTTCGGATATGAAACTCGACGAGATGGATAGATTATGGGATGAGGCAAAAGGGAAAGAGAGGTGATTTATAACAGAGGTGATTTATAACCTTGACAGAGAAAATGATCCGTGGTATAAAAATTTAACCTGTGTTTCGGGTTTTATTTTTTTCCTGAAAAGGAGAAGGAGGGGTGTAGTCGTATGTCGTTAGAAGGTAAAGTGAAGTGGTTTAATGAGACAAAAGGGTATGGCTTTATCCAGCAGGATAATGGGCCTGATGTCTTCGTGCACTATTCCGCCATCTCATCAGAAGGATTTAAAACTCTATCAGAGGGACAGAGGGTCCAATTTGATGTTGTTGAAAGTGATCGTGGGTTAAAGGCAGTAAATGTCATGAAAATGTAACAATCAATACAAGGGCCTGCTCTGCAGGCCCTTGCTCAATCCTGAAATTCTTTCTTTTAGCTCCCTTTTCTATTTGACAAAGTTCCGCTTTTCTTTTATGTTTAATTACCATGGCCATGACAATAAAAATGAGAACGAAAGTTCTTCTTTCTTTGGTATCAGTTAAGGGATAGAGTTCGAATATGAGGCTACCAGAATGGATAAAAACTAAGAGATGCACAGGTATTCATGATACAAAACGTATACTCAGGTACCATGGTCTTGCTACGGTATGTGAGGAAGCACGGTGTCCAAATATTGGTGAATGCTTTTCAAGACCAACCGCTACCTTTATGATACTTGGATCAAAATGCACAAGAAACTGTGGCTTTTGTTCTGTTGAATCTTCTCTCCCGGGGCCTCTTAATCCAGAAGAACCTGAAAGGGTTGCAATGGCTGCACGAGAAATGGGACTGCGATATATTGTTATTACATCGGTAACACGGGATGATCTTTACGACGGTGGGGCAGGACATTTTGCAAAAACCGTGTCCGCCATCAAAAGACATCTGCCTTCCTCAAAGGTAGAGGTGCTAACGCCTGATTTTAAAGGCAATAGAGACGCTTTAAACAAGGTGCTGGTTTCAGAACCTGATGTCTATAACCACAATGCGGAAACTGTTCCGAGGCTTTATCCTCTGATAAGGCCACAGGCAGATTACAGGCGCTCTCTGTCCTTGTTAGAGCAAGTAAAAAAGAGTGCACCGAACATACGTACAAAATCAGGGCTTATGCTCGGGCTTGGAGAAACGTTTGATGAGGTTGTTGGTGTCTTGAGGGATTTACGAAGCGCAGGATGTGATATTGTCACAATCGGCCAGTATCTAAGGCCTTTGAGGATAAACCTGCCTGTCATTGAATACATAAGACCAGAGATATTTGAAAGAATTCGTCTTACGGCTCTTTCTCTGGGATTTCAATATGTAGCTTCTGCTCCACTTGTAAGGAGTTCAATGAATGCAGAGGAGATGTATCATAATTGAAAGTAATATTCACTATAATGTCATTCCAGCTTGTCTGGAATCTTTCTTTATAACATCTCTCTTGCCCCCTTAATTAAAGGGGACGAATGAAGGATTCCGAACAAGTCGGAATGACAAACTAAATCAGATGGAGAGAACGACTATGTATGAGTTCAACAGGATCAAAAGACTACCACCATATGTCTTCAGCATCGTGAATGCCCTGAAAATAGAGGCAAGACATCGCGGGGAAGATATTATTGACTTAGGGATGGGAAACCCTGATGGTGCACCATCAAAACATATTATAGATAAACTCTGTGAGGCTGCATATAACCCAAAAAACCACAGATATTCAGCATCGAAAGGGATAACCCAGCTGAGGAATGCGATATGTGAATGGTATGCAAGACGTTATGATGTCATCCTTGATCCTGAGATAGAGGCTGTTGTTACCATAGGCTCAAAGGAAGGCCTTTCTCATCTTGCACTCGCAACTATAAGTCCTGGTGACGTCGTCATGACTCCGACCCCAGCCTATCCCATACATCCTTACAGCGTGATCATAGCTGGTGGTGAGGTAAGGAGTATCCCAATAGGCAAAGGGATAGACTTCTTTGTGGAGATGGAAAACGCATATAAGTCTTCATGGCCAAGGCCAAAGATGCTTATCATAAATTTCCCTCATAATCCTACGACTCAGGTTCTTGAGGGATTAGATTTTTTCGAAAAGGTTGTAGATTTTGCAAAGGAAAACAATATCATTGTTCTGCACGATCTGGCGTATGCAGATCTTGTCTTTGATGACTATAAAGCCCCGAGTTTTCTACAGGTACCCGGTGCAAAGGATGTTGGAGTTGAATTTTTCTCCTTGACGAAGAGCTATTCAATGGCCGGGTGGAGGGTTGGTTTCTGTGTGGGGAATCAGGATATTGTCGGTGCTCTTATCAAGATAAAGAGTTATCTCGACTACGGGATGTTCCAGCCCATACAGATTGCGAGCATTGTAGCATTGAGAGGCCCTCAGGATTGTGTTGAGGATATACGGAAGACCTATGAGTCAAGGCGCAATGCACTCATAAAGGGTCTCCATCAGGCTGGCTGGAATGTAGACCCGCCAAAGGCAACAATGTTTGTATGGGCAGAGATACCAGTCCGATTTAAAAAGATGGGTTCCCTTGAATTTACCAAGATACTTATCCAGGAGGCAGGTGTTGCTGTATCCCCTGGTATCGGGTTTGGTGAAGGTGGTGATAACTATGTTAGGTTTGCCCTTGTAGAGAATGAGCACAGGATCAGACAGGCAACAAAAGGATTAAGAAAGGTGTTGAAAAAATGATAAACGTCGGAATCATAGGGTTTGGAATAGTCGGTAGTGGTACCGCAAAGGTTCTCCTTGAACATAAGGATATTCTTAGAGAAAGACTCGGTTTCGAGATAAACCTCAAGAGGATTGCTGACCTCGACATTAAACGGGACAGGGGTATAAATGTACCTGAAGGAGTTCTTACCACAGATGTAAATATGATCTTCAATGACCCTGATATTCAGATAGTCGTCGAACTCATTGGTGGCATCAGACCTGCCAAGGATTTCATCCTAAAGGCAATTCAGAATGGCAAACATGTTGTTACTGCGAATAAAGCGCTTCTTGCCACCGAGGGAACTGATATATTTGATGCAGCATATAAGGCTGGAGTAGAGGTTGGATTTGAGGCATCTGTAGCAGGAGCCATTCCCATTATTAAGGTAATGAAGGAAGGGCTTGTTGCAAACAGGATAAAGGCAGTTTACGGGATCATCAATGGCACATCAAATTATATCCTCACAAAAATGACAGAAGAAGGTGTTGAGTTTTATGATGCATTGAAGGAGGCACAGAAACTCGGTTATGCAGAAGCCGATCCAACCCTTGACATTGAAGGGATTGACACTGCGCATAAGCTCACAATCCTTGCGACCCTTTCATACGGGATTCCCCTCTCATATAATTCTATACATATAGAAGGAATTTCCAAGATTTCTTCGCAAGATATAGGTTTTGCATCTGAATTGGGTTACAAGGTGAAACTGCTTGCTATCGCAAAGGAATCAGAAGGTGAAATAGAGCTCAGAGTTCATCCGACAATGCTTCCAAAAGAGTATCTGATATCAAAGGTTGATGGTCCGTTCAATGCCATTTATGTTGAGGGAGATGCGACAGGGTCAACCTTATATTATGGAAGAGGTGCCGGTTCTGTCCCCACAGGGAGTGCTGTGGTGAGTGACATCGTTGATATTGCAAGGAATATTCAAAAAAATGCTATAGGAAGGGTACCGACGATACCAAAGATTTTCGGAGATATAAGGATAAAAAAGATAGACGATGTAATATCCAAGTATTATTTCAGGTTCTCGGCGCTTGACAGACCGGGTGTCCTTTCGAAGATTTCAGGGATACTTGGAAACTATAATATCAGTATTGCATCAGTCATTCAGAAAGGCAGAAAGATTGGCGAAGCTGTTCCGCTCGTTGGTCCTTACCCATGAGGCAAAGGAAAGGATGTGAGGCAGGCTGTGAATGAGATAGACCAGTTATCTGTTGTGATGGATAAGACAATATTTATAAGGGTTGAGGGGAAAGAGGGAAGTTAAGAGGCAAGAAAGAGATTCGTGGAGTTTACAGAGGAACAGTTTCAGAGATATAGCAGACAAATTATCCTTCCGGAGGTTGGCGAAGAAGGACAGAAAAAGATTGGGAGTGCAAGAGTATTTCTTGTCGGAGCAGGTGGTCTTGGTTCGTCCGTCGGTTACTATCTTACTGCAGCAGGGATCGGTACCATTACAATTATTGATAATGACAAAGTCGAGTTAAGCAATCTTCAGCGTCAGATAGCACATACAATCAAAACCCTCGGGATGCCAAAAGCTGAATCTGCAAAAGAGACATTTCAATCTCTGAATCCTGATGTACATGTGGTTGCAATCAAGCAGAGGCTAACAAAAGAGAATATTCTCGATTTGATAAGAGATTATGACATTGTTATTGATTGCAGTGATAACTTTCCAACCAGGTTTCTTGTCAATGATGCCTGTGTCATGACAAAAAAAATACTTGTAACAGGTGCGGTATCACAATTTGAAGGACAGGTTATGGCTGTGATACCAGGCGTTGGTCCGTGTTACAGATGTCTCTTTGAAGAACCTCCTGTACCTGATGCCTTCCCCTCTTCACATGATGTCGGAATACTTGGTGTAGTTCCTGGAGTCATAGGGATACTTCAGGCGACAGAGGTCTTGAAGATTCTCCTCGGCAAAGGAGAAATTCTCAAAGACACTCTCTTAATCTACAATGCACTTACTGCAACATTCAGAAAAGTAACAGTTCCAAAGAGGCCGGACTGTTCAGTGTGTGGTGATAATCCGAAAGAATTACTAATAAGTTCATAAGTAAGGCCACATAACCGTCATTCCCCGACTCGATCGGGGAATCCAGAAGACTGGATTAGGAGCCTGCCCCGTACTTGATACGGGGGTCAAGCCGGATAATGACAACATTCGCATATGATGTGGTTTTACTTATGAACTCCTTAGTATATGTCATTGACCCGAAAATACCCCTCTTTGGTAAAGAGGGGTTCGGGGAGATTTTATGAATTATAACTGCAAACATTTGTTCTTAAAATCCCCCTTCATCCCCCTTTGCCAAAGGGGGAATAAATGATATTTTCATACTCCCTTGTGAGCCGATGGCTTATGTCATTCCCGTGAAAACGGGAATCCAGTTTTCACCATGAACAAATTATTTATCACAAGAGAACTCCTCGATGAAATAATCTCACATTGCAGAGAGGACTATCCAAAAGAGGCATGTGGAATCCTTGGAGGAAAGGGGAATACCATAAAAAAGGTTTATAGGGCAGTAAATGTTGATAATTCATCAGTAACTTATCGGATAGAACCTTTTCAAATTCTGAAGTCTCTTCAGCAGGGCGGTTTAGAGATGATCGCAGTTTACCATTCACATCCTCATTCTCAAGCGTATCCTTCTTTAATTGATATTGAACGCTCTTCTGAACCGTATTCTCCTTATGTATCAATTTATATGATTGTAAGCCTTGTACAGGGGGAACCTGAAGTAAGTGTCTTTGCCATAAAAGATAGGGATATCAGAGAAATAGAATTGATAATTGCTTGATTTTTCAGGATATTTTTTAGGACTTCAAGAAATCTTGACACCAGTCTTTCTATTCTCTTAAATTATAAGTGCTTCTGTTCACATTTGGAGGGGAAATGGGGTAGGGATAGCTTTAATCACCAAAGATCTATTTTTAAAATCTTAAGGCTTGAAAATGGCTTTCGATTTTCAAGCCCCAGTCTTCTATCTTCAACAATCCTCGACACTTGAAATGTCTTTAAAATATAGATATTACATTCACTCATAAAGAATGCATAGCAGGATGTGGTGAGGGTAGCAGAGGCAGGGAAGAAAAAGAAAGGAGACAGTGCAATGGGAGACAAAAATTGTTCTAAATGTGGAACAATCAACTCATCAATAGCAAATTTTTGCAAAAGCTGCGGTACTACATTGAAAAGAATGGATATGGTTATTGAAGATATGGACTTAAAGAAGGAAATTCCTCTAAGGAAAGCCAAGAAGGATGAAGCTGGAAAACAGATTTCAGAAGAACAAAAACATTTGGACACAACAAAGAAGATAAGTAAATTTGAAAAAATGAAAAAGAGCCCGGATTTTTATAAGATACTACCCCCTATCGGCGGTTTTTTCTTTACTTTGCTATTGCTGGGGATTGCTTCGGAAATATTCAGACAAGGAAGCTTCGGATACAGGCTTTTTTTACCTGAGGGAGATTGGTATCAAAAGGCTGTTCCTTTAATTATAGTATTTTTGTTCATCTGGTCATTAATCCTGCTCATGTCTAAACTGCGGGAAGTCCAAAAAGAGGGAAAGAACCTTAAAGAAATGGTTATCTTGAACCTCCCTTATTTTATACATAAAGAGGGCGTTAAGGTTACCATAGATAAGATTTCTTCTAATAAAAAAATCAACAATGGGAAGCTTTTTGAAAAAGTTATTTCTCTCTTAGATCAATTAGATACAACCAATGATGTCCAACGAAGTCATGAAATTTTCAAGCACCAAACCGTGATAGACTCTAATACCGCTGTATCGGACTATGCAATTGTACGTATATTCATTTGGGCAATGCCTGTGCTGGGCTTTATCGGGACTGCCATTGGTATAGGGCTTGCAGTAGGCAATTTCCCCGGTTTTCTATCAGGCGATATAGAGAATATCGAGATGGTTAAAAAGGAGATGTTCAAGGTTTTGGGAGGGTTGTCCTATGCCTTTGATACAACATTGTTAGGGTTAGCAACATGTCTATTTACCATGCTCCTGGCCTCTTTTACTCAAAATAGAGAAAAGGGTTTACTTACTGATGTTGAAAATCTATGTCTTAAAATCATTGCCAGATTTAAATCCGAAACGCCGACTATGCCAATTACCCAATTAATAGATTCATTGGTTAATCCAATTGTGACTATCCGGGAGGAAGTGGATGCCATATCTGAAAGATTTTCAAACAACCTTAAGGTGTTTGCTGATAGTTTTGTAGCCGCAGCCCAGGAATTATCCAGAGAGATTGCAGAACTGCCCCTGAAATTGCAAAATGAAGGTAAGGATATTAAAAAGGTTACAGGTGATCTTCAAAAATTCAGTCAGGTTTTAGGATGTATTCTTGAAGATAGCAATGTGCAATTCAAGGAGTCCCTTGCAAATCTTTCGTCCCATATTGAACCTTTGCATTTAACACTCAAGCTTAATATTCAATCATTTAATACACTAAACTCAATCAACCAGGTTTTGACCGAGATGCAAAGAACTCTAAACAGTTTAACGCCCTTACTTAACAGGCTTAGTGATCCTCTTGAATTCAGGCTGGTTCCCTTCCATTCAGATGATTATAGTGCCCGGATGTCAACGAATGCTAAACCTCTTGAAATAAAAGAGGGTGTGTAAGATGGAGGTATGTGAAGATTGTAAAAAGGATGGCTGTGTTGAAATGTCCTGAATGTTATTTTGAAAATGAAAATGATGCAAAATTTTGCATTAGATGTGGATATAAGATTCCAGAGGAATCACCTTTCACAAAATTAGGAGCAGCCGAGCAAAAACAAAAAAAGACCTTCAAAAAAGGTTATGTGATCCTGCCTTTGATTTTGATTTCTACTATGATAATATACCTTCTATTATCAAGTTATTTATTATCTCCAAAAACACCAGCAACTAAGAGTGAAGAAATACAACAACCATTAAAAGAGGCCCTTCCCTCATTACCTCCGGAACCTGCAACAAAACCTTCTCCCCCGCCTGCCCCAGAACCTCCTCCTCTTACTGAAAGGCCACAGAGACCTGCTGCAAATGAGAGACACGAGACAATTATTCGTTACCTTAAATTAGGAAGGGCTTTTTATGAAGATGGCAATTATGACAAGGCTGTAGAGATATTTAATAGGGTACTAAAGATAGACCAGAATAATGAAGAGGCACTAAATGGCATTAGAAAGGCTGAAGAAGCAAGAGAAAGTCGGTATACTAAAGGGCATTAGAAAGCATTATGACAATAAACAAGACCTGAACTTCATCACTTTTGACCCCCATCATGATCCTCTTCAACCCCTTTGAAATAATGTTCTCTTTAAAGTAAAATAGGCTACGTTAAATTTTTGTTACTGGCAGGTAGAGAAAGTATGAGTTATGTAAAAGGTCTTAAATGTAGGGAATGTAACAGGGAATACCCTGTTGAGCCGATGTATGTGTGCGAATTCTGTTTTGGTCCGCTCGAAGTAGTCTATGATTATAACGGGATAAAGAAGGTTCTGACAAAAGAGGTGATAGAAAAAAGGGGACAGAATCTATGGAGATACAGAGAGCTGCTCCCTATAGATGGTGAACCTCAGGTAGGCCTTCAATCAGGATATACTCCACTTCTCAAGGCCGATAATCTTGCAAGAGAATTGGGAGTAAAGGAACTGTATGTCAAGGACGATACCGTTTCACATCCTACCCTCTCATTTAAAGACAGGGTTGTTGCTGTTGCCCTCACCAAGGCAAGAGAATTCGGTTTTGATACCGTTGCGTGCGCATCAACAGGAAACCTTGCCCATTCTGTATCAGCCCAGGGCGCAAAGGCAGGGTTTAAGCGATTTATATTTATCCCTGCAACACTCGAGGCAAGCAAGATAGTTGCGTCGCTTGTATATGAGCCCAACCTTATTGCAGTTGACGGTAATTACGATGAGGTAAACAGGTTATGCAGTGAAATAGCGAACAAATACAGATGGGCCTTTGTAAATATAAACATAAGGCCATTCTACGCAGAGGGTTCAAAGACACACGGTTTTGAGATTATAGAGCAGTTCGGATGGAAGGCTCCTGATAATATCGTCGTACCGTGTGCAAGCGGATCACTTCTGACAAAAATATGGAAGAGCCTCAAGGAATTCAAAGAGATTGGTATCATACACGATGTGCAAACGAGGATATTTGCAGCTCAGGCAACGGGATGTTCACCGATTTCTACAGCAATCAAACAAGGGACTGATGTAATCAGGCCTGTAAAACCGAATACCATTGCCAAATCACTCGCTATTGGAAACCCTGCTGACGGGTTTTATGCTACGCAGGCTGTGAATGAGAGTGGAGGCTATGGCGAAGATGTCTCTGATCCGGAGATTATAGAAGCAATAAAACTTCTTGCAAGGACAGAGGGGATATTTTCAGAGACAGCAGGTGGGGTTACTGTTGCGGCAACAAAAAAACTCATAGAGAGTGGCAGGATAGCAAGAGATGAGGTGACAGTAGTATGTATTACTGGGAATGGGCTTAAGACGCAGGAGGCATTGCATGGTCAGACCATTTCCCCATATTACATAAAACCAAACCTTGCATCGTTTGAAGAAGTGCTAAAAAAGATAGAACACAGTAAACAGTAAACGGTGTACTCTGAGAGTTCTTCATGCTGTTTACTGACTACTGTCTACTGTATGCTGAGAAATAGGAGGTATATAGATGGCAGTGAAGGTAAGGATTCCAGCTCCTCTTCAGAGGTTGACACAGGGACTGGGAGAGGTAGAGACCGGTCCAGGCACGATAATTGACCTTGTGAATGATCTTGATAAAAGATTCCCTGGAATAGGTGAGAGGATCTCTGAAGCAGGGAAGATAAGAAGATTCGTGAATATCTATGTAAATGAAGAAGACATACGATTCCTCAAGGCTGAGGAATCAGAAGTGAAGGATGGGGACGAGGTGTCAATTGTTCCTGCAATTGCAGGCGGTTGTTAGATAAGGAGGGTTTATGAAGAAGAGGGTCAAATTGACCTTCCCGCAACATCTTATCAAAGAGCCTGTTATTTTTACCATGGCTAAGAAGTATAATGTCATGCCGAATATCAGGAGGGCGAGGGTCACAGAAACGGCTGGGGAAATGGTTCTCGAACTTGATGGCAAAGAGGATGACCTTGAAAAAGGGATCAAATCCCTCAGGGATCAGGGTATCCAGGTAGAACTGATAGAAGGAGACATTGTAGAATAAATTCAAAATGCAAAATATAAATTTCAAAATGTAAAATTGATGTATTCCTATAGTTTTGCATTTTCGTTTTTGCATTGACTGAACATGGAGATTATATGGAGATAGGAGAGTGTCATAGAACAAAAATTGTATGGGGAGGTATCATAGAAGCATACCGAGAATTTCTTCCCGTTACTGAAAAAACACCGATTATAACCCTTAATGAGGGGAATACACCTTTCGTAAGAGCAGAGAACCTTAAGAAAAGTGCAGGTATTGACTTAGAAATTTATTTAAAGTTTGATGGTGCAAACCCAACAGGGTCTTTTAAAGACAGAGGAATGACCCTTGCTCTTTCCAAAGCCTGTGAAAGTGGCTCAAAGGCAGTCATATGTGCATCTACAGGGAATACATCAGCATCTGCATCTGCTTATGCAGCAAGGGCTGGTATCAAGGCTATCGTTCTGATACCAGAAGGCAAGATTGCCATTGGAAAGCTCGCACAGGCACTGATGCATGGAGCACATGTTATTCAGGTAATGGGAAACTTTGATGAGGCATTGAGTATTGTGAAGACAATTGTGGAAAAATACCCTATAACCCTGGTAAATTCTATAAATCCTTTCAGGCTTGAAGGTCAGAAATCTGCAGCGTTTGAGATCTGCGACCAGCTTGGTTTTGCACCGAAATATCATGCCCTCCCTGTAGGCAATGCAGGAAACATAACTGCATGCTGGAAAGGGTACAAGGAATATGCCATGGCCAAAAAGATTACCACATTACCAATAATGCTCGGGTTTCAGGCGGCAGGTGCTGCGCCCATTGTAATAGGGGAACCCGTTGAGAAACCTGAAACCATTGCAACTGCAATAAGGATAGGAAACCCTGCAAGCTGGAAAGGTGCAGTTGCAGCTCGGGATGAATCAGGGGGTCGGATTGATGCTGTGACCGATGAGGAGATTTTGTATGCTTATAAACTCATTGCCTCAGTAGAAGGAATTTTTTGTGAGCCCGCATCGGCTGCTTCCCTCGCTGGTGTATTAAAATTATGCAAAGAAAATTATTTCAAGCCGGGGGATTGTGTTGTCTGTACCCTTACCGGCAATGGACTGAAGGATCCGGATATTGTTTTTTAAGGTTTCAAAGGACCGCTTAAAGTCAGTGCTGATATAAAAGCTGTTGAGAAGGTCTTAGTGGGGATTCTATGAAATATATCGTTCTCATTGGTGATGGCATGGCAGACTGGCCGATAAAAGAACTTGATGGGAAAACTCCCCTTCAGAAGGCTTTTACTCCATACATGGATAAACTTGCAAGTGAGGGAATGCTTGGTAAAGTAAGGACTATCCCCGAGGGTTTCCATTCAGGGTCAGATGTTGCCAATATGAGTATCCTTGGATATAACCCTATCGAATTTTATTCAGGAAGGGCTCCCCTTGAAGCAGCCAGTATAGGAGTGAATCTCAAAAAAGATGATGTAGCATATCGATGCAACCTGGTTACCCTCAAATATAATAAAGATAAGACATGCGCTGTTATGGAGGATTATTGTAGTGGACATATAACAACAGAGGAGGCAAGGGTACTTATCAATGATATTAACAATGATCTCGGTACAGAGGACATCAGTTTTTATTCAGGGGTGAGTTACCGTCATCTTATGGTCTGGTCTGGTGGTGCATTGGATGTTGAGTGTACCCCGCCTCATGACATTATTGGTAAGGACATAGCAGATTATCTTCCTGTGGGTGAACGTGAAGATGTGTTGAGAAATATCATGCTCAAATCTGTAGGAATTCTTGAAAGACATTCCATAAATAGGGATCGGATAGGAAAAGGCAAGAATCCTGCAAATGGTATCTGGCTATGGGGCCAGGGCAAGAGGCCAAATATCCCTCTGTTCAGAGAGAAATATTCTGTTGAAGGCGCACTCATCTCAGCAGTTGATCTTACCAGAGGGCTTGGTATGTATGTCGGATTCGAAATACTCGACGTCCCTGGTATTACAGGATATTTAGATACGAACTATGTCGGAAAGGCAGAGGCGGCACTGAAGTCTCTTGAGAAAGTCGACTTTGTTTATATTCATGTTGAGGCACCTGACGAGGCTGGCCATTCGGGCAATTATAAGGATAAAATAAGGGCAATCGAGGATTTTGACGCACTTGTTGTTGGTACGGTCATTAATGGATTGACATCCTTTCAAGAATATCGTATTCTCCTGTTGCCTGACCATGCAACACCAATAGAAGTCAGGACCCATACAGATGAACCAGTTCCCTTTGTGATATTTGACAATAGAATCGTGAGGAAAAATGAAGGAGTGGCCTTTAATGAATCTTTGACAGAAAGAAAAGATATCATGGTGTTTGATGAAGGATATACATTGATGGATTATTTTATTAAAGGTTGATAAAGAGTTGTGAAGTTTACCACCACACCAGAAAGCCCTTTAGCCAACCTTGCTTGACAAAATATTTTTTATTTGGTATCCTGTCGTTTTGCTTTAAGCAATCAACTTTTTGAATTTACATGAATACTGGTTGAAACCTCCGACTTTCAGTCGGAGATGAAAGCCAGCTATATGAAAAAAATTTCCTTGTATGGAAGCCCTGACTTTAGTCGGGGAGCTTCAGTTTTTGGAGGTACTGTGCCTACGATAGCACAATTGGTAAAAAATGGGCGTAAAAAAGTCAAGAGTAAGACCAAAAGCCCTGCATTGAGAAGTTGCCCTCAGCAGCGGGGAGTGTGTGTGAGGGTTTATACAACTACGCCCAAGAAACCGAACTCTGCACTGAGAAAGGTTGCAAGAGTGAGGCTTATGAATGGGATAGAAGTCACAGCATATATACCAGGAGTTGGTCATAATCTTCAGGAGCATTCTATTATTATGATCAGGGGTGGCAGAGTAAAGGACCTTCCTGGCGTTCGGTACCATATTATAAGAGGCACGCTCGATTCCATGGGTGTTGCTGACAGGAGACGCGGAAGGTCAAAATATGGTGCCAAGAGGCCAAAGTAGGAGGGTATAAATAAATGCCGAGGAGAAGGGTTGCAGAAAAAAGGGATGTTTTACCTGATCCCAAATACAATAGCAAAATTGTGAGTAAGTTTCTCAATATCATCACGAAGGACGGTGAGAAATCAACAGCAGAGAAAGTCTGTTACGGTGCTTTTGACATCTTAAAGAAAAAAACAGGGAGCGATCCTCTGAAGGTATTTAAGACAGCACTCGAAAATGTAAAACCACTCGTGGAGGTAAAGCCAAGGAGAGTGGGTGGTGCCACTTATCAGGTTCCAGTCGAGATAAGACCGCATAGACGTACGGCATTAGCCTTTCGATGGATTATAAATTATTCACGAGCAAGAAGTGAGAAGACAATGCAGGAAAAGTTGGCAGGGGAACTACTGGACGCATTTAACAATACCGGGGCTTCTATCAAAAAGAAGGAAGACACCCATAAGATGGCTGAGGCGAATAAGGCCTTTGCCCATTATAGATGGTAAGAATAATAGAGGAGAAGGCAGTTGTCACGGTTTCCATTAGAAAAAACGCGCAACATTGGAATTATGGCACATATAGATGCAGGGAAAACTACGACTACAGAACGAATTCTTTATTATACAGGCGTTACCTACAAGATAGGCGAGGTAGATGAGGGTACTGCTGTCATGGATTGGATGGTTCAGGAGCAGGAGAGAGGGATAACCATTACCTCCGCAGCCACTACATGTTTCTGGAAGGACCAGAAAATCAATATCATTGACACACCAGGACATGTTGATTTTACCATTGAGGTCGAAAGATCTCTCAGGATATTAGACGGAGCAATTGCAGTCTTTGATGCGGTGGCAGGTGTCGAACCACAATCAGAGACCGTCTGGAGGCAGGCAAATAGATATAATGTTCCGAGAATTGCATTTATGAATAAGATGGATAGAGTTGGTGCTGATTTTTTCATGAGTGTGAATAGTATGATAGAACGCCTTGGCGCTAACCCGGTTCCTATCCAGATACCCATAGGTGCTGAGGATGGATTCAGAGGGTCTATCGACCTTGTCAGGATGAAGGCAATATACTTTGATGATGAAACATTGGGTGCAAAATATGTTGAAGGTGATATACCAGATCTGCTTATACCTCATGCCCGCCAATACAGGGAGAAGATGCTCGAAGCCTTAGCCGATGCCGATGAGAACATCATGGAGAAATTTCTGGGTGGAGAGGCAATAAGTGAAGATGAGACAGAGATGGCAATAAGAAAAGGAACATTAGAAATGAAGATCACTCCTGTTTTATGTGGTTCTGCATTTAGAAATAAAGGGCTACAGCTTTTACTCGATGCCATCGTTGATTATCTCCCATCGCCACTTGATGTCCCACCTGTTATAGGGCATACACCGGGGAATGGGGCTAAAATAATCAGGCATGCTGATGATAGCGAACCATTTGCTGCACTTGCATTTAAGGTGATGACTGATCCCTTTGTTGGGCAACTCACCTTTATAAGGGTTTATTCAGGAGTACTCAACGCAGGCTCCTATGTGTATAACTCAACGAAAGGTACAAGAGAAAGAATTGGCAGACTCTTGAAGATGCATGCTAACAAGCGGGAAGAGATGAAAGAGGTTTCTGCCGGTGATATCGCAGCAGTTGTTGGACTGAAACAAACACTCACAGGGGATACCTTGTGTGATGAGCAAAAACCTGTAATCCTTGAATCAATTGAGTTCCCAGAGCCAGTTGTGTCTGTTGCTATTGAACCAAAGACAAAGGCAGATCAGGAAAAGCTTTCACAGTCCCTCTCAAAACTTACTCAGGAAGACCCGTCGTTTAAGGTTTCATTTAATGAGGAGACGGGACAGACAATCATATCCGGGATGGGAGAACTCCACCTTGATATTATTATAGACAGGCTTCTCAGGGAGTTTAAAGTCAGCGCTAATGTTGGGAGACCACAGGTCGCCTATAAAGAGACGATCAGGTCGGCATCAAAGGCAGAAGGAAAGTTTATACGGCAGAGCGGAGGCCGTGGACAGTATGGCCATGTTTTTATCGAGCTTGAACCCTTAGAATCTGGTAAGGGTTTTGAATTTGTAGATAAAATTGTCGGCGGTTCTGTCCCGAGGGAATATATCCCTGCAGTCAATAAGGGAATAAAAGAGGCAACAGATAGAGGAATTCTCGCAGGTTATCCTGTTGTTGATATAAAAGCAACACTGTATGACGGTTCTTACCACGACGTTGATTCTTCTGAGATGGCATTCAAGATCGCTGCATCAATGGCATTTCGGGAAGCTGCAAAGAAGGCTAAACCTGTACTTCTTGAGCCGATCATGAGTGTTGAGGTAGTGACTCCTGAGGGATATTTAGGTGATGTAATAGGAGACCTTAACTCTCGTCGTGGAAAGGTTCAGAACATAGAGAAAAGGGGGAATACTCAGATAATAAAGGCTATGGCTCCACTTTCAGAGATGTTTGGCTACGCCACTGATTTAAGGTCAAAAACACAAGGTAGGGCTACATATACGATGCAGTTTTCACATTATGAGGAAGCTCCGAAGGGAATCACCGAAGAAATTGCAGCAAAGGTGAGAGGAGAATAAAAGGAGGGAACAATGGCAAAGGCTAAATTTGAGAGGGTAAAGCCGCATGCGAATGTAGGGACGATAGGGCATATTGATCATGGGAAGACGACGTTGACGTCAGCGATGACGAAATATTTATCGATGAGGGGGCAAGCGCAGTATCGGTCATTTGACAGCATAGATAATGCACCTGAGGAGAAGGCTCGTGGGATCACGATAGCGACGGCGCATGTAGAGTATGAGACGGAGAAGAGGCATTATGCGCATGTAGACTGTCCTGGGCATGCTGATTACATAAAGAACATGATAACAGGGGCGGCGCAGATGGATGGGGCGATATTAGTAGTAGGGGCGAATGATGGGCCGATGCCGCAGACGAGGGAGCATATTCTTTTAGCGAGGCAGGTAGGGGTACCGTACATTGTGGTATTTATGAATAAAGTAGACATGGTAGATGATCCTGAGCTATTGGATTTAGTAGAGCTTGAGGTAAGGGAGTTATTGACGAAGTATCAATTTCCTGGTGACAAGATACCTGTAATCAGGGGGAGTGCGTTAAAGGCGATGTCCAGTGGGAGTACGGATCAGAAGGCAGAGGAATACAAATGCATACAGGAGTTACTGGATGCGATAGACAGTTACATCCCGACGCCTGATAGGCCGGTAGACAAGCCATTTTTAATGCCGATAGAGGATGTATTTTCGATATCTGGACGTGGGACAGTTGTAACCGGGAGGGTAGAGCGTGGAGTGGTCAAGGTAGGGGAAGAGGTAGAGATAATAGGGTTAGGAGAGACGAGGAAGACAGTAGCGACAGGGGTTGAGATGTTCAGGAAGCTTTTAGATGAAGGAAGGGCAGGGGACAACATAGGGGTATTATTGAGAGGTATAGGGAAGGATGAGGTAGAGCGCGGGCAGGTATTAGCGAAGCCTGGGAGCATAACGCCTCACACGAAGTTCAAGACAGAGGTATACGTACTGACGAAGGAAGAAGGCGGGAGGCACACACCGTTTTTCAAGGGATACCGTCCGCAGTTTTACTTTCGGACGACAGATGTGACAGGTGTAGCGCAGTTACCTGAGGGGGCAGAGATGGTGATGCCCGGAGACAACGTAACTCTGACGGTAGAGCTGATATCACCGATAGCAATGGAGAAGGAGTTACGGTTTGCAATCAGGGAAGGCGGAAGAACTGTCGGCGCTGGTGTCGTTACCGAGATACTGGAGTAAAAGACTATGAGAGATATATTTTTGTTCCAATGTACAGAGTGTAAGAACAGAAACTATTCAAGTATGAAGAACAAAAAGAATACACCTGACAAGCTTCAGTTAAAAAAGTATTGCAGGCATTGCAGGCGTCATACATTACATAAGGAGGTAAAGGCATAGGCCAGTAGCTCTAACGGCTAGAGCATCGGACTCCAAATCCGAGGGTTGGGGGTTCAAATCCCTCCTGGCCTGCCACTTATCAGTTAAAAGTTATGAGTAAAAACTTGGAAATATTAACTGATTACAATAAAGAAATATTATGCTAAATAAAGTTAAGGAATTTTTCAGGGAAGTAAAGGGTGAGATGAAGAAAGTGGTGTTCCCTTCAAGGGACGAGCTTATTGGTTCGACTTGGGTTGTCATTATTACAGTCCTTATTGTTTCAGTATTCCTGGGGATTGTTGATCTCGGCCTTTCAAAGATAGTCGGGATAGCATTAAGGTAAGACCATGGGAAGAAATTGGTATGTAGTACACACATATTCAGGTTTTGAAGAGAAGGTAAAGCTTACCATAGAAGATAAGAAGGATAAAAAGGGACTTCAGGACAAAATAGCACGGATTCTTATACCAACGGAAAAGGTTATAGAAGTAAGGGGAGGTAAAAAGAAAGAAAGCGATAGGAAGTTTTATCCTGGATATATTCTGGTCGAGATGGAAATGGATGATGAGACATGGCATTTTATAAGGAACACGCCGCGTGTAACAGGATTTATTGGAGGAACAAATCCTGTCCCTCTTCCAGATGAAGAGGTTGCAGTTATTCTCCAGCAGATAGAAAAGGGACCTGTGTCTCAGGTGAGAACCCAGTTCAGAAAAGGTGAGGGTGTCAGAATTATTGATGGTCCATTTGCTAATTTTCTTGGAACCGTCGAAGATGTTGACATAGAACATGGAAGGCTTAGTGTCATGGTGAGTATATTTGGCAGACAGACACCTGTCGAGCTTAATTTCTTTCAGGCAGAAAAGGCATGATTAGTAAGCAGTTAGCAGGCGGCAGTTAGGAACTGAAGGAAATAAGAACTAACTGCTAATAGCTTAAAAGGAGAGATTTAAATGGCGAAGAAGAAGGAAGTAATTGCTCAGGTTAAACTTCAGATACCAGCGGGAAAGGCAAATCCTGCACCGCCTGTCGGGCCGGCACTTGGTCCCCATGGTGTGAATATCATGGAGTTCTGTAAGGCATTTAATGCCCAGACTCAGGCACTTGGAGACACTGTGGTGCCAGTTGTATTAACGGTGTATGCTGACAGGTCATTTACATTTATAACAAAAACACCTCCTGCTTCAGAGCTCCTGAAAAAGGCAGCCGGTATCATAAAGGGTTCGAGTATACCAAACAAGGATAAGGTTGGCAGGATTACATCAGCGCAGGTGAGAGAAATAGCCCAAAAAAAGCTTCCGGATCTGAATGCTTACTCTGTGGATGAAGCGATAAACATAATAAAAGGCACAGCGAGAAGCATGGGAGTAGAAATAATAGATTGAAGAGGGAGAGATGGGTAAAAAAATAACAGCAGCTATGGAAAAGATTGAAAAGGGAAAGGAATACGCACTTGAAGAGGCAATTAGCCTCTTAAAGGAATCTGCATTTGCGAAGTTTGACGAGACTGTTGATCTTGCACTAAATCTCGGAGTGGATCCGAGGAAATCAGAACAGATGGTCAGGGGTACGGTTGTTCTTCCACACGGGATGGGGAAAAAGGTGAGAGTCCTGGTTTTTGCAAAAGGGGAGAAGGAAAGGGAGGCATTAGACGCAGGCGCAGATTTTGTGGGTGCAGAAGACCTGGTTGAGAAGATTACCAAGGGTTGGCTTGATTTTGATAAGGCTGTTGCAACCCCTGATATTATGGGCATAGTAGGAAAGCTCGGGAAGATACTCGGTCCACGAGGACTTATGCCGAACCCGAAACTTGGTACTGTAACCTTTGATATAGCAAGAGCCGTTAGAGAGATAAAGGCAGGGAAGGTAGAATATAAGGCTGAAAAAGCAGGGATCGTGCACGTCCCAATTGGAAAGGTCTCATTTGATACCCAGAGGCTCCTTGATAATGCCAAAGTAGTAATTGAATCAATTATAAAGGCAAAACCTGCAACAAGCAAAGGCAGGTATCTGAGGAAGGTATCGATTTCATCAACAATGGGACCAGGGATAACTGTTGATATCGCATCTCTGGGAAAGGGGGTATAAACTGAAAAGGGAAGAAAAGGGACAGGTTTTAACAGAATTAAAAAACAAGTTTGATAGAGCAACGGCAATAATCCTTACTGATTACAGGGGGTTGACAGTTGCCGAGATTTCAGAGTTACGGAGGATGCTGAAAGCAGGCAACCTTGAGTATAAGGTTGTGAAAAACACCCTTGCCAGGATTGTGTCACAGAACACGTCTATTTCGGCAGCGAAAGACTCTTTTAAGGGTCCTGTCGGCATAGCAATCAGTTATGATGACCCTGTGCTCGTAGCAAAAAAGGTGCTTGAGTACTCAAAAAAGCATGATAAGCTTAAAGTCAGCAGTGGTATTGTTGAGGGCAAGGTATGTACCGTAGATGATATAAAGGCTATCGCTGAACTACCACCCATGAAGGTATTGTTATCCATGTTTGCAGGTGTTCTTCAGGCACCTCTCAGCAAATTGGCTGGTGCATTGAATGCAACGATAAGTAGTTGTGCTTATGCAATAGAATCACTTAGAAATAAACGTGAGGCGTGAGTGGTAAGGCGCAAGGAGACAAAAAATCTCTCAAGCGCCTTACGCTTTACGCCTAACGTGATAAAAAAAGGAGGATAGAGAAATGGCTGTTACAAAAGAACAGGTGTTTGAATTTATTGATAACATGACCGTGCTTGATATGTCAAAGTTTATCAAAGAGTTCGAGGAAAGATACGGGGTGACTGCTGCGGCACCGGTTGCTGTCGCTGCTGTACCGGGAGCTGCTGCTGGAGTGGCTGCAGCAGAGGCTGAAGAGAAGACAAGCTTTGATGTCATTCTCGCTGCTGCTGGTGAAAAGAAGATACAGGTCATTAAGGTTGTAAGGGAACTTACCAGTCTCGGACTCAAAGAGGCCAAAGACCTTGTAGATGGAGCACCAAAACCTGTTAAGACCGGTGTCTCCAAAGAAGAGGCTGAATCAGTCAAGGCAAAGCTTGAAGAACAGGGTGCAACAGTAGAAGTAAAGTAATGACGTTAGGTGTAAGGTGTAAGGGGTAAGGAGATAAAAAGGTCGCCTAACGCCTTACGATTTACGCTTCACGATTTTAAAAAAGGAGAAAAATGGCAAGAACTCTTAGAGAAAGAGTAAATTTTGGTAAGGTCCCTCAGTTCCTTGAAGTTCCGAACCTTATTGATATTCAGAAAAGGTCCTACGGGAAATTTTTACAGAGAGAAATTCCTCTTGACAAGAGGGAAGAATTTGGACTGCAAGCAGCGTTTCTGAGTGTATTCCCAATATCAGATTACAACGAAACAGCGTCTATAGAGTTTTTAGGTTATATCGTAGGGGAGCCGAAATTTAGTGTTCGGGACTGCCTTCAGAAGGGGATCACGTATGCAGCACCCCTTAAAATTAAGGTGAAACTTAATCTATGGGAATTTGAACAAAAGGGAAACAAGAAGCTCAAGGAATCGAGAGAAGAGGATGTCTATATTGGTGAGATGCCATTAATGACTGATGTGGGAACCTTTGTTATCAATGGGACAGAACGTGTTGTCGTCAGTCAGCTTCATCGTTCACCAGGTGTTTTCTTCAGTCATGATAAAGGCAAGACACATGCCAGTGGAAGGCTTCTGTATTCTGCAAGGGTAATTCCTTCAAGGGGTTCGTGGCTTGATTTTGAATTCGACACAAAAGATATCCTGTATGTCAGGATAGACAGGAGGAAAAAGCTCCCTGCAACAATAGTCCTCAAGGCCCTTGGTTATTCGAATGAAGACCTTTTGAAGATTTTCTATCCAGTAGAGGTAATCACGATAGATGGCAATAAATTTACACGTCCTGTGAGTGAAGTCCTTGTAGGGCTGAAGTCTAACGTGAACATCATTGCTCCTGACACAAAAGAGGTGATAGTTAAGGAAGGGAGCAAGATCACAAAGGGTGCCACCAAAAAGATGGAGACATCTGGCATCAAAGCAATACCTATATCGAAGGAGGAAATACTTCGCAGGGTTACTCTGAAAGATATTATTGATCCGTCTACTGGAGAGGTAATACTTGAGGGTAACGAGGTTGTGCATGAAGATGCCTTTAACAGGATTATTGCCCTCAAGATTAATTCACTCAGCCTTCTTTTTATAGACGATGTCCATTTCCTGCCTTCACTCAGGGAGACATTGTTGACAGACAAGGTGAATACACAGGAGAAGGCACTTACTGAAATATACAAAAAATTGAGACCTGGGGAGCCACCAACCCTAGATGCAGCAAAAAATCTGTTCAATGGATTATTTTTCGATCCGAAAAGATATGATCTTTCACCTGTTGGCAGGTTGAAAATAGATAAACGGCTCGATATTGATATCCCATTGGGGAAAAGGGTACTGACTGATAAAGACATTATAGAAATAGTGAAGTATCTTTTGGCGCTCAGAACCGGTAAAGGCGAAGTTGATGACATTGATCACCTTGGGAACAGAAGGATCAGAGGGGTTGGAGAGTTGCTCGAAAACCAGTTCAGAATAGGGCTTGTCAGGATGGAGCGGGCAGTAAAGGAAAAGATGAGCCTCGCAGCGCTTGAGATAGCGATGCCACATGATTTAATAAATGCTAAGCCTGTTATGGCTGCTGTAAGGGAATTTTTTGGTTCAAGCCAGCTTAGCCAGTTTATGGACCAGACGAACCCACTTTCAGAGATCACACATAAGAGAAGGCTTTCTGCCCTTGGACCGGGGGGTCTTACGCGTGAGAGAGCTGGGTTTGAAGTGAGAGACGTACACCCGACACACTACGGAAGAATATGTCCCATAGAAACACCTGAAGGGCCAAATATAGGACTCATTACATCACTTGCAACATATGCAAGGGTAAATGATTTTGGATTTATAGAAGTGCCGTACAGAAAGGTTATAAATGGTAAGGTTACAGAAAAAATAGAATTTCTCTCTGCGATAGAAGGTGAAAAATTCATTATAGCTGAGGCAACGTCACCTATTGATAAAAGGGGGAATCTGATAGGAGAGGCAGTTTCTGCAAGGGTTGGAGGCGATTTCAGAATGGTATCTCCTCAGGAAGTGCATTATATGGATGTGTCTCCAAAACAGATAGTTGGAGTTTCAGCCTCTCTTATACCTTTCCTCGAGAATGATGATGCAAACAGGGCATTAATGGGTTCGAATATGCAAAGACAGGCAGTCCCATTGTTACAATCAGAGGCTCCAACTGTGGGGACAGGTATGGAATATGTTGCAGCAAGGGATTCGGGTGCACTTGTACTTGCAAAACGAGGGGGGGTTATCGAGAGTGTTGATGCAACGAGGATTGTTGTCAGGACTTCAGAAAATGGGGGTAGTGTTGATATCTATACTCTTATAAAATTCCAGAGATCGAACCAGGCAACCAGCATTAACCAGAAGCCTCTCGTGAATGTTGGTGATATTGTAAAAAAAGGTGATGTACTTGCTGATGGTCCTTCTACTGACCATGGAGAGCTTGCCCTCGGAAAGAATGTCATGGTCGCTTTTATGCCGTGGGGTGGATATAACTTTGAAGATGCAATTCTTCTTAGCGAAAGACTTGTAAAGGAAGATGTGTTTACATCCGTACACATCGAGGAACTTGAAATAGAGTCAAGAGAAACAAAACTCGGGCCGGAAGAAATCACACGGGATATCCCGAATGTTGGGGAAGAAGCCCTGAAGGATCTTGATGAAAGCGGTATAGTCAGGATCGGTGCAGAGGTAGTCCCGGGTGATATCCTTGTGGGGAAGGTTACACCGAAAGGTGAAACACAACTTACCCCAGAAGAAAAACTCCTGAGAGCAATATTCGGAGAGAAGGCAGAGGAGGTCAAGGAAAGCTCACTGTATGTGCCTCCAGGAATAGAGGGAACAGTAGTTGATGTGAGGATATTCTCACGAAAAGGAACAGATAAGGATGAAAGGGCTAAGAGTATAGAGGAAGATGACATCCAGAGACTGCAACGGGATTTTGAAGAAGAGGTGAAGATTATAAAGGAAGAAAAGTTCAGGAAGATAAGGGAACTTCTTACTGGTCAGACCGTATCGGATGATGTCAAGTCACCAAAGATGAAAGAGATTATATGCCCGAAGGGGAAGAAACTTACAGAAAAACATCTCGAAAAGGTGAAGGATGAGCATCTCATACGGATCAGGATAGAAGATACTACTGTGCGGGAGAAGATAGAATCCATCAACAATGAGATGAATCACTACGTCCGCTATCTTGAATCAAGGTATGATGATAGGATTGATAGAGTAAGGAGGGGTGATGAACTCCCACCAGGGGTCAATAAACTGGTAAAGGTATATATTGCGATGAAGCGAAAGATACAGATAGGCGACAAGATGGCTGGTCGACATGGGAATAAAGGGGTAGTCGCAATGGTATTGCCAGAAGAAGACATGCCTTATCTCCCTGATGGAACCCCTGCGGATATTGTCGTGAACCCCTTGGGTGTTCCATCGCGAATGAATGTTGGGCAGATACTCGA
>Ga0194125_10003037_pt1 | contig 27439 bp, 19 predicted proteins | sample TA2KigC250mmetaG_FD_148626 | JGI IMG/M metagenome (GOLD analysis project Ga0194125, IMG submission 148626) | Freshwater microbial communities from Lake Tanganyika, Tanzania - TA2015034 Kigoma Deep Cast 250m | ecosystem: Environmental > Aquatic > Freshwater > Lake | place: Tanzania: Lake... | reverse complement strand
AGCGGCGAGTCGAGCAGATTCCCCGGGCAGATCGCGTTGATGCGGATGCCCTGCTCGGCGTACTCCAGGGCGAGGGACTGCACGAGCCCGATGCCGCCGAACTTCCCCGCCGCGTAGGCGGAGTTCTTCGCGCTGCCCTTCTTTCCCGACTTGCTGTTGATCTGCACGATGACGCCGGAGCCCTGCTTCTCCATCACCCGCAGGGCCGCCTGAGCCGAGACGAAGAAGCCGAAGAGGTTGACCTCGATGACCTTGCGCCACCTGTCGGGGTCGAACTCGGTCGTCGCGCCCGAGATCAGGATCGCGGCGTTGCAGACCATGATGTCGAGCCTGCCGACGGCCTCCACGGCCTTGCCGATGGCCGCTTCGACCTCCTCCGGCTGCGTCACATCCGCCTGGGCGGAGATGACGGGCTGACCGGCCTGCGCCGCGATGCGCTTCGCGGCGTCCTCCGCGCCCGGCCCGTTGACATCAACCAGGCAGACGGAGCAGCCCTCCTCCGCCAGTCGCAGTGCGAGGGCCTCGCCGAGGCCCTGGGAGGCTCCGGTGACGACAGCACTCCGTCCTGACAGGCGCGGCCTGACCTCCGACATGGCCCACTCCTTCGCCGTCTCCGCCGTCCCCATCACCCAGCACCTATCACCCATCACCCCAAGGACTGCTCGATCAGCGCGATCTCCGCTTCCTTGGTCCACGTGTCCAGGGGCCCGAGCTTCGCGGCGACCTCGGGCAGGACGTTCTTCAGCTCCTCAAGCGGCGTGAGGGGTAGGTCGGCGATCTGCGGGTAGACGACGATCTTGCCGGCGAACTCGCCGCCCTTCACGGCTTCCAGGCCCCGGTGCGCAGCGTTCATCCCGCCGATCGCGGCGACGGAGCGGTTTGGCGACAGCTCGCAGCGCTCCGTCTTGCGGAGGGTGAACTCCAGGTCTGAGATCGCGGAGCCCGATGTCCCGATCATCCGCACGCCCTTGAGGAAGGTGGGCGAGAGGTCGAGTGTCGCCATTGTCCCGCGCGCAAGGCCTGCGAAGATGTTGAGCACGCCACTTTGACCCATGTGGTCCATTGCGCCGCTGATGAGCGCGGGCACGGGCGCGAGGCACACGATGTCATCGAAGCCCTCGGGCGCCAGTCCGTCCAGCTTCGCCTCGAAGGCGGCGGGCTCCAGCTTCGTCGGGTTGAGGGGCACGAGGTCGGTCCCGTTGGCCTTCGCGGCGTCGTTGTAGCGCGCGGGCACAGTCGCCAGCCGGTCGTCATCCACATCGGTGCAGAGCGCCAGCGCGGGACCGTTCGGGTCCTCGGCGGCGCGCTGCACGTGCATCTGGCCCATCGGCCCGCCCGCGCCGATGTACCACGCCTTGCCGCCGGGCTTGATGTCCGACTCGCGGCTCACGTAGCCCTGCGAGAGGTCGTTCCCGCTCGTGCCGACGTAGTGCGTGTCGTCGTAGTGGATGCGGCCGACATCGACCTCCACCTTGCGCGGCAGCGGCGTGCCCCGGACCTGGCAGAGGATTCCGCCCTTGGCGAGCGCCTTCCCCGCAGCCTCGACGGTCTCCGGCGCGTGGTCGCCGATCAGGATGATGTCGTCGTACTGGTAGCCTGTGCCGAGTGCGCAGTTCTGGCAGGCCACCTTCTCGATGCTCGCCTCGCCGACGCCCCTCGTCAACGGACCCAGGAGGCTGTCGGGCAGCCCCGCGACCACGGCCTTCGCAGGCCACGGGCCCTCAGCCAGCTTGCCCCAGGTCAGGCCCGAGTAGTCGTCACCCGCGAGCGCCACGACCATCGCCGTCCCGCCGGGCTTCAGCGTCGAGCGATGGCCCGCGCGGTAGGACCGCTCGACGCACGCCCAGGGCTCCGACAGCGCGGCTTCGGCGTCCCCCGTGGTCGGCTCGACGGGGATGATGTAGCTTCCCTCGTCGCCCTGCAGAATCTCCTTGCCGATGAGGACGTACTGCTCCAGGGCCCCGGGCAACGCGTACCCGAACGCGAGCCCCTGACCCTGGTAGAAGATGTCGGCCTGCACGACGAAACGGTCGCCGAGGTGGTGGCTGGCTTCCAGCCCCTCCCCGATCCCGACGACCGTCAGCGCGACCTCATGGCCCATGACGACCGGGTCCTTCTTCAGGTCGCGGCCCGCGATGCGCGGGTGCTCGGAGCCGAGCGTCAGGATCTTGATGTCGGAGAAGCACAGGCCCGCCGCATCGATACGACAGAGCAGCTCGCCCGCGCCCGGCTTCGGCGTGGGCACCTCAGCCAAGTGCAGGCTCTCCAGCCCCGTGCCTGTGAGATGCCAGGCGAGCATCTTCTGGGGAACCGGTAACCGCGCGGCGCGGTAGTCCTCAATGGCAGACATGACAGTGATCCTCGAAACGCAGTCTCACGACGCGCCCGCGATCATCTTGCGGCGGTATTCCTCGTCCGGGCGCGTGTGGATGCGTTGGACATGCTCGGGGGAGAGGAAGTTGGGTCCGCCGAAGGCGGCGGTGCCGAGCAGCACGCGGGCCGTCTTGACCCACATGGCGGTAACGCTCTCGCACTCCTTGGGGGTCTCCCCGAGGGCGATAAGGCCGTGGTTCTGCATCAGGATGGCCTTCGGGCGTTCGCCGTAGGTGTCAATGAACTCGTGTACACCGTCGTGCACCGCCTGCGCGAGCGGCAGCCCGGGGTCGGTGTAGGGAATGAACACGGGGGCGATGCCGCACGCGACTATCTCGTCGGGGAAGATCCGCCCTGCGATCGCCTCCTTCACGTCCTTCGAGCAGAGCAGCGAGAGCACCGCGTGCGGGTGCGTATGGGCCACGAAGTGCACGTCTGGCAGGTTCAGGAGTTGTGCGTGGAGCACGGTCTCGACCGAGGGGCGCACCAGGCAGGCGTGGACCGTCGCCGCCGCGAGGCTGTCCTTGATCGCGTCGTCGCTGAGCGGCTCCTTCGACATCAGCATGTCGAGGACAGGCTTGAAGTACAGCAGGCAGAAGCCCTCCTCGCCGATGGTCGCCAGCTCCATGCCGCTGGCCTTGACCCAGAAGCTCTCTGCGTCACACTGCGCGGACGTGTTGCCCTCGCCGAGGATCAAGTACTCCTTTGCGGGGTCGCCAAGTCGTTGGGACATGCGGACAAGTTCGTCAATGCGTTTCGGTGCCATCGCCATAGCCTCAGGTATCCTGGTTTGCGCGACAATCGGTGCAACGCGCGCCGGGTCGAGTTTCCTCCGCCGGGAATGAGTTCCTTCTTCCTCGTCGAATACGGTTGTCGGCCGCGAAACAACGCACGCCCTTGCAGCGTCAGTAGAGGCATAATGGGCCCGGTTCGCTCCCTCCCATGCACGATCGCCTTCGTATCCGCCGCGATCCTCGCGCTGCCCGGGTTCACGCATCCGCAGCCCGCCGCCGAGCCGGAGGACGCCGTGCTCGTCGAGGGCAATCCCGCGCTGAATCAGTCGGACGTCGATGCGTGGCAGCGGCTCGTCGAACTCGCCTTTGGGCGCACGCTGACCAAGGACGAGAGCGCAGCCCTACAGGAGCAGCTCGTCACTCAGTGGCGCGACGCCAAGGGCGCAGTGCGCGACCAGCTGACCCAGGCGAAGGGCGCGTGGGAGCAGGTATCATCGGCGCCGGGCGCGCGCAAGGAAGTGCTGCGCCTGGCCTTGCGCGAGCAACTGCTGGCTGCGGCCCGGCGCAGTGCGGACGATCCCGTGGGCAGGCTCATCAGCGGGCTGTATGACGCGTCCAGCCCGGTTCTCGCCGAGGGCATTCCCCCCCTGCGGAAGGGTTCGGTGGGTGCGCTCATCTCGCTGTTCGAGTGGCTGGCCCAGCGCGCGGGCGGAAGCGCCGCGCCGCTCAGCGACGTGGAGCGTGAGCAGTTCACGGCCCATCTCGTCGAATACTACCCCTACGCCGCCCCGGGCGATTGGATGCTGCTGTCCCACATGGAGGAGACGTTTGCCTGGCTGCAGTCCGAGTGGGAAGCCGCCGGCCCCGAGGGCCAGGCGAACTTCCGCGCGAACCTCGCGAAGGCCCTCGGCATCGAGAGGACGCTCCCGCCCGCGCCGTATACCGGCCCGACCGAGGCCTGGGACCACCCCGACGGGCTCTTCAGCGTGGACTACCCGGCCGACTGGTCCGCGCGCTTCGCCGGCCTGTCGAGCGGCGCGACGGTCGCGGGCTGGTCGCTCCTGGACGTCACCCTCCTGGGCGACGCGCCGAGTTCCGCGCTGGAGCTGGCCGCCCTGCCCGACTCAGGCGCCCTGATCGCCGTCGCCACACTTCCAGTCGATGCGCTCGAAGACCGCCTCACCCTCGACGAGGCCACCGTCGCCCTCGCCCATGACCTCCTGACCCCCTTCGGCCCCGCCGAGCCCCTCGGCCGCCCGACCACCGGCAAGGGCGCCGTCCTGACTACCTGGACGCAGCAGTCCGGCGACACGCAGTACCTCGTCTGGCTCAGCACCGTCCTCCTGCCCAAGCCGCGCGGCGCCGCTGTCGTCACCCTCACCCGCGGCCCCGCCGCCGACAAGGCCACCCTCGAACCCGCCTTCAGCCGCATTCTCTACTCCCTGCGCCTCAACGACCCCTCCGCCAAGCCCCTCCCGGACCTCCTCAACTTCCCCAGCACCCACGACCTCACCCTCGACCTCCTCAACACCCCCTTCCCCGACCAGATGGACATGATCGAGGGGTTGACGAGCGGGGTCAGGTAGAGGGACCCACCCCGGACACGGTGAAACGTGCTATACTACGGGAGATCCAGGCCTGCGCCCCGGATGGAAGTGGTGTAGCGATGACGGTGCCCAAGGCGTACAGACCGACAACGGACATTGCTGAAGCCTACAACCGCTGCAACCCGAACGAGCCGCTGCGCGGGGATGAGCTGAAGTACTGGTATGTGGACTGCTCAAAGGTCCGCGGCGCCGAAGGCCTGCAAAGGCGGCTCGTGGAGCGAGTCAGCCTGCCCGAAGGGTACCGAAAGGGCGCGGCCGGCGCCGACTATGGCCGGGCCCTGCTCGCCGGGCACCAGGGCTGCGGCAAGTCCACGGAGCTGCAGCAGGTCAAGCTGCAGCTGGAGAACGCAGGTCATTGGCCACTGGTCATCGAGGCCCACACCGAGGTGACGCCCGACAACCTCGACACCGAGGCAGTCGTCAGTATCGTCCTCAAGGGTCTGGTCGAGCAGCTCTCCGCGAGGGGCGTGCAGCTGAACCAGCAGAGGCTGCAGGACATCGCCCGATGGTTTGGAGAGGAGAGGAGCGAGTTCAAGGACGTGAAGGAGGCCGGGCTGGAGGCCTCAGTTGAGGCCGGGGTCAAGGGCAATGTGCTCGTCGCCATGCTTGGGGCCATGTTCAGGGCCTACATCCGCCGCGGCGAGAGCGAAGTCCGAACCGCAACCGTGCAGCATCAGCGCTATCTCTCGGACCTCGTGGACAACCTCAGCGACGTGCTCGCCGACGCACATCTGCGGGTCCGCAAGACCGCGGGGGCGGAGACACAGCTTGTCCTCCTGATCGACGGCCTGGACCGCATCAAGCATGACAGGCTCCAGACCGAAGTCTTCATCACCAATCGCGAGTTGCTGAACCGGGTCGCCGCGCACATGGTCTTGACCGTGCCCATCGACCTCGTGTGCAGCGCGCGCAGCCGGACGGTCGAGGACACGTTCGGGATCGTGGAGCGGATGCCTTCGCTCGACGTCGAGTCCCCCGCCGGTTGCGCCAAGGCCACTGAGATCATCACCCGGCGGTGTGACGAGTCGCTCTTCGAGTCCGGCGTCCTCGACTTCATTTGCCGGGCCTCCGGCGGCGATGTCCGCCACATCTTCATCCTCGCGCGCGAGGCCATCCTGCGCAGCCGGCCTCGTCCTCCCGTGACGATGGAGGGCGCTCGCCGAGCTTGCCTCGACATGACGCGCTCCTTCGGCGACTGGCTGCAGCCCGCACACTACGACGCTCTGGTCAAGCACCACCTTGATCCGGAGGACAGGGCCGGCCGCATCGCCGAGGAAGTGAGCGGGCAGCTTCTGCTCAACAGCGCCCTGCTCTGCTACTCGAACGGGCAACGCTGCTATCGCGTGCATCCCACCATTTGCGGGATGCCGGACTGCGACATGCCTGCTCTGCCCGCCTTCGAGAGCAGGCTGCCGGAGCGGGCGGAGGCGAGCGACGATGGCTGACCGCGTGGCTGAGATGGAGGCCCCGCCCTCGGCGCAGGAGGCCGAGGAGAGCTTCTGGTGCCTCCTCGAGGGCTTGGAGATGCTGCGCGGGTTTGGCCTCTACCTCGCGAAGTGCGACTCGGAGGACGTTCGGCGCGAGGTCACTCGCCGGGCGCAGCGCATCCTCGAAGCACGCGGCACCCGGCTGGTTGCTGTAGACCTCGCGGACCGCATCGACGTCTTCGACGCGCTGGCCGAGGCGCGCGGCGAAGGCCCTGTTGTCCTCTTCGCTCACGGACTGGAGAGGCCAGAGGGCGAAGGCGACCTTCTGCGTCGTGCGCTGGTCGGGATGAACCTGCAACGTGAGCGGTTCCGAGACGAATTGCGGTGCCCGGTCGTCTTCTGGCTGTATGGCGAGACCCTCGCGCTCCTCGCCACCGTGGCGCCCGACTTCTACGATTGGCGCAGCGGCCTCTACCGGTTCCCTCCGCATCCCGTCGGCCAAACGGTCCTCTTGGAGGCCGCCCGACAGCTTGCGCACTTGGGCCCGCACACGCCGCTCCCGAAGCAGCAGGCCGAGGAGCGTCTTGCTGGCCTGGGGGACCTTATGGTCGACTTGGGCGGGGCCGAGGCGACGCCGCGGACCGTGCGGGCCCTACTCGAGGTCCTGGTCCGCGTCCTTCACCTACTCTTGGATGCAGGTCGCTACGTAGAGGCCGTGGCACTTGCTGAGAAGCTCAGCGCAGGCGTCGAGGGCTTGCATGAGCCGTCTCTAGCTGCGCGGGCGGCCATCCATGCGGGCATGGCCTACTCGGAGCTGCCGACGGGTGACCGGGCCGCGAATCTGCGGAAGGCAATCGCGTACTACGAGGCTGCTGAGCTGGCGTATAGGGAGCTTGGCCTGCCTGCGCACCGGGCGATGGCCCTGAGCAACCTCGGGAGTGCTTACGCAGGCCTCCCGACCGGCGACCGTGCGGCCAACCTGCAGCGCGCTATTGAGCACTACGAAGCCGCCTTGCGCGGGCGGGCGGGTGACGACTGGTCGGCGGGCCTCGCTCTGACGCAACACAACCTCGGCGCCGCGTACACCGAGCTCCCCACCGGAGACCGGGCCTCCAATCTCGAGCGGGCGATCGAGTACTACGAGGCGGCGTTGCGGGTCAGGACGGAAGCCGTCGTGCCGGTCGATTGGGCAACGACCCAGAACAACCTGGGGGCCGCGTACGCCCAACTCCCGACGGGAGACCGGGGCACCAACCTGAAGCGGGCGATCTCATGCTATGAGGCGGCCTTGCGGGTTAGGACGGAGGCCGAGTTCCCCATCGACTGGGCGGGCACGCAGTGCAACCTGGGGGCCGCCTACGCCGAACTCCCCACGGGGGACCGCACGTCCAATCTGCGGCGGGCCATCCAGTGCTACGAGGCGGCCCTACGCGTCGCCACCGAGGCGGCACTACCCATTCGGTGGGCCATGGTGCAGATCAACCTCGGGGCCGCCTACGCCGACCTCCCGGCTGTCGACCGCTCGGCGAACCTGCAGCGGGCCATCGCGCACCAGGAGGCGGCCTTGCGTGTTTTCACGGAGGCCGGGTTCCCGGAGTACTGGGCCGCAGCCCAGGGCAACCTCGGGGAGGCCTACTGTGACCTACTGGCCGGCGACCGCGCCTCCAACGTGAGGCAGGCCATCGAGTGCTACGAGGCGGCCTTGCGGGTCCGAACCGAGGAGGCCTTCCCCCACGAGTGGTGCCAGACGATGGACAACCTCGCCCTGGCGCAGGCCGAACTCAAGGCTCTGGAGGCGGAGAATCTCGCGCCATAGGGCCGACTATCAGGGCTGAAGTCCCTCCCGCGATGTCCCCTATCGGTACGCCTCAACCGCCGTTGCCTTGAAGCTGGCGTGGACCTGGGAGCCGATGTCGAGGTGGAGGCGGGCGACGGAGTCGGGGGTGAGTTCGGCGACGAGGGGGAAGCCGGCGTCGAGGTCGATTCGGATGCGGCCGCCGAGTTGCAGCAGGCCGGTGACGCGGGCCGGGAAGACGTTGCGCGCGGAGCCGGCGGGCGGCTCGAGGCTGAGCGTGACATCGGCGGGGCTGAAGGCCAGGAAGACCTCGCCGGGCTGGTCCACCGTGGTGCTGACCTCGGTCCCATCGACGAGGACCTTGCAGAGGCCGTCCTCGGGTTGCTGGGCGGTGCCGTGGAGGAAGTTCACGCCCATGAACTCGGCCACGAACTTCGCCTTAGGGCGGAGCAGCAGGTCCTCTTGGGTGCCCATCTGCACGACCTCGCCCCGGTCGATCACGCAGATCTGGTCCCCGAACGCGAGCGCATCGACGTAGTCGTGGGTCACGAAGATCGCCGGCAGGCCGACCGAGCGGATCACCCGCCGCAGGTCGCCGCGCGCCATCTGGCGGGTTTGGGCGTCGAGGGCAGCGAGGGGCTCGTCGAGGAGGAGCGCATCACCGCTGGCCGCGATGGCGCGCGCGAGAGCGACGCGCTGGCGCTCGCCGCCGGAGATTCTGCCGGGGCGGATTCCGGCCAGGTGCGTGATCCCGAGCATCCGCATGGTCTCGGTCGCGCGGCGCGCGACCTCGTCGCGGGACATGCCGCGCGCTTCCATCCCGTACTCGATGTTCCGCAGCACGGTCAGGTGCGGAAAGAGCGCGTACTCCTGGAGCACGTAGCCCAGGTGGCGCTTCTCCGGCGGGAGGTTGACCCGCTGCGCGGAGTCGAAGAGCACACGCTCGCCGACCACGATACGACCCTCGTCAGGAGCCATCAGCCCGGCGATCAGCCCGAGGACGCTGGTCTTGCCGGCGCCGCTGGGGCCGATGATCGCGAGCGTCTCGCCGGCCTGCACGCGGAGGGCGATGCATAGGTCGAACTCGCGGAGTCGCTTGCGGACCTGGGCTTCGAGCACTTACCGGGGGCTCCGCTTCAGCAGGATGCGTGCGCCGAGCAGCACGGCGAAGGAGAACGCAAGCAGGATCGTCGCCAGCGTGACCCCGACGCTCAGGTCGCGGTTCACACCGACGAAAACGGCGACCGGAGCGGTCTGCGTGACGCCGGGAAGATTGCCGGCGAAGGTGATCGTGGCGCAGAATTCCCCGGCCGCTCGGGCCCAGGCCAGAATCGTCCCCGTGATCACTCCGCCCGCAGCGAGGGGCAACGTCACGCGAAGGAACGTGCGCCAGCGGGAGGCGCCCAGGACCAGCGAGGCGCGCAAGAGGGAATCGTCCACGTTCTCGAAGCCTGTGCGAGCGGCTTTCACGTAGAGGGGAGCCGCCATCATCACCTGGGCGATGATGACTGCCGTGGTGGTGAAGACGACCTCGATGCCCATCCCCCTCAGCAGACCGCCGATGGGCCCGCGCGGGGCGAAGGTCATGAGCAGGGCAAAGCCCATGACGACCGGCGGCATGCTCATCGGCAGGTCCACGAGCGCATCCAGGACCTGCTTGCCCGGGAACTCACGCCGGGCGAGAAGGTAGGCGATGGGCGACCCAAGGATCACGACAATGGGCACGGAGATCGCGGTGGTCTTCAGCGTGAGCCAGAGGGACTGCACCACCATGGGGTCGTGCAGGTAGCGCCCCAGGCGGGCGAGCGGGACGTTGAGCACCATGCACACCAGCGGCACGGTGACGAAGGCGACGAAGACCGCCGCCATCAGCACCAGGAAGGCGTTGCGCGCCGTCAATTGGCCGTCCATGGAGGCTTCGCCGACGGGATGAACTCGATGATCGCTGCTTCGGCGATGGCGGCTTGCCCACCTTCGGAGAGCAGCAGCTCGATGAACTTGCGGCCGCCCTCTGGGTTCTTGGCCGTTGCCGGAATCCCGACACCATAGGTGACCGTTTGCTGGACCGACGCGGGGATCGGGATCTGTTTGACCTGTCCCTGCACCTCCTTCGTGATGTCGGAGTCATACACGAAGGCTACGTTGGCAGCGCCGAGGGTGACCTTGCTCAGGACCTGCTTCACATCCGCATCCTCTGATGCCACGTTCGTGAGGACCCTCTTCGAGAAGCCGGCGCCGAACGCCGGGTCCTTGTCACAGGCGGCCAGGAGCTTGCGGGTGTACTTCCCTGCGGGGCAGTCCTCCACGGCGACCACTAGCCGCACCTTCCCGCTACCGAGGTCGGCCAGGCTCTCGATCTTCGCCGGGTTGTCCTTGGGGACGATGAGGGCGAGCTTGTTGTGGGCGAACTCGAAGGCGTCGCTGAGGAGGTTGGCCTTCTGCAAGGCCTCGATGTGCTCCATGTTGGCCGAGGCGAAGACATCGGCGGCGTTGCCCTGCTCGATGGAGGTTCGCAGAGCCTGCGACCCCCCGAAGCTGATCTTCACATCGATACCCATCTGCCTTTCAGCGTAGGGCTCGAAGGCCGTGAAGGCCTCCGTAAGCGAAGAGGCGGCAAGCACAATCACACCGGGCTCGGGTGCCCGTTCCTTCGGCTTCGGGCAGCCGCAGACCGCGAGAGTGAGCAGCAGGACGAGTGCGACGGCCAGCATGCCGGGCCAGTGACGGGCCTTCATCGGGGTCTGATCTCCTTCGCGACACCGCAATCGGAGGAACGACCCAGGCGGGGCACTGTCCTCCCGCCCGAGTGTAGCTCCTGGGGCCGGAGCCGACGGGGAGTCGGTATGGAGGAAGTGTGGAGTGGGGAGCGACTACGGAGCCGGCGTCCGGACGGCTTCGGCGACGGCCTGGTCGAGAAGCGCCACCGCTCGTCGCTCCCGTTCGACGACTCCCTGAAGGACGACGCCCACGGACCACCTGCGAGAAGCAGCGATGCCCGCGGCCGTGGCTGTGCCGTCGCCCGTGAAGGCGCTGGGTCCGGGCATCGGCCACTCCTCGGCGAGCAGTCTCGCGACCTCGCCATAGAGGGTGGCCGCTTCCTGCATCGGCGCTTGTGCCGGCGCAGACATCTTGGGGGCGGATTCCCGCAGGAAGTCGGACGCGAGGCGACGTGACGCCGCCAGTGCTAGCCGCGGACCGCCGGACCAGAGGACGATGTCGCCGATCACGACCTGCTCATCGCCGACATCCTTCGTGAGCGCCTCGTAGGCCCGCAGCCCTCCGGAGACCTCGCCGAAGGTGCGCGGCTCGTTCACGATGGCTGAGGCATGGCGGAGCGTCTCGACGATGGCGGCCTGCTCGGTCACCTCTGCCTTCAGCGCGCCCACGGTACACAGCGGGTAGCGGCCCGCGCTCAAGGTCTCGCCGACCGGCGACAACGTGGGCCAGGGCCCTCGCCAGCGGCGCATGAGCTCGTCCAGGCCCAAAGCCATCGGGCCGAAGGGCGTGGCCACGTGCACCTGCTCGTCCTCGCCCTGCTGGGTGATCTGGTGGGCCACGACCCAGACGGGCCCCGTCACCGCGTTCCCATCGAGGCCGGCGCCCGCGAGCTGCAGAGGCAAGATGGCCACCAGGCCGCGGCGCAGCACCGCCCGCAGGTCCTTCCGCGCGACCCCGGGGTCCTGGGTGGTCGGTCTGTAGGTGACATCGAAGCCCAGCGTATCGAGGGCCAGTTGGAGGGGACTGAACGTCATCGGGCGCCCCGACCAGCCGGCGCGGTCGCCCCGGTCGTAGGTGAAGGCGAACGCGTCCCCGGTTGCCGCCGCGATGAGAGACGCGGGATAGGCTGCGCCGCCGCGCAGCTCAATGGCCGTGCGCAACGCCGGCAGATAGGGCGCGCCGGTGCTGGAGAGGGTGATGTCGATGAGCGAAGTCCCTGCGGTGTCCGCGCCATCAAAGCCGGCGTCCGAGAGGTCACAGGTGCTGAAGTACGACCCTCGGAGGGAGGCCGCGGTGAAGAGGGCCTCGCGGAGGCTGCAGTTCTCGAAGGCTGCGCCGCCCAGGTAGCCGCCCGAGAAGTCGGCGCCGTCGAGCGTGCAGTTGGCGAACCGCGCTCCGCGCAGGTCGGCCTTGCTCCAGACAGTGCGTGTCAGGTCTAGGTCCTTCAGCGCCAGGCCCGCGAGCATCCCGCCGCTGAAGTCCCGACCCTCGAAGGGCGTCGCGGCCGCCGCCTGCTGCTCGACTTCGGCCCGCGTCACCGGCGGTGGCGGTGCGAATCCCTGGCCGAACACGTCGAGCACATGCTGAGGCGGCCACTGCGCGACGGCCGGCGTGAGAACGACAGAGCAGAGCGCCAGGCAGACCCCGAGAGCTCGTCGCACAGGGCATTCCCCCTAACGGACGTCACGCGTCTTCGACTTCGGTCGGGCCCTTGTCCGGGGCTGGCGCGGGCTGCCCGCGGTCCGGCCGGTTCTCCTGCTCGGCAACCTGCCTGGCGACGTCCGGACTATCGAGCGACAGGTCGATGGTGCTGCCCAACTCGGGCACGAGGGCGCGCGTCCCGAACTGCTCTTGCAGCGCATCGCGCAGCGCGAAGGAGGCCTCCTGCTCGCCGTGCGTCACGAGCGTGAAGGCCGGCGGCTGAGGCATCGAGCCGAACCAGTTCAGCAGCCCTTCCCGGTCCGCATGGGCCGAGAAGCCGTCGAGCGCGCCGACCTGCGCCTTCACCGCCACCTGCTGCCCCAGGATGGTTACGGGCGACCGTCCATCCTTGATGAGCCGGCCGAGCGTGTTCTCGCCCTGGTAGCCCACGAACAGGACGAGGTCTTCTTTCCGACCGAGATGGTTGAGGAGGTGGTGTCGGATGCGCCCGGCGTTGCACATCCCCGCTGCGGAAATCACGATGTACGGCGGCTCCGTGCGGTTGATCTGCTTGCTCTCCTCGACGGTCTGCGTCATGCGCAGGTTGGGGAAGTCGAAGGGATCGTCGCCGGCCTGGATGTCCTCCATGATCGCCCGGTTGAAGCACTCGGGGTGTTTCCGGAAGACGCGGGTGGCGGCGATGGCCAGCGGGCTGTCCACGAAGGTGGTGAAGGGCGGGAGCGAGTGTGTCTTCTCGATCTCGTTCAGCGCGTACAGCAGCTCCTGCGTGCGCCCCACGCTGAAGGAGGGGATGACGACACAGCCGCGACGACCGAGGGTCTCGTTCAGCGCCTGCCGGAACTTGGCATTCCGCGCTTCGACGTGGTCGTGAAGGCGGTCGCCGTACGTGCTCTCCATCACGAGGAAGTCCGTGGCGGACGGAGTGCTCGGATCGCGGATGATGGGGCTGCCTCCCGCGCCGATGTCCCCGCTGAAGGTCAGCCGCAGAGCCCGGTCGCCGTCGCGGAGGGACAGCTCGAGATTCGCGCTGCCGAGGATGTGCCCGGCGTCGATCAGCCGCAGGCGGATGTCCGGCGCCAGCTCCACCACCTCGTTGTACGGCACCGGTCGCAGCCGTGCGACTGCGCGCTCGGCGTCCTCGACGGTGTAGAGCGGCCCCGGGGGACGCTCGGCCTTCTTCCCGCCGCGCCGCCACTTCTTCTCGGCCCACGAGGCGTCTTCTTCCTGAATGTGGGCGCTGTCCCGCAGCATGATGTCGGCCAGGTCGCACGTGGCCGGGTGGGTGATGATGTCACCCCCGTAGCCCTCGGCAACCAGCCGGGGCGTCAGGCCGCAGTGGTCGATGTGGGAGTGCGTGAGGACGAGCCACCGGATCCGGGCGGGCTCGAAGGCGAAGGGCCGCCAGTTCAGTTCCTCCTGGCTCTGCGCCCCCTGGTACAGGCCACAATCGACCATCAGCAGACCCGAGGGGGTCTCGACGATGTAGCACGAACCCGTCACATTGCGAACGGCGCCACGCAGATGGAGCTTCAATGGGGAGGACCTCCGACGCCCGATTATAGCATCCCGCAGGCGATCAATCAACGCAACCCGTCACCCCGTTCCTTTGCTCGCCACCAGCACCCCTCCGTCAAAGCCGAGCCCGGCGTTCAGGTCGTACTTCCCACAGACCACCACCGGCTGGAGACCCGCCCGCTCCGCGAACTGCCGCATCTCATGCGGGTTGGTGATTCGCAGGTGGTCTTCGCCGGAGACCGACCAGGTCCGATCGGGCTCGCGCACCGTGTACACGTGTCGATCGACCGCGACGCTCGTCTCCCAGTCCGGCGTCTGATGGTGTTCGCAGACGATCTCGACCTTCGACGTGCGGATGGTCTCCCGCCACGCGGCCTCCCACTCACTGGGCGGCTCGTAGGCGATGAAGTCCACGGCCGCGACGCCACCCGGCGCTAGAGCGTCCGCGATCGCCGACAGCGCAAGTCCCAGGTCCTCGTCGCGGGTCATGCAGTTGATCGTGTGCAGCAGGCAACAGGCCAGGTCGAAACACCCGGCAAAGGGCAAGTGCCGCATGTCCGCGCAAGCACAACGTCCCCGGCCCTTGGCGGCGACCTGCGCCAGCAGGGGCTCCGCCAGGTCGATGCCCACGACCTCCAGGTCACAGCGGATCAGACGCTTGCTCAGGAGCCCCGGTCCGCAGGCGACATCGAGCACGCGCGGGCGATCCCGGGAGGGCAGGAACTCCTCCGCCAACGCCAGCACAAACGCCGCCTGGTCGTCGTAGGGGACGCAGCTCTCGTTGATGAGTTCGTAGTACTGCGCCAGCGGACCGTATTCGACCTGGCTCATGCGGTTGGTGCACCGTTCGTGCGAGCGAGTGGGAGTCCGGCGTGATTTCGAGGGGGAACCGACGCACTCCTGCAGGCCGGGCCACCGCGCTCGGCGAAGCCCTGAGCCGACATCGCCGTACAGGAGGCGGGCCATGTCCGACCACGCCGTCATCCTTGTGACTGCTCCGAGCGTGACCGAGGCCGAGCAGATCGCGACGTTGCTCCTCGACCGAAGGCTCATCGCCTGCGCGAACCTCGTGCCCGGCGTGACGTCCCTCTTCCGGTGGGAGGGCAAGATCGACCGCGCCGACGAGGTGCTCCTCGTGATGAAGACCCGTCAGGACCTCGTGGCTCGGGTCACGCAGGCGGTCGTCGAGGCCCACAGTTACGAGGTCTGCGAGGCCATAGCCCTGCCCATCATCGGCGGCAGCGAAGCCTACGTCCGCTGGATCGACGAGAGCCTCGGCTAGCTCTTGGGCACCTCAACTACGCACGAGCCCGCCGCGACGCGCCCTCCTACTCGCCCGGTCACTACAACTTCCAGCGCGCCCCAGTAAGGCAGGTACTCGCGACGACGGTAGTCGTAGCGGAACGGCAGCCTCCCCAAGGGCATCGACACTGCGTAGACACCGCCCGGCTGGCGCCGGAGGGGGACCTGGACGCCCGGACAGGGCACGAACCGCGCCTTCAGGTCCCCCTTGCCCTCGTCGCTGAACGTCTCGGCACGTATCGCGAGCTGCCCGTCCCGCACGTCGGCGCTCAGAGCCAGCGGCTCCCGCTCCGTCGCGCGGCGGAGGCAGGCCAAGGCCTTCTCGGGCCTGCCCGCTGCCAGCGCGTCCCGGGCGCGGTCGAGGTGAGCGCGCTGAGGACCGGTCGCCTCAGTCGGGAGCTTGGCGATAGCCGCCTCAGCCTCTCGCAGCCTCGCCTCTACCGGTCCCGGATCCGCCGCGCCGAAGAGGAGCACCGCGCTGCGGTTGGGCGGGATGGTCACCGTCACGTGCGCGGAACCGCCCTGCACCTTGCCCAGCTCGGTCCCCGTGGCCAGATCCCGCACGACGTACTCGCGCTCGGGGAGGAGCGCGGGCGACACCTCCACGCGAGCCTCGATGCGGACCCCCGTGATGTTCGTCAGGATCACAATTGCGTTGGTGCCATCCGACAGCGGGAAGGCCTCCAAGGCCGCCTTCGCGGGCCGCTCCACATCGAAGGCCAGTTCCACCCGCAGGTCGCCCCCGGCCGGCTCGTCATCGAGATACAGCGTGCCGCCGGGGTAACTGTCGTCGCGCGTGCCCCAGGTGCCGAGCGTCTGCGGCGGCAGGGAGGGGGGCGTCAGGAGCCGCAGATAGTATGCCCCTGCCGGTGCCGGGGCCTCAAGCTCCACCGCGTGCCACGCGTTGTCCGTGAGATCCTCCGCGACGTAGGTCCTGGAGGCGAGGACCCTTCCGCCCGGCCCGCCCTCGCGCAACTCCAGCGTGAGTTGATGCGCGGTCACCGTCTTCGTGTAGGTAGGGTTCGAGACGCTCACCGACCGCAGCCCGGCTTTGTGCGCAGTGAAGGTCTGCCCGACGGACTCATGCCCCGCTAGATCGAACGGCGTGTCATGTTGCCGGCTGGTCGCCTCAGCGACCCGCGCTAGGTAGGACCCGTCCGCCTTCGCCCACACGCCCAGCAGACGCGCGTTGGCGCGGCGGATACCCATCTCGAGTAAGAAGACGTCCAATGGGTCGCTCTTCCGGTGGACGGCCTTCGTGGGGCGCGGCAGCCTCAGCGGCTTCAGGCGCTCATCCTCCTCGGCGTTGCGGCCGATGAGCACAACCTGTCCGCCGGCGTCCGCGAACCTGCGCAGGGACTCCGCGGACTCGCGCGCCATGACCGGGTTCTCGGCCGAGACGATGAGCGATAGCCCCTCCAGGTCGCCCCACCGCAGGTGGTCATCGCTGAGGATGCGGTACCCGATCTGTCTCTGGGTCAGCTCCCGGCAGAGGCGCGTCCAGACGGGCTGGAAGCCGTCGAGGGTCCACGTAAGCTGCGAGAAGTACAGCCCCACCGGTGCCTTAACGGGCCACGCATCGTCGAAGTAGCCCTCGATCGCGTGCCACTCGCGCAGGATGTCGCCGATCTCCCGCTGGGCGGGTGTGCCCTTCACGCCCCACTCGCCATCGGGCAGGCTGCCGCTCCACTGGATGAAGCCCATGTGCCAGGCACCCGTGCCGACCGACTCCCAGAAGTACCGCCGCGCGGACTCGGGCGTGAAGGACGTGCCGCCGCCGCGGGCGCGGGGGTTGCTCTTGCGGTAGGCCAACCGGACCGGGCAGAGCGGCTTGCCGAAGGCGCCTGCCGAACGCATCCACATCAGGTTGTACAGGTCGGGATCGTCGTCACTGACGATCTGGCCCATCTCCCACCCGTCCGACACGCCGGCGAAGAGCGCCAGGTCCTCGCCGAGACGCGTTCCGGACATCCCGCTGAACAAGTCCCCGTGGTTGCAGGTCACGACGAGCCGCGAGGGATCGGCGGCCTTGGTGGCGGCGAAGTGGTACTGGAATCGCTCCCCCATCGCGACATTGCGGAAGCGGAACCAGTCGAGGGTCGCGAGATCGTGTCCCGGCTGGCGGGGCGGTTCGGCCTCAGCCACGTCCGTGCGCCCCTGGAGCTTCAGCCAGGCCCGATAGTGCGCGATCGCGTCCTCGCTGTAGTCCGTCCACCGGCCGGGCATCAGGTAGGTCGCGTAGAGCGCCTCCCCGCCCATGGTCCAGTACAGGAGCTTCGGGTTGTCCTTGAGTGCCCCGACGACCGCGCGGATGTACCGCTCCGTGCCGTCCACGATCAGCGCATTGTCGATGTTCGGCCAGGGAGCCAACTCGCCGAACATGCCGCACATGATCGACTGGCCGTTCTGGTCGAGCATCGCGTGCTCAGGGAAGCGCTCGATGAACCACTTCGGGTAGTAGGGGAAGCCCCCGTTGTTCCAGTTGCCCACCGCGTAGTCGAAGGCCAGGCCCTGGTCCGCGATCTGCCCCGGCATCCCCTGACCGAGGCGCAGAGCGTGGTGGCTCTCCTCCGACGCTACGAGCACCTCCTCGCCGCCGGCTGTACGGCATCGGAGTTCGAGGTCGTCCGCGACCGGCCGCCTGCCGATGTACGCCTGTCCGCTTCCGTACGCATCCCGCCCGAGAGCCCAAACGCCGATGGCCGGGCCGGTAGGCGCGGACTGCTCCAGGTAGTACGAGCCCGCCGGCAGTTCCGCGAACGTGAGCCACGACTGCTGGTTGTCCTTCACATCGGTCAAGGTCACGGTCGCCAGAGGCTCGAGCGCCTCCCCCTGCCACTGGTCTGGCGGCCTGGCGTACAGGCTGAGCGTACAGCCGCCGCCCTGCGTGCTGAAGGTGGGTGTGCACAGGGCGACGCCCGTGATGGGCTTCCCGACCGTGAAGCTCTGCCCCAGGTGCAGCACATCCCGCAGCCCCGCGAGATCGCCGATCCCCAGCCCGTCAGGCGCCGTGGGGTCGTCGGTGGGTATCCACATCGAGCCGGAGCCAACCGCATTCGCGCCATGCTCCCGCATCTCGCGCATCGCCGCAGAATCCTCAGAGAACGAGAAGCCCACGTACTCGCACGGCCGCCGGCAGCCCTCGAAGTAGAGTGGATCGAGCTGCACCGGCACTTCAGCGTGGGTCGGCAGCCCGAACATCAGGAGAGGCGCAAGGACACCCAGCATCAGCTCGCTCCTATCTCGGCGGGAAGCTCACGCGGCCCAGCGGGTCGGTGCCCGCCCTGGTTTCCTCGGCGTCGGTGTAGCCATCCCCGTCGTCGTCGAGGTCGGCGTTGTCGCCGATCCCGTCGCCATCGGCATCGCGCCACTCCTTCGGGTCGAGCGGGAAGGCATCCCACGGCACGGCCTTTGCCCGAGGCACGCCGTCCCCGTCGAAGTCCAGCTCGTCGCAATCGGGCACACCGTTCCCGTTGTCGTCATCGCCGACCCCGTCGGCATTCCTGTCGGCATCCAGGTTGTCGCCGACGAGGTCGCCATCGACATCCGCCCATTCCTCGGGCTCGAGAGGGAAGGCGTCCTGCGCATCGGGGACTCCGTCGTTGTCATCGTCCTCATCTACATCGTTCGGCTTGCCATCTCGGTCGATGTCGGGCGGCCCGGCGGGGGTGATCAGGAGCGCAAGGTCCACGGTGAAGTCCGGCGCGGCGAAGGTCTGGCGGCCTGCCGGTGCGTCGAAGGTGCCCAGGATCGACGCATCCAGTGGGTTGTACCAGTACCCTTTGGCGGCTTGGGGCACGTCGAGGGTCGCCGACAGCCCCTTCACGGCGCTCTCGTGGTCGCGGTAGTGGTGCAGGTACACCCCGGCCCGCTCGCCGGAGGCGAGGCCGTAGGCGCGGACGGCCGCCGGGTCGGAAACGGTGGCCGCCGCCATGCGCAGGTTCGGCCCGAGAGCATAGGAGAAGTCCTGCATCGCGCGGACGTACTGGCGCTCCTGCGGGCCGAGCCAGATGTTCATGTAGTGCCCGTCGCGGGCGTAGCTGGTGGCCCAGAAGATGAAGGCGATCTCGTTGAAGAAGGCGGTCCAGTTGCGGATGCGCATCCGCATCGAGGAGCCCGGGTCCCATGCGCCGCCAATGCCGGGGACCTTGCGCTGCTCGTCCGAGGCGTGGTTGCCCTGCTCGCCGACGATCACCGGCTTCCCATGCTGCTTCCAGTTGCGCGCGTTGCCGGCGGTGCGCTGGTCGCAGTCCAGTCCGTTGCTGTAGCCGTCGTACCAGTGGGGGGCATTCACCTCGATCCCCGTCAGCTCCGGGCGCTCCCAACTGGTGGTGATCGGGTGGTTGTAGGGGTCGATGGACTGCAGGTACGGGATCATGATCTCGTACCACCCATCGGCGGCCTTCTGCTCGTTCAGGAACTCCCAGATGTCGACATAGGCGCCCCACCGGTCCACGGTGTACTTGACGAACCGCTTCACCTTCTCCATGCCCGCCGCGTCCTGAGGGGTGTCGTTAAGAACCTGCTGGTAGCCGAAGATGCCGTACATCACGCGGAAGCCATACTTCCGCACGCACTGCAGCAGCTCGTCGGTCATGATCCCTTGCTGCGGGAGGTAGTGGTCGAGGTCGTCGTAGAGCACGTAGGAGCAGTTCTGCTGGCTGAAGCGGAAGAGGTTGAAGCCGCAGCGCGCGTAGTGCCGGAAGTACGTATCCCCGTTCTGCGGGTTCATCGAGGGCCCGGCCACGTACAGCGGCCCCGGCGGCAACGTCGGGCGCCCCTGGCGGTCGAGGCGGAACGGCCCCTCCAGCGACATCCCGGCCAGGCAGGAGCCGGTACCCTCGCCGTCACCGAGGCACTCCTGCAACCCGATGGGGTAGTAGGGGCTGCCGTCGGCGTAGACCCAGCGGAAGGGATTCCCTGGGTCCTGGCGTAGGAAGCCCGGGTCGTGGACCCGGCCCTCCACGCAGGTGAACGTGCCTTCGCCCGTCCGGTTCAGGCCTGCGGCATCGGAGAAGACCCACCGGTAGGCCCACTTGCCGACTTCGTTCGGTGCGAAGCGGGCCTTCCAGAGGTCCTGCGACTGCTGGACGTACCGCACGGTGCGGCGACCACGCTCATCGGGCTCGGACCGACGGATCTCAGGCTTCTGGTCTGACCCGTAGAAGAAGCCCCCGACGATCCGCCGCTGCCCGCTTGGGGCGGTGAAGGTCACCTCGACCGTCGCGTCGTGGAACGGGTCAGTGTACGCGTTCGCGTGGCGGAACGTGATCTCAAACACATCGTAGGGGGTAAGCGTCGCGGTGTTGGCGCGCGTCTCAACATCGGGGGCGGGTTGTGGAGCTTGGGCCCGCCCGCAGGACGCCAGCAGCAGGGGAACGATAGCGGTTACTCCGACGGTCGTACCAGTGGAGCGCATTCGCATGTCACACCTCCGGGGGCTTCGGACACTGGAGGCGTGCTTCCCGCTGCCCAGACGACGCTCCTGCCGAGGGCGGCCGCCGCACCGGGCAGGAAACGGCCCTCCCGGCGCGAAAACAGAGGAACTCCCCCGCAAGGAGACCCGCTCCATGCGTACATGGCAGAGGTTGGTCCTGCCGGTGATCGGCCTGATGTGCTGGGCCGGCCCAGGCCTGGCGCTCATCTGGCACCCGGAGGCGGTCGATACGGTGGGCGCGCAGGGGGAGTACTCCTCGCTCGCCCTCGACACGAACTCCAAGCCCTACATCGCCTACTATGACGCCACCAACGGCGACCTCAAGTACGCGACGAAGCCCGCCTCGAAGTGGCTGACCAGCACGGTGGACGCCGCCGGCGATGTCGGCCGCTGGTGCTCGCTGGTGCTGGACTCCTTCGAGCGCCCGCACATCAGCTACTACGATGCCACGAACCAGTCCCTGAAGTACGCCCGCTGGACGGGGACCAAATGGGCCATCGAGACCGTGGAGGACCACTCGAAGGACGACCTGGGCCAGTATGCGTCGCTGGCGCTGGACAGCTCGGACCGGCCCCACATCAGCTACTACCATGTGACCGACTCTCGGCTGCGGTACGCCCGCTGGACGGGGTCTGACTGGGCCATCAAGTTCGTAGGTACGAGCGACCTCGGCACGTACTCCTCGATTGTTGTGGACAGCGACGGGGTGCGCCACATCGCCTACCACGACATCCGGGACAAGGAGCTGCGGCACGCATGGAATACTGGGACCGGCTGGGATGACGAGCGGGTGGATTCCGACGGGGACGTCGGGCAGTTCACATCGATTGCGCTCGATAACGTGAAGCGCCCGCGGATCAGCTACTACGATGCCACGAGTGGCGCGCTCAAGCTGGCCACCTACACCGGCTCGGGGTGGGACGTGCAGACCGTGGACGACGCGGGCGATGTCGGCGCCGGTACGTCGATTGACCTCGACGCCACCAACCACGTGAGCATCGCGTACTATGATGCCACGAACGAAGACGTGAAGTACGCGCGGTGGGACGGCGCCGCCTGGGACATCGAGCCGGCCGAGACGACGGGCCGCGTCGGCGCGAGTCCCTCCATGAAGCTCGGGTTCGCCACCTTGCCCTACATCAGCTACCAACAGACCCGCACGCAGGACCTGCGCTTCGCCACGCCGGCGGGAGCCTGGTTCTTCTTCACCTCCGAGGCAGGCTACGACGATGGCGTCAAACCGAACCAGGGCGTCGCCAACTCGACGTACTTCCGCTTCCACGTCACCTACCAGGACGCGGATGGGTGGGGGCCCGTCGATCCGGTTGTGCTGATCTTCCAGGGCGCAACGCGCGTCAAACTCGTACGCCTGCATCCCGTGGCGACGTTCCCGAATTACCTACTGGGCTCCATCCTGCGCGGCGGCACGAAGCTCCCCGCGGGCACCTACACCTACCGCTTCCGCGCCCGGGCGCAGAGCGGGCTCTTCGCCGGGGGCGAACCGACCAGGAAGCGTGGGTCCATCGTGGCGGACGGCGCGGCGGGTGTTGCCCTGGCCTCGGTGACTGCCGTACCCACGGCCGCGGGGGCGCAGATCGCCCTGAACCTCAGCTCGGCGGCGACGGTGGACGCGACCGTGCTGAACCTCGCGGGCCGCCCGGTCAAGCAGCTCGTGCGGGGTCGCGACTGCGCCCAGGGGACGACAACGCTCGTGTGGACGGGGCAGACGGACACGGGTCTCTCCGCCCCGTCTGGGACGTATCTGGTGGCGGTCGAGGCCCGCACGGAAGACGGTCGTCAGAGCCGCGCGCTTGCACGTATCGTGCGAAATTAGGGACAGGCACCAATTTCCGACGGACGTCATGTCGGAAATTGGTGCCTGTCCCTAATTTCGCAGCGCCTCTCGGATCTCGGCCGTGGACGGGGGGCAGCCGGGCAGGTGTTGGCCCTCCGCTCCCATGTCACGGGTGCAGGCCCCCACGGTCAGCCCCGCCCAGATTCTCCCCTTGCCGCCGATGGCGACTGCCGGTACCGATACCGTTTGCCCTTCCTGGCGGATCAAGGCGAGGGCCTCGAACAGGTTCATGACGCAGGCGCTGCACGCGCCGTCGGTCACGATTTCAAGATCGGGGAACTGCTCCGCGACCTCCTCGTTCGGTCGCCGGAAGCGCCGCCGGTGGGCGAGAGGGTCCTCTCCGAGGACCTCGATCCGGCCAAGGTCCATCTCGCCCAGGCCCGCCTGGGCACAGTCGCGGATGATCCGTACCTCGCCCGGCTCGATTCCCGCCAGGAAGCAGCCCACCGAATCCGCCGCCACCAGGTCTCGCGAAGCCGCGATCAGCCCCATCCCGACCTCCGTGCCCGCGGCCGGGCCCAGCCCCTCCACCGCTGTCGTGGCGTCGAGCACCGTCACGGTCACCCGGGGCGCCGCGATCTTCGCCAGCCCCACCAACGCGGCATTGAGCTCCATCTCGTGGAAGCGCTTCTTGTCCTTGGGCCGCAGGCAGCCCTTGAGGTTCTTGATCCCGAGAGTGACAAGCGTGTTGAAGTGGGTCTTGAGGATGGGCACGTTGACTACGACGTCCGCCTGGAACAGGAGGTCAGAGAGGCCGATCTGGTCGGGCAGCGCGGGATCGTTCGTCGGGATGGTGCGGTAGGGCTGCTCGTGGAAGTTCACGACCTCCGCGCCGCTCGCCTCGGCCGCGGCGTAGACCCCCGCCTGGCGGAAGTACTGCCGGGCCTGCTCCGCCGGACACGACCAGAACGGCCCATCGCCCACGACCACACGCGCGGCGCCCTGCTCCCTGGCCCACCGACAGACGCCCTCGATCACCCGGGCCGAGGTGTGCCCGTGGCCGCCGTGTAGGTTCGGTTTGACGAGGACCGACGCTCCCGGCACAGTTGTGGCCTCGGCCCCTGCGAGGCGCATGGCTTCGATGACGCTGGCTCGCGGGTCGGCAAACCTGACAAGCGACACGGTGCTCATCTGGCCCGGCGATCCTCCGAGAGCGATCGGACCGAAAGGGGTTGGCCGCCGGGGCCCCTGTGACCTGCCGGGACGTGCACTCCGGGCCGGCGAAAAAAAGCCGGTTCGCCGGTATTGACACCCTTGTGGGTCGTGGGTATAATCACTCTCCGTGTTCCTGCGACAAGCGGTGCTCCTTGCCCGCGGCGTCGTGAGGCGCCCTTGGAGCATTGAACTGTCGCGGGGTGTTCATGGTGGGTGGCGGGGTTGTGTGACTGTGTGCGCTTGCCCCGTATGGGCAAGTGATGCACGCTGCGTGCGAGAGGGCTTCTTTGCGGTACGCGCCAGGCTGACGCAAGCAAGCCACCTTAGGAACGCTCACCGTCGTGTTCGTGAGCCCCTCGTGCGTTTGCGAGGGGTTTCGCGCTTCTCAGAGGGTCGCCCGAAGCCAGCCCCGAGGCCGCTTCAGGAGGAGTGTGCTCGTGCCAACGATCAGCCAGCTCGTGCGGAAGGGCCGCAAGGAGAAGTACCGCAAGGCGAAGGCGCCGGCGCTCAAGGTCTGCTGGAACGCGATCAAGCGCCGGGCGCGCGCCCTGGACGGGGCGCCCCAGCGACGCGGCGTGTGCACGCGCGTATGGGCGCTGAACCCGAAGAAGCCGAACTCCGCGCTCCGCAAAGTCGCGCGCGTGCGGCTCTTCAACCGCCAGGAGCTGACGGCCTACATCCCGGGCGAGGGGCACAACATCTCGGAGCACTCGGTCGTGCTGGTGCGCGGGGGTCGTGTGAAGGACCTCAACTCAGTCAAGTACCACATCGTCCGCGGCGTGTACGATGCTGCGGGCGTCGATGGCCGCCGGCGGGGCCGGTCGAAGTACGGAACGCGACGGCCCAAGCCAACGTCGTAACGCGCCGAAGACACGCAGGAGAGGTGTGGACGAATGCCGCGCAAGGGCGCTGTGCCGAAGAGGCAACTCGAACCCGACCCGGTCCTGGGTAGCCGCCTCGTCAACCGCTTCATCAACAAACTGGTGAAGGGGGGCAAGAAGGGCGTCGCAGAGACGATCTTCTACGGCGCGCTGCACGAGATTCAGGAGCGGCATAACGCCAATCCGCTGGACGTCTTCGAGCAGGCGGTCCGCAACTGCATGCCCCAGCTTGAGGTGCGCGGGCGGCGCGTCGGTGGTGCGACGTATCAGGTGCCGGTCGAGGTGCGGGCGGACCGACAGGTCAGCCTGGCGATTCGTTGGCTCGTGCAGTATGCGCGGCAGCGGTCGGAGCGGACGATGATGCGGCGGCTCGCCGCCGAGCTGTGGGCGGCCTCCCAGGGCGACGGCGGAGCCCTGAAGCGCAAGGACGAGATGCACCGGATGGCAGAGGCCAACAAGGCCTACTCCCATTACCGTTGGTAGACTGTAACAGGGACTCGGACGGGCGACGTGGCCCGTCCTCCGTGCTCCCCTCGGGCCATTGGCCCCTCGGAACAGTGATCTGCTGTGGCGAAGTCGTCTTCGGGCCTGAGCGCAAGGCCGGGCCCCCCGAATGAGTATCGCCGGTCGGCGCCGCAACGGGTGAGCAACCGTGGCTGCAAACACGCCACTCGACCGAGTGCGCAACATCGGAATCGCCGCCCACATCGACGCCGGGAAGACGACGGCGACGGAGTACGTCCTGTTTCGTACCGGGCGCATCCATCGGGTCGGGTCGGTTGACGAGGGCACGACGACGACCGACTGGATGGATCAGGAGATGGAGCGCGGGATCACCATCACCTCGGCCGCCACGGCCTGTGAGTGGCGCGACCACCTGATCAACATCATCGATACGCCGGGGCACGTCGATTTCACGGTTGAAGTAGAGCGTTCGCTGCGGGTTCTGGACGGCTGTGTAGCCCTGTTTTGCGCCGCCAGCGGCGTGCAGCCCCAGTCCGAGACGGTGTGGCGTCAGGCCGACCGCTATCACATTCCGCGAATCGCGTTCATAAACAAGATGGACCGCATGGGAGCCCATTTCCACGACGTGCTGCACCAGATGCGCGCCAAGCTCGGCGCGAATGTTCTGGCGCTGCAGCTCCCTGTCGGCTCCCACAGCAACTTCCGCGGCATGGTGGACCTCATCAACGAAGAGGCCCTGCTCTACCCCGACGAACAGGGCGCGCAGCCGGTGAAGCACCCCGTTCCGACCGACATGGTGGGCCTGGTAGACACGTTCCGCGATCACATGGTGGCCGCGCTGGCCGAGCATGACGAAGACCTGGAGATGAAGTACCTCGAGGGCGAGGAGCCGACGCGCGCCGAGTTGATGGCGGTCATCCGCAAGACGACCCTGTCCTGCTCGTTGGTCCCCGTTCTGTGCGGTTCGGCTCTGCGCGGCGTCGGCGTCGAGCCCCTCATGGACGCTGTGGTCGATTACCTCCCCTCCCCGTTGGATGTCCCCGCCGTCGTCGGAATGCACCCGGAGAAGCACAGCGAAGCGACCCGTCAGGCAGACGCGGAGGAGCCCTTCAGCGGGCTGCTGTTCAAGGTCATGTCCGACCCGTTCACGGGACGCCTCTGCTACGTGCGGGTGTACTCGGGCACGCTGAAGAAGGGCGCGGCGGTGCTCAATCCTCGGATCAACAAGCGCGAGCGCTGCAGCCGGCTGCTGCGGATGCACGCCAACCGCCGGGAGGACGTCGAGCAGGCAGGGCCCGGGGACATCGTCGCCGTCGTCGGCCTGAACAACTCGACCACGGGCGACACGCTCTGCGACCAGAAGGCGCCGATCGTCCTGGAGAGCATGTCTTTCCCCGAGCCGGTCATCTCGATGGCGATAGAGCCGCGCACGAAGGCGGACGAGGAGCAGCTCATCAAGGCGCTCCAGCGCCTCGTGGACGAGGACCCGACCTTCGCAGCGAAGACCGACACAGAGACGGGCCAGCAGATCATCTCCGGCATGGGCGAGCTGCACTTGGAGATCATCAAGGACCGGCTCCTGCGCGAGTTCCGCGTGGACGCCCGCGTGGGCGCGCCCCAAGTGGCCTACAAGGAGACGATCACCACGGTCGCCCAGGCCCGCGGCGAGTGCATCCGCCAGACCGGCGGGCACGGCCAGTACGGGGTCGTGGTGCTGCGGCTGGAGCCGGCGGGCAGCAACGGCGGCTTCGAGTTCGTGGACGAGACGCGCGGCGACGCCATCCCCGCCGAGTTCAAGCCGGCGATCCGGGCGGGTGTTCGCGAGGCCATGACGAGCGGCATTCTGGCGGGCTACCCGGTGGACAACGTGCGGGTCGCGCTGGTGGAGGGCAAAGCGCACGAGGTGGACTCCTCGGACCTCGCCTTCCGGGCGGCTGCCGCCGACGCCTTCCGCCACGCCGCCGAGCAAGCCAACCCCGCGCTGCTGGAGCCCGTGATGGAGGTCGAGGTGGTCGCACCGGAAGGCTCCATGGGCGATGTGACCAACGATCTGGCGGCCCGCCGCGGGCGGGTCGTCCACATGGAGGCGGGGACGGGCGGATCGCAGATCATCCGCGCCCTCGCCCCGCTGAGCACGCTGTTCCAGTATTCGACCGGCCTGCGAGACCTGACTCAGGGACGGGGCACCTACACGATGCAGCCCCACTCGTACGAGCCGGTCCCGCCCGAACTCCAGAAGGAGATGACCGGGCGGTGAGAGGCCAGTGCGAAGTGCGAAGTGCCAAGTGCTAAGTGACGGATAGGGGCGGGCGAGGCGGCGTGAGTCCAGGGGCTGCAGTTGCCGTCACTTTGCACTTCGCACTTCTCACTTCGCGTTATCCGTACTCGGGAGGCAACGAGCGATGGGCAAGGAGAAGTTCGTACGGGACAAGCCGCACGTAAACGTTGGGACGATCGGACACATCGACCACGGGAAGACGACGCTGACGAGCGCGATCACGCGGACGCTGGCG
>Ga0194125_10003032_pt1 | contig 27450 bp, 29 predicted proteins | sample TA2KigC250mmetaG_FD_148626 | JGI IMG/M metagenome (GOLD analysis project Ga0194125, IMG submission 148626) | Freshwater microbial communities from Lake Tanganyika, Tanzania - TA2015034 Kigoma Deep Cast 250m | ecosystem: Environmental > Aquatic > Freshwater > Lake | place: Tanzania: Lake... | reverse complement strand
ATGGCGAAAGAAAAATTTGTGCGGGACAAACCGCACGTGAACATTGGGACGATCGGTCACGTCGACCACGGCAAGACGACGCTGACCTCGGCGATAACGAAGGTCTTGGCGCTGCAAGGCTTGGCTCAGGAGCGCTCGTTCGACTCCATCGACAATGCGCCTGAAGAACGCGCCCGCGGCGTCACCATCAATGTCGCCCATATCGAATACCAGACGAAAACGCGGCACTACGCCCATGTGGACTGCCCGGGTCACGCCGACTACATCAAGAATATGGTCACCGGCGCGGCGCAGATGGACGGCGCGGTGGTGGTGGTCGGCGCCGACGACGGGCCGATGCCGCAAACGCGCGAGCATATCTTGCTTGCCCGCCAGGTGGGCGTTCCGTTTTTAGTAGTGTTTATGAACAAGACCGACCTGGTGGACGACCCGGAGCTGCTGGATTTAGTGGAACTTGAGATGCGGGAGTTGCTGAAGCAGTATCAATTTCCCGGCGATGATATTCCGGTGATACGGGGTTCGGCTTTGGAGGCGATGAACTTTCCGACGGATCCGGCGCACAACAAATGCATAACGGAGTTGATGGCGGCGGTGGACAGTTACATTCCGACGCCGGTTCGTGCGGTTGACAAGCCGTTTTTGATGCCGGTGGAAGACATCTTCAGCATTACGGGACGCGGGACAGTGGCGACCGGACGAATCGAGCGCGGGGCGATCCATGTGGGTGACGAGGTCGAAATCATCGGTTTTGGTCCATCGAAGAAGACAGTAGTAACCGGCGTTGAGATGTTCCGGAAGTTGCTGGACGAGGGACAGGCTGGGGACAATGTGGGGCTTTTATTGCGCGGCATCGACAAGGACGAGGTGGAGCGCGGAATGGTGATTGCTTGGCCGGGCAGCATCACGCCTCATACGAAGTTTGAGGGCGAGATTTATGTGTTGTCGAAGGAGGAGGGCGGTCGCCACACGCCGTTCTTTACAGGCTATCGTCCGCAGTTTTATTTTCGGACGACGGATGTGACGGGGACGACGCAGTTGCCGGAGGGGCGGGAGATGGTGATGCCGGGGGACAATATGAAGATAAGTGTGGAGTTAATTTCGCCGATAGCGCTGGAGGAGCGTGTTCGTTTCGCCATTCGGGAAGGCGGCCGGACGGTGGCGTCGGGGATGGTGACAAAGGTGATCGCGTAATTCAAGAGCAGTTTTTTCACAAGTCACTGTTGAATTGATTAATGTGAAATAATGGAGCCAGAATTGGGATTTGTATATATCCAAGCCAAAGTAAGCGGACCTAAAGCCGAAGAGGAGGTCAGATTTTTGGTTGACAGCGGAGCAAAGTATTCTTTGTTGCCTAAGAGAATTTGGCAGCGAATTGGTCTGCGAGCCAAACGAACTGAAACCTTCGTCTTAACAGACGGCACATTCATCGACCGGGATGTATCGGAATGTCTATTCAATGTTTTAGGTCGTGAGGGGCATTCAACAGTGATATTAGGCGAAGCCAAAGATAAAGCCCTTTTAGGTGTGATTACTTTGGAGACACTTGGAATGATACTTAATCCGTTCACTCGTGAATTACAACCGATGCAGTTGATTTTAGCCTGAACAATGCTCTGAATAACAAGGCGGACGCCCTCATCCGCTAAAGATTTAATTTGAAATATGGCGGACGAGGGCGTCCGCCTTGCGGTGAAGTTATTAATGCCTCGCGACATAATCATCTTAGCCTGCGGTGAATGCAAACGCCGCAACTACACAACTACGAAGAACAAACGCAAGCAGAGCGGGCGCGTCGAATACAAAAAGTATTGCCCGTTTTGCAATCATCACACGCTGCACAAGGAGAGCCGGTAGTTTTGGGACAGGTCTGTAGCTCAATGGTAGAGCATCGGTCTCCAAAACCGAGGGCTGGGGGTTCGAGTCCCTCCAGGCCTGCCAAAATTTAAGGAATACAGTGCTTAACAAAATCACAAAATATATCAACGATGTGAAGACCGAAATGGGCAAAGTAATATGGCCTACCCGCGCCCAACTCATCGAAAGTTCGACGATAGTGGTCATTCTGTCGCTGATTTTGGCAGTCTTCACCTTCGGTGTGGACTTTATTCTCAACCGTCTGTTGAAGTTAGTATTGTAAGTTTCAGCCGGCGCATCAGAGTCGATATTGGCTAAAACGCAAATCATAACGCCGGAAGCGCCGCGCTCTAAAGAGTGGTATGTCCTGCGCGTCTATACCAGTCAAGAGAAAATCGTCAAAAACTACATCGATGGCGAAGTCAAACGGCTGGGAATGCAGGACCGCGTCGGCGAAGTGCTTATTCCGTCTGAAACGGTCGTCGAGATGCACGATGGGCGGAAGCGCCAGCGCACGCGCAATTTCTTCCCCGGCTACATCTTAATTGAGATGATTCTCGATGAAAAGACGCGCCATCTCATCGACTCGGCGCCCAGCACGCTTGGTTTCCCCGGCAATCCGCAAAATCCGCAGCCGCTGCGTCAGGATGAAGTCGATCGAATTTTAGGCCGTGTCGCTGAAAAAACCGAGCGGATAGTTGTGGAAATTCCGTTCCAGATCGACGATAAAGTTAAAATCATCGATGGCCCGTTCAAAGACTTCATCGGCTCAATCAAGGACATCAACAACGAAAAGCGCAAGTTGAAGGTTTTAGTGTCGATTTTCGGTCGCTCGACGCCAGTCGAAGTCGATTTCCTGCAGGTTACTACTAATATAGCCCAGTAAGCAGACGTATGCTTTATTAAAACAGTCGTTCTGTTGGAGTAAGGTCAAGTCAAGGTTCTGGCAAGGCGGACGCCCTCGTCCGCCTTGCTGTAATTTCGACAGTCGGCAATGTCCATACTGTCCATATTAGTCCATATAAACTATTAAATTAAGGTTTAACAGCCTAATACAATGGCAGCGCCAAAGAAAAGAATCACCGGTTTCGTCAAACTACAGGTAACCGGCGGGCAAGCCAATCCATCGCCGCCGGTCGGACCAGCCTTAGGCCAGCGCGGCGTGAACATTATGGAGTTCTGCAAGCAGTTCAACGCCCGCACACAAGACCAGTTAGGCGTAATACTACCGGTGGTCATCACAATATATCACGACAAAAGTTTCACTTTCGTCGTCAAGACACCGCCGGCAGCTGTGCTGTTGAAGAAAGCCGCCAATGTCCCATCCGGGTCGAAAGAACCCAATCGCGCCAAAGTCGGTAAGATTACGCAAGCGCAACTAAGGGAAATCGCGACACGCAAAATGCCCGACCTGAACGCCCATACCATCGAAGGCGCGATGAATATCATCGCCGGCACGGCGAAAAATATGGGGATAACAATAGAATGACAATGTCAATGACAATGCAAAAATACCGAATAGACTTTTCATATACTTACTTTGTCATTGTCATTTTCATTGTCTTTAAAGAAGTGGGAGCGTTATTCGACGCGCCTTAAACCACGACGGAGCAAACGCTTCGTAGAAAGATAAAAATGAAAGAAAGCAAGCGATACAGCGCCGCAAAGGCGCGCATTGACCGCCGGATTGAGTTAGACCTTGAACCGGCCGTGATGAAAGTCAAAGAGTGCGCCACCGCTAAATTTGATGAGACGGTGGAGATTCATATTAATCTCGGCGTTGACCCGCGCAAAGCCGACCAGATGATTCGCGGCACGGTTTCGCTGCCGCACGGTATTGGTAAAACCGTTCGGCTTTTAGTGCTTTGCAAGGAAGATAAGGTCAAAGACGCCGCTGAAGCCGGCGCTGATTATGTCGGCTTGGATGAATATATCGAAAAGATCCAAGGCGGCTGGACGGATGTGGACGCCATCATCGCCACGCCGGATGTGATGCCGCAAGTCGGCAAGATCGGCAAAATCCTCGGTCCCCGCGGACTGATGCCTAACCCTAAGACCGGCACGGTCACCGCAGATGTCGTAACCGCCATTCGCGAAGTCAAAGCCGGGCGGTTGTCGTTTCGGGTGGACAAATACGGCATCCTGCACATTCCGGTCGGTAAAGCCTCCTTCACCAAAGAAAAGTTGGTGGAAAACATCCAATCGCTGCTGCAGACCGTCCAGCGCTTAAAGCCCCCGACCGCCAAAGGGCAGTTTGTCAAAGCCTTGAGCCTGACTTCGACGATGGGCCCAGGCGTGAAGGTCAGCAAAGCAGTGATGGCGGGGATTAAGTAATCCAAGGAATAAGAATGGAGCAAGAACCAAAACAGATTCGCGTTAAATATAAGTTAGATGCGAATTATCGCGAGGTGCCGGTAACCGGTGCCTGGGGTGGTGTTGCAGCCGGAGGAATGATCCATGCCCAGATTTTTGTAGAGCATCAAGATATCCCAGAGGAAAATTCTGCTTCGATTACAGATGATGGAGTTTTAACTGAGGATAAAAACGATTTCGCCCTTCTCCGATACATTCAAGTAGGTCTGATAATGCGGCCTGAAGTAGCAAAATCCTTAGCGCAATGGCTACTTGATAAAGTGGAAAAATCTCAAGAACTTGAAGCGCAAATAAGGCTAAAAACAACAGAAGAATGACAGCCACATCCTACATTCTATCTTACATATCAAACGTTACTAGAATTCAAAACACTTTGATTCCTGTAGATTCAATTAGTCAATGCGACCGGAGTCAACTACAATATGGTGTCTCAACAGATCAGAATTCAATCTGGTTTTTTATACTGTCCGGACCAACTCCTAAGATTTATAGAAAAGCAGACTCTTTTGAAAATGAGTTGATAAACGCAATTGCCACAATAAACAATTATAGAGAATTATCAGAAAATTGGGATAGTTACGGTGGATTGGAGATTTATAGAGATATAATTGAAAAGTCGCTAGTGTATGTGGATGCTTTAGTTAAATACAGATATAGTATTCAGAGTAATAAACTCAGAATCAGCACAGCTCCATTATCGAACGGTGGAATTGATATCTATCTGGACTATATAGACAAGTCCTTGTATATAAGCATAGATAAAGACTCTACTACAGCGTTAAAAATAGAAAATCGAAACTCAGTCATCGAGCAAATAACAGAATTCAAGATTGAATATAATGAATTTGAAAATATCTTAGTTTGGTTGTTTAATTAACCTGAAGTATGGAATACGAAGTCGAGCAGATTCCCGATGAAGATTTCCTTTATAGGCGAATCAACAGAGAAATGATTGATAATAATAGTGTTAAACCGGCTGCTTTCAAACAAAGGCTGCAGGATAAAGGTTGTTTGAGCGTTGATTGGGCTAAGTATTCGCGTCCAGATGAGACCATCAAGCGAACAAGTGTCGCTGCTTTCAACGGATGTGTTTCTTTAAAATCTGGAAATGTTCGCTATTACCATCTGGCAGTCGAACATCGTCTCAGTTATTCTGATAATCGCGCTCATTCGGTAGTGCATTCGGTGATTTATAAGGCAGAACAAGAAAGATTCGAGGATTTGACATTTGCGCAACGAGTCCGACTTTCGCGAATTGCTGTTATTGAGGTTAAACCTCGTGATTATCTAATGAGTCTAAACTAATGAACCGTCAAATAACCAGAAAATGCACATTATCCGACCTGCGCGACGACCACGGCTATGTTCCAGGCACGCCGGAAGAACGGATTGCGATGGTGTGGGAAATAACCAAGGCGCTTTGCGCCTTAAGCCCGTATCATGACGCTGAACGAAGATTACAGAGACATATTACTCGCGTTATCCGCCGAGAAGGTTAAGTTCCTTCTCGTCGGCGCTCACGCCATTGCGCACTATGGGTTTCCGCGCAGCACGATGGACATCGATATTTGGGTCCAGCCGACAGCGGATAATGCACAGGCTGTGATGCGCGCCTTAGCGCGGTTTGGAGCGTCGCTGCAAGGACTTACGCTCGAAGACCTTCAGCACGACAGAACAGTCTTTCAAATCGGTGTTGCACCGGTTCGAATCGATATTATGACGGGTGTTTCGGGCTTGGAGTTTGAGGAGGTCTTTGCAAGGTCTATTACATCAATGCTCGATGGGATTGAAGTCCGACTGCCGAGCATCGAAGACCTCATTTGCAATAAAAAAGCCAGTGGCAGACCGAAAGATTTGGAGGATGCTGAGGCAATGGAAGCATTGAAAAGCAAGCAGGAAAGACAATGAAAGGCCTCTACTATCTCGTCGATGGAGACGGAAAACGAAAGGGCTTCCTGGTCGAATTCTCCGATTGGAGTGAGGAGGAACAGGAAGACCTTGAGGATGTGGTCATCTCCTTGTTGCGGCGCAATCAACCGACAGTGCCATGGGATGATGTGAAGGCGGAAATGGACAAAGGAAACAAATCAAAAAAACTTAAGAAAATTAAATAATCCAAACCTTAAAAGGGGATTTTAATGAGAGTATTTCCATTTCTATTAATCACAATTGCTCTTATTGCCTGTAAACCACGATCAAGTGAGTTGATTGCTGTTAAATCCGATTCACTTCAATTTGAAATTGTCGGATTTAAGATTGATGAAACAAGAGAGGATCGGTCTTATGGAGGAGGGGTATGGATTACTTATCGCGGGAATGGAACAATAATTTCTCGTTCTGAGAATCCTGAAACTAATAATGGCTTATTAGGATTACATATATATGAGATCGATGGAAGTGGAAAGCCAAATGATTTTGAAGAGGAAATTCAGATAATAAAAGGTGTCGGGAAAATATCAACACATGATTTCATTTCATTAGATAAAGGTGAGACGAGTTCATTTCCGGTTTACAAATTTCAGATGACATGATTCGCACCCTTCATTCCTGTCAAGGATATATCTCAAACGACACCATAAGTGATTGAAAGAATTCATACTATGCGCCAAATTATCATCTACCCCGGCGAAGACGGCTATTGGGTGGTAGAAGCCCCAGCTTGCCGGGGTGCATAAGTGTATAAGTCTAAAGGAATTATATATGCCTGCTTTAAAAGAAATAGCCATCGACGCCATCCGGGGAATGCCGGAAAGCGCGGATTTGGATGACATCCTTGAGGAAATCATCTATCATGCTAAAATCGAACAGGGGATGGCAGATATCCGCGAAGGTCGGGTATTTCCGATTGAAGAAATCGAAGCCGAATACGCGCTTACAGGATGATAATCCAATTTTCGGCGCGGGCGCGCTCCGATTTGCGCGAGATTTACGAATATATCGCCACTGATTCGGTGATATATGCACGCCAAACGGTCAGAAATATCATAAGGAAAATTCATCTGCTTGAGCAGCATCCGTTAGCCGGTCGAAAAATCCTGAAATATGCCGACGAATCTCGACGCGAAACCTATTTTAGAAAATATCGAATAGTTTATTGTTTAACGGGAAGTAAGATAATTATTGTAACGATACATCATTCAGCCAAATTGGCTGACGATTAAAGGACTAATATTATAAGAATCTGTGTAAATGATTGCAAGAAAGACTTATAAATCATCAGTTGTAAATTCTATCTTATATAGCAGACGAGTGCGTCCCAGACTGTCTGAAAATGCTATTTTTCCCGCCGTCGACTCGCCGTAGCCGACGGCAGAACATTGTCCTTCCGATAGATACGCTGCCGACCACGGCGGGTCGGCAGCGGAAACAGGCATTTTCAAACAGTCTGGTCCGCCTTGCCGCTTAGCGAGTTATTCAATAATCCATACTATGCGTCAAATCATCATCTACCCCGGCGAAGACGGCTATTGGGTGGTCGAATGCCCCAGCCTGCCGGGATGCATCAGTCAAGGCAAAACCAAATCTGAAGCCATTCAAAATATCCAGGAAGCGATGCGAGGCTACATAACCGCGCTGGAAGAGGATGGGCTTCCTGTGCCTGATGAGCGGTTCGATGTCCAGGTCATGGCAGTATGATCGCGCTGCCGATAGTATCCGGTAAAGATTGCATAAAGGTTCTTAAGAAGATCGGGTACTACATTAAACGGCGCGAAAGCAGCCATATAGTTATGCGCCGAGATTATCCCTTTACGCAAGTAATTGTTCCAGACCACAAAGAGCTCGACCGTGGGACTCTGCGTGCAATTCTAAGGCAAGCCGATTTGAGTATCGAGAGATTTAATGATTTACTTAGAGATTAATATAAAATATAAGTCAATATCATTGATAAAATGTCCCCCGATTTCGTATTAAGCCATTACATCGACCGCGCGATGAGCCACGCGGCTTACGACAAACTTGACAATGGCACATTCACCGGCGAGATAGACCTCTGTCCGGGCGTTTATGCCTTCGGTAAATCGTTGCGGGAGTGCGCAGATACGCTGCGGTCAGTCCTGGAAGGGTGGATTTTGCTCGGATTGAAGATGAACCACCCTTTGCCGGTTATCGACGGCGTAGATTTAAACCAACAAGCCGAATTTGAGCCGCTGGAATCCCTGCAAACGGCTTGATTTTATTCAGAAAATGAAATCCATCGGTTTTTTAGGACCAAAACCCGGCGGCAGCCATATTTATCTCTACTTTGGCGAGCGAAGGCTTTGGCTGCCTTCAAATTCCGAATACAGCGTCGAGCAATTTAAGACTATTTTAAGGCAGGTAGCTAAAATTATTGGACGAAACATAGATTGGAATGAGTGGAATTCATTGTGAAATTCATAGATATACAATTTAATATCACAAAAATAAAATGCCCGTAACCAAAGAACAGTCCTCGAACTTGCGCGTGAGCTTCCGACCCGCCAGGAGATAGAAGATGTTATGGAAGCGCTGTATATTCGACTTAAAATCGAACGCGGTATGAAGGATGTTGAAGAAGGGCGCATTCTGACCCACGAGGAGGTGCGCGCGAGGTAGGCGCTTTGAAGCGTCTGCGCTGGACGGAACAAGCTATAATAATTAATGATGATGATGGTGATGATGATTTGGAGATTGCTGCGAAAACTGTCTTATTGGACGTTAGTTATTCTTAGATCGGCGGACAAGAGCGTCCGCTTCGCCTAACGGCAACAATAATATCAGTTGTGTCAAATGCAAAATACAAAAGACGAAGTTATGGACATTATCCGCAATCTGCCCGATGACGCCGAATATGAAGACGCCATCGAAGCGCTCTGCTTGCGGATGACTGCCGAAGAGCGGCTGCGCGATCTGGACGCCGGGATATATGTAGAACACAGCGAAGCGCGGCAGAGGCTGCTCCAAGATTGAAGATCCGCCGGCATCCCGACGCCATTACAGACGCGGAAGAAATTAAAAGTGAAAAATGAATGGAATCATATTTTTAATTCAAGATTCACCTGAAGGCGGATATGAAGCCCGGGCTTTAGGCGAATCGATTTTCACCTGCGGCGATGACATGCAGCATCTGCAAACGAACATTCGTGAAGCGGTGCAATGTCATTACGAAGAAGGCGAAGCGCCGAAGATTATTCGACTACATTTCGCTCGTGAGGAACTTATAGCCGTATGAGACTGCCTCGCGATATCTCAGGACAGTCTAATAAAGATTTACGCTAAGATAAATTATTATCCGACTCGTCAACGCGGCAGCCATGTTAGACTGACGACAATCGTCAACGGAATACACCATATAACGATACCACGGCTTGATCCAATTCCAATAGGCACATTATCGGCGATTCTGTCAGATACGGCAGAACATTTGGATATAACAAAAGATGAACTGCTTGATTTATTATTCGACTAAATTTCCAACTTTCCAACTTTTCAACTGTCTATCGCACGCTATTATATAGAATTTTCAAATACAATGATTCGAGCATCCCAACCCGCCGCAGGCAAGGTCAAAGCCGCGCAGGATTTGGAGAATATCCTGCATAGCGCCCGGACGATTATAATGACCGACTTCACTGGAGTGTCGGTCGCCGATTTCGACCAACTGCGGCTCAATTGTTTTAAAAATAACCTTAAGTTCGTTGTTATCAAGAACACCATCGCCAAGTTGACGCTGGAGAAGATGGGTCACAGCGGACTGGACAAGGTGCTGACGGGTCCGACCGGCTTCTGCGTCGGCTTCGACGACCCGGTGCTGCCAATCCGGCTTCTTACTGATTTCATCAAAGAGAAACAGAAGGCGGCTATCAAAGGCGGCTTGGTCGAAGGGCGGTTCTACACGCCTCCCCAAGTCGAACAACTGAAAAATATACCGCCGCGCGAGGTGCTGATCGCCCAGGTTGTGAGCGCATTGGTCAGCCCGCTCGCCGGAATTGTCAATACTATAAGTGAAATACTCCGCTCGTTCGTCTCAGTGGTAGAGCAGGTGGCGGCGAAAGCCGAAACCGACGCCGCCGAGCGGCCGAGCTTAACTGCTTCAGGAGGATCCGTGCAAGCCATTATCGACGCCATCGAAAAGATGACGGTTCTCGAATTAGTGGAATTAAAAAAGGCGCTTGAAGAGCGCTTTGGTGTAACGGCGGCCGCACCAATGGCGTTCGCCGGCCCAATGCCAGGCGCCGCGGCAACAGCCGCCGCTCCAGTCGAAGAGGCTGAAGAACAGACCGAATTTACTGTGATGCTGACTTCAGCCGGCGACAAGAAAATCCAGGTCATCAAAGAAGTGCGCGCTATTACTCAATTAGGCTTAAAAGAAGCCAAAGACCTTGTGGACAGCGCTCCGAAAGCCATTAAGGAAGGCGTGTCGAAAGAAGAGGCGATGGCTATTAAAGCCAAAGTTGAGGAAGCCGGCGGCGCCGTCGAATTAAAGTAAAAACACAATCTCAAGTTACATACGGCGCGGAACGGATAGTGCCGTTCCGCTCTGCGTATCCAAAGGTCTGTATCTAAATCATTTGGAAAGAGATTGAAATCTAAAAACTCGATACCGCGCATCAGTTTCGCCAGCACACAGCCAGCGCTCGAAATGCCCGACCTGCTCGAAGTGCAGTTGCGTTCCTTTGAAGATTTTCTGCAACAGGAAGTTACTCCGGACAAGCGCGAACGGAAGGGTTTGCAGTCGGTGTTTCTCAATGTCTTCCCGATCCTCGACAATCGGGAAGAGCATGTGCTTGAGTTCATCGAATACTACATCGCGCCGTCGAAATACTCCATCGACGAGTGCCGGCAGCGCGGCGTAACCTATTCGGCGCCGCTGAAAGCCAAACTGCGTCTGTCCAGCCGCGACGATTACTCCGAGCCCGGACAATATGGGCAGACGCTCGAATCGGATGTCTATCTCGGCAATCTGCCGTTGATGACGCCAGAAGGCACATTCATCATCAACGGCGCCGAACGGGTGGTGGTCAGCCAGCTGCACCGCTCACCAGGCGTCTTTTTCGGCGATTCTATCCACCCAAACGGAACGCGCATCTATTCGGCGCGCGTCATCCCATTCCGCGGGGCGTGGATCGAGTTCACAACCGATATCAACGATGTGATGTATGTTTATATCGACCGCCGCAAGCGATTCCCAATAACGACCTTGCTGCGCGCCATAGGCTACTCGGAAGATTGGCAGATTTGGCAACTCTTCGGCTATACCGAAGAGGTCGCTCTTAACGCCAAAGATATCAAGAACTATTTCGGCCGGATTATTATCCGAACGGAAGTCGATAAATCGACGGGCGAAGTGCTGGCCAAAGCCGGGACAACCTTCGATGCCGAAGTCGTTAAATCCCTAAAGAAAGTCGGCGTCAAACGTGTGATGCTCATCCAAATCGATGAACACGATGTCGCCGGCGAAATTATCGCCAATACATTCAAGCGCGACCGCTCGACTAATGAAGATGAAGCCTTAATTTGGATCTATCACGAACTGCGCAGCAGCGACCCGCCAGATGTAGAAACAGCGCGCAAGTTGTTGAACCGTCACTTCTTCGACGATAAACGCTATGATTTAGGTTTGGTCGGTCGTTTCAGGATTAATAATAAACTTAGTTTGCAGGTCGATGAAGGCATAACTATCCTGACGCACGATGACATCATCGCGATTATCAGGCGGGTGTTGGATTTGCGCATCGGCAAGGAGCAGACCGACGATATAGACCATCTGGGCAACCGGCGCATCCGCACCGTCGGCGAGCAACTATCCAATCAGTTCTCAGTCGCATTGTCAAGGATGGCGCGCACTATCAAGGAGCGGATGAACATCCGTGAAACAGATAAATTGACGCCGCAGGATTTAGTTAATGTGCGCACGATATCATCGGTTATTAACACTTTCTTCGGCACGAACCAGTTATCGCAGTTTCTCGACCAGGTCAATCCGCTGACTGAATTGACACATAAACGTCGTCTATCGGCTTTGGGTCCGGGAGGATTGACGCGCGAGCGCGCTGGATTTGAAGTGCGAGATGTGCATTACACACATTATGGACGGCTTTGCCCGATTGAAACGCCAGAAGGACCGAATATCGGATTAATCTCGTCACTTTGCACTTATGCGCGCATTAACAATCTGGGCTTCGTGGAAACGCCTTATCGCCGGGTTAAAAACGGTCGGGTCGCACGACAAATTGACTACTTGAACGCGGACGACGAAGACCGAGTCATAATCGCCCAAGCCAACGCCCGCTTGAATGAGCGGAACGAATTCATCACCGATAAAATTAAGGCGCGTTTCCGCAGCGATTATCCAATAGTATCGCCGGAACATATCAACTATATGGATGTTTCGCCCAGTCAGATAGTATCGGTGGCGGCAGCGTTAGTGCCGTTTTTAGAGCATGACGACGCCAACCGGGCGCTGATGGGCTCAAATATGCAGCGTCAAGCCGTGCCGCTAATCAAGCCGGAAGCCCCGCGTGTAGGCACAGGGATGGAAGAACGCGCCGCGCGCGACTCGCGCACCCTGCTTATTGCTGATCAAGACCTGCGTATTCTTAAAGTCTCGGCTGACGCTATAATCGCCGAACGTAAATTGTTCGACCCGCGAATGCGCGAAGGAGAACAACCGGTCGAACGTGTTACATATAATCTGCGCAAATTCTACCGCACTAATCAGGATACCTGCATCAACCAGCGTCCACTGGTCGAAGCCGGCGACCTTGTTAAAAAGGACGAAATACTCGCCGACGGCTGCGCCACCGAAAAAGGTGAACTGGCGCTCGGACGCAACATCTTAGTCGCGTTTATGCCCTGGAATGGCTACAACTTCGAAGACTCGATTATCATCTCCGAACGGTTAGTGCGGGATGATTTATTCACTTCGATACATATTGAAGAAGTCGAGTTGCAGGTGCGCGAGACGAAGCGCGGACAGGAGGAACTGACGCGCGAAATACCCAATGTCAGCGAAGAAGCGACGAAAGAACTCGACACTAACGGCATCATTCGGGTGGGCGCGCTGGTGCGGGAAGGCGATATTCTCATTGGTAAGGTAACGCCTAAGGGCGAGACCGAACTTACGCCGGAAGATAAATTGCTCAAGGCTATATTCGGCGAAAAAGCCGGCGACGTCAAGAACGCCTCCAAAATCGCCCGTCCGGGAATGAACGGCGTCGTTATCGATATGAAGTTGTTCAGCCGTAAACGCAAAGACCCCGACGCCCGCCGCGAAGATAAAATTAAAATCGAACAATTAGACGCTGAATTCGCCGAAATAATCGCCGAGATCGAGGCTGAAACTAAACAGGAATTAACCAAGGTTTTAACCGGCCTGACTTCAAAACAAATAAACGACCGCAATAACGAGAAGGTCTTGCTCAGCGCGGGTGTCCGCTACGATGCGGAAGTCATCGACGAACTTAAATTTGAGGAGATGTCCGGTGAAGTCAACTGGTGCGACGACGGCGAAGTGAACGATATCGCCAATTTCCTCGTTCAGAGATACCGCGATCGCTGCTTCGACGCCGATACGAATTATCGCAATCAGAAGCATAAAATCCAAGTCGGCGACGAATTGCCGAGCGGTCTGGTGCAATTAGCCAAAGTATATATTGCCCAAAAGCGCAAAGTGCAAGTCGGCGACAAGATGGCCGGCCGGCACGGCAACAAGGGCGTCGTAGGTAAAATTGTGCCGGTGGAAGATATGCCGTTTTTAGCCGACGGCACGCCTATCGATATGATTCTAAATCCGCTGGGCGTTCCGTCGCGGATGAACCTCGGCCAGTTGCTGGAGACAGCGCTAGGTTGGGCGTCCGATAAATTGGGCGTCTATTTCTCCACGCCGGTCTTCGACGGCGCGACTCTTGACGACATTCAGAATTATCTTAAGCAGGCTGGACTTCCAGTGCCCGGTAAGACGCAGTTGTTTGACGGACAGTCCGGCGAACCGTTCGACCAGCCGATAACAGTCGGCGTTATTTATATGATGAAACTCTCGCACTTAGTCGAAGATAAAATCCACGCTCGTTCAATCGGACCTTATTCGCTCATCACCCAGCAGCCATTGGGCGGCAAAGCGCAGTTCGGCGGACAACGCTTCGGCGAAATGGAAGTCTGGGCGCTGGAGGCTTACGGCGCCGCGCATACCTTGCAGGAAATCCTGACCGTCAAATCCGACGATGTCGCCGGCCGCTCGCGTTCCTATGAAGCCATCGTCAAGGGCGACATCACCCCGGTGCCAGGCGTGCCTGAATCGTTCAATGTGCTGATTAACGAACTTATGGGACTGGGATTGGATGTGAAACTGGAGTGATGGTGGAAACCTCTGCACATAGTTCGACTTTGATTTTATATAATAATGTTCAATTCATCTATGAATTGACATTAGCCAAATTAGAAATCGAGTCTTTCTGTAAGCATTTCGATATTTCGGATGATATGCGCAGATTCGATTTAAACGGAATAGATGAACATATTTTAGAGTCGATTCGTCAACGCGCTGCCTATTTCCAATCGGTTGCCGGGCATAAAACGACATATAGCTATATAGTCTCAAAAAACAGGACGCGCTCTGTTAATCAGTATTTGACACATTGGATTTACCCATATAAGGGTAAATTCCACCCACAGATGATTCGTGCGCTCCTAAATATTATCGGATTAAGACCGGGCGATACATTATTCGAACCATTTTGCGGCAGCGGAACGGCTATTTTAGAAACAGAACTGCTTGGAATCAATTCTGTAGGAATTGATATTTCTCCACTGTGCATAACTCAAACTCGGGTTAAAACCGAAGAATTGAACCACATTGAAGAAATAAGAAAATTAAAGAATTTAGTAATCGATTCGGTTCAAGAGGATTTATTCTCAAAACCTGTAAAATTCTATGATCTATTAAAAACCCTTACAGCAATTCCGCAGGTTCAGGAATTTTATATAATGGCTCGAATGTTGGCTTTGAGCGATGAATCACGTCGCGGTAGAGATTTCAAATCTTCTTTTATAAAAAATGTAAACCTTATGATTGATTCTATTAGTGATTTTGCTGAGATCATAACGAGTCAAGGTATTTCAATTGGCAGCAGCGATATAAATATCGGCGATGCGCGTTCGACAGGTTGGCCGGATAATTACTTCGATGGTGTAATTACATCGCCGCCCTATTCGATTGCGTTAGACTATGTCCAGAACGATATTCACGCTTTATTGGATATGGGGTACGATCCGAGTGTTGTTCGAGAGTGTTTTATAGGTGTCCGCGGTACAGGTTATGATAGAATTAAAAACTATAATGAAGATATGATTCAAGCCTATAGCGAGATCTATAGGGTGTTAAAACAGAATAAATTTGCAGTTATTGTAATCGGAAATGCAGTTTATCAAAACAGGGAAATCGACTCGGTTAAATTCACAATAGATACGATGTGCAGATTAGGTTTTGAGTGTACTCACAATATTAACAAGATAATTTTCGGTCTTTATAATTTTATGAAGAGCGAAAATATATTGATATTTAGAAAGACATAATATGATTGACGAATACACTGAACGTCTCGAAAATGTCATCAGACAAATGTTGCAACCGCTGCGCGGTATTCCGTTCAATCTTGTGATTGAGGCTTTAACCGGTCATAGAGTATTTCAATTTGACAGAACTCAGCCTACACATTTAAGCGCTTTAGAAATACTTCGTTTAGCCGCGCTTGAGGCTGGTCGATCAATAAATCGGACGCCTATCAAATGAAGACGCGCTAATGAGGTTGGCAATGATATTGAGGATTATGTTCTTTATGCTCTTCGCAATGGTAATACACGCGTGGATGTTCCAGTTACGAAATCCGGGAAAAAGAAGATTGCTGGTTATCCTGATATTTTGTTTTGGTGTGATGGAATACCTTTTTATATCGAATGTAAAACATTCAAATCAGATGCCTTATCATCGAGTTTTCGCACGTTCTATTTTTCACCATCGGAGAATATGAAAGTTACTTCCGATGCCGTCCATTTTTTGCTATCATTTGAAATGGATTCTAAAATTGATTCAGATGGTGGAAATGAATTTAAATGTAAGCGCTTTAAGATTATATCTTTAGAAACACTATCCTTGGATGTTAAATATGAGTTCAACTCAGACAATAAACGGCTGTATTCTGGAATTGACGGCGCGCCTATTCTAATTGAAGAAGATATTACTCTCTAAGACAATTATACACAGCGTCATAAATAAATTCGCATATTTCGCATGTGTCATGCTGAACGCAGTGAAGCATCTCGTCTGGGGAAACAGGAACGAGATCCTTCACTTTGTTCAGGATGACCTATATAAGCATACGCAAAGATTAATGTCGCTATATATAGATATTAATAAGAAATGAGAGAAATAATACAGGGTGATTGTCTTGAATTTCTCCCTGATATTAGCGATGAAAGTTTTCAATCCGTTATTACTGATCCACCGTATTGTAATGTTCTCGATATCGGTTGGGACAGGCAATGGAAGAAGTATAATGAATATTTGGATTGGTCAATTGATTGGATTGACCAATGTATGCGCATTCTCAAAAGTGACGGACTTTTCTTCATTTTCGGTCAACTTGGCAAACGGGAACATATCTTCATTCATCTGATGTCAAGGTTATGCACTAATTATCAATTTCACGACTTGATTATTTGGGACCGGGCAGTCGGTTACAACGAGCGGAGGGATAGTTTCACACCGGCCTATGAGATGATACTGGTGTTGCATAAAAGCGATAATGTGAAATTCAATAAAGACGCCGTGCGTGAACCTTATGATGCAGAGACAATTAAACAATACCTAAGAGATAAACGTTATAAAGATCGAGATTTGAGATTGAGGCATCTTGAAGCCGGGAAGTTCTCTACCAATATTCTTCGGGTGCCAAGTTTGAAAGGGTCGTCTAAAGAGAAATGCGACCATCCAAGTCAAAAGCCGATTGAATTAATTGCAAAATTAGTGCTGTGTTCGACCGACCCCGGCGATGCGGTGCTGGATCCATTTTTCGGTTCCGGTACCGTAGGGGTAGTTTGCGAAACTTTGAATCGCCAATGGCTAGGCATTGAAATTGACCCCGGTTATGTTCAAGTTGCCCAAAGACGCATCGAATTAGTTAGGCAAACTTTATTTTCGCAGCCGCAACCGGCGGCAGCGGAGTCGGTCGAAAGACCGGCTCGTTTATAAATTAAAGGTTATGCGGACGGGGGCGTCCGCAAAATTCATTACGCTTAGATAATCCCTTAGAAATATCAGGATTTAAGGAGTTTAAGCCGTGGCTTTTACTCATAAACATTTCGAAATCGACGCCGATCATTTCACGCGCATCACGATCGGACTGTCTTCGCCGGAGATGATACTTGAGCGGTCGCACGGCGAAGTCCTAAAACCGGAGACGGTTAATTATCGGTCTTACAAGCCCGAGAAAGACGGTCTTTTCAGCGAGCGCATCTTCGGTCCGACTAAGGACTGGGAATGCTTCTGCGGCAAATATCGCGGTATCCGCTACAAAGGGATTATCTGCGACCGCTGCAACGTGGAATTGACGCGCAAGGATGTCCGCCGCAAACGAATGGGACATATCGAACTGGCCGTGCCGATTGTGCATATCTGGTTCTTTAAATCCCTGCCGTCCAAAATCGGCAATCTGTTGGGTTTAAACACCCGCGACATCGAACGGATTATCTATTACGAAGATTTCATCGTCATTCAACCCGGTCCAACCGGGCGTCAAGTCGGTGAAATACTATCCGAATTCGAATATAACCTTATCCTGCGAGAATTAGGGCCTGATAATCGTCTTCTGCCAGATAATGACCGGCAAAAATTTATCGCCTTGATGGGCGGAGACGCCATTTTAGCCTTATTGCAGCGCATCGATGTGCGTAAGTTGTCGCGCGAATTTCGCCGTCAATTGCAATATGAAGGTTCAGCGCAGCGCCGTGAGGAATTCACCAAGCGGCTGCGCATCATCGAATCGTTTATGATCAACGGCGGTCCGGAAGATAATCGACCGGAATGGATGGTGTTGAAGGTTATCCCAGTCGTGCCGCCGGATTTGCGCCCGTTAGTGCCGCTGGACGGCGGTCGATTTGCCACCTCCGACCTAAACGACCTCTACCGCCGTGTCATCATCCGTAACAACCGCCTGAAAAAGATGCTGGAAATTAAAGCCCCAGATGTCATCTTACGGAACGAAAAGCGGATGCTGCAAGAGGCGGTCGATTCGCTGTTCGACAACGGACGCAAATCGGTGGCGATGCGCTCGGACGGCAACCGTCCGCTAAAATCGCTCTCAGACAACCTGCGCGGCAAGCAAGGCCGCTTCCGCCAGAACCTACTCGGCAAACGCGTCGATTATTCCGGTCGATCGGTAATTGTCGTCGGTCCAGATTTGAAACTGCACGAATGCGGGCTGCCGAAAGATATGGCAATTGAGTTGTTCAAGCCCTTCGTCATCCGCAAACTCATCGAGCGCGATTACGCTAAAACCGTCAAGTCAGCCAAGCGGATGGTAGAACGGAAGTTGGACTTTGTATGGGGATTGTTGGAAGAAATAATTCAAGACCACCCGGTTCTTCTTAACCGCGCGCCAACTCTGCACCGGCTCGGCATCCAAGCCTTTCAGCCTATTCTCATCGAAGGCAAAGCCATTCGGCTGCATCCGATGGTCTGCGCAGCGTTTAACGCTGATTTCGACGGCGACCAGATGGCAGTGCATATACCTTTATCTTATGAAGCGCAAATCGAAGCCCGGCTGCTGATGCTTTCGCCGCGCAACATCCTGCACCCCGCCAACGGTCGACCAATCGCCATCCCCTCGCAGGATATCGTTCTGGGCTGCTATTACATTACCAAAGTCAAGCCCGGCGCCCGCGGCGAAGGAATGCTGTTCGCTTCGCAGCGCGAAGCCTTTATCGCTGAACAAAATAGCGTCGTTTCGCTCAATGCTCTCATCAAGATCCCAATTAAAGGCGAGATTGTCGAGACCACCATCGGGCGCTTGATGTTCAACGATGTTTTACCCGCAGAAGTCAAAACTAAGAAGTATTACAACGAGTTGATGACTAAGAAACGGCTCGAGGAAATTGTCGCTGATGTATTCAATACTTTGGATTTTGACGGCACGGCTATATTCCTTGACCGCTTGAAACGGCTCGGCTTCAAGCATGCCACCCGCGGCGGACTATCCATCTCGCTCTCGGATGTCGAAGTGCCTAAAGAGAAGGATATGCTGATACAGCAAGCATTAGCGCGGGTCGATGAGATAAAAAGCCAATATGAGATGGGTTTGATTACCGACGGCGAACGCTACAATATGATAATCGACCTTTGGACGCACACGACAAACGATGTCGCCGAGGTTATGTTTCAGCATATTCGCACTTCGCAGATGGGTTTCAATCCGCTGTTTATGATGGCTGACTCCGGCGCGCGCGGTTCCAAGGAGCAAATTAGGCAATTAGCTGCAATGCGCGGTCTGATGGCTAAACCGCAAAAGACGATGACCGGCCAGAAAGGTGAAATTATCGAATCGCCCATCACCGCCAACTTTAAAGAAGGTCTGTCGGTTCTGGAGTATTTTATCTCTACGCACGGCGCGCGCAAAGGTCTGGCCGACACAGCGCTTAAAACCGCCGACGCCGGCTATCTCACAAGACGGCTGGTGGATGTTGCGCAGGATGTCATCGTCAGCGAGCAAGACTGCGGCACAATGCGCGGCATTCAAGTCGAAGCCGCCAAAGAAGGCGAAGAGGTCTCGGAACAGTTATTTGCGCGCATCATCGGACGGATTACTGCCGAAGACCTTTATCATCCCTTCACCAGCGAACTTTTATTGTCGGCTAATACTATCATTCGCGAAAAGGAAGCCCAGATCATCGCAACTTCCGGCATCGCCAAAGTGCGCATTCGATCGGCTTTGACCTGCGAAACTATGTCCGGCGTCTGCTCGATGTGTTACGGTCTCAACCTGACGAACGGCCGGCTGGTCGATATCGGTGAGGCAGTAGGTGTTATAGCAGCGCAATCCATCGGCGAACCTGGCACGCAATTGACGCTCCGCACTTTTCAAATCGGCGGCACAGCCTCGCTGCTGGCCACCGAGTCGCAGGTAGCCGCCAAGGGTGATGGAACGGTAATGTTTGAAAATATGGAATATATCCGCCGCGAAGACGGCACCTTGGTCACCTTGCGCCGTAATGGCGTCATTAAACTGCTCGATGATAACAACCGTGTCATCGCTTCGTATTCGGTGCCTTACGGCGCAACGATTCTCAAATCCAATAATGCACAAGTCAAAGCCGGCGATGTGCTGTTCACTTGGGACCCGTATTCAGCATTTATTTTAGCGGCTCAAACCGGCACGGTTCAGTTCCACGATATTAAAGAAGGTTTAACCTTCCAGGAATCAGTTGACCAAGCCACCGGTCAGAGGATGAAAGTCATCGTCGAATCCAAAGACCGCAAACTGAATCCGCATATTCATGTTGTGGACGCTGAAGGCCGGTCATCAGGGCAGTATATTCTGCCGAACGGGGCGCTGCTAATGGTGCAGGAAGGGCAGTTGGTCAAAGCCGGCGACCCACTAGTGAAAATACCGCGCGAAGCGTCGAAAACTAAAGATATCACCGGCGGTTTACCGCGGGTGGCGGAATTGTTCGAAGCCCGCCGACCAAAAGAACCGGCGGTTGTTACCGAAATCGACGGCATGGTTAAATTCGGCCAGTTAAAACGCGGCGTGCGCGAAATTTCGGTCAATCCCACCGATGGCTCGGAGCCGAAGAAATATCTCATACATATCGGCAAACACCTCTTAGTTCACGATGGCGAACGGGTGATTGCCGGCGAACGGCTGACCGAAGGCGCAGTCTCGCCACAAGACATTTTGCAAATTCTTGGTCCGCATAAAGTGCAGGAATATCTGGTCAATGAGATTCAGGATGTTTATCGCCTGCAAGGTGTGCGCATCAACGACAAGCATATCGAAGTCATCGTGCGGCAAATGATGCAGAAAGTGCGCATCGAAGACCCCGGAGATACGATGTATCTGAAAGGCGACCAGGTTGACTATGCCTGTCTCATTCGGGAAAATCGCCAGATTGCCCAAAAGGTCGTCATACTCGACCCCGGTGATTCTAAGTATGAAATAGATGCGCTAGTTGACCGCAATGCCTTTAATCGTGAAGTGCGCCGGCTTAAGAAAATCGACAGCAAACTGCCGGAATACCGCCCGGCCCGGCCAGCGCTCTATCAACAAATACTGCTTGGCATCACTCAAGCCTCGTTAGCGACCGAGAGTTTCATTTCCGCGGCTTCTTTCCAAGAAACGACCCGTGTGCTGACCGAAGCCGCTATCGAACGCAAAACCGATACCTTGCGAGGGCTCAAAGAAAATGTGATAATGGGGCATCTAATTCCGGCTGGCACCGGCCTCGCCAAGTATCGAAACATCATTGTCGAACCACCGAAAGGCGAGGTAGATTTCCTCAGAACCGCGATGAAACCCGAGGTAGAAGACTTGGGCGAGGAAGTAGCCAGTCTGGCTGAAGAAGAGCAGCAACGCGGCGAAAGACTGCCAGAATTAGAGTCCAGCGGTTATAATATCGAAAATACCGGTGGAGATGATGCTGTTGTTTTTATGGAAACAAAATCGGAAGGCGATTTTGAGTCTGAAAACAATTGACAAAAGTGAAGCAATTATATAAATTAAAAGTTTAAAATTATTAGGCTATATGTGTATTAACATATTAGGTTGTTTCCCAAATTGAGTTAATCTGAACTAAGTGAAGAATTAGATTCCACACTTTCTGACGCGATGCTTCACTGCTTCAGTATGATGCGTAGCAGTAATTAATCTCGTGTAATTACAGTGGAGACTTTGGTTATTCACTTCGTTTTAGAATTCAGACGGCTTAATTCGAGAATCTCCTAAAACCCAAAGCTCAGAGCCTAAAGCCAAAAGCCAATAGGAATCATTTGCCGACCATCAATCAATTAGTTCGTCACGGGCGTGAAACGCTCTTCGAGAAGAGCAAGGCGCCTGCACTACAGCGCTGCCCGCAGAAGCGCGGCGTTTGTGTGCGCGTCTATACAATTACGCCCAAGAAGCCCAATTCGGCTTTGCGCAAGGTCGCCCGCGTGCGCCTGTCTAACGGAATAGAAGTAACGAGTTACATCCCCGGCGAAGGCCACAACCTGCAGGAGCATTCGATAGTGATGATCCGCGGCGGGCGCGTCAAAGACTTGCCAGGCGTGCGCTATCATATTATCCGCGGCACGCTCGATGCCGCCGGCGTTGCCAACCGCAAACAAGGCCGTTCTAAATACGGCGCCAAACGGAAGAAGTGAACAGGAAGACGGGCATTCCTGCCCGCTGTTACAGCCGCTGTCAACCCTCTGCGGTTGACAGCGCTTATAACCCGCTGTCAACTCGCCGTAGTAATGTAGCCCGGCTTCTTGAAGCCGGGGAGTAAATCTAAAGCCCAAAGCCTATATGGCAGGCAGAGACGCCCGCCCTACCGGATAAAATCTAACATCCTTATAGTAGAACAATGTCAAGACGCAAACGCGCCGCTAAGCGGGTAATACTGCCCGACCCAAAGTATGGCGATATCCTGATTTCAAAATTCATCAACTGCATTATGAAGCGCGGCAAGAAGAGCGTTGCCGAGCGCATTCTTTACGACGCTATCGATATCGTCGGCAAACGCAGCAAGCAGAACGGCATCGATGTATTCCGCAAAGCCATCGACAACGCCAAACCGCCGCTGGAGGTCAAATCCCGCCGGGTGGGTGGTTCGACCTACCAGGTGCCGGTCGAAGTGCGCTCCGGACGCCAGCAGGCGCTGGCTATCCGCTGGATCCTGCAATACGCCCGCGCCCGAAGCGAACATACGATGGCCGCCAACCTCGCTTCCGAAATCCTTGCCGCCGCCAACGGCGAAGGCTCAACCATCAAGAAACGGGAGGACACGCTCAAGATGGCTGAAGCCAACCGGGCGTTCGCGCATTTCAGGTGGTAGGGAATAAATTATCACATAATCAAAGTACGCAATTGATGAGCAATTGATGCCTCAAATATCTATCGAAACGCTGAATATTCTTATCTTTCTGTTGCCAGGATTTCTGGCAATGAGAGTAGATAAATTAATTTTCTATCATCGGGGTGATAGTAAATTTCAGGACGCAATTTCTTCGTTAATTTACACATTAATAATAATTTTGTTCTATGCGCTCATCTTTCAGCAATTATTTAAATTGTCATTCCCGTCGATAAAGATTATTAGTGCCCCGGATTTTAGACTATCAGTATTTGAACCATGGGGACTACTCTTTATTGTCTTACTATCTGTATTTATTGGTTTGAGTTTTGGGTATATAAAGAATAAGGATTTTCCTTTATATATTTTGCGTAAGTGGAATATGACGAAAAGAACTTATCATAGTTCATACTGGTATGAGATTATGAACTCCCGCAATGATTGGATTATTGTCAAACTAAGAAACGGTGACGAACTTATAGGCTACCCGGAAAGATTCAATAATGACTATGAAAAAGGTCCAGCTTTGCTAATAAATCATGCTAACTGGCAAATAATAGAAGGCGTAGAAGTAAACGATAATTTCGACCGAACTATCCTTTTGAACTTTGAAGATATAAATCTTATAGAATTCATCAATGAGGATTACAAAAATGGGAAATAAAAGCGTCAATCCCTCGCCAGCACCTCAGCCACCGAAAATCGAGGGTTTTAATCCGCCTCCGACAAGTCGACCGGTGCCACCGCCGAGACCTACACCTAAAAATCAGGTGCAAATTACGAATAAGGCACTAAAATAAATTCTCTTTATAGAGAATAACAATAGTAGTATTAACCACTAAGCATTCGCTTAAGTGATAATTTCTCGCTAAACATATTCCGACACATCAGCCTTGTTAAGGAATGCTCCATTAAGGAAAGCAGCCTCAAGAGGGCTGCTTTTGTGTTTTAATTAAGAATTTAGAAAATGTTGCGTCAGGTGTTAACACCTGACGCAAGTCTGAATTTATACCAAGTCGCAATCAATCGGATGATAAATGTCAAAACAAATTCACAACAGATTAAACGGATGAAACGGATAATCCTGTAAAGCCGCTATGTTATCCGTTCTATCCGTTTAATCCGTTGTTAATTTTGCATCCCTTTATTATTCATTTGAATGCAAATTGGTATTAGCAGTGTATTAAGCGCTGACATAACAAGAAGATAAATGCTTCAAGAAATAACCTTACCGAAGATAGATACCAGGAAGAACGGCAAATCGAAGTCGATGAACGGGCAAAATGGACATAAAAACGGTCATCAGAACCTCGCTCTTATCCGCAATATCGGGATAATGGCGCATATCGACGCCGGCAAGACGACCACCACCGAACGCATCCTTTACTACACCGGGCGCATATACAAGATGGGCGAAGTGCACGAAGGCAGCGCAGTGATGGATTGGATGGACCAGGAACGCGAGCGAGGGATTACCATAACCTCCGCGGCGACCACCTGTCCCTGGCGCGAGCATCAAATCAACATCATCGACACGCCGGGGCATGTCGATTTCACCGCTGAAGTCGAGCGCTCGCTGCGGGTGCTGGATGGCGCGGTAGCCATATTCTGCGGCGTCGGCGGCGTCGAGCCGCAGTCGGAGACGGTCTGGCGGCAAGCCGACCGCTACAACGTGCCGCGCATTGCCTATGTCAATAAGATGGACCGTTCCGGCGCCGATTTCTACCGCGTGCTGCGAATGATGACCGAACGGCTCGGTTCGACGCCCATCCCAATTCAAATCCCCATCGGGCAAGGCGAACTTTTCAATGGAATGATAGACCTGGTGCGGATGACCGCCATAACCTTCCGTGAAGGCACACTGGGCGTCGATTGGGAAGAAAACGATATCCCCAAAGACCTGCTCGTCGACGCTCGCCTCTGGCGCGAAAAAATGCTCGAAGCGGTCAGCGATTTCGACGATTCGCTGATGGTCAAATTCCTCGAAAACGAGCCAATTGCAGATGGTGAGATAATCGCCGCTTTGCGTAAAGCGACGATCGCCTGCAAAGTAGTGCCGGTCATCTGCGGGTCATCGTTCCGCTATAAAGGTGTTCAGCGGCTTTTAGACGCGGTTGTGAATTTCCTGCCCAGCCCGTTGGATATGAAGCCCATCGAAGGCCATAATCCGGTTACGGAAAAAGCCGAGAAGCGCATCGCTGACCCCAGTGGACCTTTTGCCGCGCTGGCTTTTAAAATTGTTACCGACCCTTATATGGGACGGCTGACATATTTCAGAGTCTATTCCGGTAAGGCTGATTCAGGCGATGCTGTTCTTAATGCTACAACCCGCAAGCGGGAGCGCTTCAATCGCATCGTGCGGATGTTCGCTAATAAGCGCGAAGATATCACCGAAGTCTGGGCTGGTGATATTGCAGCCGCGATCGGCCTGCGCGAAACCCGCACCGGCGATACCCTGTGCGACCAGCGGCATCCGATTCTGCTAGAAAAGATGAACTTCCCCGAACCAGTCATTTCGGTATCGGTCGAACCGGCATCCCAAGCCGAGCAGGAACATCTTTCCGAAGCGCTGTCTAAACTTGCCGACGAAGATCCGACTTTCAGGGTCAATTTTGACCAAGAGTCCGGACAGACGCTGATTGCGGGGATGGGCGAGTTGCATCTTGAAGTGTTGATAGAGCGGATGCGACGCGAGTTCGGCGTCAAGGTCTATCAAGGCAAGCCGCATGTGGCTTACCGCGAAACTATCACAATGGCAGCCGAAGGCGAAGGGCGATATATTCGACAGACCGGCGGAAGAGGGCAATACGGGCATATAAAGTTAATGCTCGAACCCGGCGCGCCCGGCAGCGGCTACCAGTTCGAATCGAAAATCGTCGGTGGAACTATCCCGCGTGAATATATCGAACCTGCCAACCGCGGCTGCCGCGAGGCTCTGGAAAGCGGACCACTCGCTGGTTATCCGCTCATCGATGCCAAGGTTACGCTATTAGACGGCTCATACCACGAAGTCGATTCATCGGAGATGGCTTTTAAAATTGCCGGTTCGCTAGGCGTGCAGGATGCGCTCAAACAAGCCGCGCCTATCCTGTTGGAACCCTATGCAAAACTGGAAGTCGTAACACCAGTGGTCTATATCGGCGATATCGTCGGCGACCTGAACAGCCGCCGGGCGCGCATTATGGGCATCGATGTGCGCAGCGACGCGCAAGTAGTCTCGGCGGAAGCGCCATTAGCCACGATGTTCGGCTATGCGACCAATCTGCGCAACCTGACCCAAGGCCGGGCATTGTTCACAATGGAGTTCTTAAGATATGAACCTGTGCCGGCGCAAGTGCAGGCGGAGATTTTGGAAAAACTCTGGTAATGGGAGGTTTAAATGTCCGATAACATCCATATATTTTGGGATAATACGAATATCGGCTGGGAGCGCAAGATACAGCTGCGCTTCTTGAGCCGTAGGTTCCCAGTCATGCAATTCGAGCCTATTTGAGAAACATCTATCAACTTGTGTGCCGTAATCGAAATGTTATGACGAGAGAGATTGCAGGCTCAGTTCCACCGCAAGCTGCTGACCTGTGGGCTTATGCTGAACAAATCGGATTTAAAACAACACTCCTAAGACGCGTTGAAAATGGTTCAGGAAGATTACGCGAACAATTAGTGGATGAGATTTTACACTTAAGAATTGTAAATACAATTCTTGACAGAACTGAAAGTGAAACTATAATCCTGCTTTCCGGAGATGGTCGGTTGAGTCCTACTGGAATGAGTTTTCCAGTACAATTACGCCGTGCGCTAACGCGGGGCTGGAAAGTTGAAATTTACAGTTGGGAAGCATCGCTAAATACAACCCAATACAATATACTGCTGAAGGATTATCCAGAATTAGTGACTATCAATTTGCTCGACCAGTATTACGATGCTTTGACATTTGTTAAAGAAATAAACTATTACGAAATCACCCCGGCCGGGAATAAGACTGAAGTCTTCATTCCTGGCCGAGTTGTTCAAGCATTAAGCCTTTCATAGGTTCAATCAATGGCGAAAGAAAAATTTGTGCGGGACAAACCGCACGTGAACATTGGGACGATCGGTCACGTCGACCACGGCAAGACGACGCTGACCTCGGCGATAACGAAGGTCTTGGCGCTGCAAGGC
>Ga0194125_10003029_pt1 | contig 27461 bp, 23 predicted proteins | sample TA2KigC250mmetaG_FD_148626 | JGI IMG/M metagenome (GOLD analysis project Ga0194125, IMG submission 148626) | Freshwater microbial communities from Lake Tanganyika, Tanzania - TA2015034 Kigoma Deep Cast 250m | ecosystem: Environmental > Aquatic > Freshwater > Lake | place: Tanzania: Lake... | reverse complement strand
GGCTCCTCCAACAGTATCGCTGCATCCCAAGATCAAGCCCATAAAAAAAATAATTTTGGTCATAATATTAAAAAATTAAAAACCTGTATAAACATAGTAACGCAAACAACATTTCAATATTTTATTTTTAGAAGTGCCCCAAAATTATATTTGAGTCAATTTCGAGTATTTTTAAGCTAGACAAGGCGTTTTCTGCGGTTCAGGCTGGATGCCTGAACAAAGAAAAAAACGCAGCATCGCAAAAAAAAACGATGCATGGAACTTCAATCAAAAAATTGTTAAATTGGCCAAAGCGATTTTTTGAGATGACTTCTAGCATTCTTTGTATATTGCCAGCCTCATGGAAAAAGCACCCATCCTTCAAAACAACAAGAAAACACTTTTTGCCTGGACCCTTTATGACTGGGCCAACTCCGTATATCCGCTCATCATCAGCTCGGCCATTTTTCCAGTGGTATATGAAAATGCCACCAGCTTTAAGATGGATGGAAAAGTGGTGTATGACCAGATTACCTTCTTTGGGCATGCCTTTAAAAATACCGAATTCTACGCCTACCTGGTTTGCGTTTCCTATTTGGTGGTGGCTTTGCTCACGCCATTGCTGTCCGGCATCGCCGATGCAGGTGGCAAACGAAAACTGTTTATGCAGTTCTTCTGCTTTCTGGGTGCCATTTCCAGCGGTTTGCTTTACTTCTTCCCCACCGCAAAACCTACTGTCAGCGGACAGGCCATAGAGCTAGGCTGGAGCATTCTGCCACTTTTGTTTGGCAGCATTGGTTTTTGGGGCAGTCTGGTGTACTACAATTCCTACCTGCCTGAAATTGCCAGCCCCGACCAACAGGACAAAGTCAGCGCCCGCGGCTTTACCATGGGCTACCTGGGTAGCTCTTCCCTGCTCATTGCCATTCTGGTGGTATTTGTTTTTCAAAAAATAGCACCCATTTCCTGGGCTTTCCCGCTGGTTAGTCTTTGGTGGATTGGTTTTGCCATGTATTCCTTTTATCATTTACCCAAAACCCAACCCACACAGCACAAGGCCAATGTGGGATTGTTTTCTGCAGGATTCAAGGAAATCACCAAGGTGTTTGCCGAAATACGTACGCAACACCTTGCACTGAAGCGCTTTTTATACAGCTATTTCATGTTCAACATGGCCGTTCAAACCATTATGGTAATGGCGGTTTCCTTTGCCAGCAAGGAGATTGTCGGCATCCAGCCGGCTGATTTAATTACCAGTATTTTACTCATTCAGTTTTTGGGTGTGGCCGGTGCATTCCTGATGTCGCTGCTTTCTAAAAAAGTGGGAAATATCAAAACACTCATGCTGTCCATCATAATCTGGATAGGGCTTTGCATTTACGTATATCAGTTTGTGTACAAACCCTGGCAGTTCTACATCGCTGCGGCTATTGTGGGTTTGGTAATGGGCGGAATTCAGTCTATAGCACGTTCCACGTACTCCAAGCTGCTTCCCGAAACCGAAGACAACACCTCTTACTTCAGTTTCTTTGATCTGGCAGAAAAAATCGGTCTGGCCATTGGCACTTTTTCCTTCGGCCTGATTGAGGGTTACCTGGATATCAGAAGCTCCATACTGGCACTGATTGCCTTTTTCGTACTGGGCTTGCTATTGTTGATGCGGGTACCCAAAACCACGCAACTATCCGGTGAAAATGACGCTTAACGAAGCAGTGTCAGTGTGCCATTGAAATCGTATGGCTTTCCGTCGTACGACATCACTTTAACATGGAATACATACACGCCCTGCGGAACATCCTGTCCGTTTGCGGTTCCGTCCCAGCCTTTGTTAATATCGTCTGAGTAAAAGAGTTTTTCACCCCAGCGGCTGTAAATGGTCATGTTCATATTCATGAAGTTGCTGGCCGTCACATTGAATGTGTTGTTCTTGCCGGGGCCTGCGCCATCCGGGGTGAACACATCCGGTATCCAAACAATGATATCAGGACCCACAAACACATTCTTCCTGAATGTATCGGTACATCCACCCGGCTGTGATGTCACTATCAACTGGATGGTATAGGTGGCCGTGTCTTTGCCGTAGGCATATCTTGGCTGGAACGATACAAACGTATCATCATACGGATCATACCAGGTGCCAAAATCCCATTTGTAGCTCATCTGTGGATTGAATGGCGCACTTGGAATGCTGCTCTGGTTGATGGTCTTGAACTTGGGCAGCGCCACCGTGGTTTTGAACGGTGGATCGGTGCTGAACAGCGCCTTGGGATTCGGGTAGGCCTGCACATAGTCTATGCTGTCTACCGTTACCGCACAGTTACCCGCCGAATTGGTGATGCGCAGCTGCACCTTGTATTTGCCCTGATTCGGGTAATTTACACCTGTTGGGTTCTGCTGATCACTGGTATCGCCGTTGCCAAAGTCCCAGCGCCATTTCAGCTGACCTGCCGTGATACCGCGGCTTTCTATGCCTGTGAAGCTGGCTGTAAGCGGAGCACAACCTCTCAACGAGCTGGCCATGCTTACTATCGGATAAGGATGCAAAATGATCTGTATGCTGTCTGAACTCTGAGGACACACTTCATTCGGCTCGGGTATCGTGGTTACCTTGAGCCAGGCTGTGCTGGCTGCCTTGTCGCCTGCTCCGTGCTTATACACGATGTTATCCGCATTTGCATTGTCTATGGTACCGTCAGAGCCCTGTATCTTCTGCCAGTTTACCCTGCTTGTAAACTTCTTGCTGCTCTGCAGTCCAAAGTCGCTGCCTTCGCACGCTGCTGCCGGCTTGCTCGTGGTTATTGTCACTTCAGGACGCATCCTCACAAACATCTGGTAGCGCTCCGTATCCGAACATCCATTGTTGTCGGTATACGTGAATACAATATTGTATGGACCTTCCACATTCTTGGTGCCGATCACATTCGGATCAAACTTACCGCTATTGGTCTGTGGACCTGTCCACGTGCTGGTTTGGCCCAGCGGACGGGTTTTGGCAGCGTCTATGCGTGTATCCAAATCAAACAGCGGATCGGTGCTGCATATGGTTACCGGCGGCAGCAATACGGCATCCGGAGTGTCGTTCACATATACATAGAAGCTATCTTCCTTCAAACATCCCGTGCTGTTGTTGCTATACTTGATATACCAGGTATTGGCGCCGAACGAGGGAACAAAATAGTGTCCCTTGGGTAGGGTTGTACCTTTTACTTTCGGGTGCGTGCGGTCGTAACCATATTCCAGTATTGTGAACCAGCCATCGCCTTCCTTGGGCTGCGTGCCGTTCAATAGCACATAATCGTTCAGGTCTATGGTATCCCAGTTTACGCACAGCGGGTTGGGAGAGGTTACCTTCACCGTAGGTTCAGTAATGATTTCAACAGTGGTGGTATCGCACTTACGGCAACCCGTCAAGCGGTCTTCTACGCAGTATTCCAGTTTGTAGATACCCGCGTATTTATCTTCTGTCGGATCACCAAAACGCATCCAGTAGCGCTGTGTGCCTATTGGGTCTTCATACAATATTGTCGTAGGATCTATACCGCTGGGAACTTCAAGTACTTTCCAGGTGATATTTACACTGATACTCGGCTGGGGGCGGATGATGCTATTGGCCAGCGGTGCTTTGCCTGCATCCTGGCAGTAGGTTTTCTTCTGAAGCTGCACCATTGGTGTACCATTGATACGCTGCGTGGTGCTATCTACATTGATACACTTATTGCTGTCGATGTACTGCAGGTAAATCTTATCCTGACGGAAAACACCGTTCTGAAGGCTGCTGTTGTTAATCTTGGTGGTGCGGTAGATAAACTGGTTCGGCGCAAGGCTGTCTACCATCGTATTGCGAACCTTACGCGTACCGGCCCATACGCTGATGTCTTTACCTGCCTTCGGGTTTACAAAAGGATACAATGGAATATCGCCAAAGGCGTGACACTGGCTCTTCAATGGCTTGGGATCCCACCAGACACGCGGAAGGGCATTTACCTTAATCTGCATCGTATCATAGTTCTCACATGTTACGCCTCCCTGCGTCACTTTCGTATACAGTTCATAGTTGAAGTATACAGGTGCTCCACCAGGCGAGTTCACGTTGCGCGGCGAGACCTTGTATGAGAAACTCGCTCCCAGTAATGTACTGGTGGTTAGGTTCGTCCACCGGTAGGTCGCGTTTATGCTCGCAGGGCGGTGCTGGGCCACCAGCAACATTGTGTCCTGGTGGCAGATGGCTTTATCGGCGCCTGCTATGCTCACTACCGTATCGTTTACAAACAGTTCTACTGTATCTTTCTGTTTGCATAGCCAGACAGTATCTGTTATGGTAACAATATAAAGACCTTTTACATTCTTGGTAATCTCGCGGGTGGTATCGCCGCTGTTCCAGTTGTAGTATACTGTGTCGGCATGGCCTGCATCAAACTTCATTTTATCATAGGTGCATATGCGTTTATCGGGACCAAGGTCTACCACAGGCAATGGCTTTTTATAGATGGTTACCGTATCCCAGAATTTACAGCCATCTCCATCGGTAATGCGAACCACTATCGTGGAGTCGCGGTCTATGCCGGGGATTGTCAGCATCATGTTCGTATCCCCTGATATGTGATCAACAGGACGCGTCCAATAATACTGGTAAGGGGCCTTGGCAAACAATATCAGCGGCTGCAAACGCATGGTCGTTTTGTAGCACGCAAAGGTGTCTTTGGTGGCCAGGATTGCTGTGGGCGGATCCGGAAGGATTATTGTATCGCGGTAAATTGTGGGGCAGTTATCGGAGTTGTTTACCGTGTGCACCATGATATATTTACCGCCGGTTTTGTAGCGGAATGTATCGGTTTTGCGGGTGGTGTAATAAAACTCCTTGCTTCCGAGGCTGTCGCGAAGGCTCCAGCGGTAAGTGGGAATACCTTTAAAACCTGCAGGGACACTGGCTTCCCAGGCAAAACGGCCGCACTTAAGTTTGGTGTATTTGCGCGTACTGTAGGCACGGGGATTTACTTTCACCTTGAAACCGCGGATGGCTTGCGATGGCTTGGGGCAGTGATCGTCGGTAGCGGTTACGGTAAAGGAATATGAAATCTCACTGGCCTGTCCAACCTTGGTTTGCCAGCAGAATTCTGCTGTTTTTTCGCGGTCTTTGGGGTTTAATATTGTGAAGGTTGCTCCCGGGATGCCACGGTTCCATTTCATTTGAACCGTGTCTGGTATTGTCTGATTTGGTGTGAAGGTTTCGTCTTTACCATCTATCTTAAAACAGATTTTATCACCCTCACAAACTTTGTTGGTTGTAGGACCTTCTATGGTAGGCGCTTTGTTATAGCCGCAGTCATCTTTGACCACAATCTGCATGTCACGACGGGTTTTACCTACCCAAACCCATTTTTTGGCGGTGTCTCTTCTCCATTCTGTTACTTCAAGAACCAAAACAGCTACTTCATCGCATTTTGTGGGCGTAAAAACGAGATCACCGGAACTGGTATCAAGCCAAAAACCGCGCGGTGGCTTGGTACTGGTATTGGGAACGCAATCTACCTTGCCGGGAGGAATGCAGTAAGGGGTCACCGGATACTTGAAAGAGAATGGGCTGGTATAAGGCACTGACGTGCTTGGCACACCTGCAAGCGCTGGCACCATTTTGTATGACAGCGAATCATAGTCGACGGTATCCAATGCCCCATTGTTAAAATAATATGTCTGGTTACAACAGGCATAGGCAACCGGTACGTTGGTAAAAATAGGAGTAGTATTACACTTATTTTTACTCTTGTTTAGATTGCATACGTTTATGGTGGCCGTTGTCCAAAAATCAGCCCATGTTGCACCGGTTGTAATAGCCGCATTTCTACAGCATTGGTTATAGGAAATAGTAAGCTCACAATATGTTGTACCGAGACCGGAAGTAGAAAACGGCGCTTTACTTATATCGATGGTTGTTTCGTAGGTATGCTCTTCAACTCCTTCACCGGTATAGCTGGTATTTTGCGGATTACAGGGACTACTGGAGGTAGAACACCGTGGAGAGATATCTCTAATGCCTGTGCGGGTGAGGGACAGGTTTGTGCGGCTCGTCCCCATGCCACCATTGTTGCCTGCGTACCATGAAAGTATACTCCAGCTGGGTGGTGCGGATGCTCCCCGGCAGTCACGATAAAATTTGACAATAATTTTGTAGCGGCCATTACCAAGACACTGATATCCCATATCAGCGCCCATAACGTGGTCAGCCTTGAGTGTAGAAGACGGCGTCAACGCCAGAATTCCTATAAGCAGAAATACAAAACGGGTAAAGGTTTGCCTCATTACAACAAAAATAGTATTTCAAAATGAAAAAACATAAAATAATTAATATTTTTTCACCCGAATTAAAAATAATATTGTTAATCAGGCAATTGAGACAATTAAGCCTCCAAAAAATAATTCTTCAAACCTGCTGCAAACGCCTTTTTTAGCTCAATATCAGTCATAATGGAAGGAATAGCCGGTGCGTGAAATAACCGTGAATCATACACAGATAAAACATGGTTGTTTTTAGTAATATTCTGATCAAATGGCCACTCGTTTGAAAATATAATTATTTTTCTACAAAATTTCACTTTTTCAGCAAATTGTTCTTCTGAAAATTTACATATATCAATAACTTCAGCCAATTCCATAGTAGGTGCTTTTCCATCAAGTTGCGTAACCAAAAGCATGCGACCAAGTAAATTTTCAATGTCTGTAAATCCAGCTGCAAGCGTAGTTTTAAAATCAAGAAAAAAAGCTATTTGAAAAGTTGCAACGGTTTCCGTTGTTTCATCATTGAATCCTGCCTTTTCAGAAACCACCATCCTAAAATCCGTTAATTCCCGATTATCCAGAAAAATTAGTTCGCTGAATAGCATTTGGAGTTCAAGCGGATTTTCCACATGCATTCCCGAAGTATCGATTTGATGTTCCATTTGAATTACTTTTGCTCTCGAAATGCTCCACAATATTACAATCAGAAATACCGAATTCAGCAGAATTTCTGAAGTAGATTTCAACAATATCGGTTTTGGCAAAATTTTCTCCGATCACATGTTTTTGGCAGACTGGGATGGCCATGAATGGACACGTCCCCGAATTGAGCCTTATGCCAATTTATCCTTAAGCCCGGCCACCAGCGCTATACATTACGGACAAGCCATATTTGAGGGCATGAAAGCTTTCAGAAACGGCGATGATGTGTTTTTGTTCAGACCCAAAGACAACTGGCGCAGACTCAATATTTCCGCGGAAAGAATGGTTATGCCTGAGGTTCCCGAATCCCTTTTCATGGATGGATTACAAACCCTCCTCAGTCTTGATAAAAGCTGGGTACCCGGCAATGAAGGAAGCGCCCTTTACATTAGACCTTTCATGTTTGCGACAGACGACTTTATCGGAGTAAAACCTTCTGAAAAATATTGTTTTTGTATATTCACTTGTCCCGTTGGCCCCTATTACTCCAAGCCTCTTCGTATAAAGGTGGAGGAGAAATACAGCAGGGCCGCGCAAGGCGGTGTGGGTTTCACAAAATGCGCAGGCAATTATGGTGCGGCCATGTATCCCACCAAACTGGCACAGACAGAAGGATACGACCAGGTATTATGGACCGATCCGTCAACACACACACTGGTGGAAGAAACCGGAACTACCAACTTTTTTGCAGTTACTGGCAGTGGTGTAATTACTCCTAATCTCCACGAGACCATGCTTGCAGGCATTACACGCGACAGCGTGATTCAAATTTTGAAAAAAGAAAATATTCTGGTAGAGGAACGACCGCTAACTGTTTCTGAACTTAAAACCCTTTACCATGAAGGCACGCTGAAAGAATTATTTATAAGCGGAACCGCGGCAACCCTTATTAATATTGAAGGCTTTGCACATCAGGGCAAATATTTTGATGTGATGAAAACCGGGAACACCCAAATTTCTGATTTGATACGTGCTAAACTTGATAGTATTCGTTTAGGAAAAACAGACAATGACTTTGGGTGGGTAAAAAATCTGATTAAGGCCTGAAAACTACCCCAAGACCAAACCCAAATCCAAACCGACTGAAGCTATTCCATTGAGCACCCGGTATTGACTGATACTGAACCATGGGCTCTGCTGATATGGCCGTTTTGGGAGCAACCTGATAATAAAGGCCTGCACCCAAGCGAGCGTCCATTGTAAAAGAACTCTTTTTCAGCACATCCATAGATTGCAATGCATCGCGGCTAAACATGGTGCCACTGCCCAAAGTTACTAAACCCGGCATAGCGGTAACAGATATACGCACCAAACTTCTGCCAAAACCCAATTGATACCTTACAGCGAGAGGAATAGAAACTATATTTAGCCTGTAAGAAATATTTTGGGCTTTGGTTATTCTTACATCTTTCTGTAACATGGTATCATAAACATAGGATGATATTAGCGCCTTGCCTATTCCTACACTTTCCATATAGCCCATACCAGCCCCGATATTGACCCCTCTACCCATATCAAACAACATAATGCCCTGATACTGAGAAAACCGGTGATTACCTGCTATGGTGACATCCTGACTTTCCCTGAAATATTTATAACCATTTCCTGCGGTAGCAACATTCAATTCAAAAATCGGATTAAATTTAGGCTCGCGAGGCGGGTAAAAAGGAACAAACTCCGGTATTACAGTACCTTCGGTCGGCATAATTTTGGCATTCTTTTCAATAGAAATACCTCGCCCTGACAGACGCTTTATCCAATCTGACAATTCGAGGAGTTTTCTTGTTTCATATAAATTGTCCGACAAAATTTGGTCTGAACCTCCTTTAGCTGATAATTCAAATCCACTGCCATTTGAAGTTGCGCTATTGACCGGCTTAATTCCTAAAGATGAGTTATTTTTCTTATCTGAAATGTCGGGCCGTTGAGCTTGTCCGGTCTTAACTGTAAACGCAGATTTGCTAATTGCTCCCGCCCTTGAAGTATGAGAAAAGGCAGGTTGATTGAGAGCGGCTTCATTGTTTTTAACCCGATAATCCCCGGATTGCTTAGCAGCTGCATTCTTGGCAACCTTTCCTGCACCATTACCGGTGTTATCCGTATTTATTTGGGTGTTGTTTTCTGAGGTTGTGTTACCTTCTGAAACAGCCGACCTGAACAAAGTAGCGGCCGTAAGTGACAGCAGAAGCAGCAGCACACTGCTTAATGAAAACCAGAAAAAACCTCTGCGTTTATTTTTACGTTTCTGCATTACACCCTGAAAACTGGCTTTCCCACTTAGTGGTGTTTCATGATTATGCAGTGCATCCTTGAATATTTGATCCGTTTTGATCATGCGTGTATTACTCCTTTTTTTTCTATCATATCCTGAAGGGATTTTCTCGCTTTGGCCAACTGGCTCCGGCTTGTTCCTTCGTCAATGCTTAACAATTCCGCTATTTCCTTATGGGAATAACCTTCTATGGCAAACAGGTTAAAAACCATCCTGTAGCCGACCGGAAGCGATTCGAGCATACCCATTAACAATTTGGCATCTATGGCATCAAAGGAATTGTCTGAATATCCGATGTGCAACGCTTCATTGTCAATGGATTCTGTAAATTTACGTGATCTAATTTTATTAATACTCGTATTCACAACAATGCGCCTCATCCATGTTTCTAGGCTGCTTTGCCCTCTGAAGGCAGACATTTTATCGAATATTTTTACAAATGCTTCCATCAGCACATCCTCAGCATCCTCGCGGTTTTGACAATACCGAATACTCACAGTCAGCAATTTCGTGGCATACAAATTCCACAGCTGTTCCTGGCATTTCCGGTCTTCCCTTATACATCCATCGACCAACTGTTGTTCTGTCATATCCAAATTTCTTGAGGTTGAGCATTGTCTTCCTGTATATATGACACAGGGATACTGACTTTTGCTGCCTGAAATTCAAATTTATTTTAAATATACGAAAAAATAAGCATATTTCCAAATAATAAAGCGGAATAGTGGGCTTAAATTTGCCTACCTAACCTTGAGAAAATCGACTTTTATACTGGCTGCCACAATACTTTTTTTACCCCGGGTATTTAGCCAGAAAGCTGTTTCTAAACCTAAGGGAAATTCAGCGGGATTATCAGCGGGATTAAGTGTAAGGTTTACATTGGCTGAAATGGCGCAACAAAAATGGGCTGACAGCGTTTTAAAAACCCTTCCCCTACGGAAGCAAATAGGGCAAATGATGATGGTGGCTGTGTGGAGCAACAAAGACGCCGAACACATCAATGAAACAGAAAAACTGATTTATGATTATGGGATTGGCGGACTGTGTTTTTTTCAGGGGCACCCTCTTAAGCAAGCATACCAAACAAATTACTATCAGCAGATATCAGCCATTCCGATGCTTGTTTCCATAGATGCTGAATGGGGACTGAATATGCGGTTGAAGAGCCTTGCGAAATTCCCCTATCAAATGACCCTTGGAGCTGACGGCGATGAAGACCTGATTTACAGAACTGGCAAAGCCATGGGAATTCAGTGCAAACGCCTGGGCATTCACATCAACTTTGCACCGGTAGTGGATATCAACACCAATCCCGCCAATCCGATTATTGGCTTCAGAAGTTTTGGGGAATCACCTGAAAAGGTTAGTCGTTATTCTTCGCTGATGACCAAAGGCCTGCAAGACGCCGGCATCATTGCATGCGCAAAGCATTTTCCCGGACATGGAGACAGCGAAACCGACAGCCACAAAGGATTGCCCACCATAAAAGCTTCAATAGGTCGCCTGGATAGTGTTGAACTGCTTCCATTCAAAATCCTGATTGCAGAAGGTGTAAAAAGCGTAATGACCGGCCACCTGGCTGTTCCGGTGCTGGACACTGCTGTAAATACACCTGCCAGTCTCTCCAAGCCCATTGTAACAGATCTTTTAAAGGGGAAAATGGGATTTCAGGGACTAGTAATCACCGATGCGCTGAATATGAAAGGTGTGTCTTCATTGTACGGTCCCGGCTATGCGGAAGCTAAGGCAGCACTGGCAGGCAATGATATTTTGCTTTTCCCTGAAAATGTACCCCTGGCGGTAGATTTGATTGAGAAGATGGTGCGCAGCGGTGAAATTGACAGTGCTGAACTGAGCCAAAGGGTATTGAAAATATTGCTGTTTAAGGCTGCAGCAGGCCTTAATTCATATAAACCCATCAGTACGGCAAACCTTATGACCGACCTAAACACGGCGTGGAGCGCACCGGTTGATGCCATCACCATCTGTAAGGATGAATTTGGTTACCTACCGCTGACACCGCACACAAAAAAAAATACGGCCTGGGTAGCTATTGGCAAAAGCAACAACTATCCTTTTGGCGGCGCAATTCAGCCTTTACACAATGTAAACACATTTATCCTCCACAGGGATAGCAGTGAAGGCTACTTCAACCGCATTTTGGATTCCATACTTTTCCGTAATGAAAACATTATAATCAGCTTGCATGACCAGCCCTTGTGGGGAAGCAACAGAAATGTGCTTCCGGATGCAGTTATAAAATTTACAGACGCTGCCTTAAAAGCCAGACCAGGTGTGTTAGTTGTATTCGGAAATCCCTATTTGCTTCAGCAAATGCAAAACGCACCTTGCAGTATTGTAGCCTATGAGGATGGAGTATCCTATCAGGAGGCTGCAGCACGTATTATTTTTGGTGCGAATGCAGCAATAGGTCATCTGCCGGTAAGCGTTCTTCCTGCGTTTAAGTCGGGAACAGGAATTATAACCCAAACCAACGAAGCTGATTATTTGGTTGAAAGCCCATTAAAAAATGGATTTTCACGCGATTTCAGACGGTCACTTGACAGCCTGCTTGACTTTTACCGGCTGAACAAAGCCATGCCCGGTGGGCAGGTGCTGGTTATGAAAAATGGCAAAAGTATCTACAACCGAGCCTATGGCGGTTTTGAATATGCAACTTCAAATCAGGTCAGGCAATCCGACATATATGACCTTGCATCTATTACCAAAGCTGCGGCAACCACCCTTTGTGTGATGAAATTATATGAAGCAAAACAGTTAAAATTGGATGTGCATTTGCATACCTATCTCCCAGAGCTAAATAAAACCAACAAAGGTAAATTAACCATCAGGCGGCTGATGACACACAGTGCCGGCCTACAGGCTTTTATTCCTTTTTACAAGGAGGCATTAAAGGTGCCGGGGGTATTCAGCAAAACACCCGATGACATCCACAATCTGCAGGTCACAGATTCAATGTGGATGTGTAAAAGCTACACCGATACCATGTGGCAGAAAATTATTGCATCCGATGTAAAGCACAAAGAAGAATTTCTGTACAGCGATCTTGGATTTATCATTTTGGGGAAGATAGTGGAAAGGGTTTCCGGCATGACAGTCTCCGAATATGCACAAACGCATTTTTATGGGCCTATGCGATTGAAACGCACGCTTTTTAAACCCAATGGTCGCTTTTACAGTAATGAAATTGCTCCCACAACAGAGGATGATTACTTCAGACAACAACGTGTGCAGGGGTTTGTGCACGATCCCACGGCGGCTATGCTGGGCGGGGTAGCCGGACATTCAGGTTTATTCAGCAATGCAACCGAATTGGGTAAAATATTTCAGATGCTAAACAATGGCGGACAGTTTAATGGCAAAAGATACCTTAAAGCGGCAACGGTTGCCTTATTTGCCGCAGCGCAGAAAGGCACACACCGCGGATTGGGTTTTGACAAGCCCAACGGGCAGCCGGGTGCAAAGGCCAATATTTCAGATAAAGTGCCCCAGACTTTATTTGGGCACAGTGGATTCACGGGCAACTGGGCCTGGGCTGATCCCGGAAACCAGCTCGTGTTTGTTTTCCTGAGCAACCGCACCTACCCCGACGAAAACAATAAAAAACTGATCCAGGAAAATGTTCGCACCAAGGCGATAGAGATTGTTTATTCAGCGCTTAAGCCCTGAGAAAATCTTCCGGCTTAAGTCCACCCAGGTTGCCGCTGCTCATCAGCAGCAAAATGTTTTTGCGACTATCATCCCAGGCACCAATTACAGCTTCATGCAATGCTGCCGGATTGTTAAATTCGGTGCATTGGCCAATTTGGGCCGAAATGTGACCATATTCGGGCACAGGCATACGTTTTAGTTCAAACACATGGGGATCATACAGCACAAATGCATGATTGGCCGGTGAAAGCGTATTGCGGTAGCCGGGCAGAAAATCGGGTTGCAGGCTGCTGTAAGTATGCAGTTCAAAGACTGCGATGAGATTATCATTGGGATATTGCTCACGAACAGCCTGCACCGTAGCCTTCACCTTGCTGGGCGCATGGGCAAAATCACGGTAAATGACCGCTTGCTCGGATTCATACACTTTTTCAAGCCGTTTGGCAGTGCCTGAAAAAGTCTGCATGGATGTCCAGAACCTATGGCTGTCAATACCCAGTTCTGCTGCCAGCAATGCCACGCCTGATGCGTTTTGCAGATTATGTCTACCAAAGATGGCAAGCGGATAATCTCTGCCATTTACATGTACGATGCAACCTTCCGGAGTGGAGGTAAATTCAGGCTCCCTGTACGGTTGATTGAAGAATTCATTAGACTTGGCAAGTTTTTCAAGATCCGGGTCACCGGCATACCAAAACCATTGGGCATTAGGTTGTAATCTTTTTAGGAATATTTCAAACTGCGAAACATAATTTTCAAACGTGGGAAACACATTCACATGATCCCAGGCAACCCCGGTAAGCATAGCCAGATGGGGCTTATAAACATGAAATTTGGGAACAGGATGCAAAGCCGATGTAAGATATTCATCGCCCTCAATAACCATGATAGGCGCATCGCTGAGCTTCACCATACGCTCAAACCCGGGCAATTGTGAACCTACCAGATAGTCAAAATCGAGGGCGCAGGCTTTTAACACATGCATAAGCATGGCCGTGGAGGTGGTTTTTCCGTGGCTTCCGCCAATAACAATCCGTTTTTTATTTTCGGCGTGTCGGTAAACAAATTCAGGAAAAGAATAAATGGGCAATCCTAACTGTTGTGCTTTTAGGAGTTCAGGATTATCGGAGCGGGCGTGCATTCCAAGAATAATGCCATCCAGGTTTTCATGAACCTTTTCAGGGAACCAGCCGTATTGCTCAGGTAACAGGCCGGCGGCCTGAAGCCTGCTTTTTGCCGGGTCAAAAATTTCATCATCACTGCCTGTAACTTGGTGACCATGCGCCTGCAATTCCAGCGCCATATTGTGCATTACAGCACCACCGATAGCTATCACATGGTATGACCGGGTGTTATTTTCCATTATAACATCAAAACTACGCGGATGAAGCAGTAATAAAGGAATATGAGTTATTCACAATGGTTGATGATTGCCATATTCCCATTATTTTTGATTGTTATGTCCAGACTATCCAACCTACTTATGGAATACGGCGAAAGCCATACAAACAAGCTTAACAAGCGAATTCATTACTTGTGTGTTCCCGCCATTTTTTGGTCTGTTTGCGCAATGTTGCACTGCATAAAATGGAATAATGCATCCCCGCAGTTCCTCAATGGAATAGACTTTCCGGTTTTATTGGCTGTTTTGGTTTATTATTTCAGGCTTTCACCCGCTCTTTCCCTCGGTTTTGTTTTGTGGGGAGGTATATGTATTTTTTTGTGTGTTATGATTGAGATATATGCTTTGCCACTCATAGCTTTTGCGATAATAATATTTATCATAGCTTGGATAGGTCAGTTTTACGGTCATCATTTAGAGGGTAAAAAACCTTCATTCCTTAAAGACTTGCAGTTTTTGCTAATCGGACCTGCCTGGATTATGAATTTTATTTACAATAAGATTGGTTTCAGCATAGAATCCGACGGTTTAAAAAGCAACACAAATCCATGATAAATTGATTACTTTTGCACCACTTTTTTAAGCATATATGAAAGTTCTGGTTTGCATGAGTGTGGTGCCTGATACCACCACAAAAATTACCTTCACCAATAGCGACACTTCCTTCAATACGCAGGGCGTGCAGTTTATCATGAATCCTTATGATGAGCTTGCCCTGACCAAAGCGCTGGATATTGCTGACCCTGCAGGTGGAAGCGTTACGATTTTGCATGTGGGTCCTGCTGATGCGGAACCTGCCATTCGCAAGGCCCTGAGTATGGGTGCCACTGAAGCTGTCCGCATAAATGCGGCACCTACAGATGCTCAGTTTGTAGCAGAACAAATAGCTGCATATGCCAAAGACAAAGGATTTGATTTTATACTCACAGGCCGTGAAAGCATCGACTATAATGGCGGTGCCGTATGTGGCCTTTTGGGCGCTATGTTAAATCTTCCCAGCATCAATGTAATTACCCAGCTAGGTGTTTCCGGGCAAACAGCTACCATTGAAAGAGATATTGATGGCGGCAGAGAAATAGTAAGTTGCCCACTGCCATTTGTTGCCAGTGCCCAGAAAGATCTGTGTGAGCCCCGCATACCAAATATGCGCGGCATTATGGCAGCAAGAACCAAACCCTTACAGATTATTGAGCCTGTTTCAGGAGCCAATCATGTTAATTATTCCAAATTCGAATTGCCACAACCCAAACAAGGTGTGAGAATGATCAGTGCCGAAAACCCCGAAGAATTGTTACATTTGTTAAGAAACGAAGCCAAAGTAATTTAAAACCTATCTGATATGTCAGTAATCATATTTGCAGAAACCCGCGACCAGCAATATAAAAAATCCACCCTGGAAGCCGTTTCCTACGGCAAGGAAGTTGCACAAAAAACAGGCGGTAAGGTAATTGCCGTGAGTATGGGTGGTGCTTCTGATGCCGCATCCCTGGGAAATTATGGCGCCGATGAGGTTATTACCCTGCATGGTGCTGAATTTGCAACTTTTAGTCCTGAAGTTTATGCGTCAGCGTTTGCCGAAGTCTGCAAAACCCATGGTGGAAAAACCATCATTATTTCCAACACGTACAGCGGTAAAAGCATTTCAGGGCGTGTTGCGGTTTTACTGCAGGGGGCTCTGGCTACCAACGTAGTTGATTATCCCGATACAACATCCGGATTCCGTGTAAAAAGAGGTGTATTCAGCGGCAAGGCGTTTGCATACGTAGACATGCAGTCTGATGTGAAAGTGATTGCCATTACGCCCAACTCCGTAGAAATAAAAACGCATGGCACAAGCGCTTCTGTTTCGGCCCATCAGCCAACAGGATTGCCAACTTCAGCCACCAAAATAGAAAGCACACAAACTGTAAGCGGAAAAATCCCTTTGACCGAAGCCGAGATTGTGGTTTCAGCCGGACGCGGTATGAAAGGTCCTGAAAACTGGAATATGGTAGAAGACCTGGCCACGGCGCTGGGTGCTGCTACAGCTTGTTCCAAACCGGTAAGCGACATGCACTGGCGTCCGCACAGCGAACACGTAGGACAAACCGGCATTACCATTAAACCGAATTTATATATTGCCATTGGCATTAGCGGAGCTATTCAGCACCTGGCAGGGGTGAGCAGCAGTAAGGTAATTGTGGTTGTAAACAAAGACGCCGAGGCTCCTTTTTTCAAAGCCGCCGACTACGGAATCGTAGGAGATGCTTTTGAAGTATTGCCAAAGTTAATACAAGCAGCAAAAGCGTCAGCCACCAGCTAATCCATGAGCTCCAAAATAGCCCTGAATATCGTTTCCATACTACCTGCACATTCTCATGGTGCCTATACCCTCGTGCTGGGAGAAGAAAACGGGAACAGAAAACTCCCTGTTTTAATTGGTGCATTTGAAGCGCAGGCCATCGCCATGGAAATTGAGGGAATTAAACCCAGTCGCCCGCTTACCCATGATTTATTCGTGCAGGCAATGCAAGCACTGGAAGTGGAGGTGGAAGAAGTAATGATTACCGATTTACAGGAAGGAATATTTTTTTCCAAAATTCGCTGCAAGAAAGGATTTGATTCGTTTGAACTAGACAGCCGAACCAGTGATGCCATTGCATTAGCTGTTAAGTTTCATTGCCCGATTTTCGTTGACCCTAAAATAATGGATGAAGCGGCATATGAAGGCGATAAAACGGAAGTAGAATCCGTTGACAGCCCGGGAAGAATGGCGCATGAAGAACTGATACCCGGTTCAAAAACCCATGCCGGGCTGGAAGAACATAGCATGGAAGAGCTTGAAGCTATGCTGGAGGAAGCCATTCGCGATGAAGACTACACCCGCGCTGCCAAAATCAGGGATGAAATCAAAAAACGGACAAAATAACCTTTCTCTTTTAGTCGGCCTACTCTTTATTTTTATAACCGCCGGATTCTCAAGTGGGAGATCGTTTCCTGCTAAAAAAATGCATGGCGTATGGCAATACAAAGCCATCTATAAAAATTCAGTAAGCATTCTGTCTCCAGACAAGGACGATACCATGCTGATTGATACAAAAAAATCAATCTTTCATTATTCCATCAAGTCGCTGAACAAGGATATTGGCGGCACTTTTCAGTGTGTATCTTCTCCCTTGGATAGTTCGCCCTACCAGAAGACACTGATGTTTCAATACCAACCCTCCAATAGCGTAAGGAGATTCCACATCATGCTATTACATGATGACAGTTTAATTATCCGCGAAGGCAATACTTACTTTCATTACAGTAAAAGAAAACCATGAACATGTTCTTATATCAGGGTTTATGGGTATCCGCAGAAGAACCACAACTGGCTTTGGGTTCAAGGGCATATCGTTACGGTGATGGCTTTTTTGAAAGCATGCGTTTCGAGCTGGGATGCCTACAACATGCAGAACTTCACGAGTCAAGAATTCGAAAATCAGCATTACTCCTGAAAATGGATGTCCCTAATGATTTTGATTTACAAAACCTCGAAACAGATATCAAGGAATCACTTTCCTCAAAAAACATTCCGTCAGCCTCAATTCGTTGCACATTTTTCAGGGAAGGCACAGGGCGCTACACGCCCGAAAACCAAAGCACACAGGTCATTACTGAAGTTAAGGCAACTGAGGTCAGGGGTTATCCGCTCAATGAAAAAGGACTTACGCTGGGCATGTTCAGCGAATTAAGTAAAAATGCCAATTATACCAGCACCATTAAAACCAACAGTGCCCTCACCTATGTAATGGCCGGGATACATGCTGCCGAAAACAAGTGGGATGAATGTGTAATAATCAATGACAGCGGCAGAATTGCCGAAACGGTTTCGAGCAATATTTTTACGGTTAACGGAGAATTCATCACTACGCCCCCACTCAGCGAATATTGTGTGGATGGTGTTATGCGCAAAGTGGTGATGCAGCTTGCAGGAGCCTATGGATACTCGATTCAGGAGAATCCTATTACGGAGATTTCCCTGAGTACAGCCGATGAAATTTTTATCAGCAACGCAGTGAAAGGAATTCAGTGGGTTGGTGAATACGGCGGAAAAACTTATAAAAACGCCACATCCGGGAAATTATCAGAATTACTGAACAACCCTTTTATTGGCCTGTAATCAAGATTTGCCCAATACTAGCCAAATGGCAATAATCATGAGGCAAAATGCCAGTGCATAGCGCCAGTGAAGTGCTTCGCCCTTAAATACGAACATCACAACAAGCGTAAAAATTAGCATGGAAATTACCTCCTGAAGCAGCCTTAACTGAAACATATCCATAGATCCGCCGGTTTCACGGCTACCGAGCCGGTTGGCAGGAATCATCAGAACATATTCAAAAAAAGCTATACCCCAGCTAAAAACAATTACGCCGGCAAGTCCCCACCGCTCCAAACCTGAAAATGATTTCCACTTCAGGTGCCCATACCAGGCAAAGGTCATAAACACATTGGAAAGACTTAAAAGAATGATGGTGTATAAGGTTCTCATTTCCTTCTAAGGTAATATACAAGGCCCATTTTCAGTGCTACATAAGATATAGGTTCATTATAAGTTTTTGTTTCCATAGGCAAACTGGTATCAAATCCCGATAGTGAAGGATCATTGATTTTCCCTTTTTCATTGACCTGACGGTCGGTAAGATATTGCATTTCACGCTGAGATACAGGTGTTGACATATCTCCCAAAATCAAGGTACGGCTCTTCCTAAGTGCCGAAATCCATCCAGCACTGACGCCCGTGTAAAACAACATATTTCCACGCGACCAAACAGAGAATTCCTGATGAAATCTAATACCTGGAGCCTTATTGTAGGTTATCTCACGGCGCTTCTCTATCAAAACAAATTGGGTTTCTGTATGCTGCAATTCAAAACCTCTCATGTAAACAGGCATCAGCAAATCAAAACCGCTTGAACCATGAACTGCTTTTATTTTAAATTCAAACGACATACCTAAATCAAAGGTTAATGCATCATGTTTTAGGGTTGCATAGGTTGGATAAATGGGCCGATAATTATAAAGAATATTGCCCGAATTGCTTTTAAGGTATGATATTCCGGCTGAGAAAGCTACATTAATACTGTCAGGACGATAGGTATAGCCGGAAGAAAAAGTATACCCACCCAGCGTGTAAGGAACAGACTTTGCCCCTGAAACATCTGTTTGTGCCATTTCCAGGTCCGACAATGATCTTTTATCTGTACCAAAGCGATATTCTGCCCCTGCATACCATTGAGAAAAGAGCTTATCAGGAAAAATGAAAAGTAAGGCATTAATTGCCGTTACCAATGCATATTTCCTGGTTACAATCATTATTCTTCGGAAAGAAATGAATAGCGATAATCTTTGGGCGGCACAAATGTTTCCTTGATGGTACGCTGATTTACCCAGCGAAGTAAATTTACTTTACTGCCGGCCTTGTCATTTGTGCCACTGCCTCTGGCACCGCCAAATGGCTGCTGGCCTACCACGGCACCTGTTGGTTTATCATTGATATAGAAATTACCTGCTGCATGTCTCAAAGCGTGTGTAGCTTTGGCAATTTCATTGCGATTCTGGCCAATCACAGCGCCGGTAAGTGCGTATTCTCCGGTTTGGTCTACGGTTTTGAAAATGGACGGCCATTCGCTGTCGGCATAAATCCAAATGGTGAGGACCGGACCGAAGATTTCTTCGCACATGGTGGTATAATCGGCACGCGGCGCCATAAGGATGGTAGGTTGTATAAAAAATCCTTTGGATTTATCATAGGTTCCACCCCACAAAACTTCTACCCCATCTTTTATAGCCTGATCAATGTAACCGCTGATTTTATCAAAGGCTTTTTCATCGATAACTGCATTAACGAAATTGCTGAAATCTTCGGTGGGACCCACTTTCAGGCTGGCCATTTCACTGACTAGTTTTTCCTTTACAGCAGGCCAGATACTTTGCGGAATGTAAACCCTTGAAGCTGCCGAACATTTTTGTCCCTGAAACTCAAATGCTCCGCGAACAATGGCAGCCACCAAAACATCTACATCTGCACTATTATGGGCAAGAATAAAATCTTTACCTCCGGTTTCGCCTACTATGCGGGGATAGCTTTTGTATTTAGAAATATTCTGACCAATGGTATTCCAGATGTGCCGGAATACACCTGTACTACCGGTAAAGTGAATACCGGCAAACTCAGGATGGTTAAAAATAATATCGCCAGCATCGGGTCCGGAAACGTATACCAGATTTATTACACCATCAGGCAAACCCGCTTCTTTAAACACTTTCATTAGCACATTGGCGCTGTAGATTTGTGTATCAGCGGATTTCCATACCACCACATTACCCATCATGGCTGCGCTGGTTGGTAAATTACCTGCAATAGCTGTGAAATTGAAGGGGGTTAATGCAAACACAAAACCCTCCAGCGGACGGTATTCCAGGCGGTTCCAGATTCCTTTGCTGTTGGCAGTGGGCTGTTCACCGTATATCTCTGCCATATAATGTACATTAAAGCGCAGGAAGTCAATCATTTCACATGCAGCATCAATTTCAGCCTGATAGGCATTTTTACTTTGCGCCAGCATGGTAGCAGCATTAATTTCATAACGGTAGGGGCCGGCCAGTAATTCGGCAGCCTTTAGAAAAATGGCAGCACGTTGCTCCCATGGCATGTTCTCCCAAGACTCCTTGGCATTCAAAGCCGCATCTATGGCTTGCTGAACATGGTCTTTATTACCACGGTGATAAAATCCAATTTTGTGGGCTCTGTCATGGGGCGGGTAAATATCAAAAATATTACCGGTACGTATTTCCGAACCATTTATGTACATAGGTATATCCTCTACCCTACTTCTGGCATTTTGCAAAGCAATTTTAAGTGCAGCACGCTCTTTGGTTCCAGGAGCATATTCATTCACAGGCTCATTGGCCGGAAAGGGAATTTTAAAAAATCCGTTCATAAAGTAATTGCAAATTTAAGATAAAAACACGGGGAACATATCAAATAAATAAGCGTACAGATGAATGAATAGACCCATAGATATAAACAATTAAAACATACATTTGAAGTATGAAATTATGGGGAATTGTTTTGCCATTCGTTTTGGTATTCAACAGCGTTGCCGCAGGTAATTTAAAACCGCGAAAACCTAAAAACATCATACTGATGATTGGCGATGGAACAGGTTTGGTGCATTTGTATGCTGCCTACACAGCCAAAGGCGGGCAGCTTAATATCTTTGATTATGCAAAAGCGGTAGGCATTAGCATTACCGCTTCGCTAAATGACTATATTACCGATAGTGCAGCAGGTGCAACTGCCTTTTCAACAGGGCAAAAAACCAACAACGGCATTATAGGCATGGGATCTGACAGTACTACCCTTAAAACAATTGCTGAATCGGCATATGAAAATGGCATGAGTACGGGGGTTGTTGTGACCTGTGAATTGCCGCACGCAACGCCTGCTTCATTTTATGCCCATCAGCCATCGAGGAAGAAATACAAGGCGATAGCAGCTGATATTACCCAAAATCCTGCAGCAACTATAATGGTTGGCGGAGGACTTCCCTATTTTGATACCAATGCGCTTAAAAAAGCCGGTTACTGTGTTTCAATTGGCATCAATGCCATGCAACAAAATACGGGAGCAAGGCAGATTTGTTTCATTGATACCCTGAAGGAGCCTTTACCTGCACCAAGCCGTGGACCAGCGCTTGAAACAGGTTCTATGCATGCCATTTCAAAACTATCGAAAAACAAAAAAGGTTTTTTTCTGATGATAGAGGGAAGTCAGATTGATTGGGGAGCACACAATAATGACAGCGCGCATACCATCGCTGAAGCCATTGATTTTGATAATGCCGCCGGAGAAGTGCTGGCATGGGCTAAAAAAGATAAAAACACCCTTGTTGTCATTACAGCAGACCACGAATGCGGTGGACTTACCCTGCATGGCTATGACGCTAAAAACAAACGTCCGGTGATGCATTTCAGTTCGGGTCATCACACAGCCGAGCCAGTGCCTGTTTATGCATTCGGGCCCGGAGCAGAGCTTTTTAGTGGCGTTTATCAAAATACAGCGATTTACTTTAAAATGATGAAACTGCTTAATTTGCAGACGGACAAATAGCCTATTTTCGCTTGATGAAATTCTGTATTCTCATCCCTGCCAGATATGGCAGCACCCGGTTTCCGGGCAAACCATTGGCTGATTTGGGAGGAATGAGTATGATTCAGAGAGTATGGAATGTGGCCGCTTCATGTTCCGGAAATTCAGGTATTGCCGTAGCTACAGATGATGCCCGCATTGAAGCACACGTGAATATATTTGGAAAGGCCATACTAACAAATGCGCAACATCCAAGTGGAACGGATCGCTGCATGGAAGCCTTTGAAAAATCAGGCTTTGAGGCAGATATCATTGTCAATTTACAGGGCGATGAACCTTTTATCAGGCCTGAACAAATCAAGGCGCTTGTTTCCATGTTTGAGAATCCAGATGTTGAGATTGCCACGTTAAAAAAAGCTATATTAAGTGCAACAGAGGTAGAGAATCCCAATGTGGTAAAAGTGGTTACCGACATTCACGACAAAGCATTGTATTTTAGCCGCAGCCAAATACCGTTTTCCAGAGAAAACGATTCTACCCCCCCCTACTACAGGCATATTGGCATGTATGCCTACAAGGCAGACGTATTGCATAAAATCACGCTACTAAAGCCTTCTATATTAGAATTGACAGAAAAACTGGAACAATTGCGCTGGCTGGAGAATGGATATCATATTGCCGTGGCTGAAACCCAATGGCAGAGCCCTGCAGTAGATACGCCTGAGGATCTAGAAAAGGCAATAGATTTCCTAAAAAACCAGTCTTAATCTGTCTGGGTATATGATCTGATTTTCTGCACAAGTGTGCCTTTTTTCTGTATATTTGCACCTCTAAAGGTCGGATGGCCGAGAGGCTAGGCACGGGTCTGCAAAACCCTCTACACCGGTTCGAATCCGGTTCCGACCTCAGTAAAAAATACTCCTTCAGGAGTATTTTTTTATGGAGAGATTTTGGCAGCACGAAGTTCTTAAAAAAAACACCCTTAAAAAGGGTGTTTTTTAGTATTATTTAAGGTGATTTAAGTTATGCACCAATCATAGCCTTATAATCGGCAGCAGACATAAGCGCATCAACCTGCGAGGCATCACTGAACTTAACCTTCACCATCCAGCCGCTGCCATAGGCATCGCTGTTTACGCTTTCAGGTGCGCTGTCAAGTCCGGAGTTAATCTCCAAAATTTCACCGCTTACAGGCATATACAGGTCACTTACGGTTTTTACGGCCTCAACAGTGCCGAACACATCATTTTGGCCAAGGTTTTCACCTTGGGTTGAAATGTCTACAAACACAATGTCACCCAGCTCTGACTGAGCAAAATCAGTAATGCCAACAGTGGCTACATCGCCTTCCACGCTGATCCACTCGTGATCTTTGGTGTACTTAAGGTTTTCTGGAAAGTTCATATTCAGGTTGTTTCTTTTTTGTTAGTTTTTTTATCCCATATCAGCTGCAGTAGATTGCTGAGGGTTTCTTTCAGCTGGGTTCTGGGTACGATAAAATCGAGGAATCCATGCTCGAGCAAAAACTCAGAACTCTGGAATCCTTTGGGCAAGTCTTTTCCTATGGTTTCTCGAATAACACGTGGGCCTGCAAAACCAATAAGGGCTTCGGGTTCAGCAATGTTAAAATCGCCCAGCATGGCAAAAGATGCGGTAACACCACCTGTGGTAGGATTTGTCATGAGGGATATGTATGGAACACCGGCTTTGTGCAGCAATGCGAGTTTAGCACTGGTTTTGGCCATCTGCATCAGACTGAAAGCCGCCTCCATCATACGCGCACCACCGCTTTTGGAAATCATCAGAAATGGAATTTTATACTCCAGCGCATAGTCTATCCCACGCGCTATCTTCTCTCCAACCACACTACCCATGCTTCCGCCGATAAAGGCAAAATCCATACAGGAAATTACAATTTTCTGGTCGTTGATTTTCCCGGTGGCCGTGCGAACCGCGTCATTGAGTCCCGTTTTTTTACGGGCAACTTTTATGCGGTCTTTGTATGGTGCTGTATCTGTAAATTCCAAAGGATCACCGCTGGTCAGGTCTTTGGCGATTTCGGTAAACTTTCCTTTATCAAATAGGATTTCGAAATACTCATGAGAACCAATCCGATCGTGAAAATCACACTGCGGACAAACATAATGGTTGTTCATCCAGTCTTTGCTGGGCACAATGGCCTTGCACCTTCCACATTTTTCCCAAAGCCCGTCGGGTGTGGCTTTTTTATCTTTTGTTTTGGTGAGGATACCCGATAATCTCCTTTGGTACCATTTGGTACTTTCGGTAGAAAATTCGTCCTCTTCGTATTCGATCATGCGAAGGCAATTTTACGCAAAAAAATCAAGCAATGGTAATGCTGTTATCAAGATATACATCCTGAATGGCATTAAGCAGTGAAACGCCTTCGCCCATGGGCTTTTGGAATGCCTTACGTCCGCTGATAAGACCGGCTCCTCCGGCACGTTTGTTGATAATGGCTGTGCTAACCGCTTCTGCCATATCACCTGCTCCTTTGCTTTCGCCACCACTGTTAATCAGACCAGCGCGGCCCATGTAGCAATTGGCTATCTGGTAACGGCACAAATCAATCGGGTGATCGATGGTCAATTCACTGTATACCTTAGGGTGGGTTTTACCAAAGTTAATGGCAGTATAACCGCCATTGTTGGTAGGCAATTTTTGTTTGATGATATCAGCCTGAATGGTCACACCCAGGTGATTGGCCTGTCCGGTAAGATCGGCTGCTGCATGGTAATCTATACCATCTTTCTTGAATCCGTTGTTGCGCAGGTAACACCACAGAATGGTGCTCATGCCCAGCTCATGGGCCATTTCAAAGGCGGTAGAAACTTCCTGAATCTGGCGGGCACTTTCTTCACTACCAAAATATATGGTGGCGCCAACGGCGGTAGCTCCCAGGTTCCAGGCTTCCTGAATGCTTCCGTACATAATCTGATCAAACTTATTTGGGTAGCTTAGAATCTCATTGTGGTTTATTTTCACAATAAAAGGAATTTTGTGCGCGTATTTGCGTGAATTGGCAGCCAGCACACCGAAAGTAGAAGCAACTGCATTGCAACCGCCCTCTATAGCCAGTTTAATGATGTTTTCAGGATCAAAATAAATGGGATTGGGTGCAAATGATGCACCTCCGCTGTGCTCAATACCCTGGTCTACGGGCAAAATGCTCATGTAGCCGGTACCGGCAAGGCGACCTGTGTTATAAATATTTTGTATGCTGCGCAATACCTGCGGACTGCGGTTTGATTGAGCAAAAACCCTGTCAATAAAATCGGGACCGGGCAAATGCAGGTGTTCCTTAGCAATAGCCTTGCAGGTGTGGTTCAGTAGGTTGTCGGCATCATTGCCGAGCAGGGAGATAATATTTGAATTGGCCATGTTTAGTGCTTTTTGCGGTATTTTTGTACAAATTCACGGCAAAAATACGCAAAATGACAGAAGTAACCCCAATTTTAACCGCAAAGGATATGGAACAGGCCTTTGAGATACGCCGTCAGGTATTTGTAATAGAGCAAAAAGTAGATCCGGCTGAAGAATATGACGAGTATGAAAACACCTGCACACACCTGCTGGCAAAACTTGGAGGGGTTCCATGCGGAACGGCAAGAATTCGCAAAACAGAAAACGGCACCAAGCTGGAACGTTTTGCCGTGTTGGCCGCCTACAGGGGTAAAGGCATAGGTGCCGCCCTTGTCGATAATTGCCTTCAACGACTGGAATCAGGTACATATGCCTACATGCATGCCCAGGAACATGCGCTTGAATTTTATGCAAAACATGGTTTTGAACCGGTTGGTGAAAGATTTTGGGAATGTGAAATTCCACACTTTAAAATGTGGAGAACCGTTTAGTCAGCTTCGCCGATTTGTTGGCGCCACATAGCGTAGTAAAGGCCTTTTGATGCCAAAAGTTCTTCGTGGGTACCCTGTTCAGTAATCAGGCCCTTTTCGAGCACATAGATACAATCTGCATGCATGATCGTGCTTAGCCGGTGGGCAATCATCACATTGATTCTATCTTTCTGGCTGCTTATTTCGCGGATGGTTTTTGTTATTTCTTTTTCTGTCAAACTATCCAGTGCACTGGTAGCCTCATCAAACACCATTACATCCGGATTTCTCAGCAGCGCTCTGGCAATGGAAATACGCTGTTTCTCACCGCCTGAAACCTTGATACCACTCTCGCCTATGGTAGTGTCAAGCCCGTTTTCACAACGTTGCAATAAATTTTGCGCTGCCGATTTTTTCAATGCCTGCTGCATTTCTTCATCCGTGGCATCGGGATTTACAAATTGTAGGTTTTCCCTCAGTGTACCGCTAAACAACTGACTTTCCTGGCTAACTACGCCCAGTTTTAGACGAAGATCTGCCAAAGGGATTTGGTTTGCAGGTATGTCATTATATTGCAGCTGCCCACTTTCGGGTTTGTATAAACCCACCAGCAGTTTTACCAGCGTACTTTTGCCGCTGCCACTGGGACCAACCACCGCGATGGTTTCTCCCTTTTTAAGGGTAATATTTATGTTATCCAGCGCCAGCCTAGAAGAAGAACGGTGGCGAAATGAAACTTGCTCAAATGCTACTTTCTCGATATTGCCCGGCAACCTTGGATTGGCCGGCTCCGGCTCTGTGGGCGTATTCAGTAATTCCTGGTAGCGCCCCAGGCTTACCTGGGCCTCACGCCATGTTTGAATAAATGTCCCCAGTTCCTGCAACGGATTGAAAATGAAAAACGTGTAGAATAAAAACTGTATATACATGCCCGGGGTTATTCTCCCCGTAAAAACCATCCAGCTAAGGAACAGCAGCAGTAAATTACGCATCAGGTTCACGGTTGTGCCCTGCACAAACCCCAGTGTTCTGATTTTTTTTACTTTAATAAGCTCTAATCCAAGAATTTTCAGTGTATTTATCCGAATTCGGCGAATCTCCTGACCAATCAGACCCAGACTTTTTACAAGCTCAATATTTCTAAGGCTTTCTGTGGTAGTGCCCGCCAGTGCGCCGGTTTCAGCTACA
>Ga0194125_10003026_pt1 | contig 27479 bp, 17 predicted proteins | sample TA2KigC250mmetaG_FD_148626 | JGI IMG/M metagenome (GOLD analysis project Ga0194125, IMG submission 148626) | Freshwater microbial communities from Lake Tanganyika, Tanzania - TA2015034 Kigoma Deep Cast 250m | ecosystem: Environmental > Aquatic > Freshwater > Lake | place: Tanzania: Lake... | reverse complement strand
CAAAACAGGGTTGTGCAAGGGGCTCACCCGGCCTCCGGCCGCATCTGCCGCGCGTGCCGGAATGACGCTGATCGAGGTGCTGCTGGCCGCGGCCATCCTCGGCCTCGGACTCAGCGCGCTGATGGCTCAGATGAGCGGCGGATTCCGGTTGCTGTCCGCCTCCAAGGATTTCGAGGACGCCCAGTGGGTGCTCTCCATCGGCGAACTGAAGTACCCCTTGCGGCCCAAGGACGATGTTCAGAAAGACGTGACGGTCTCGCCCGACACGCTGGACAGCGAGCTGTCGGATGCGTTGAGGACGCGTGGCTTCATCTTCGAGCGCGTCGTGGACGAGCGGCAAGACCCCCCGCCGAATGTCGCCGACGACGGCCTGTATGTCGTTCGCACCCGGGTCAGTTGGAACACGCACACGGAAGAGTTTGTACGGTATGTCTGGGCGAAAAAGAAATAACGCGTTCACGCTGCTGGAGATGATCCTGGCCGTATCCGTGCTCTCCGTGATCACGCTCGTGTCGTTCTATTGCTTTAACGCGGCGGTTCGAAGCTGGATCGCCGGCACCGGCTACATCAACGGCATCACCCACGCCGACTACATTCTGGAGCAGGTGGCGATGGGGCTGCGCTCCGCGTACTATCCCGACACCGGTAAGGTGGAGGGGAACTATGGGATGAGGCTCGAAGACAATGGCCAGGATGACTCAGCGCGGGACGTCCTCACCTGGGTCAAACTCGGATCGGCTCTGGTCGGCGCTGATGCCGATTATGCCGACATCCCGCACCGGGTTGAAATCGCCGTTCAGGACAACACGGCCGCCGACTCCGAGCCCTCCGACGGCGGGTTTTCCGTGCGCGCCTGGCGGGTCGATTTGCAGTCCGACGATTTTGACCCCGCCCAGGTTCCGTTTGTGGTCCTGTCGCCGCATGTGCGCGGCATGAACTTCCGCATGCTCGATCCCGCCCAGGAGGAGGATGACCTCACCGGCGAGCTGAAGTGGCTCGACACGTGGGAGACCGCCGATCAGACCAACCGGTTGCCCCGTGCGGTCGAGGTCACGCTCTATCTGGACGGCCCGACCCCCGAATCCGATCCTGTTCCGGTGCGGCGGGTGGTCTCCATTCCGCTGGCCGAGCTGTCGTGGAATCCGCGGCGGCAGGAATCGTCGCAACCGTCGCGCAGGAGGCCGCGTTGAGCATGAAGGCTCTTGCAAAACGCCTGGTCAGTCAAAGTGGCACGGGCATCTTGCCCGTGATTCATGGGCGGGACGCCCATGCCACGAGGAGTTTTGCAAGAGCCTCCTGGGGCAACGTCCGCCATCGCCGGGGATCGGCCCTCCTGATCGCGCTCTGGACCATTGCGCTGCTGGCGCTTCTGGTGCTGACGTTTACCTTCGACATCTTTCTCGAGACCAAGCTCACGGCCTATGCCCGAAACCGGCGCCGGGCGGAGTATCTGGCCTTCTCGGGCATCTCCGTGGCGGAGATGCTGCTGGACCGCCAGCGGTCGGTAAGCGGCGATGAGACCGAGGATGTGACGGCCTCCGACACGTGGTATCCGGCCGCCCTCCTCCTCAGCCGCGGCAGTTCCGCAACGGTCACCGCGCCGCTCGGCGGGGGAGCGATCCGGCTGACGATCACCCCCGAGCCGGGCAAGCGCAATGTCAATAAGCTCACGGACGAAGACTGGGAGGGAATCCTGAAGGTCGGCGACATGCCCCAGGAGTACTGGCCCGAGCTGATTGACGCCTTCAACGACTGGATTGACCCCGACAGCCTGCCCCGCTCTGACGGCGCGGAAACCGGCGATTATTACGGCACATTACCGAAACCCTACCAGGCCCGCAATGGCCCGGTTGACACCGTTCGTGAACTTCTGCTTGTAAAGGGCTTCAGTGAAGCTGTATTATCGGGCGGCGTGTTAAACCCGGAGGCGCCCAAGGAGCAGCAGATCTCGGTCTCCGGGATACAGGACATGCTGACCACGTACGGCGACGGCTTGGTGAACGTCAACGCGGCGGACAGGCGCGTGCTGATGACGTTGCCGGGCGTCGATGCGCTCGTGGCCAATGCGATCATCGAGGAGCGGACGGCCGGGATTGTGGGTGCCAACAACAGTTCTTTTAAGAGTGTCGGCGATTTGATGAGCCGGGTGCCGGGGCTGGACGGGGCCATCCAGGCGCGTGTGACCACCCGGTCGGCCTTTTTCAGGGTCACATCGGTTGGCGTGTTCGGCCCGGTCACCCGGAGCATCCGGGCGATCGTTTATTTTGACGGATCGCGGTTGAGCATCCTGCACTGGCGGGAGGAGCCGTAGGGAATAAGGTTGCGGATCTGACATGGCGAAGAATGAAATCACGGTATTGACGGTCGAGCGGGGCGCATGCCGCGTGCTGCGACTGGTCAGGAGCGGCTCGGCCGGCGTCTGGTCCGCAGCCCTGCGGCGAACGTATGCCGCGCCGCAGCAGCCGCCGCCGCCCGCCGACGCGGCCGCTGCCGCCGCGACGGACGGGGCTGACGCAGCGGCGGTTCCGGATCCCGGCCGCATCGCCTTTGATCAAGCCGTCGCGGCTGCGGGCGGTGCAGTGACGCTGGGGCTTCCCGCCTCGCGTCTGCTGGTGAAGATGCTCCGGCTGCCGGCCGCCACGCGCGGTGACCTCGAGAGCGTCGTCGCCCTGCAGATGGCCAAATACGCGCCGTTCTCCGGCGACCACTTGACCGTTTCGGGCGAGGTGGTCGCCGAGACGGAGGACGACCTGATCGTTTTTGCCGCCGTGCTGCCCCACGCCATGGTCGAGCAGTTGGATCCGTGGGTGAAGGGCGCCGGCTTGCGTGTCGAACGGGTTGATGCGCTGCTGCTGGGATGGTGGCGGGCCGCGTGCGCCGCCATCGCCGATGATCCCGTTCCGATGCGGCGGGTCTTCCTGACCTGCGTGGCGGACGAGTGGGATCTGCTGATTGCCGACGGCACGCGTCCGGTTTTTGTTCGCGGCCTCGGCGCGTTGGCCGACCCGCAGGCACTGGCCATCGAGATCACCTTGTCACTCCTGAATGCCGAGGTCGAGTCCGGTGCGGTGCCCGTGGGAGAGGTTGTTTTCTTTAACAGGGAACCGCTCGATGCCTCCCTGGCCGACGCGATCCGGCAGGCGGTGGACGTTCCGGTCCGGCACATCCCTCCGCCGCAACCCGACGCCGATCTCCACGGATTGGCGGTTCGCGATGCCGAGGCGTCGCCTCTGGGTCTCAATCTGCTGCCGGGTCTCTGGCGCGCGCGGAACGCGGCTTCGGATTCAAACAAGCGTTTTCTGCGGGGGGCGATCACACTGGCCGTGATCTGGCTTCTCCTGGCTGGCGGACTGTTCGGCGCGCCGCTGCTGATGCGGAAGCGGGTGGCGGACATTGAACGGGCGCTGGCCGCCAATGAATCCGCCTTCCAGACGGTCCAGAACACCCGGTCGCGCGCGGATCTGATTGAATCCTACACCGACCGCTCCGATTCGGTATTGGAGGTGATGCGTACGGTTGCGGATCGGATGCCGGAGGGTGTTGACCTGACGATGCTGGTGTACGCGCGCCGGGGCAGCGTGAAACTCGCTGGCGAAACGTCGGACCAGGATCTGGCCTATCAGTTCAAGGATGCGATTGAAAATACCGGACCTTTCGGAATTTGCACGGTCGGGGGCGTATCCTTGATCCGGGATCCGGGCAGGCCAGGCAGGCACCGGTTTGAGATCAATGCCACGCTCAAGAAAGCGGAGGTGCGCGAATGATGCTCTCACCCCGTGAACGTCTGCTGGCTGGCGGAACCGTCGCAGCGCTGCTGTTTGCCGTCCTCATTTTCGCCTATGATGGGCAGATCAAAGCCTGGCGTGCCGCGCAGACCCAATTGCGGAGCCGCCAGACGGAACTGCGATTCCGGAGGATGTTGATCACCCAGCGCCCAGCCATCGAGGCCCGCTTTGCGCGGCTGAAGGACCTCATGCAAGTCTTTTCCGCCGACAAGCAGGTGGACACGCATTGGATGGGCCTCATGAATACCGCCGCCAAGCGCAACGGGCTGACGCTGATCAACGCCAGCCCCGAAAAAGAAACGCTGGTGGGTGATGTCTATGAGTTTCCAATCAAATGCTCGGATTTCAACGGCTCGCTCGATGCGCTCGTTCGGTTTTTGCACGATGTGCAAAATGAGGGGGTCATGCTCGATGTGCGTAACATGACCGTCGCTATCCATCCGCAAAACCCGGCCCTGTTGCGGGGCCAATTCACCCTGTATTGCGCCTACATGCGCGAATCAGCACGGCCACCCGAATCCGCTCAGGAGTAAGACCATGAACATTCTCAGAAGCCTGCAAACCGGTATCCTCTGCGTGATCGGCCTGTCGCTCGCAGTTCGGGCACAGGATGCGGTCCCGCCGATGACGCCGGTGTCGCCGATGTCGGGTCGCGTGATTGCCCCCCGCGTCAATCCCCGTCCGGCCGCCGCCACCAACACGGCGGATCGGGGTGCCAGCGGCGGGAAAGCGATGCCAGCGCTGAAGTTCGCCGAAGGCACGCCCATCGAGATCTACCTGAAGACCTATGTTGACGTGACAGGGCAGACGCTCCTCGTGGCCCCGGATGTCAACCTCAAGGCGACCCCCCCTCCGCTGAACAGCAATCCGCAGGCCAAGCTGACGGAGGCGCACTATCTCGAGGCGATTGAACGCCTCCTGAATATGAACAAGATCGTGCTGATCCCGATCGACGAGATTTTCTTGCGGGTTGAGAACTCCCAGACGGTGATGAAGCGCGGCTTCGAGACCGGCTTTGGGGAGGTGCCCGAAGGCGGTCACATCGCCAAGGGTCAGTTCGTCAGCCAGATGGTTCGCCTCAAGTACGTCTCGGTGGACGATGCGTTCAAGGCGATCGAAGGGTTCAAGCGTGACGACGGGCAGATCACGCTGTTCAAAGACCTCCAAAGCATCCTGATCCTGGATTCCGCCGAGAACGTCAACCGCATGTTGGAGATCATCGCCTTCATCGACATCGAGCTGCCCATCCGTGACAAGGTCTTTTATCGGAAAATCGAATGGGCCAAGGCGCTCGAAATTCAGAAAAAGCTCAATGACTTTGTTACCGAATCGCAGAAGCAGATGCAGGGCAAGGAATCGCTTCAGACGAAGACCACCGGCTCGCCCGGCATCGAGGTCCGCCGCCCGGCGCCGATCCTGCCGCCCGGTGTCAGCAGACGGGTGACAACCACGCCCGTGCCCGAAGTTCCCGCCATGCCCAACGAGGTGATAGAAGCCACGATTTCCGATGCCGAACGCGGCATGATTCGGGGCCGTGTCAACATCGTCGCCGATGAGCGCTCCAACCAGCTCATCATCATCACCAGTGAGGAGAACATGAAGTTCTTTGACGATCTGATCGTTATCCTCGATGTCAAGACCGCGCCGAACTTCACGGTCGAGGTCATGCGCCTCGAGCACGCCGATGCCGAGGAGATCGCCAAGATGGTCAACGACCTGATCGGCAACGAAGCGCAGAAGGACGACGCGCCCAAGACTTCCGGCGCGCCCGCCGGCGACACCAGAACCCTGACCCTTCCCGAGGCCGTCAGACAGACCCGGCTGGCGCGAACCGAGCCTGCCTCTGGCGAGACGGGCACATCCACGGTTGGCGAGCTCAACAAAGACAACATCAAGGTGCTCCCCGATAAGCGGATCAACGGCATCATCATCAAGGCCAGCAAGGCGGATCTGGATGTCATCAAGACCCTGATTGCCAGCATGGACATCCAGCTTTCACAAGTGCTGATCGAAACGGTGGTGCTGGAAGTGTCCCTGGGCGACGACATTGAGGCGGGGATCGACTGGGTGAAACACGTCAATGGCAATGCGGGGGCCCAGGGCTGGCTGGTGGGCGGCGCCGGCGAGACGCCGGCCTATAATCTGATCAGCAGCGTGGCGACGAACCTCCTGCAAAGCGGAATTGCCTATTACACCAAGATCAACAAGCTGGATCTGGATCTCGTGATTAAGGCATCGTCATCGGACATCCGGTCCAAGGTGCTGGCCTCGCCCGTTATTCAGACCATGGACAACAAGGAAGCGACCATCAAGGCGACGGAGCTCGTCTATCTGTTCAACGGCAAGAAACCGATCACCATCAACAACACCACGACGTATGAAGAGGATTACGTGCAGAAGGAGATCGGCATCACCGTCACCGTGACGCCGCGGATCAATGCCAAGGGCAATGTCATGATGACCGTCAAGCAGACCTTCCAGGACAAGGGTGCCGCCCAACCGGTCACGATTGGAACGGTGACCGCCAAATATGCCACGACCACGACCCGCGAGATCAATGCCGATGTGATCGTGGATAGCGGCGAAACGGTCATTCTGGGCGGTTTGGTCAAGAAGAGCATCGACACCGGCAAGTCGGGCATTCCCTTCCTGAGCGAGATTCCCTATCTGGGCTGGATTTTTGGAAAGCAATATAACAACGAGAAGCGATCCGAATTGCTGGTTTTCATGACGCCTCACGTTTTTGCCAGTCAGTCCGCAGCCTCTGAAGAGGCCCGCCGCCGGCGTGAATCGCTGGGACGCTCGGCTGACGGCCTCTGGACCCAGGGCTGGTCGAAAAGCCCGCTGGCCGAGCCCGAGCCGGTAGAGGATGTGCTGCGCCGTGAACGGGCGCGGGTCGCCCGCGAGGAGGAAATCAGGCGATCCGAAGCGGCGCTGCAGAAGTTGCGCGAGAAGGAAGAGAAGAAGAAGGCCGGTAAGGCGACGCAGGGGGCTCCGGCCACCGCAGCCCCGGACGATGCGGCTCGGGTTGAGCCCGGCTCCGCCGCCCCGGTCTCGGAGACGGCGGTGGCCATCGAGGCATTCCCGATCGAGCCTCTGCTCGCGCCGGCGAAGTAGGCTCACCCTCCCCTCGACCGATACCAATTGTTGGACTAGCCGCGAAAGAACGCAAGGCGCGCAAAGACCAACTCTGCGTTCTCTGCGTTCTCTTGCGGCCATTTCGTGTTGGACTAGCCGCGAAAGAACGCAGAGGACGCAAAGGCCCAGTCTGCGCTCTCTGCGCTCTCTTGCGGCTATTCCGTGTTGGGCTAGCCGCGAAAGAACTCAGGGGACGCAAAGATGAGAACGATCAATGATTTGTGCGATAGGGTTCGTGAGACGGCCTACGCCATTCATGTCTACCACGGTCACGGTCACTTGGAGAAGGTCTACGAGAATGCTCTGACCCATCGGTTGCGCAAGGCGGGCTTGGACGTGAGGCAGCAGTATCCCCTACAGGTACTTGACGATGATGGAACCCCCATCGGCGACTACTACGCCGATCTTCTAATCAACGACTGCCTGATTGTCGAGATCAAAGCCGCCAAGACGCTTGCCGACGAGCATGTGGCGCAACTGCTTGGCTATCTGAAATCCACCCGCCTTGAGCATGGTCTGTTGATCAACTTCGGCTCCTACAAGTTCGCCATCAAGAAATACGCACTGACAGCAAAGAGAATCGAACCGCCACACAACGCTGACCCTTCTCTTTCGGCCAACTCACAGGGGAATTGAGGCGAAGGATCGCAAAGCCACGCCGACGCATTTTTGCGGTCTATGCGTTCTTTTGCGGCCAAATACGACAGAGGCAACCCCAGCATCAATCGCCACGTCAATTTCCGCAGGGTAATTGCCGCGAAGGAGCGCAAGGATCGCAAAGCAACACAGACCCATCTTTGTGGTCTATGCGTTCTTTTGCGGCAAATACGACACATGAAAAACTGAGCAGCCAATGCACTCAGCGGTCGCCCCGTTCGTGGTCAGGAAGTTCCCGCTCACGAGCGGTAGTTCGGCGCTTCCTTGATGATCTTCACGTCGTGGGGGTGGGCTTCGCGGACCCCGGCGGTCGAGACCCGGTACATCTTGCCCGTGCGCTGGAGCTCCGGCAGGGTGCGGGCGCCGCAGTAACCCAGCGCTGAGCGGAGCCCGCCGCAAAACTGCGTCATCACCTTCTTGACGCTTCCCAGATGCGGCACGATCCCCTCGATCCCCTGCGGCACGAGTTCCTCTTCCTTGATGTTGTCCTGCCCGTAACGCTGGCGGCTGCCCTTCCCCTCCTTCATCGCGGCGAGACTCCCCATGCCGCGATAGATGACGTATTGCCGGCCTTCGTGAATGATTTTTTCTCCGGGACTTTCGTCGGTGCCCGCGAGGAGCGAGCCGAGCATCACGCAGTCGGCGCCCGCCACGAGTGCCTTGGGGACGTCGCCCGAGTGGCGGATGCCGCCGTCGGCGATGACGGGAATGGATCCCTCAAGCGCGGATGCGGACTCGTAGACGGCCGTGATCTGGGGGATGCCGACGCCGCAGACGACGCGGGTGGTGCAGATCGACCCGGGGCCAATGCCGATCTTGACGGCGTGCGCGCCGGCGTCTCGAATCGCCAGAGCGCCCTCGGCAGTCGCCACATTGCCCCCGATCACGTCAATGTCGGGGTAGTGCTGAACCAGCCAGCGGATCATGTCGAGGATGCCCTTGGAATGGCCGTGGGCGCTGTCAACCACGAACACGTCGACATGCTGTTCGGCAAGCAAATCGGCGCGAACATGGTCGTTCGCACCAATTGCGGCGGCGACGCGCAGGCGGTAGTGGCTGTCCCGATTGTAGAGCGGTTGGCGGTTTTCAATCACCTCCTTCACATCGGTGAAGCTGTAGAGCCCGACGAGTTTTCCGGCGGCGTCAAGCAGCGGCAGTTTGCCGATCTTGTTGGCCATCATGATCCGATAGGCGTCTTCGAGCGTCGTGTCGGGCGGGGCGGTCACGATCTGCGTGGTCATGAGATCCTTCACGCGCGCATCGCCGCCCTTGGCGAAGCGCTGATCGGTGGAGGTGATGATGCCGACGAGGCGGTCCTCTTTGTCGGTAATGGGAAAGCCGCTGAAACTGAGGTTCTTCGATCGCCGTGCCTCTTGAATGTGGTCGAGGGTGTCTTCGGCATGAAACACGACGGGGTGGGGGATCAGACCGTTGAGATACTGCTTAACCTTGCGCACCTGCTCGGCCTGCACGTTTGGCGGGAGGTTCTTATGGATCACGCCGATGCCGCCGAGCATCGCCATGCTGATCGCCATCTGGGCCTCGGTGACGGTGTCCATGGCGGCGCTGACGAAGGGGATGTTGAGCGCGATGCGGGTGGTGAGGCGGGTGGCGATGGAGGCCTCGTCCGGGAGGAAGTCGGCATACTGGGTGACCAGCGTGACGTCGTCGAAGGTCAGCCCCTCATACGGGTAGTTCGTGAGAAAAGCGGATACGTGTGGGTTGATATGCACGGCTACACTCTCCTGTCAGGCGCATGACGCACCCCTTTTCAGCAAAGGATATACACGTTGCGGCAGAAAAAGGCAAGAACGGTTTTTGCCATCTGACGTGTTGGACGTCCCTTGTGGCCTCTGCGCGCGGACGCCTGCCGCCACATGGAAGTGCCCATGCAGCACGCAGATCAACTCATGAAACCCGTGATGCGTCGGCGCCACCGTGGGACGAGACGACGCTGGTCGAAACCGGCCCACGCCGATGATCTCGCTGATTTTGGCTGGGTAGTTGAACATGGCTATTGACCTGGTGACTGGGTGACGCCGGAGATGTAGCCCATCCGGGCGTCACCAGGTCACCCAGTCACCCAGTCCTTCTCCCGTCACACCGCAATTTCCCAATGACGAGCCCTCCATCCCCTTAAAGGATCGAGAAGGAACGATTTCCACACCGTTTAGAAAAATGAGGCTCTTGCAAAACCCCTTCGGGGTGTTTGCAAGAGAGAAGTCAGGAGTCAGAATATGAGAACACTTTGCCCGTGAGAGGGTTCCAATTCTGAATACTGAATTCTGGCTTCTGAATACGGCGCTTGCAGAACCGACGAAGGAGGTTTTGCAATCGCCTCCCTTGTTTTGGTACAGTGTCGTCATGGTGGAGAGACCCGAAAATTCTACAGAACTCCTGACGACCGGCGCGGCGGTGCTGGCGCTGGTCGCGGCATGCACGGGCAATCTGTTTTTGCTGACGCGGGTGTGGCGCCCGTTCACAGGCGGGGTGCGCGTCTGGGCGCCGCGTCTGGCCCGGCCTTTCGGCATGCTGGAGATCGCGCTGTCCGTGTGCTGCGTGCTGATCGTGGCGCTGCCGGCCGCGTGGTCTGCGGGGTTTGCTCCCGTGGCCGATCCCGCGCGTTCGGCGCCGTCGCCGACCCTCGTGGCTGTGCTGCTGCCGGCGGTCATGCTGTATGCGGTCTGGGGTGCCGCGGCGGTGTCGTGCGCCCGTTTCCGGGGCTGCCGGTTGCGGGATGTCTTCCTGAACTGGATCCCGGCGCAGCGTCCGCTGATCCACGGGGTGACGCTGGGCGCCGCAATGGTCGCTCCCGTGCTGGTGGTGTCGGTGCTCTCGTTTGAACTGTGCGGGTGGATCGGCTTGGGGGATGCCCCGCAGGATGTCTTCGCGTTGCTGACCGCGCCCGGCAACGGAATCGCCCTGCGGGTGGCGGTGATCGGCCTGGCGGTCATCGCCGCGCCGGTTGCGGAGGAGGTCTTGTTCCGCGGCGTGCTCTTTCCCGCGCTGCTCGCCCATTCGGGGTCGTTCGCCCGCGCGCTGGTCCTGCAGGCGCTCTTCTTCGGGGCCATCCACGCGCACCTTCCGACATTTCTGCCGCTCGGCGTGGCGGGTGCGTGTTTCGCGCTTGGCTATGCCGTGACCGGCTCGCTCGTCACGCCGATCCTCATGCACATGATTTTCAACGCGACCAGCATCGTCTTCTTCTTTGCAGCAGTGGAGTGAGTGAGACTCTTGCAAAACCCCTTCGGGGTGTTTGCAAGAGAGAAGTCAGAATACAGAATTCAGGAGTCAGAATAATAGAACACGTTGCTATGGATGATCGTTTGAAATCCCCTGTCGCCGCCGCCGACACCGGCGTTGCGCCGCTCGAAAATCTGGCGGTTCGCAGCCGCGCGCTGGCGGCGATGCGCACGTTCTTCACGGAACGGGATTTTATCGAGGTCGAGACGCCCGTGCGCATCCCTGCGCCTGCGCTTGAGCTGCACATTGACGCGCCGCCCTCAGGACCTGGGCATTGGCTGCGGACCTCCCCCGAGTTGCACATGAAGCGGCTGCTCGCCGCCGGGTGTGCGCGTATCTTCCAGATCGGCCCCTGCTTTCGCGCGGGCGAGCGCGGGGTTCGCCACACCCCCGAATTCACCCTGCTCGAATGGTACCGCGCGCACGCCGGGTGTCGTGAGATCCTGGCGGATGCCGAGGCGCTGGTCCGGCACGTCGCGCAGGAAACGCTCCATCGCACGACGCTGACGGCCGCCGGCGCGGCGGTTGATCTCGCCGCGCCCTGGCACGTCCTGACCGTGCGGGAGGCGTTTCTCGCCTGGGCCGGCTGGAATCCTGTGGCCGACTATGACGCCGACCGCTTTGATCTCGACCTGGTCAACCGTGTCGAACCGGCGCTGCCGCGCGACCGCCCAGTCGTGCTCACCGATTACCCCGCCGCGGCGGCCGCGCTGGCCAGGCTCAAGCCCGGCGATCCCGCCGTCGCCGAGCGGTGGGAGCTCTACATCGGCGGCCTCGAAATCGCCAATGCCTTCGGCGAACTCACCGACCCGAAAGCCCAGCGCGCCCGCTTCCTCGCCTGCTCAGAGGAGCGACGGGCGCGTGGCCAGGAGGTGTATCCGCTCGATGAACCTTTCCTCGGGGCGCTCGAGACGGGTCTGCCGCCGTCAGGAGGTATCGCGCTCGGCGTGGATCGGCTGGTGATGCTCCTCTGCGGCGCAACGGCCATCGAAGACGTTCGTTCGTTCTGCCCGTTGCGCTAAACCGAGGGACGCAGATCGACGATCAGCATTTCGACGCTCTCGGTGCCCCTGTATCGGTTCAGCTGGCATTCGAACGCCACGTCGAAGCATTGATCGCCCGTCGCAGGGATGGCATCCAGCAAATGCCCCGCCTTGAACCACACGCCTCGAAACGGTCTTCCGCCGCAATCGAACCGGAACATCACGTGCGTGCCGTCGGCGCCGATCGCGCGCCGCTCGGCAAGCGCCACATGCCGCATCGCCCAGCGCGGGCGGGCATTCCCTTCGCCGAACGGCTCCATGCGCGCCAGCGCCTGCCACAGATCGATCGTCAACTCGTTCGGATCGAGCCAGCCATCAAGGACCAGCGTTTGCCGCCCCGAGCTTTCGGGGCGCTGTGCGGCGCAGGCGGTGACGAAGGCGGCGCGAAAGGTGTCGAAACAGCCGGGCTTGATCTCGAACCCGGCGGCGAGGCGGTGGCCGCCGAACCCGTCAAGCAGATCCTGGCACTGCCTCAACGCGGCGAGCGCGTCATAATCCTTGCCCGCTCGGAGCGAGCCGCGTCCGCCGCCGTCGGGGCGGAGGCAGACCACGGCTGCGGGAACACCCGCGCGCTCGCTGAGCCGGGCCGCGACGATGCCGACCGCGCCGGGATGCCAGTCGGCGCCGCCCGCGACGATCGCGCCCGGAGCCCTCGGGGCGGGGAGGGCGGCGAGCTGCGCCAGCGCCTCGGCGATGATGGACTCCTCCGCATGGCGCCGCTCGCTGTTGAGCTGGTCGAGCGTCGCGGCCAGCTCGCGCGCCTGATCGGTGTCGCGCGTGCAGAGCAGCTCGAAGGCGGGCCAGGCATCGCGCATCCGCCCGGCAGCGTTGATACGCGGCCCCAGAAGGAACCCCAGGTGGTGGCTGGTCGGCGCTTCGGCTGTGGCGAGCGCCTTGCGCAAGAGCGCGTGGAGACCGGTCGAAGGCTTTTCGTGAAGCCGTTTGAGCCCGTGCCGCACCAGCAGGCGATTCTCGCCGCGGAGCGGCACCACATCGGCCACGGTCGCCACGGCCACGGCATCGAACCAGGCGCGCGGATCCCACGCCTCCGTTCCGGGACGACCGGCGGCCTTGCCGGTTTTCCACAACGCACAGGCGAGCTTGAAGGCGATCCCGGCGCCGCAGAGCGCCTCGCAGCCCGCAGGCGTTCCCGGGAGATGGGGGTTGATGACGACGCCCCCGCAGGGGAGGGGATTCGTGGCGTCAGGCACATGGTGGTCCGTGACGATCACCTCGCGGCCGTCGGCGCTCAGCGCGCGCACCGCGGCGGCCGACGTGATGCCGCAGTCAACCGTCACCACCAGCCGGGCGTCGGGATGCTGTGCGGCGAGGCGGACCAGGGCTGCGGACGACAGCCCGTAACCTTCGCTCAACCGGTCGGGAATGAATGGCGTCACGCGGCACCCGAATGCGTTTAACGCCGAGGTCAGGATGGCCGTTGCCGCAACGCCATCGGCGTCAAAGTCGCCAAACACGACGACCGATTCGCCGGCATCGACCGCCCGCCACAGTCGCGTCACGGCCTCGGCCATGCCGGGCAACGCCAGCGGGTCGCTCAGGTCGGCCAGGCGCGGGTTGAGGAATCGTTCGGCCGCAACGGGGTCGGCCCAGCCGCGCGCGGCGAGCACGCGGGCGGCGGCAACCGGAATGTCAAACGCGTCGGCCAAAGCCGCGGCGGCGGCCGGGTCGTCCGCAGGGGTCGTCCAGTCATACAGGGGCAACATGCCGATTATGATACAGGGAAACCGCCGTGAGCGCCAGACACAATAGGGCAAACGCATCTAAATTCTTTCATTTTTTGCTCATTTTTGGCTCTTGTCGCCGCTCTGGAGGCTGAAAGAGTGGCGAAGCGGGTGAAAAGCGGCGTCGCGCGGGATACCGCTTGCCGCCGCACTCCAGACGCTGCCGCCTGGACGCAGGCAATTTGGAGTGCGGTGGCAAGCGAAGCGCGACACCGCTTTTACCTCGCAAGAAAAAGTGCCAACATACTGAAAAAGAAACTGAATTTTAGATGCGTTTGCCCTGCTGACCCCGCAAAGAGACCTTGCACGATCGCCGTGGAAGGCGGTATCTTATCCCCACGAATCGGAACACGGCGTGAGCGGCCGGCAATCAACTACGGCGGGCACCGGACCATGGACCAATCCTTGCTCGGCGACATGAACACGATGGGCGGGGGGCGCGACAAGCCAGGCGGTTATACGCTGGCCATCGGCGACACACTCGGCCAATACCGCATCATTCGTCCGCTGGGCCGCGGCGGCATGGGCGAGGTGTATGAGGCGGAGCATGCGGTCAACCGCAAGCGCATCGTCATCAAGGTGCTGCCTCGCGCCGCCACGGGCGGCACCTTCGTGGACCGCTTCCGCATCGAGTCGCGGGTGATGAGCGATCTGCGCCATCCCCAGATCGTCGAGGTGCTGCACGCGGGCGAGCAGGACGGGCTTTATTATCTGACGATGGACCTGGTGCTGGGACCCGATGGCGAACCGCACAGCCTGGAGGACACACTTGCGAGCAGTCGCGAAGCACGCGGAGAAGCGGGCGGGAAATTGCAGCCTGCACGCGCCGAAGCCGAGGTCCGCACTCTGGCCCTGCAGATCTGCGATGCGTTGGCGTATGCCCACGGCAAGGGCGTCGTCCACCGCGACCTGAAGGCGGCGCTCGGAGGCGTGGCAGTCGGCAGCCGGCGGCGTGGAAAGGCGGTTCTCTGGGCGACGGCGCTGGCGATCTTCGCCGTCGCGTCAATCGCGTCAATCCGGTCCCAGAACGAGGCCAAGGCGGGCGAACGGGAGACCAACAAGCGCCACGCGGCGGCGTCGCTGGCGCGGGAGAAGACGCAGAAGCTCGACCCCGGGCAGGGCTTCGGGAAGCGCCTCGATGCGCTGGAGATGATGTGGCGCGAGGCCGAGGCGGCCCGTCAGGGCGGCGGCTGGGGTCAGGCGCTGAGCGGCTATGACGCGGTGCTGGCGGAGTGCCGGACACTGACGGAATCGGCTGCGGCGCCCGGAGACGCGGAGACGCGGAGGGGCGAGGCCGAGGAGGCCCGTCGCGCGGCGGCCGGCGAGAACGCCTCCGCCGACGCCGCGGCCCTCTTCGAGACTGGAGGGCGAGCGTCCCCGCGAGCCGCGCTGCTGGCGAAACACGGCGGGCCGAAATGGGCCGATGTCCAGCGTCAGCAGCGGATCGGCGACGCCTCGGCCAACGACCCGGCCGAAGGCACCCGTGCCTATGCCGACGCGCTGGCGGCCCTCCCTGCCGCAGCCGCCGAGGCCTTGGCCGCCGAGAAAGTTGAGACTGATCGGCTAGCGGCGGAGAAGGCTGCCGAGGCCGAACGGCAGGCCCGGCAGGAACGGGAGGCTCGGGAACGCGAGCGCCAGGGCGCGCTCACCGCCGCCATCGCGGCAGCCCGTGCGGCCAAAGCCGCCGGGCAGTGGCAGACCTGCCTTGCCAAGGCCGGCGAGGCGTTGGCGCTCGACGCGGCCCACACCGAGGCGCTGGCGCTCAAGGCCGAGGCGGAGCGGAACCTCAAGCCGAAAGACCCGACGCAGGGCAACGTACTGGGAATGGCCTTCGTCGAGGTCGCGCCGGGCAGTTTTTCGATGGGGTCGAACGACGGTTCGTCCGACGAGAAGCCGGTGCGAACGGTGCCGCTCACGAAGGGGTTCTGGATGGGCAAGACCGAGGTGACGCAGGCGCAGTGGCGGCAACTCATGAACGACAGTCCCAGTTATTTCAAAGGCGACGACCTGCCGGTGGAGCAGGTAGATTGGACCCGGTGTGCGGAGTTCTGCCGCACCTTGACGGAGCGAGAGCGGGCAGCGGGCCGGTTGCCAGCAGGCTATGTTTACCGGTTGCCGACGGAGGCGGAATGGGAATACGCCGCGCGCGGCGGATCGAAGAGCCGGGGCTTCACCTACAGCGGCGGCAACTACCTTGGGACTGTCGGGTGGTTTACGGACAACAGCGGGGGCACAACGCATCTGGTCGGCAAGAAGGCGGCGAACGAACTGGGGCTGTACGACATGAGTGGCAATGTGTGGGAGTGGTGCCAGGACTGGTATCAAGACAGCTACAACGGATTGGGGAGTGCGGATCCATCTGGGCCTGCGACTGGCTCGTTCCGTGTGTACCGGGGCGGCAGTTGGTTCTTCGTCGCCTCGAACTGCCGGTCGGCTTTCCGCTACTGGTTCAGGCCGTCGGACACGTTCCTCGACCTGGGCTTCCGCGTGGTTCTGGCCCCAGTTCCATGAGTTATCCGTCGTGCTCAAGACCAGGGCAGCCAAGGAGGCAGCCAAGGGACAGGTCTGAATGGCGCGAAGTTAAGCGATGCTTCTGATCCTAATCCTAATCTTAATCTTAATCTTAATCGTAATCCGTTCTCCACCAAAAGATTAAGATTAAGATTACGATTAAGATGGCAATAGCTCCTTAACTTAGCGCCATTCAGGCCCGTCCCTTATCAGTCCAGTCCGCTTCCGTCCGGTGTGAATGCGGCGGGGACGCCGTCTACCACGCTGGCGCGTCGGGACGAGGGTAGGGCCCGCCGTCCCTGGCGGGCCGCAGGCTACTGGAAAAGAGCAATCGCTGTCAGCGCGAAGCACCAGGTAGGGCAGCGGCGTCCCCGCCGCGCCGAAGGAAAAAGGGAAGGCGCGAAGCGGGTAGGGCAGCGGCGTCTCGCCGCGCCGCAGGAAAAAGGGAAGGCGCGAAGCGGGTAGGGCAGCGGCGTCCCCGCTGAAGAGAAAAGCTGAAAGCTGAAAACGGAAAGCTGAAAGCGTGAGTGGGTGAATCAGGTATCGGGGTCGAATTCCCCCCATTTGCTTCGATCCCGATTTCGATTTTATCCTCCGCGCCCCTGCGCCTCTGCGGGAGAAATGAGGCGCTTTTGAGGAGGTTCGGACGCGACAAAAAGCGGCGTCGCGCGGGAACCCGCTTGCCGCCGCAAGACGCTGCCGCCGGGACGGAGGCAATGTGGAGGTCCCACCGCCGCGTGCTTCACGTTTTCCAGTTTCCAGTTTCAGTTTTTCCCTGTCTGCATTGTTTTGCCGCGAAAGAACGCAAAGATCGCATGGAAGAATCAAGCCGACTCTCTGTGTTCTTTGCGCTCTCTCGCGGCAAGCCTCTCAACTGCTCTTATTAGGGAGCCTCTTGCAAAACCCCTCCGGGGTGTTTGCAAGAGAGAAGTCAGGAGTCAGAATACAGAAGACAGATCGAGGGAAGGTCCGTCCCGAATGGCGCTAAGTTAAGGGGCTATTGCCATCTTAATCGTAATCGTAATCGTAATCGTAATCCTAATCTTGATCTTAATCTCCTAGTGGAGAACGGATTACGATTACGATTAAGATTACGATTACGATTATGATCGGAAGCATCGCTTAACTTAGCGCCATTCAGGCCCGTCCCTTATCAGGCCAGTCCGCTTCCGTCCGGCGTGAATGCGGCGGGGACGCCGTCTACCACGCTGGCGCGTCTGGACGAGGGTAGGTCTCTGGCGGGCCGCAGGCTACTGGAAAAGAGCAATCGGTGTCAGCGCGAAGCATCAGAGGCGCTTGCAAAACCTCCTTCGTCGGTTCAGCAAGCGCCGGTTTCAGAAGCCAGAATTCAGTATTCAGAATTGGAACCCTCTCACGGGCAACGTGTTCTCATATTCTGACTCCTGTCTTCTGACTTCTGACTTCTCTCTTGCAAACACCCCGGAGGGGTTTTGCAAGAGCCTCCTAATCTTAATCTTAATCCCCCAACCCTCGCCGATTCGACTCGTAGACGGCTCCCTGCTCAATCAGAACTGCCATGCGCCCGTGAAAAAGATCGCCAAAGAACAGGCTCGACTCGGGTGGAACGATTCCGTATTATTCACCCATATTTTTTTTGATTGCGTCGCATCGCCGGTGGTCGGCGCAGCTGCGTAACAGCCCACAGGAGAGCATCCAGCATGAGCAAGACGTACAACATTGCATTGATCGGCGGCGACGGCACCGGACCCGAAGTGGCGCGCGAGGGCGTCAAGGTGCTTCAGGTTGCGGCCGCCAAGTTTGGATTCAAGATCAACGTCACGCCCTATGATTTTGGCGCCGAGCGCTACTTGCGCACGGGCGAGACGCTGCCCGACTCGGCCATCGAGGAGATGAAGAAGTATCACTCCATCTTCCTCGGCGCGATCGGCCATCCGGATGTGAAGCCGGGCATTCTCGAACTCGGCATTCTGCTCAAGATGCGCTTTGCGCTTGACCAGTACATCAACCTCCGCCCCGTGCGCCTCTTCCCCGGCGTGGAAACGCCGCTCAAGGGCAAGGGGCCCGAGGACATCGATTTCGTGGTCATCCGCGAGAATTCCGGCGGCATCTACACCGGCATGGGCGGCGCCACGCGCGTGGGCACCTCTGAGGAAATCGCCTCCCAGCTTATGGTCTACGACCGCCGCACGGTGGACCGCTGCCTGCGCTATGCCTTCGAGCTCAAGCGCCGGCGCAACGCTGCCAACCCGAAATATGCCGCCAAGCCGATCACGCTGGTCCACAAGCGCAACGTGCTGACCCACTGCGGCGACCTCTGGTTCCGCGCCTTCGAGGAGATGGGCGCCCGCGACTTCCCGGAGCTGACGCGCGATTACAACCACATTGACGCGGCCAACATGTGGTTTGTCAAGAATCCCGAGTGGTTCGATGTGGTCGTGACCGAGAATCTGTTCGGCGACATCATCACCGACCTGGGCGCCATGATCCAGGGGGGGCTGGGCATCGCCGCTGGCGGCAACATCAACCCGGTCGGCATTTCGATGTTTGAGCCGATGGGCGGCTCCGCGCCCAAGTACACGGGCAAGAACGTCATCAACCCGATCGCCGCGATCGGCGCGGCCGGCATGATGCTGGACACCCTGGGCGAACGCGCCGCCGCCGCCGCCGTGGAAAAGGCCATCATGGCCACCACGCCGAAGATGAAGAGCCAGGCGGCCGGAAAGATGGGATTCGGCACGACGGAAGTCGGCGATCTGGTTGCCGGAATGGTGTGAGCGGGCGGAATGACACTTGCTTAAGGGGCTTTTGCCATCGTAATCGTAATCGTAATCCTAATCTTGATCTGAATCTCCTGGTGGAAAACGGATCACGATGAAGATTAAGATTAAGATTAGGATTATGATCGGAAGCATCGCTTAAGCAAGCGCCATTCTGGTGTGAGCGGGCGCGCGGGTCGTTCACCGGGCGAGGTGACCGGGGCATGCTGACGGGTCTGGAGCAGTGGGAGGAATGGATGGCGCGGTGCGCCATCGGCCGCTGTGGTGCCACAACCGCTGCGGCGCTGCGGCGGTTTGGGGCGCATCGCTTCCGCCAGTACCTTGTGGCCGGCCTCGGCAACCGCTTCACGGAAGGCGCGGTTCCCGACGGCCGCGACTGTTTCCATCTCCTGGAGACCCATTGCCGCATCGGCACGGCCCGCACGGGCAAACGCTACAAGGCGTGGATCGCCGGCCGCGGCCGGGGCGCGCCCGACGCCGCGTTATTCGAGAGCGGCGCCTCGCTGCTCTTGCGTAACACCGTTCGGGCGTATCTGCGGCGCGAAGGACCGGTTCCGTGGCAGGTCTCCGCCGATGCCGTGATCGAGGGAACCGACGGCCTGACGCTTGCCGATCTGCTTCCCGATACCCGCGAGACCGCATCCATCGACCCCGATACGGCCGAGGCCGTTGCGCGAGCCTGTCTGGCTCGTCTTTCCGAAAATCACCGCATCGTGGTGCTTGCCCGCCGGGTGGGCATGCCCCTCAGCCATCCCTCCGTCCTCGCGCTGACCGGGGTCGCCAAAAGCAGAACCGCTCAGTTCCGGGTCGAAGTCTTTGAACGCCTGGCTGCGGAAACGCGACTGCAGGAGCCCGATGGCGACCGTAAGCTGTGGCTGCAAATCGCGCTTCAGGCCTCGGAATGGATGGAAAATTTTATTTTTTTACAGGAACGTGTGGAAAAGCGGTGGCGCCGATGCTTTATGGGGGTGGAGGACCTCTATGAATAATCACACGGAACGGGAGAAACTCGCGCGTTGGATCGACGAGTGGCGATTGGACCGCGCGTTGGCTGCGGCGGATGGGACGGATGGGGAGGACTGTGCGGAGGACTGTGCTGCTGGGCTGCCGCAGCAACGCGCGACCGGCTGTCCACACCCATTTGCGGACGGACTTCGCGTGGGCGACATCCTGCTGCTCAAGCCGGTCACGCCTCGGACGGCGAGCCGGCCGACCTATGGGGTGGTCGTGGCGCCCGAGGGCAAGGCCGGGTGGTGGCGCGTCGCGCCATTCAGTCGCTGGTCAACCCCCGCCACGCCTGACGAGGTGGAGACTGGCCTCAAAGCCCATCCGCTTCGCGTGCTCTGCCTGTGGAACGGGCATGCCGTGCCGACGCGGCGGTTGACCGCCTGGGCGTGGCGGGTGGGACGGATCGCGCTGGCGGCGCTTGCCAGAATCGCTGCAGCAGGTGACGGGCGACGCGGTCCACGGCTGGTCCACCCGCTGGATCCGCGCCACACCTACCTCGACGAAGAACGGGCGCTCTGGGACGAATGGGATCGGGCCGTTCAGGCCGCCGACGCATCCGAGGCGCTGAGACCCACGGAGAACGGATCAACGGCGACCGATCTCTGGGAAAGCGCCCAGGCGGCCGAGAGCTCCACAGGAGACTACGGGGAATGAGCAGCGACGGCCCGAGACCGGCCTTATCAGCGGTGGCTGCAGCCACAAGTACACATACAGGCAGGCCGTCGCGCCGCAGGATGATGAAGAGAAGCCTGGCAGTTGCGGCGGTGAAAAGTCGCCGTGAAAAGTTCCCCAAAAAATAATTGTTGAAAAGTGTTGACAAATAACACCCCCCCCCCCGCATAACATGTACCAACTGCATGGGGCAGCGGTTGATTTTTTTTGCAGATTTATTGGGGAACGGGGGTTCGATATGTTGCGATTGATTCGTGCGTTGTGCGCCGGTGCTCGCTGGACGAAAGCCGTCACGCTTGCCGCCGTTTTCATTTCGGCGTCGGCTTTTGCCGATGCTCCACCCACGGTGGCGGTACCGGCTTCGGCCAAGCCGGTTGTCGTGACGGCAAAGACTGTTGTCCTCTCTGTCCGTGGCGCCGATGATGGTCGCGCGACCGCCCTCACCTACACGTGGCGGGTCGTGGGATCGCCGGTGATCCAGCCAGTGTTCAACCGGAATGGCAATCACGCGGCCCAATCGGTCGAAGCGACCTTCAAGGCGGCGGGGGCCTACGTATTTCAAGTCGTCATCGCCGACCGCTCCGGCCAGAGGGTCACCAGTTCCGTGCCGGTGTCTGTGATCCAGACCCCGCGCTCAATCACGCTCTCCCCGACACTCGTCAAACTCAATACGGGCGAGTCGAAGGCGTTCACCGCCGTGGTGCGCGATCAGTTCGCCGCACCGCTGGCCGTCCAGCCCGAAACGCGCTTCTCTGTCAGTGGCGGCGGCCGGATCTCCCCGGACGGCCTCTTCACCGCCACCCCGGGTCGCTCGAGCACCCACACGCTGGTCGCCGCGTCCTGCGGCCTCCGCGCCACCGCCCGGATTGTGGTTCACGCGAGCGCCAACACGCCCCCGACCGTCGCCGCCCCAGCCGCCGTTGCCGCAAACCCCGTTACCGCCACATCCGCCGCCATCAGCGTCCGTGGCGCGGATGACGCCGGTGAAGCCGCGCTCATCTACACGTGGTCGGCTGTCGGCCCGGCCGCCGTCTCCTTCGCGACAAACGCCTGCAACCCGGCCAAGAACACCACGGCCACGTTCACCCAGTCGGGCGATTATCGGCTCGTGGCACGGATTACGGATGGCGCGGGTCTCTTTACGTCAAGCACGGTCTCCGTTGCCGTGGTGGCCACGCCGACCCGCGTGGTGGTCACACCCGCCACAGTCTCCCTCGACCCGCTGGCCACCTGTCAGTTCTCGGCCCAAGCCTATGACCAGTTCAACGCGCAACTGGCGTCCCATCCCGCGTTTGCCTGGAACGCCCCGGGCATCTCGGTCAACGCCTCCGGCGTGGTCACCGCTGACGGCGATGCTGGCGCTTCATACACCGTGTTGGCCTCCTGGAACGGACTGACCGGTTCCGCGATCCTCCAGATCAACGATGTTTTCACGCCGCCCACGCCAGTGATCACCCCCGCCGGCGGCGCCTTCAGCCAGCCCCTGACCGTCACCATCACCCCGGCGGTCACCACGACCCTCACCAACACCCCCGGCTGGCGTACGGGCGTCAAGTATCCGGGGCAGGGGATCGAAAGCGTGGCGGCCCTCTCGCAGGACGGCACGACCGTGGCTGCGCTACGGGCGCGCACGTCCGCCCGTATCCGGTGGATGTTCCCCGGCGCCAGCCTGTCGCCCGACAGCGGACCGTTCCCGTTCTATATCTGGTCGCTGGCCGATCTATCCGCCACCTATTATCCCGCCCTCTTTGCCGGTGTCACGGAGTCCACGGACTGGGATGGCAACGCCTATGACTTCTGGTACGCCGAGACCGGCAACCGCGTCTTTATGCTGATGACCCAGCACTGGACCGGAACCGGCGGCGACATCTCGCTCTGGAGCTGCGCGTCGGGCCTGGTCCAAGGCGCCACGCCGTCCCAGCAACTGGCCAGCTTCGCCCGCATCCCCATCAGCACCTTTGCCGGACAAGCCACCCGCTTTGAGTTCGCCGGTGAAAAAGTCCGCCTCATCGTCGGCGCAGCCCCGCTGGTCAGCGCCACGACCGACGGCTCCGGCTGGGTCACCTACACCGGCGACGCCGCCAGCGGCCGCGTCACCGCCCCGCTCGGCGCCACCCGCTTCTGGCTCACCCTCGCTGGCGGCGATCCGGTCGGCGCCCGCGAAATGGTCATCTCCGACAAGCCGAAGACCACCACCCGCTTCACCTATGACGGCTCGCCGGTCACCGAGGCTTCGCCCGCCGTTACCAACGCCCTCACGCTGACCCACGACGCCACCCTCCGCGCCCGTGTCTACAGCGCCGCCGCCTACCGCTCCCCCGAGACCGTGGCCGCCTTTACATCCAACATCCCGCTGCTCCCCGCCGAGTCGGTCGTCTCGCCGGCCACCATCGTCATCGCCCACGCCACCCTCGACGGCACTCCCGCCGTGGTCAGCCTCGACGGCCCCAGCGGCACCCTCACCGCCCTCCCCATCGGCAACTTCCGGCATCTGACGCGCTACCCGCTTCTTCCCGACGCCCCCACGCCGCTCACCCTCCACCGCAGCGGCCTCGCCGACCTCACCGGCAGCGTCTTGTGGCGCGCGCTGGAGATCGGCGACGCGCCCGACACCCAGATTTGCCTCGGCGACTCGCTCATCCTCGCCGCCAGCAACAGCATCGCCGGCGAGCTCGTCATCACCGTCCTCGACGCCTCCGGCACCGTCTTTGCCGAACACCGAACCCTGAACACTGAATACTCATCCCTCCCCGTCCTCTTCGACCGGGCGGGGACTTTCACCGCCATTGCCTCGCTCGACGGCATCTCCTTCGCCAGTCTCGTCATCTCCGTGACGCAGGTGGACCTCCAAGGCCCGATCGCCTGTCAGATCGGGTATCGTCGCGAGAAAGAGGTCCTCGTCTACGGACCCGCCTCCGCCGTGTACTTTACCGCCAATGATCCCACGCTGCTACAAGTCAGCGTCAAGGAGACCACCGCCCGCGGCGTGCGCCTCTATCTCAAGCCGCTCAAGGCAGGCACCCCGATCCTGCAAGCCCGCCTGGGCAGTCCGACCGGACCGATCCTCGCGCAGCAGGAGGTGGACGAATTTACGCTCCGCTCGCAATCCACGACCACCATCGGCGTGATTGAAACCTTCCCCGACGGCGCCAAGCTGGTGCAGACCAACCTCGAAATGGACCCACACGTGGCCGACCTCGACGTCAAGATGCACATCATCATCCGCGGCGTGACCTTTGAGGACTCCACGTTGGACAAGGCCCTCAACACCGACGCCTTCACCTACGACCCCGCCAGCGGCAAATGGCTCTACGCCTACCAAATGATCGCCACCCCCGACCTCTTCACCGGCACATGCCACTCCATCGCGATCTACCAAGGCAGCGACCAGGTGGGGCAGTAGCATCTCTAACGCCTAATCCCTAATCCCTAATCCCTTCCTTTCCAACTCACCATTGACCGGAGTCCACATGAAGCGTACACTCATCCTCATCATGACACTCGCCCTCACAACCTGGAGCCTGCGGGCGGGGGTCAATCCGCAAATTACCGAGGCTTATATGAATATCGTCGGCTTCACCGATGATCCTGACGGAAAAGAAGCAAGCCCCGGTGATTTCATCGCTTTGGGAAGCCGCAAAGAGATCAAATGCTGGGTGAATGTAGCGGGGCGCGCATCCCTCTCATGGGTCAGTACGAAAATCGAAGTCTATGATTCTGCGACAGGAGGAACTCCGCTTCCAACCAAAACAGCATCAAGTTCGGCAGGATATAAATACGAGTTTGACGCTACCACTACACCCCGATCTTTTTTCATCAAAGGCGTGGACGTGAGTGACGGACTAGCAGAGGAGACGCTGCTTTTTGAAGCGCTGCACGTTGAGCCGTATCCGCATGACATAGTTGCGTTTACGGTGGTCAGATTGGATAGCATCTGGGCAATTAAGCCAGACCCGAATGAGAGGATGGAAAGCTTTCCTCCTCACGTGTCTGTTAATTGCAGCGCTTTCAGTATAGTGAATCCCGGAAGGCATTTGCCCGTCTTCCGTAACGATTCAAATCATGATTCAGTGTTAGCCGCTTTGATGATGACCCCCGATATGTTTGATACTTATGATGCGAACGTTAGCGTGACATGGAGAAAGATATCAGGCCCGGATTCTGGCGATTTTAATGAGACGGATAAAATGCTGGTTAGGTATGAGAATCCGACAATAGGTGGAATATATAAACTGGGTTTTGACTTTGGACTTGGAACGCCTGAGAGTCAAGTCAATATTGTTTTGCCATTGGCTGGAGCAAATATGATGACTTGGCTTGGATCAGAGAGGCGATATATTGAAGACTATGCGCCTCAGCACAAGGCAGAAACGAGAGCCGATTGTATTGAGATGAACCCATTATTGGCGGTAGAACCATTACTTCTGGAATTGGAAATGACTGTTTCATTTGCTAACTTGTCGGCGTATGATTTTGATTACTCGATGTACCCGGTTAACGCATCTAGACAAGCTCCGTTTCAACGCTACGCTGCTAATAACTTCTATTGGTATGTAACGCTACGTGATGTTGTAGTGCATGGCTCTAAGATTAATAATATGCTATGGGGGCTATTTTCACGGGGCTGGGGATGGACCGAAGCGGAGATCAGAGCTGGGGCGCATCTTAATCAGCTTGCAAGAACCCTCCGCATGGATGGCGTTGGATCACAGAATGCACTGGGTCTAGGCTTTGAGTTGCATACTCGATCTTCCGAGTTGACGAGTGATATTTTGACAGAATCTCTGATCACTTCAATACAGGATCCGGCATTGGATGAAGAGATATTTTGGCCGTGTTCCGATCCCGCAGATGGAAATGAAAACAGTTTTGTTAGACCATCATTACGAACAACACAATACGATTAGGCCAACGTTAGCAACAGAAGAATCACACAACAGGAGAATCCAGACATGAGCAGATTTACAACTATAAGCGTACTTGTCTTCACAGTGTTCATCACCTCTTGTCTGCAAGCGCAGATGCCGCCATCACCGGTGGAAGTGGCGAATACGGTCTCAAATTTATGGATGAAGCGAGATTTCACGGGAATGAGTTTTTTTGTGACGAACATATATATGACGCACTCTAACTACGTTCCTGCAATTATGGCGGCGTCATTTCATGATTCATATTTCAACGGAGATTATGCCATATCACACAAAAAGCTTTTGAGAGTACGCGATGGTGCGACGAATTGGCCGAGTGGGTATGCTCATGACTTCCTTGATGTCCTGGGCGGTCAAATTAAGCGTTCGGAAGACAGTTTGCGGTTCTTTCTTAAACTGGGCATGTCGGAAGATGACCATAGACGAAGGGCGAATCCAAATATTATTCGTAATTATTATGGAGATGATAAATTGCCCCTGCCAATATATTACTTGTTCTGGGCGCCGAACACGAATGTGTGGCATGAGAGTAATTAATCTCTTTGGTTTCAACTGCGAATCTCCGTCTGAATTTTCAAGATGAATGGCTCAATGGATAACGGAGGTGATAATTAGACTGTCAGGACGGGCATTTGGAATTGCACTCGTGCTGTGGGGTGTTTCGATGCCCATACGTCTTTTCGAGTATAGTACGCGGGAGGGATTAATAACTTTCCGCTTCTGGAACTTATACAATCATTTGGTTGCAGTCATTCATGATCCAATTCGTGTTTTCACTGAGCTCGGGGCGTTTATGGCGATCATTATTTACTCAATCCCAAGCTTTCTGCACATTGGGGCATGTCTTTGTCTCGGTGCGATCCTTCATGGTATTCTCAGAAGCTTGGCAAGACACCGACAAGGGACAAGTGTTCCGTCCAGTCCAATCCGTCCGTGATCGCGCTACTCGTTGATGACCAAGTGATCGAATGAAACCCGATGAGGGGCGATGGAGAGGAAAGGGGCTGCGGAGACGTGGCATGATGCGGCAGTGGGCTGGGTTCTTGACGTAATGGGTTCGAGGCCATGCCGGGTTCAGACTAGATGAAACGTATCTTTGAAGCCAGAAGGGATTTGATCTCGCCAAGACGCCAAGTACGCAAAGGAATGAACTCCGATCTTCTTGGCGATCTTGGCGGCTTTGCGAGAAAAATCGACGAGCCGGACACCGAGGTTCCTTGCGGCAGTGGCTTTCGGGAATGCTCTCCTACACATCACACTCAACACACACCATGAAACATCATCGCCTTCTACCCTTCGTATTGCTGGCCGTTGTGGCCGGTGTCGTATCCGTCACGATCATTCGGAACCGGACTCCACACACCGAGCCGAGTTCTAGTGTTGTCGAGCCGGTGTCGGTGCTTCCGGTGCCCGTGCCGGAGGACGTTCCAGACGTCGAGACGCCGCCGCCGGAATCGGTCCGCCCCGATGGGGTTCCCGCCGAGAAGCTTCCGGCTGGCTGGCAGGATTTCAGAACCCTCACCGAGCACGAGCGCTTGAACCGGGTGACGGCGGTGATGGAAAACCATACGCTCCCGGCCGACGTGTTGGCATTCTTCGAGCAGGAGATTTTCAACCGCCAGCTTTGGGCCGTGACCCGCAACAACATGGCGAATGCGCTGGTCTGGCAGGAATCGCCCAATCCCCGTCTGCACGAGCTTTTCGCCAAGATGCTGGCGGATGAATCCGAGAGCCCGGTCTGGCGGGACTACTGCTTGCAGTTTCTCTCCGAGTGCCTGGCGTCCTCATCCGATCCCGAGGCGATCAAGACCATTCTGACCCGCTACGCGCAGGGCAAGGACGGTTTGGCGGGGACGGCCATTGTGAACATCGGGTTTCAGGAAGCAGCCGGACGGATGACGCCGGACGAGACGTTCAGTCAGCAACTGGAATCGCAACTCGCCGACCCGGAGGTGGTCACCCCGACCAAGCTCAGCATCCTGGCGATGATCGG
>Ga0194125_10003025_pt1 | contig 27486 bp, 32 predicted proteins | sample TA2KigC250mmetaG_FD_148626 | JGI IMG/M metagenome (GOLD analysis project Ga0194125, IMG submission 148626) | Freshwater microbial communities from Lake Tanganyika, Tanzania - TA2015034 Kigoma Deep Cast 250m | ecosystem: Environmental > Aquatic > Freshwater > Lake | place: Tanzania: Lake... | reverse complement strand
CGGGGGGCCCGGTGGCGTTGCTGGAATAGGGGGTTTGACCAGGCTTTCCGCCACCGGCGGCGGTGGCGGGGCCGGTGGCCGGACTACCTCTTTGGACCGGGAGGGAGCATACCAGAAATAGTATCCTGCGCCGGCCAAGGCCAGCATCAGGAGAAGGCCGCCCCCTATGAAGATGGAAGTCAGCTTTTTGGGGGGAGGCGCCAGCGGGGGGGTGTAGGGAGCCGACGGGGTCTGAGGTGCAACCTGAGGGGGCTCGGAGGGGGGGACCGCCACCGGTTGGCCACAGGCTTCACAGAAGCGCATGTCGGCACTCAGGCGGGCTCCGCAGGCCTCGCAGAAATTAACCGGAAGATTCATAAGTTACCTGCCCTCTCCATGGGAATCAAAACCCTTGCCGATAATTAGGGGGACTGGCGGGGTCCGGCGAAATGCCCGGCTACCGTCTTATCCATTAAGATAGCTGCGATCTCGGCTTGTCGATATTCTTCGGCAATCATTAACGGGGTTTTCCCTGCCGGATTTTTTTCGCTGGGACTCATCCCGGCCTCTAAAAAAACCTGGACCGCGTAAATATTTCCTGCCTTAATCTGCTGGAAGAAAACCTCCTGGCGGTAAGGAAGGTTCATCTGCCATAATTCCAGGCGGGCTTCCTCCCGCCGTTGCAGCTCCTGGTGGACGGTGAACCGATAGACGAACAGATCGGCCAGAAGCACTGCCACCGCCAGGGCCGCCAGGAGCCAGCCCCGGGGCAGATGGCGCTTCCAGTTCGACGATGCCGGGTTGATGGCGACCGCAGGCCGAGGCGGCACTGGCTGGCCGCATTTCTCACAGAACCGCTGGTTGCTTCCCGGGGACGCCCCGCACTGTTCACAAAAAAAAGCTGGTGAACTCACGGCTTTTCCCCTCACCCCTGGGGAATCGCCTGACCGCAGGTGCTGCAGAAACGTTCGTCGGGCTCCAGGGACGCGCCGCAACGAGGGCAAGCAACCTTTGGCCCGGCAGTCCCGGGCGGAACCGGCGCCCCGCAGGCCCGGCAAAATTTGGCGGTGGCCGTTAGGGTGGCCTGGCAGTGCGGACAGGTCAGCCCCGCCGGCGGGACGGCCATCGGGGGCGCGGCCGCCTGCGTCACGGGTGAGCCGCAGGCCCGGCAAAACTTTGCCGGGGGAGACAGCGGCGCCCGGCAGTGCGGACAGATAGCAGCCCCGGAGGTCAGAGGCGCCGATGGTATCGGTGGCGGCGGTGGTGGCATGGCTCCTGGCGGTGGCGGGGGGGCCATCGCGCCCAGCGGCGGCGGTCCTGGTCGTAAGCCGGCGCCGCCGGACAGGTCTCGGGGAATCAGGGCCCCCAGGCCGTCCCGCCAGCGGAAACTGGAGGCCTTGAACAGCACCCCGATGCCGGCCAGCAGCACCAGCCAGCCATAACTCAGGTCCACCATGGCTGGCAGATTCAGGGCGTCCATGAACTTGCTCAAAACCAGCAACAGAACCACCATGGCCGGAAGTAGTAAAGGCTTATAGTCCTTCCGCCAGACCAGATAAGCCGAAAACCCGATCATGGCCAGGAGCATGCCTTTATAGTAAAACGGCAGATCGAAAAAGCAGACGCTATGGCTGCCCGCACTCAAGAGGGGGGCAAAGCAGCCCCCCAAGAGGAGGGCGCAGCCGGAAAATCCCCAGATTTGCTGTTTTTCCATATATCGTGTCCCTGTCAGGCCTGGGATTCAGGGCTCGGGCCGTTGGGTGGCCAGTTAGTCCGGCCCAACCAGAGGGTCGGGCAAAGGCTGCACCTTTGTTTCAGTCCAGCCCGGGCGTAATAGTGCCGGCCACGCCGGTGGCCTTGTCCACCGCATACCAGGCCACCGTAGTGGCGCGGGGCGGCAGGCCGGCTTCGGCGGGCAGGAACATCACCAGGCGTAAGACATAGCGTTGGGGCTCTTCTTCGTGCAGGATGACTTTATGCTTATAAGGAACCGATCTGCCCAGCAATTCTCGCACCTCCGGCAGATTCTCCACCACCGTGACAGCCTCCTGGGCCGAAATCGCCGGGGCCGCGGCCAGGACCGCAGGAATATCTCCCGGGAAAACCTCAGGGGAGACGGCCATAACAACGAAAACCAGGCAGCCCCTGAGCAGCCTGCCTGCCCCGAAACGTGTAACATCCCTAATAACCATGGAAATTTTCTCTTCTCAGGCATGATCCTGAGGGCTTCCCCCCGGTGGGGAGCGTTTCTTAAAATTTCAGGCCGCAGCCACCACAGAATTTGGCCCCGGGCTTCAACGTTCGGCCGCAATTCGGGCAGGCCGTGGGTGGAACCGGAGTGGGGGCCACTGCCGCGCCGCAATTCCGGCAGAATCTGGCGCCCTCCTTTAGGGGCCCCTGGCATTGGGGGCAGAGGGCCGGCGCGGCCTGAGACGGCGCTGCCGGCGAAACCGGAAAGGCCCCCGGCTCCGGGGGAAGACTCACGGCCGCCCCGCAGCGGGGGCAAAACTTATCGCTGACATCCACTGGCCCCAGGCAGCGCGAGCAGGTGTTTAGATCTGGGGCCGGGGTAGTACGGACCCGAGGCGGAGCCATATCCCTTTTCTTGGGAGGCTGAGGCGGCGGGGGCATTTCCGGCGCCCCCCGAGGCTCTAACAGGCGGCGTACCATCTGCAGGGCGTTGGTGGCGTCGGCTTCGAAGAGTTGCACAGTGGCTTCCTGTTCTTGCACCGTGAGCCAAACGGCCAGCCAAATCGCGGCCGCACAGCGGAAAATGGTGGTCTGGGACACGACAAAACGGCGGTCCACAGCAGTGAACATTTGGGTAATACCGCCGGTGTTGATCAGTTGCCCCAAGGAGGTGGCCAAAAGATATCCAGCCTGGGTAAAAGTAAACTCCCCGGCGGTACGGATCATAAGCCCCGCGTCTTGCAGGCCGGCCAAGCCTTCAGTCATCTGCCCCCGAGCCAGTTGCAGCTGCGTTGGGGCCACTAAACGTCCGGCGGTTACGGCCCAGCGCGTGTCTGTAGCAGAAAGCCCTTGATTGAGCTGGTCCTCCAGCAGCTCCGGGGAGAATGTGGGTTGAGGCTGGGAAGCCCGGGCCAAACGAGCTTTAAGCCGGGCCGTCTGCAAGGCGTCGGCCGCAGACAGCAGAGCGGTGTAGCCCGACAACCATAGGACATAAGGAGTTCCCCCAGGCTTCGCCGCCATGGCCGTTAAGCCCAGCATCTCGTCCACCAGCACGGTGGCGTAGGTTGCCGAAGGCAGCAAAGCGAAGTCAAAAGTGCCTTCTTTGGCTGTCTGGGAGACATAGGGACCGTTTTCTGATCCCTGGGTAAAAAGCGCCTGTTTCCACACCGGGGTTCCGGCGCGGTTGAACAGCACCGAAACCAAGCGTTGCGGAGATGCAGCCACCCGCAGGGCGGCTTCCACTTCAGCGGTCAGCCCATGGCCTTCCGGGGTCAAAATGCTTGTGCCCTGGAGTACGGCGGCAGACGGGGCCGGGGTTACGTGAAGCTCAGACTCTGGCTGAGGCTGGAGCCCTGCCAACGACAAAGCCGCAGCCAGTTGCTCCTGGTTGAGTTGAAACCGGAAGGGGGTGAGCATGGGTGTCATGGGATCTCCTTCGTCCCGGTAGCTTTGAGCACATCTTCCGGCCACCAGACTTTCCCCGACTGGATGCGGGTCAGGCTGCGCCGCCCCGGCAGTCCAAGGTAGGCGCAGCCGGCAGGGGTATTCCTCAGGGTGAGCGATTGGTCTCCGGGGGCAATCCAGTATAGTCGACCCTGGGTGATCCAGGGCAGCAGATCGAAATCAAAATCTTCCAGTGCTTCCCTTTCGGTATTCCAGCCCGCTTCCCCGTTTGGACCGATCAACCAATACATATTGGCGCCCCAAGTGTTAACCCGGGGCAGGTCAGCAGGCTGCGGTCGGGCAAAGTAGGTTATGGCATACCCTTGATGACCGCCGATGTCAATGGCCGATATCACCGCCCGGAGTGCCTGGTGCTTAAGGATCCGGGGGACTACGTAAGGCGCTTCCGGCCCCGGACGGCATAAAAAGGGAAACAGGGGGGGCGCTCCGGTAAGTCGCAAGGCGCCCGTCAGGGCGAAAAACGTAGCCAGATGCAGGTCCCGCCGGGGACGAACCGCTCCTTCATAATTCCACCACAAACCGTCCAGCCCCATGTAGTCCAGGGAATGATACAGGATCTGGTCGGTGAAGGGGCAGCGGCAGATGGGAACCACGGGCAACCCCGCGCCATAGGCCTCCGTCAAGGTTGTCAGCCGGGCAACGTACATCCCCAGGTGTTGGCTTAACCGCAAAGCATCCAGACCGGTCGCCCTACCTAGAAGTTCTTCCACCTCCGCCAGGCTGCGGCTTGTAGCGAAGTATTCATCCAACAAAGCCCGGCGAGCTGCCGGGGTAAAGGCCAAACCGGTGCCGGAACTCAACTGGGGGGACATTGATGTGCTCCCGTATATTGTTGGCTGCCTACTACAATAGGCTTGCCGGAAAAACCGATATTCACCAGGTTCTCGTTCTTGCCCAAGATTGTATTCATGATACTTTGTTCCACCGGATTTTTAGGTTGCCAACTCATCAGGTCGCCATGCTCAATCAACCCCTGGCTTTTCATATCATGATAAAGATTGTCCAAAACATGGTCGGAGATCTTCGTGCCATTAGGATTAACGGGATCAGTGAGGCTGAAGAGGTCATTATCCCCCACAAAGGCCTTGCCCTGGGTACTGGGGTCGGTATTGAGACCGGTGTTAAGCACTACGCCGTTTTGGTCAACCTGGATCTTGCCTTGGCCCTGTAACAACTCGACCTTATGAGACTGATCCAGAAATTCATCGAAACGCTGGGCATACTTGTCCATGATCTTGTTCCATTGCGCAGCGCTCATATCCGGGGGCCGGGCAGGCAATTCGGGCAGGAAATAGCCGACTTTACCCAGATCGTTGCCATTGGCCCCCAAGTAAATGTCTTCGAGGCTGATGGTCTTCATTTTGAGATCAACCGGTTTGGGGGGATAGCCATCCACCAGATACTTATAAGAATCTGGGTTGGTGGGACGGAAATTTAAGTCTACTCCGTATTTATCCGCCAGATATTGGAGCCACTTGGCGTTTTGGGGGGGAATGCCTGCCTGGCCAGGGGTAACGGCATCTCCCAGGTTCAATTGTTTGAAAGGCACAGAACTGCCCGGAGCGTATTCCGGGTAGGAGTCGAACAGCTTGATATCCATCCCCATAGAATCTTCAAACATCTTCTTAAAATCCGAGAGAATACTCGGAGCCTGATAATTCAGGGCATCACCCCATTTGCCTTCCCCTAGCAGCCCCAGGCTCCCTTTGACATTTTTGAAAGTATCCATGACATCCACTGCGATAAATCCGTCCAGGGCGGCGCTGCTGACAATGTCCCACATACTGGCATTGGGGTCCGCCAGGGTCTGGATGGTATTGAGGGGCAGATTTTCCTCGCCCAGTTGCTTCATCCCCACTTTTAACGCATCCAGGACGCCAAACTCCTGTCCCGCCGCCTCTGCCCCCAAAGCCGCCTCTTTCATGGCATCCCAGGCAGCATAGCTTTGGAAGAAGACTTCTGAGGATCCCCCGGTGGCAAAACCAGCGCCGATGCGTATGAAGGGGTTGTGGGCGACGTAATCCACCCCAGCCGCAGTATCGTTCCACATACCAGAGGTAAAGTCTCCCCAGAAGTTGGGTTGAAACATCTCTTCCGGCAGGTTGTCCCGGGTAATCTTATTGCCCAGGATATTTTTCAGCTTGTCCACATAATCCTGGTTGACGGAGCCATCCGGGTTAATGGCGTTCTTGTTGGCAGCCTCCCAAAGTTCGGGATAATCATGCTTCAGGGCGTACTTCTGGACTTTTTCCAATTCGTTCCAGGCCCTCTCGCTGTCACGGATGTCCTGTTGCAATTTGAGCAGGTCATCTCTGAACCAATCCTGATTACTTTTCCTACATTCCTCCAGGAACTTTTGTTGTTGTTGTTCAAACCATTTATTGTTGGCAATTTCCTGATCAATATATTTCTGGGCGTCTTTGGGGTCCACCCAACGTCCGTCGTACCAGACATCCCCGGGTCTGCCCGGATAGTCGTCTCTGCCTGCTTCATAATCCGGACTCCAGTTCACCAGGGGGTCACCATACTCATCTTTTATGGTTGGCCCGAGGCCCACCGGCACCACGGGACTTTCCTGGACCTGCCCTCCCCATCCCACTCCCGACGGGAGAAACCCCGTAGCCCCGGACAGCAATGGCCCCAGCAGGCTGGCCAAAATGCCCATGATTCCCCCGACAATGGCCAGGACCGCATTGTAGCCCGCGGTCTCTTCGCAGTCCGCCGGGCTGGAGCAGTCATGGGCCCCGAGGCTCCCGGCCAGCAGGACCACCAGCAATGCGGCCATCAAAAGGCGAATACCGCTGCTACGCATCACGCCACCTCCAGGTACGCAAGCCTGTCCCCAACACCACCCCCCAGAGCCCCATGCCAATAATCCCATTGGCCACAAACTCCTGATCCTCCCAACTGGCCTGCAGCACGCTCGGATAGGCCGCCAGTCTTACCACCTGAATCAGCATCACAAACACCAGGCCGGCCAGGGCCCCGCCCCGGGGCCGCACCAGAGCGAACATCATTCCCAAGAGAATGCCCATCCAGAGGTGATAGCCCCATCCCAAAAACAGGGCCAGGGAATGGGAAGCGGGCAGCCCGGTGATAATATGCCCGAAAACCGGCTGCACCCGGTAGGGGTCGAAGGGCAGGGCCAGGAGGAGTTTTATGAGCAGTCGATAGAGATCGTAGACCAGGGTGGCCACCAGACCCCAGAACACGCCCCCCAGGAGGACGCCGCAGAGCCGGTGCAGGTTATAGTCCTGCCCCCGCCCCCAGAGGATGGCGCCGGCCAGGAGTAGACCCAGGGGCATGGCCGCCACCGACACCATGTAGGCCAGGGGCATAACGCCCCAGAAATATCCCGCCCCGGCCCCCAGCACCAGGGCGGCCAGGGCCGCAGCGAATACCGCCTCAGGCAGGCGTCGGCGGGGCTCCGCAATTCCTCCGGGCTCAGGTGGGTTAGGGCGCGGATGGGACTCGGCGGCTGTTTCAGAGGCTGACCGGTTTATGGCTGCTGCCCCTTTCTGGCCATCAGGCCCTTGATTCCGGCCAGCAGGTCCCCTGAACGCGGCACCAGCATTAAGTACCCCATGACCAGGCCCACCAGCACCACCAACTGCTCTTTCAGGGCAGGGTCCGTCACCCGCCTCTGGTTGGTGATCACCAGGGCCAGGAGGGTGGGAACCAGCACCACGGCCACTATCCGGAGAAACTTGGGCACCTTATCCCGGCCGGCGAAAAACCCGCTCAAAGAGCGCTGCACCTCCGGGCCATACCGTCCGGTAAGAAAAGTGAACAACCCGATGAGGGCTGGAAAGGCTTTCTGAGGGACAAAGCCGGTATGTCCCCCGGTCTGGTAATGCGCTCCGGCCCAGACGATGACGAAGAACAGGGTGGACAGGGCCGGAGCCACCAGAAACCGCACCCCTTCCGGCAATTTCGTGAGGTTACGGGCCATCAGGCCGGCCAGTTGCCGGCGCAACAGAAAAACGCAAAGCGCGGTGAGCAGGGGGACCAGCAGGATGAAAACCGCAATCATGGCGGAGCACAGGTACATTTCCGGAGTACCCTCCCGATACATGTACATGCTGCAATTGCCCGGCGGCACCAGAGCAAGGAATATCCGGGGCAGCCAACTGAAAGGAGTCCACAAGACAAAGGACAGAACCGCACTCAAGACAATGACCGCCGCTGCCTGGACAATTCCCGAAGTATCCGCCCCCGGCAATCCTGGGAGCGAGGCTGCCTGGGGCGCCGGGCCGCGGCCGTCGGCGGGCGGCAGCCAGGCGCTACGGCTGGCATCATAGTACAGCCAAGCCCCGCTGGCTCCCTCAATGGTCCACCAGATGCCCTGCTGGTCCTGGAGACGCAGCTCTTGACAGGCTTGCAGAAATTTTTCCTGGGAGAGACTGCCGTTGCGGTGGGCCGCCACCAGGTGGCGGTAACGGACTTCCAGCTCTTGAGGGTCCATGAGGCTCTCCTCGAGACAGAGAAGATCTGCCGGGGCACCCTTCCTGGCCTCGGATGACCAAGTATAAAAACGGAATGTGACAGGTGAAAAAAACTGCGCTTTTATTTAAGTTATTTTAAAAGTAATTCCATTGATCGGGATAGAACTAAGTAACTTTAAACGTTATTACTTTTGTTAATGGTGTCCTTTCAACCCAACTGCCGTTTAATATTCTGATGTTTTTAATATCAATATCATGATTTTTACCTGCTTAAGCTAAAAAGTCAAGCCGAAATACACTGCCTTACAGCTGCCCGGCGTTATGACCCTCACTTGCCGATTGTGGCATTCAAGCTGTCAATAATGGTTAATCCTTTATCTGTTCCGAGCCAGTAGACCCCGTCATCATCCTGGAGCATTTTTTTTACTTCCCAGCCTGCCAACCCTTCCCGGGGGGTCAGAATCCGCCAGGTAGCGCCCTCCAGCACCGCCACCCCGTCGAATTCGGAACCGAACCAGAGCCGTCCGTCCCGGTCTTCGAACAGGGAGCGCACCATTTCGCCGGCCAAGCCGTCCCGACGGGTCAGCTGGGTCCACCCTTTTAAGTCCAGGCGGGCGGCGCCGCCGTGCTGGGCAAAGCCGGTGGCCACCCACAGGGTTCCGGTGCGGTCTTCCAGGAGGTCATGCACCGAGTTATGCGGCAAACCGTTTTCCGTGGTGAAGGTTTGCCACTTTTGGCCGTCGAATCGAGACAGCCCTCCCCGCACCGGTGAGCCCGAACCGAACCACATGGCCCCGTCCCTGGTCTGGTAGACGACATCCACCGGGGCAGAACCTAGGCCGTCAGCATGGGCCAAGGTGGTGAAGGAACGGCCGTCATAACGGCTAATTCCCCTCTCGCCCCCGATCCAAACACTGTCGTTCTGGTCCACCCAGAGCGCCGTCACCGGCCCGGAAGGCAGGCCGTCGGCCTGGGTGAACCGCCGCCACTGGCCCTGGGCATACCGGCTGAGACCATCCTGGTGGCCGACCCACAAAACGCCCCGGCGATCTAGCCGAATGTCCCGCACATAGCGCCTGACCGGTGAATCGTCCGGCAAGGGCAGCAAATCCCCGGTGCGACGGTCCACTGCGACCAGACCATCCCGGCCCCCGGCCCATACTACGTCACCCTGGATCGCCAGGGCCATGACATCGTAAGGCGGCCGGATGGTGCGCCAGCCCGGCAGAGGCTGTCCAACTTCCGGCGACCGGAACTTTACTTGAATCAGCACAATTACCAGCCCGGCCAGCGCCAGGGCGATTAACCAGAAGCCCCAGAGAGAGCGGCCTGTTCTCTCCGGGTCGGCCTCTTGATAAAACGTCCCCCGGTTCAAACCGCCTCCAGGCGTTGGACTATGCGGCCCCGGTCCAGAAAAAGAAAATCTTCGACCACTGCTGCGGCCTCCTGGCGATCATGGGTCACATAAATCAGGGTGCCCCGACTCTTTGTCACCGTGGTCTTAATAAGCTGCAATAGATGATGCTTCAATTCCGGGTCCAGGTTGATCAGGGGTTCATCCAGAAGCAGCAGGCGGGGGCGGGGCGCCAGGGTGCGGGCCAGGCTTACCCGCCGAGCTTCGCCCCCCGAAATCTGGTAAGGGTAACGCCGGGCCAGCGCGGTGAGGGACATCTGCTCCAAAAGCTCCTCTAACCTCTCCTGGGCGGCTTTTTTGGGCGATTTATACAGACCGAACAGAATATTCTGGGCCACCGTCAGGTGCGGCCACAGCGCCGGGGTCTGAAAAAGAAAGCCCAAGCCCCGGCGATGAGGTTCCAGGGCCCAGCCCGGACGGCTGGCCAACCGGCCATCCAGGTAAATTTCACCCGCGTCCGGAAGGTCCAGTCCGGCCAGAAGCCGCAACAGGGTGGTCTTGCCGCTCCCGGACGGCCCCAGAACGGCCAGAGTCCCCAAGGCCGGCACGGTAAAGGAAACTCCCGCCACCGCGGCCACTGTCCCGTAGCCTTTGCTGAGTTCAACCACTTGGATCATAGCAGATCTGGCCGCCCCCTGGCCTTTGACCCCTTACCCCGGACCACTGCTGACTGCCCCCTAAACCGCCAGGGGCGCGCCGCATCGGCTGCAGAACCTGGCGGTGGGAGCGGGGCTGTGGCCGCACCTGGGGCACTGCCGGGGGACTTGAGCCACCGGGGCGCCGCAATGTTCACAGAACCTGCTCCCCGTCGGGATGGCTCGGCCACAGCCGGAGCAGCTTAGCCCAGCGGGCAGACTCCCCACAGCCCGAGGCTGCGGCAAAGGCGGCGGGGGCCAGGCGGCGCCCGGAGCTCCCTGAAATCCGACCTGGCGCCGCAGATTTTCCAATTGTCCCCAGAACTGCTGGGCCTGCACAAGGTTGCCCGGAGGCTGGTCCAGGCAGATGAACAACCGGTTTTTGCCGTCCCGGAGCAGGAATATCAGCCGGGCGTCGCCCTGGCCGACTTCGAAACTGGCATCAGCGATGTCATGCAGGCCAAAGCCTGAAACACCCCGAGGTTTGAGGATGCCAGTAAAAATATTGTGAAAAAGGAGGATTATCCGATGAGGGGTAAGGCCCATAAAATATTCCGCCGCCGAGGTGGGGGTCACGCCGGCCAGGGCGACGCGGGCCAGTTTATGGGTTTCTTCCCGGGTGTTGACCATGGCCAGAAGCGTTTCCCCGGGTTCCAGGCGCGCCGTCAACAGTCGGTGAATTTTTTCGAGGCTTAAGGCCATGTCATTCTCCTCCTGGGTTTAGCGGGATAGGGCCGTGCCGCACTGCTCGCAGAACCGTTCCCCCGGGGTGACCCGATTGCCGCAACCGGGACAGCTGGAGGGGGCAACCGGGGGTTCCAGCCGAGCACCGCACTGCTCACAAAAGTGCATCCCCGGGCTCTGAGGGGCGCCGCAGACAGGGCAACCGGAGGCAACCGCCGTCATGGTCGGTCGGTCATACGCCCCCGCAGCTATGCGCTGCCGCCGGCGGCGAATCTTGATAAAATATCCCGCCACACAGATCAGGACCACTATCAGACCAGAGAGAACTATTGTCGGCGAAATTTCATTCATCCAGAAAGCTCCTCTATTTTTGGTAACGGTAACAGAACGTAATACTTAAAACTTCCCGGAATTTTTCGAACCTGACCGGCAGCCTGCTCAGGCTTAAATCCTTAACCTGTGATGCTTGGGCAGCAGGCGGAACCAGGCCGCCAGAGTCAAGGCTGCCCCACAGCCGGCCACAAGCACGGTAAGGGCCAGAACCAGGCAGAGGCCGGCAACAGTGTCTGCGGCTCCGTAATGCAGGTAGTTGTATATTCTCATGACCAGGGTGGCCTGCCCCGGCGGCGCCACCAGCAGGGTGGCCCCCAGTTCACCCAGGGACAGCATGAAGCCCAAACCCGCTCCGGCCAGCAGTCCCGGCGCTAAAATCGGCAATGTCACCTGGCGCCAGGTCTGCCAGCGGCTCGTCTGCAATATCCGGGCGGCTTCAAACCAGAGGGGATCCTGGGACTTCACTTGGACCAGCAGCACGAGGGCAACCCACGGGATGAAACGGCTGAGATCGGCCCATACCGGCATGAGGCCGGCCTCAACCATAAACCAGGGAAACCAGGGGCTGCTGTTCAAGGCAATGAGGCCGATGCCCACCAGGGGCGCCGGGAGGGCCAGGGTCGCGGCGATCAGCAGCCACCAGAACAGCCTCGCCGCCTTATCCTGATTAAGCTCCCGGGCCACGGCCAGGGCCGGAGCCAGACCCAGAAGTGTGCTCAGGCCTGCCACCCACAGGCTGTAAGTAATTTCTGGAGCCGCAGACCAGACGGTGTCCACCATCCTGCTCCCGCCTCCGGCGGAGAGACCCAAACCCAGAAGCAAAAGGGCTAATTGGCCCAGGAGCAGACCCAGGGCGCCATATTGCCCCGCCCTGAAATACCGGGGCCAAACCGGCGGCCTCTCCCAGGCCGTGATGGTCCAGGCCGGGGGCTGGAGGGAATCCCGCAGCCCGGCAATGGCCGCCGCCACAACTGCACCCGTCACCAGCAGCAACGGCAGAGACAGGGCCAGTGCCCTGGCCGGCTCGTGACTGGCGCTGAATTCGGCAAAAATCTCCAAAGCATAGACCTGGTACTGGAACAGTGAGGGCACACTATAATCAGTGATACTCAGGAGAAACAAGAAACCGGCGCCGGCCAGAATCTTCGGAGCCGCCAGGGGCAGGATGATCCGTCTGAAAACCACCACATCGCCACGGCTGAGCCGGGCCGCCTCGATGAGTTTCGGGTCCACTGTTTCCAGTCCGACCAGGGCCAGTCCCACAGCCAGCGGTAACAGGGCCATCACCTGCACCCACCAGGCCGCCAGGCCGCCCTGGAAGGGAATTGCCCCCAGACCCAACCACGCCAAAAGAAAATTCACCGCGTCCGCCAGGGTCCACCAGGCCAGGGCCTGAACACAAAAGGGCACGGGCAGCAGCATCAGCGGCAACCACCTCAGATATGCCAGCACCCCCCGGTGCCAGCGCCATAAAACCAAGGCCGCGAGCACCCCCAGGGCCGTGCCCACCCCGGCCACTCCCACGGCCAACCCCACGCTTCTGACTAGCAACAGCCAGCGCCGACCCAGGGGGACTGCCAGCCACAACCAATCGGCCTGACCGCTCCCCACGGCCAGCCCCAGGTGATACCATAAGACCAGAAAAGGTCCCATGACGAGGGCGAACCCGAGGCAAAGCGCGCCCCGGTGTCCCAGATCGAGGCTGACCGATAATCCCCCCCAGCGCGGTCGCAAAGGTGCTGTTTCAGGGTGGCCGGCCATTAACGCAGGAACAGCTCCCGCATGTCCTGTTGTACCTGGGGCAAGTGCTGATAAATCTGCTCAAGATGCAGATCCATGCCCTTAATGGCGCTATCCTTGAAGCAGACGGGCTCCGCCGTCACCGGACGCGAGGGCGCCAGGCACCAGCCCGAAGCCACCAGCAGGTTTTCCACTTCTATACTAAGCAGAAAATCAATGAAGGCGCGTCCTTCCTGCGGGTGGGGACCGCCGGCCACCAGTGCCGCCGTATTGGGAATAATCAGGGTGCCCATGCCTTCCTGATCGGGAAAGATCGCTGTCACCCCCGCACCCCGCTGTATTGCCGCACAGGCGTCATCCGTGTCCGTCAAACCGATGAGCAGTTGGCCCTGCACCACCAGATCCCTCACAGTGGCATTACCCTCAGCCAGTCGCAGACCGCGTTCCTTGATATGTTCAAAAAAGGCTTTCCCCTGCTGCGGTCCCAGGTAAGCATACAGGGCCGCGGCATGGGTGAGGGTAGTGCCAAAAAGGGGATACGCCAGCCCCACCTGCGACCCGGGTAAGGTAGAATCGAGGAGATCGAACAGGGAGACGGGGCGTTGGCCTGGCGGCAACCCCCGGTTATTGACCAAAAGCACCCGGGCCCGGCCGGCGAAACCGGTCCAGTAACCCTCCGGGTCCTTAAAAGTGGCGGGAATGTCTTGTGCCGAGGGGGAGATATAAGGGGTCAGCAGCCCTTTGTCTTTCAGGAGCAGGGTCTGGACGAACTCTCCGCTCCAGAAGACATCAGCTTGCGGCCGGGATTTTTCCGCCACCAGGCGATTCACCATGCCGGTGGTCTTGGCGGCCTCCACATCGTAAACCGCCAGGACTTTGATCCCGGTCTGCTGGGAAAATTTCCGGATGACAGGCTCGGCATAGTGTTGATCCACTGAGGCGTAAACCACCACCGCTTTTTCCTGCCTGACATCAGAGCAAGCCACCACAGAAATAAGAACGATGAGCATAAGAAAAAATAACGAGGCTCGCATGGTTACCTCCCTGGTGAGGAGCCCTAATTGAAAAATTGCCGCATTATATTCCCAAAGCAATCAATAGATCAAGGGTTATTTAGTAACCCAGATCCAACGCCTTATTTGGCTACAGGCTCGATGGTGGCGGTGCTGGCCGCTTTGTGAGTCGGATTGACAGGACTGGGTTTTGAATATTATCATAATATATAAAAATGATAACATGATGGAGTAAATTGCCATGGTACGGACGCAGATTCAATTGACCGAAGAGCAGGCGGCGCAGTTGAAAGAACTGGCGCACGCCTCCAACGAATCCATCGCGGCCATCATCCGCAAGGCCCTGGACCAGTTTTTAAGGGCACAGCAACCCGACAATCGCCGGGATTACCGCCGTGCTGCAGCGATAATCGGCAAATATGAGGCAGGCAGAACGGATATTGCCGGCAACCACGACCGCTACCTGGAGGAGGACTTTGGGGCATGCTGATTTTCGCCGATACCTCAGCCCTGTTCGCCCTGCTGGTCAGGAACGACCTCGGGCATGCCGCCGCCAAAGCCAATTTTGAGGACCTCATGAAACAACGGGCCAGGCTGTTGACCAGCTCTTACGTGCTGCTGGAAACCCTAACGCTGCTGCAACGCCGGGTTAGTCTGGAAGCCGTCTTTGACTTCAACCACAAATTTATGCCGCTGCTGGAAGTAGTCTGGGTGGATGAGACCTGGCACGCCCGGGCCCTGCAGCGCTTGCAGGCGGAAAGGAGCCGCAGCCTCAGCCTTACCGACTGCCTTAGTTTCGAAATCATGGAGGCCGAAGAGATCGACACGGCCTTCAGCGTGGACCGGCATTTTAGCGAGCGCGGTTTCAAGATGGCAGCATTGCAAGAGGATTGAGATGGGTGATGGGAAAGTTCATGGTCGAGAGGGCGGCATACTTGGCCGGGGAGATTTCCGTATACACTGCGGCCACCCCGGCGTTGGTGGTCAGGGCGTTAATAGTGTTCAGGACCGTCAGCAGGTCGCCGCCGTTTGCAGATGGCGCCAGGGAGTTCAGGGCGTTGCCAACTGACCGCTGGTTGGCGGACAACACCAGGCCCGCCGGGGTATAGTTGGCCACCGCCTGCAGGTCCGCGGTGGTGGGGGTGTAGCCGGCCTGCCAGAACAGGGTGCGGGGGGCCCCCACCCGGGGGTTGTCGATACCGGCAAACGTCCCGGTCACGCCGCCGCCGGTGGCCTGGACGCCATTGGAAAACCGTGTTGGTGGAAGGGAAATAGCCGTCCAGCAGCCGCGGCGACAGCGTGGCGCCGCCCCCCGCAGTGGTGACGATGCGGTCGTAATTGCTGGCCCAGGCGATCTCCACCACCTGGGTCGCCCCGGGGTTGCTGGTATAGGCGCCCACGGTCAGGGTCCCGGGGGAATTCCCGGGGTTGACCGTGCCGTGGTTCACCAGGGCGCCGGTGATAACCCCGACGCCCCCTACGATCCCCGCGGCGTTGTTGGCCAGGTTGCCGGTCAGGGTGCCGTTGATGGTGGTGGCGCCGTTGTTGGTCAGGGTGCCCGCGCCAAGATTTATATTGAGCCCCGGGGCAACGGTAGTGGTGGAACCCGCCCCGGAGGTGATGTCGCCGCCCCCGGAGGGCTCAAAGCTGCCGCCGATGTAGTTGAAGATACCGTTACTACCAACGGATAAGCCGCCTCTATAGGTGCCGGCGCTCAGGTTCAGGGTGCCACCCGTTACGGTGCTGTTGTTGAGGTAGGTGGCCAGGGTTCCGCTCATATTTACGGCGCCGCCGGTAATGGTGTTGGCGCCACCCACGCGGCCATAGTTGATGACGACGGCGCTGGTCATATTCAGGATGCCGCCGCTCACCACGGTGTCGCCGGTGTAGTTGTTGGCGCCCTGCAGATTCAGGGTGCCGCCTTTCAGCGTAGTCACACCGGTGTAGGTATTATTCCAGGACAGGGTCAGGGCGCCACCACCCGGGTTGTTAATACTGAGGCCACCGTTGCTGATGATGCCCGACAGGGTTGTGTCACCAGTGTTACTCACGCTGAGGGTGCGGATGGCCCCGCCCAGGCTCACGGCCCCACTGAGGGTGAGATTGTTGGCGCCGCCCACGGTGAAATCGCCGTTCACGCTGATGTCATTGCCCAACGTGGGCGTGGTGCCGCTGGCAGCCTGCAGGGTGCCGCTGGTGATGGTCAGGGTTTGACTGCCCAGGCCGATGTCGGTGCCTGCCGCCACAGTATCGCCGGTGAGGGTTATGGGCGCATTCATGGTGCCGCCCGTCTGGTTAAAGAAGCCGCCGGAATTCACCGTAATGCCCCCAGCCGTTAAACTGCCCTCCTGGAGGTTATAGGTGCCGCTGCTGCCATTCTCCCACAGGAACAGGATACCGGTCACGCTGTGGGTGCCGCCGCTCTGGGTGAATTTGCCGGCACCGCTATATCCCACATAGACGATACCGGAACGGAGTGAGGCATTATCTGACAGGATATATTCGCCGCTGCCGCCGGCAATAACCCCCAGCACGAGACTCGAATTGGTGGAAGTGCTGTTGTCTTTTTGTTTTAAGAGTCCGGTGCCCGCATACCCTATGTCGCTAAAAACAGTAGTTAGTGTCCATCCGGAAACTACAATTTTATGAATTAATTTAAAAATACCACTTTAGAACAATAAAGGTTTTTCATTTTTTGAAGGTAGATTATGGATTAGAACCCGGAGCGGTCCTCGGCGGACTTGACGAACGCCTCAGGGCCTGATATAAAGCAGCCTATTTGAGGACGATCTGCTGGCCGGAACTTACCGGCCATGGAACCCGGTGTAAGTCCGGGGCGGTCCCGCCGCTGTAACCGGGGACAAAGCCGGTAATGCCACTATCTGGGAACACCCGGGTGGGAAGGGCCGGGGGAGGCTGATCCGGGAGCCAGAAGACGAGCAGATCGAGCCGCAGGGTGGGTTTATGGCAACGACCGCCCCTGGCCAGACGCGCCAGGGGCTTTTTTTATGGGCCGGCAAGGAGGAGCACCGTGAATGATCTTATGCAGGCTGCAGTCCTGCGGGAACCGGGAGATTTGATTAATATTCGGGTCCCGAAGCCTTTCTGCCCCCCTGGCGGCCTCCTGGTGCGGGTGCGGGCCTGCGCCCTGTGCGCCACCGACGCCAAGATGTGGCGGCAGGGACACCGGGACCTGATCCTGCCCCGCATCCTGGGGCATGAGGTGGCCGGGGAAATTGCCGCCGTTGATCCAGGGTTATCCGGCTTTGAGGTGGGCCAGCGGGTGCAGGTGGCTCCGGGCCTGCCTTGCGGCCGCTGCCGCTGGTGCCTCCGGGGCGCTCCCAATATGTGTCAGGACATGCGCATCATCGGTTTTCACTGCGATGGCGGCCTGGCCCAGTATCTGGCCGTGCCCGCCGCCGGGGTGCAGCAGGGGGCAGTGTCCCTCCTGCCCCGGGGGCTTTCCTGTGACAGGGGTGCCCTGGCCGAACCCCTGGCCTGTTGTCTCAACGCTCAAGAGCTGACCAGGGTCGGTCCGGGAGACCGGGTGGCCATTTTCGGGGCCGGTCCCCAGGGCCGGCTGCACGTCCAGGTAGCCCGCCTCCGGGGTGCTTCACTCATCATTCTCATAGAAACCGACCCGGCCCGGCTCAAAGCCGCCACCACGGTGGGGGCCGATCTGGTCCTGGACCCGGCCCAACAGCAGCCGGTGGCGGCCATCCGGGACTACACCCACGGCCAGGGCGTGGACGCGGTCTTCCTGGCCTGCGGGTCGGCGGCGGCTCTGGACTGGGGTCTCGGAGTCCTGGCCAAAAGGGGCCGTCTCTGTCTCTATTCCGGCATGCCCAAAGAGGGGGAAACCCTTCCGGTGAACCTCAACCGGCTTCATTACCTGGAGGCCTCCCTCCTGGGGGCCTACGGCTGCACCTCCCGGCAGAACGCCCTGGCCCTGGAACTCATAGCCCAGCACCGACTTCGGGTCGACCAGGAGATCAGCCATCGCCTGCCCCTGGAAGAGGTAACCCAGGGTCTGGAGGTGGTGCTAAACCGCACCGGACTCAAGGTGGTGATTGAATTTAATTAACCTTATCGGGGCGGGCACCGAATCCCGTACCGCTAAAAACCGAAAATTGGCCACTGGCCACTGAAAATGGTGCACTTATGAGAACCTTACAACACTACGCGGAACAACCAGCCTGCGAGGAGATGGCCTTGCGCGGTTTCGGCCGGGCCATCACTGAGGTAGCCCAGGGCCGCCGCCTGAGCCGGGAAGAGACCAAAGAGATTTACCGCCAGATTCTTTTATCAGAACAGCCGGAGTTGCAGCAGGGGGCCTTCCTGGCTGCGCACATGGCCCATGCCCCCACCCTGGAAGAAATTGCCGGAGCCTGGGAGGCCCAGATGGATTATGACGTGGAGACCATCGATCCGGCCCTCCCCGGTCCCAGCGCCGATATTGTGGGCACCGGCTCGGATTACCTCAAGACCATCAACGTTTCCAGCGGCGCGGCGATACTGGCCGCCGCGGCCGGGGCCCGGGTGGCCAAAAAAGGGGCCCGGGCCGCCACCGGGGTCAGCGGCGCCTCGGATATTTTCGAGGCCTACGGCGTAGACCTGGAGGCCCCCCTGTCCCAGGCGGCCCGGTCCCTGTCCCAGCACGGCCTGTGCTACCTCCCCGGCGAGAAGTTTTTGCGTTCCGGTTGGGGGCGCCTGATTCGGGTGATGCGTTTCCGCACCATCTTCAATCTGGCCTGTCCCCTTCTCATGCCCTGCCGGCCCACCCGGCATCTGGTTATCGGGGCCTACAGCGCCGCCCTGGCCAGGCAGCTGGTGCATATCTGCCGGGAGATCGGCCTGGTGGGTGTTTTGGGGGTCTATGGCCGGTGCGACGGTTTTGCTGCGGACCAGGGGATGGATGAAGTATCGGTCTGCGGCCCCACCCTGGTGGTGGAGCTGCGGCAGGGCAAGATAACGGAATATACTCTGGAACCCGAGGACTTGGGGCTCTCCCGGGCCAGGTATGAGGACATTGCAGCCAAGCCCACGACCCAGGAAAACGCCGTGGCGCTTTTACGAGTCTTAAGCTCTCGCGCCAATGGCGCGGCCGCGGATTTTCTCGTCGCCAACGCGGCCGCGGTGCTCTATCTCCTGGACCGGGCCCCCACTTGGCCGGTTGCGGTGGAGCAGGCCCGGCAGACCCTGGCTCAAGGGGAAGCGGTGAACCTCTTGTACCGGCTGGTGGCCACCCAACAGCGTCAGCCGGATTGCGGCCTGCGGATTCTGCAGGGATTGCTCGACAGCCTGAAGGAGTGAGGCCTCAGGGCGGGACCAGCGCCGCGCCTCCCGCCTGGGGCTGCTGAGCAATTCTGCTCGTACAGGCTGAACCGTCCGTGCCAACAGGATATTATTTACTATCGCGGCAACTCTCAGCTGGAGCGCAATAGCACCTCCTAAATTATCCCTTGGCCAACATCAGGCGTTTTCCGGCACCACGTCGATTTTGATGACGGCCTTCACCTCCGGGTGCAGCTTGATCACCGCCGTGTGAGCTCCCACTGTCTTGATGGGTTCAGGCATGTCGATTTTTTTCCGGTCAATCTCAAACCCGCGTTCGGCCAAGGCTTCGGCCAGGTGCACGTTGGTGACGGAACCGTACAGGCGGGCGGACTCTCCCACCCTCTGGGAAATGGTGAGGGTGATTTCCGCCAGGCGATCGGCCAGGGCCTGGGCCACGTCCTTCTCCTTGGCATGTAGCGCCAGGAGGCTGGCCCGCTGCTGTTCGAAACGGGCAATGTTGCCCTTCGTGGCCTTTAGGGCCTTACCCTGGGGAATGAGATAATTGCGGCCGTAACCGGGGGCAACTTCCACCACCGAGCCTATCTGACCCAGATTAGGGATCTCTTCAATTAAGATTATTTTCACGGTATGTTACCTCGTTGTCAGAAAAATTCCCGGCCCTGAAAAATCCTGGCCCTGATGCCTCAATCCTCCGGGGGAAGTTGGCGCAGGCGGCGGAAATCGAACCATAAATCTGTCAATCCGATGAGAATCATCAGCAAGAGAGCCGGTTTAATGAGAATCAGGAGCAGGTACACGGACCAACGGAAAAACCAGGGGGCCTGGAAACGTTGGAAAATAAAGCCCAGGATGGCCAGTCCCTGGAAAAAATAGAGCAGGCTGCAAACCATGAGCGCATTGAGCCCCACCAGGTGCAGCCCCGGGATCGGGACAAATAACATAAAGCCCGAGGCGATGAGCACAAATATCAGCCAATCCGGGGTTTCCCAGTGAGTAAGTGGCGTCTGTAAGGTTTCCCGGCGGGATCCGTCTGCGAGATGCCAACTCAGCCGGTAGTTGACCAGGACCACCACCATGTTGTTGATCAGCAGCAGAGCCGGGAATATCCGGGCGATAAGGGTGCTCACTTCATCAACGCTCATACCGCCCAGGGGAATCTCCTGCTCCAGGACTTTTTCCTGTTCCAGGAGCTTCTCAAAAGCAGTCCAAACCTCCCGCACCCCCTGGTGCAGGTGGTCTTGGGGACTCAGACCCAACTGCCACGCCTGCATTATAAAGGCCCCGGCCTGGAGACCCGCGGCCAGGAGAACGGCGCCCCCGACGATAACTTCCAGACGGTAGTGTCGGGAAGCAAAGAACGAAATCGCAAAAGCAATCACCGCCATGTGCAGAAAAGGGAGCACTTCGGCTCCAAGACCGAAAAAACGCTCCACATAGTGGATCACCCCGAGCCCGGTCCCCACGAGCAGGATGCCAGCCAGCCAGCCGGCCCGGCGGATGACCAGCATAGTGGGCAGGGGCATGAGGGCGCCGATCACGATGCCAAAGAAAGGCACCTGGATAGAGATATAATACAGCAGGAGGAGGGACAAGAGACCATTGATGATAATCGGGACCTTTTTGGTCTCCACAAGAGCTCGCCTCCGGTGCCGCGTGGTCTACCCTTACCCTTGAATCATGCTGGCGGCATAGGGCATCAGGGCCAGGTGCCTGGCCCGCTTAATGGCCGTGGTGATTTTGCGTTGATGACGGGCGCAGTTCCCGGAAATCCGGCGGGGAATGATTTTGCCCCGCTCGGTGATGAAATGCCGCAGGGTGTTCACATCCTTATGATCAATAACGATTTTGCTGTCAACACAGAAACGGCAGACTTTCCGCCGGTGAAAAATGGGGCGGCGTTTTCTTTTGGGGATAATGGCCATGGGTTATTCCTCCGGGGTCTCGGGTTCCGCTGGGACGTCAGACGCTGCGGCCGGAATTTCGGTTTCGACTTCGGGTCGGGGACCGGCTTCTTCTGCCGCCGTCGCCGGTGCTTCCATCGGCGGTTTGGCCTTGGCCGCGATTTCCGCCTGCAAGGCCTCCACATTGACGTTTTCTCCGGTTTTCACCGACAGGAAGCGAATGATGCGGTCGTCAATCTTGAGGTTACGTTCCAGCTCCGCCAGCCCGGCTGGCAGACCGGCAAAATCCATCAGGACGTAATACCCCTGGCTGAATTTCTCGATTTTGTAGGCCAGGCGGCGTCGGCCCCAGTCATCCACCTTTAACGGGACGCCGTTCTGAGTGGTGATAATGCCGCTGAACTTGGCGACGACGTTTTGAATCTCCTCGTCCCCCAGATCAGGATTGATGATGAAAATGGTTTCGTAGCGATGCATTTACCCTCCCTCTGGATTATAAAGCCCCGGACCTAACTCCGGAGCAAGGAGCAACAGTAGGCGTTCAGCTACCAGCAATCAACTTTCAGTGAAAACAAAAATTTCAGCATGATTCTGAAAGATTAAGGGATCGCTGCTATTGTGCTGACTCTGTACCTTTAACAAGCTGACGGCCGAAAGCCGACTTCTGAAAGCTTACAGATAAAATATTATTTCTAATAAATTATTCTTATACTGTCAAGACCATAATAACAAAATTACCCGCCCCCGGCATCCCCAACTTCTTGAGAGCAGCCCCCAGAATGTCCTGACCCACCCTCACAGTCTACCTTATCCCTCTTCCCGGCTCCCGGCCGAGGCCTAACTCCGGCCTTTGGGCTCTGAGAAAACTATCCAGGATGCCGTTAATAAAGGCCCCGGAGTTTTCTGCGCCGAAGCGTTTGCCCAATTCCACCGCTTCATTAACCACGACTTTGGGGGGAGCTTCCGGGCAGTGCAGCAGTTCAAAGAGAGCCAGTCGCAGTATGGTGCGGTCAACACAGGCCATGCGTTCCAGGCGCCAGTTTTCCGAAAAACGGGAGATATAGGCGTCCAGTTCGGCTAGGTAAGTTCGCACCCCCTCCACCAGACGGAAGAAATAGGGGTGGGCTCTGTCCTCGGGGTGAAAGTGCTCCCAGAAAAAAGAGGCCGCGGTTTCAGCCTCGTGTCCGCCGACCTCAAGGTGGTACAGGCACTGCAGGGCCCTTTCCCGGGCCAGACTTTTGGCGGGTCGGGACACCGGGCTTTAGGCCCCGATCTGTCGCAGCAGGTTGACCATTTCCACCGCCGCCTCTGCGGCCTGGAAGCCCTTGTTGCCGGCCTTGCTGCCGGCCCGCTCGATGGCCTGCTCCAGGGTGTCCGTGGTGATGACCCCGAAGAGCACCGGTACGCCGGTTTCCAGGGACACCGAAGCGATGCCTTTGCTGACTTCCGCGGCCACATAATCGAAATGCGGCGTGGAACCTCGAATAACCGCTCCCAGACAGATGACGGCGTCGAATTCACGGGATTCGGCCAGACGTTTGGCCACCAACGGGATTTCAAAGGCACCCGGCACCTTGTAAACGGTGAGATCTTCCGGTGCCGCCCCCCGGCGCAGGAGGCTGTCCACCGCCCCCCCCAGCAGCCGCTCCGAGAAAATGTCGTTAAACCGGCTGACTATCAGGGCAAATTTCATACCGGTAGCTACAAGGTTACCTTCCATAGTTTTGAGCATAAATTGTATCCTTCCCGGAGAGGGCCATGAGGAGCAGCCCCCGGCAATCGGACCGAAACCAGGGAACCGCCTGCACCTCAGACCATTTCCAGCATGTGGCCCATCTTCAGGCATTTAGTCTTGAGATACTTCAGATTTTCCCGATTGGGGGGCACTTCCAGGGGCACCCGCTCCACCACCTTGAGGCCGTATCCTTCCAGGCCTATAATTTTCTTGGGGTTATTAGTCATCAGGCGCATTTTCCGCACGCCCAGGTCCCGCAGGATTTGGGCCCCGATGCCGTAATCCCGCAGGTCGACCTTAAATCCCAGGGCCTCATTGGCCTCCACCGTATCCGCACCCTTGTCCTGGAGTTCGTAAGCCCGAAGCTTGTTGATCAGACCTATGCCCCGGCCCTCCTGCCGCATGTACAGGATGACGCCAGAACCGGCCTCATCCACCTGCTGCATGGCGGAGATGAGCTGGTCGCCGCAGTCGCACCGCAGGGAGCCCAGGACATCGCCGGTGAGGCATTCGGAGTGCACCCGCACCAGGATGGGCAGATTCGGGTTGATCTCGCCTTTGATCAGGGCCAGATGCTGCTCCGGGTCGATGTCGTTTTCATAGGCAATAACTGTAAATTCCCCGTAATAAGTAGGCATCTTGGCCACCGCCCGACGCCGTACAAAGGATTCGTGGCGCAGCCGGTAGGCCACCAGATCGGCGATGGTGGCGATTTTCAGATTATGTTGGGCCGCGAAGATCTCCAGGTCCGGCATCCGGGCCATGGACCCGTCGTCATTCATGATTTCGCAGATAACCGCGGCCGGCCGCAGCCCCGCCAGCCGGGAGAGGTCCACGGAGCCCTCGGTCTGGCCGGTGCGCACCAGGACCCCGCCCTTGCGGGCCCGTAAAGGGAAGATGTGCCCAGGGCTGACAATATCATCTGGTTTGGCGTTTTCAGACACAGCAGTGAGGATGGTGGTGGCCCGATCCGCCGCGGAAATCCCGGTGGTGACGCCTTTCTTGGCCTCAATGGACACGGTGAAGGCGGTTTTAAAGGGGGAGGTGTTCTGGCTGACCATCATGGGAATCTGCAACTGCTCAATAATCTCCGGACACAGAGCCAGGCAGATGAGACCGCGGCCGTAGCGAGCCATGAAATTTATGGTTTCCGGGGTGACCATCTCCGCCGCCATGGTGAGGTCCCCCTCGTTTTCCCGGTCTTCGTCATCCACCAGAATGATCATCCTGCCATGTCTGATATCTGCAACCACATCCTCGATCGGTGAGATCGGCATTGCCCATACCTCTATATTAGGAAAATTCAAAGTTCAAAGTGCCCGGTGTGTAGGACGGGAAAGCGATGCGCCTCCCGCCTTTTTTCCTTGTGCCCAAGTTGAACTTGGGCACGCCAATTCCGTCGGCTACGTGCCGCCCTGATTCACCTATAGAAACCCATGGCGGGCCAGGAGTTCGTGGGTGACCCCACTGCGCCCGGAACTGTCCTGGGGCTGCAGCAGTTTTTCCACGTATTTGCCGATAATGTCTGTTTCAATATTGAGCCGGTGGCCCACCTGCAGGTCCGCCAGGGTGGTATGGCGAGCCGTAAAGGGGATGACGTTGATACTTACTTCGCCGCCGGTGCAAGAGTTAACGGTCAGGCTCACCCCATCCACGGCAATGGAGCCCTTTTCCACCACGTAGCGGCTCCACTGATCCGGCAGGCGCAGGACGATCTGCATATGTTGGGGTCCCACGGTTTTTTTGGCCAGCACCGCCACGCAGTCGATATGGCCGCTGACGATGTGACCCCCCAACCGGTCCCCCAGACGCAGGGCCCGCTCAAGGTTGACCCGATCACCCGGCCGTTTGCCCCCCAGGTTGGTCCGTTGCAGAGTCTCCGCCGAAACCTCGGCGGTGAAGGTCCTGGCCGTTAAGGCCACCACCGTGAGGCAGGGGCCGCTCACGGCAATGGAGTCCCCCGGCTTGACCTCGGCCAGGTCAAAGGGCGCGGTGGCGCTAAGCCGCAAACCGTCGGCCGTAGGCGTCAAGGCAGTTATTTCGCCGGTTCCTTCCACCAAACCGGTGAACATGGCAGGATTGGCTCCTCTGGGAGGCTGTCAGGATTTCGCTTAGCAATACACCGATATAAATATATAACTCTTGTTAGCAAAAAACACAAGATAGCTGATCGCCCAGCGTTCGCTGTAGTAACCCTCAAAAAGCCATTGACTCTGTAGTTATGGGTAAGGCTCAGTTAAAAAAAGATTTATCTCTAACAAGATCAGTGAAAAACCCGTCCGTAAATCTCTGAGAGGATCTGGGCCCCGCCCCGTTTCAAGAGGGTTTCCGCCAAGTGCTGGCCCAGGGCCACGGCCTCGTCAGGATGACCGGTTACTTGCTCCCGATAGATGCGGGCGCCGGTGAGGTCGCCGATGAGACCGTCCAGGACCAGCCGGCCGTTATGGAGGGATCCTTTGGCGGCAATGGGTACCTGGCAACCCCCTTCCAACCGGGCCAGGAAGGCCCGCTCCGCGGCCACCGCCACCTTGGTTTCCGGATCATCCAGAAACTCCAAAATACCCTGGGTCACCAGATCATCCTGGCGGTATTCCAACCCCAGGGCCCCCTGGCCGATGGCCGGGAGCATCTCGGTCTCGGGGATAATGGCGGTGATCTCCCCGGCTCGCCCCAGCCGGCGCAGGCCCGCGGTGGCCAGGATGACTGCGTCCAGGTTTTCTTCGGTGAGTTTCCGTAGACGAGTATCCACGTTGCCCCGGAGGGGGACAATCTCCACATCCGGGTGCCGGTGCAGCAGTTGGGCCTTCCGGCGCAGGCTGCCGGTGCCGATGCGGCCTCTTGCGGGAATTTCCTCCAGGGATCGGTACTTCCGGGAAATAAAGGCGTCCCGGGGGTCTTCCCGGAGGGTGGTGATACCGATGACCAGGCCGTCGGGCACGTCGGTGGGCACGTCCTTCATGCTGTGCACCCCCAGGTCCACCTCCCCGGCCAGGATGGCCAGCTCGATTTCCTTGGTAAACAGGCCCTTGCCGCCGATCTTGGCCAAAGGCACATCCTGTATCTTATCCCCCGTGGTCTTGATGATCTCCAGATCCACGCTCAGGTGGGGATGGCGCTTGATAATCTGCTGCTGCACCAGGGTGGCCTGGGCCAGGGCCAGGGCGCTCCCCCGGGTGCCGATGCTAAGGTGTTTTTTCACGATTCGCCTTTGTTGAGTTTATTAATATTCATGAACCAACATGATGCGCTGCGGTTTTCTATGGGAAGCTTTTTGGGTGGTTATGAATCAATTTTAAAATCTCCCGGAAGTTACCCTTTAAGCCGATTTACGGGTCAACCGATACTTCGCCAGGATTTTTTCATAAAGCGTTTCTGGCGCAATATCCGCTCCATTCGGCCAAACAATGGTTCCGCCGTCAACGCTTGCTTGGGCAAACAAACTGAGATCCTGCAATGCCTCAAACACCGGCCCCTTGGATAAATACTCGGAAAAATCAATCTCCCCCTCTAGACCATCGTCAAAGACTATTTGATAAACGTACTTCCCACGATATTCGATAGTTCTCACATCTTGTAAATCCCACATGACCAACCTCAATTTAAAGGATCGATGCCCTTCACCTCTTTGCCCTGCAGGGCCAATTGCCAATTCTCTAATAGCTCCGGTTGCCGCAGGTCTATCCAATCCCGTATAAGTTTTGTGGCAGTTCGTGATCGCAGATCTCCCTTAAGAATGTTGCCACGAAAATCCATAGTGACCTTATTCCCTTGATATTCCACATGAACATGGGGAGGATTATGATCACAGTAAAACAATCTGACCGTAATTCCGAAAAAGACGGAAATGATGGGCATCGTGGTGCAACCTCAATTTTTCCATTGTGGCTCTTGAAAAATTCATTTATTTCCTTCTCAGGGATAACGGCGGCCCCGGACCGCCCCGGCCGCCAGTGCAGGAGCTGGGCCTTGCGGCGGAGGATGCCGGTGCCGATGCTAAGGTGTTTTTTCACGATTCGCCGTTGTTGAGGTTACTGGCATTTCACAGAAGCTTTATTTGTTTCATGGATCCCGTCGTCGCCTGGGAATTGTTGGCGTAGGTCGGCCAATCCGGGGTATATTCCTGTGATTGGTTCCCCCAGACAAACCAGCCTTCCCTGGGACCCCGGGCAAACAATTCGATGAAAGGCCCCTTGCTGCATGCCTCCACGAGCCGGTATTGTTCATCAGGCTTTCTGCTGTGCTCCCGTTTCTGGGAAATAATAATATAAGTAAAGCCCCATTGCTGCATGACATATAATCCTTCCGCCAAGAGAGCATTGGGAACCCACAAATAAAGGTGGGCAGTTTCCTCTACGATGGCCTTGACCGGCATCTCGCCGATTTCCTGGACTGACAAAGTGGGGTAACGGCAAAGTCGTTTATGTTCCGGGGCCATCTTACCGGTACGATTGGTAAATTGCCAGGGCGGGTCAGCCAGGACGGTGGCAAATTTTCGAGGACCCACGGCTTGTAATAAGTCATTTGATATACTGTTCATTCTTATTCATCCTCTACATAGAGAGATTTGGAGATACCAAAAACCAAGATGGGGCACCCGCCACCCCCACCTCCCTCTATTTTAGGAAGAAGCTTGCTCTCTTGCTCAAGTGACTATC
>Ga0194125_10003024_pt1 | contig 27489 bp, 26 predicted proteins | sample TA2KigC250mmetaG_FD_148626 | JGI IMG/M metagenome (GOLD analysis project Ga0194125, IMG submission 148626) | Freshwater microbial communities from Lake Tanganyika, Tanzania - TA2015034 Kigoma Deep Cast 250m | ecosystem: Environmental > Aquatic > Freshwater > Lake | place: Tanzania: Lake... | reverse complement strand
TAGTCCAGGAAGCCCGCCGGCTTCAACAGCAACTCGATGAAGTCCGCATTCGTCAATGGGATGTTGTCATGGCTGGAAAATGTGAGGTTCGCATACGGCAGCAACAACCGGTTCAGGTAAAGCCGCGGCGTGATCATTCCCCGCACGCTCTTTCCGCGCCAGTCCTGAAGGAATAGGTGCCATCGAACCAACCCCTGATAGATCGCATGAGCCTCGTCAGGAAGCTCAAAGTTGTCCACGATTTCAACCCTGAATGCCTGTCGGGGATTCTGGGCCTTCTCGTCTTTAACGAGCTTTCCGTGTTTGAGTTCATGGCACGCGACCTGGACGAAGGCTTCAACTACTTTCCTCAGGCGAACGCCATACTCCCGCGACTCCTTCTTTGATCCGGTGCCGCGGTCCCAGTATGAGGGGTCTGTGACGGACTCGGCGAAGGTCAGGAACTCACCTCCCTGAGCGCGGTATTTCTTGTTCTGCACTTCGTCTGCGATTGGCAACCCGTTCGCCCGTATGTCACCGTTAGCCTCGCGAAGCATGTCCACGAACAACTGTATCATGCTCCGTATGTCGCTCGCCCACATACCCACAAACGCCTCGGCGCCTTGGTAGACCACAGCCCCTTCATGGTCACGCATCCGCCGGGCAAGCTCGTTGTTCGACGACCTCATCTTTCCAAGCACATCCCGTAGCCCCAAGTCTTTGCCGCGCAGAAGGGCGTGTCGATCGATTCGCGGGCGGAAAATGCTGTCGAGCAGATCGTACTTCGCGTGCCAGTCCTGATGCAGGCTCTCGGTCGCCAGGTCGATCAGTTCGAAATCCTGGTGCAGCTCAAGCGTCTTGCCGTGCAACCCCTCGCGCACGAAGCTGTTCGCCGCCTCCGTGGAAACCTTGAAGAACAACTGACTCCTTCGTCTGAAGATGACGGGGTTGAGCGCACGCTGCACGACGCTCGGGACAATGGGAACGGTGTAGTCGTCAAGAAACAGGTAGAACGGAAGGCTGCCGACCCAGGAGACATGCTGCCGGACGACTTCCTGCAACATGTCGAGCAGGTCCATCCGCGACAACTGCCACCCCTGCCGTCCGCCGCTCCCGCCGATTCTCACCAGACGACAGCGCTCCTTTTCACGCTCCAGGAATGCGCGAGTGTGCGCCAAGACATCGGCGCCCAAAGGAAGGGAGACATAGTTGCCCCCGAATATGTCTCCCATGAACCCGTCGAGCCACCGATAGTCACTCCCGGCTCGGTCCACAATCGCCAGCGTCTTGCAGACTTCGGCAAACCACGACAGGTGGAAGTAGTGTATCAACTGTCGTTCTGCGTGCTCATTGAGTTTGCGGGGAATCCAGGGAAACGCTTCCACGAAATCCCGGCAGTTGAGGTAGAAGCCGATGAACTGGTCGCTTCCGGGCACACCTGACGGTTCGCCAATCACCACATCCATGAATCGGGTCAGACGCCGGAACGCCATCGTCTTCCCGCAACCCCGGGCGCCTGTCAGTACCGTGATGTTCTTGCTCAGGAGTTCCTGCGCAGCCAGAAAACTCGGCACGAAGAGGTGTTTCCACTCGTCCGGCCGGCTGTAGGGGACGGCCTCTGCGGTAAGGTAGTCGCCGGGCTCCTGGAACGGCGCGCCTCTGCTGGCCGCCGCGGACTCTCGCTCTGCCTCCGTGCGCAACTCGACCAACTTCCGCAGCATCGCTTCGGGATTCCGGACGCGAGCACCCTGAGTACCGTCGGTTTCGAGCAGTTCCTTGGTCAGGAACGTCTCCAACCTGTCCAGGTACAGTCTGTCTGGCGGGTTCAACTCCGCCTTGTTCAACTTGCGCAGCAACCCCATTGAGACCGCGCACAACTGCCGGTAATCGTCCTTCGGCTGCAACCTGTTGTGGGAGCCGCCGTAGCCGAAATCGGTCACCCAGATGGTGCGCGGACTGTTCGGGATCCTTGGATCGGGATTCCGTATGAGGATGTTCCCTTCATGCAGGTCGCCGTGGGATATCCCGACCGCACCGCAGGCATGAAGCACCTCAAGAAGGCACTTGATCACGGCCTCGGCGAAGGCCAAGTCTATCGGTGTCGGGGGGTTCGCGAGATACTCCCGCAGATTCATCCCGTCGATGAAATGATAGAGGACGAAGACGAAGCTCCGATCCCGCCGGTCGAGCATGGCAGCATGATGAACGTACTGAACCACATGGTCAACGCCCTGGAGGAGCGCCACCTTCTCCAGTTCGCGCTGCCAACCGTCCTTCAGGTGGCCCTCGGGGATGACCTTGCACGCGAGCACAGACCTGGGCGATTCCCTGATCGCCTTGTAGACAACGCCAATCTGCCCCTCACCGACCTTTTCTTTCAAGACGTAGTCGGGGAGTGGTTGACGACCGATGAACGGGTCTCTTGCGTCGATCGGATGACCACTCATTCTCTGCCTCTACCGGTGCGGGACAACAAGTGCGGCACGAAGACCAACGCCCGAAAGCATTTCAGCCATTGGCCTATTCCCTCACCCACCAGGTTCAGAAACCCGCTACCTGTTCAGTTCTCCGTTTCGCCACGACCACAGATACCACGAAGCGGCCGTGCGGTATGGCCGCCACGAATCCCCAATCGCGGCCATGCTAGCACCGTCGCCCTTCTCTTTCAACCGGTACAACCCCGCGATGGCCGAGCACAGGGCGGTGTCATCCAGCGGCAACACATCCGGCCGACAGAGAACGAAAATCAGGTACATCTCCGCTGTCCAGCGGCCGATACCCTTCACTTGCGTGAGTTCGCGGATGACTTCATCGTCGGACATGCGTGGCAGGCGGTGGAAATCGAGTTGGCCGGCGATGACCTTCCCGGCGAGGTCGCGGAGACAGGCGGTCTTGCGGGCGGAAATGCCGGCGGTCTTGAGAGCCTTGTCGGATAGGACAGGTGAGCGAAGAGGAGAACTGCCCGCGAAATACGCGAAAGGACGCGAAACAGGGGAAGCCTTCTCTTTTTCGTGTGTTTGGCGTGTTTCGTGGGCTCCTCTTGACTGCTGCGTCGGGCTTCTGGCGACCTCACGAGGAATGCAGAACATCTCAGGCGCGAGCGGCTTGCCCCCGGCCAGGGCAACGAGGCGTTTCATGATCGAATCGGCGGCGGCCTTGGAGAGTTGCTGGTTGACGATGGCCTGGGCGAGGTGGGCGAAGCCCCCTTTCTGCCGCTTGAGGCGGCATGGCCCAACTTCGCGGATGATTTTGGCGAGGATGGGGTCGGCCTTGATGAGGTGGGCGGTGGCGGCGGCCCAGGGATCAGAGGAAGAGGGGGAAGTTTGCCCACGAAATACGCGAAAGGACGCGAAAGGAGAGAGGCTACCCTTTTTCGTGTGTTTCGCGTGTTTCGCGGGCGACTCTCCGGAGTACGTGGCGGGCGACTCCTTGGCGACGGCCAGGGAAACGGTCTCGCCGATGTCGGTTCGCCATTGATCGAGGGTGGCTGAGATGCTGGCGGCGACGGATCGCTCGGCAAAGAGGGTGAAGTCGGTTATCGGCTTATAGGCCGGTTTGCCGGCCTTGGCGACGGTTGCTGGCGGCGGGTTCTCAAGAGACGCGAACAGCGGCAAAGTGTCGTCAGTGGTCTCGTCTGTCTCACCGTCTCCGTTGTTGCCATTCACGAAATCGCCCATAGGTTCAAGCCCCTTGGCGAAGCGGCGCAGGGTCACGGCAATGGCTTCGGCGCTGTTGTCTATGCCGATCCAGCGGCGGCCGAGTTCCGAGGCCACGGCAAGCGTCGTACCGGAACCGGAGAAACAGTCCAGAACGAGGTCGCCGGGATTGGACGAGGCGGCGATGATGCGCTCCAACAACCCGGCGTTCTTCTCGGTGGGATAACCCGTGATGCGGATGTTCTGGTTGTGGGCGTCGCGGTACTCAAGCCAGAGGTCCTGAACGGGAACGCCCGCGCTGTCATCGAGAAATATCTTGCGGCGCGGGTTGCCGGTCGCGGACCAGTAGATTTCACCGCGAGCGTCCATTTCATCGAGCTTGTCGGGCGTGTACTGCCAGTGCTTGCCGGGCGGCGGAAGTTTGCCCTTCCATGGTCCGCCGGTTGCGCCGTGCCGCACGCCGGGGGCGTGGACGGGGACTTTCTTGTAGCGACGGCCGGTCTTCTCGTCCACGTACTGATACTCGCGGGCGGCGCGCTCATCGGTCCAGGCTTCAACGGGGCGGTGCCAGACGTAGTCGTCGGTCTTGGTGTAGAACAGGATGAAATCGCAGACGTTGCCGTAGGCTTTGCGGGTGTAGTTCTTCGGGTTGCACTTCTTGCGGGTGATCCAGTTGCGGAAGTTGCGACGGCCGAAAACCTCGTCCATGACGAGCTTGATACAGAATGCCATATTGCTGTCAAGGTGAACGTAGATCGAGCCGGTAGGCGCGAGCAGTTCGCGGAGCAGGATGAGACGGGCGCGCAGGAACTCAATGTAATCCGCACCGGAAAGCAAGTCGGTGTAGGCGTCGCTCTGACTGCGGGACTGGAACACGCCGCCGGTGGCGAAGGGCGGGTCAATGTAGGCAACCTGGACCTTGCCTCTCACCTGGAGATCGTCAAGCAAGGCGATCTGAACGGGGAGGTTGTCCCCGTAGATCAGACGGTTGCGGGTGGCAACGCCATAGGAAACCTCATCGGGCCAGAGTTGGACAAGGTGCGCGGGCGGGGTGGCAAGAACCGCGCTCTCGTCCGCCTTGCCTTCGTAGATGACGTGGACGGGAGAACCGTTGGACTGGAACGGCACGACAGGAAGAACGCCGTGCTTCCCCTGCCATTTTGTCTTGGAGACGCCAGTCGCCATCGGATTGATTGCCCGCGAAATACGCGAAAGAACGCGAAAAAGGGGAGGCTATGCTCCCATTTTGCGTGGTTGGCGTGTTTCGCGGGCCTCCCTTGTCAGTACGATCCTCTCCCACTCCAGCTTCGGATAGTGGCCGAAGTTGATCAGCAAGCCGAGTTCCATGCCGGTTGCGTTCAGGTAGTTGATCACCTGCGCGCGGTGCTCGTCGGTCAAGGCCGAGACCGCCTTGATCTCCACGATGATCTCATTGAAGCACACGAAATCCGGTGTGTACGTGTGCTTGAGCGTCTCTCCCTTGTATGCCAGGGCGAAGTTCTGTTGCGCCACGAACGGGATGCCCTGCAATCGGAACTCTATCTCCAGGCACTCCTGGTACACCGGCTCCAGGAACCCACACCCCTTCTCCTTGTAGACCTCGAAGCACGCCCCGACAATCCGGTACGCCTCATCCCGGTAGATGATCTCGGATCCCTCTCCCCTTTCGCGTCCTTTCGCGTGTTTCGCGGGCATACTTCTTCTCCCTATCCCTTCAGCCACTTCTCCGTCAGACGCTCGGGGATCATGCGGAGCGTCAGCACGAGAATCTTGCCGGGCCGGAGCCGTTCGAGACGGTCGTAGTCATCCCACATGGAACCGAGAAGAAGGCCAGGCCCATCGTTCAGGAAGATCACTTTCAAGGGCAACTGCCGCCGGCGGGCGTAGTTCAACACCTCAGAGGCGCAGTCACGATAGCCGCCGGTGCGGTCATCTTCTTGAGCGCCGCCACGATCAGGACCGGCTTGTAGAGTTCGCACGCATCCTTGAGGATGTCCGGGTAGTACTCGCCGGTGGCAAGCGTTATCCACTTGTGGCCCTCGGCCTTGTAGTCGCCAAACGTCTTCGTTTTCGGCATTTCGCAAACCCTTCTCGACGGGGTCCCTTGCAATAGATCGGGACACGGGCACAGGAACCGCAAGAAACAAGGCCCATCATAGGCTCTCAGTCTTGAAAAACAATGCGAAAGACGTTGTCTGCCGCCTGGCCCCGTTTCCCCCGCGTCGCCGGTTGCGCCCCCTCCACGCCAGAGCCGGCGGCTACGGCGTGTCAGGGCCGCAACCGGCTTTGCGGCGACAGACATACGGAAGCAGAAGGACGACAAGACGCGCGCGCCCGGAATCTGATTTGGAGAAGAGGGCAGGCGTTCTTCTGGGCAAAGCGGCGGCGGGAAGCAGAAGGGCGGAAGGGAAGCGGGCGACAGGAACACGGCGAGCCGCCGACACAGGCCGGACGTTTCCGCCGTCGTCCGGCAAGGCCGGACTATGGCGGGACACGCAGGACGGCCATTCGGCGGAACGCCCATCGTTCCGCCGCCGGGTGCGCCTGCGGCCAGCAGGCCACCCGTCAACGTGCCGCGACCCAGCGGCACACCGCATCCGTGCCCGACGTTTCCGCCGTCGCCCCGAAGGGGCTGTGGCGGGACAAGCAGGAGGGCACGGCGGAAGGAGCAGTGCGACGCCGCCTGCCGTTGCCTGACTGCGAGCGGGGCCGAGGAGGACCGCGAAGCAGAGCGGAGCACGCTTCGCGGCAGGCATCGGCCACCACGCCGGACCGGGGGATAACGCAAGCGAGCCGCGATAGCGGCGAGCGTGGGGCCGTACCCGTCCCCACGCTCGCGCCAGACCCGGACCAGGACCGGAGACCGGGCAAGCATGGACACCGACAGACCCACGACCGCCCGCGATCCGCCGGGCGGGATACGTCATCACGCCGACCTCGACACCGACCGCCTACGCTTGGTAATACTTTCGAGCGGCGTCCAGGAAGCCCGACCATGCTTCGCTCGGAGCCCTGCGACGAGCGAAGCATGGTCGGGGCGGTGGGATTTGAACCCACGACGACCAGCTCCCAAAGCACAAGAGGCCGGCGCAACCGCACGTTCAACCCGCACCCGCAACGCCAGAATAGTCAATGGTGGCGGGCCTTTCTACGGTTTTCCCGGTTCTGGACGTCGTTGCGCTTTCCGGGGCATTTTCTGGCTATGATTTCCCCTAATTGTACCCTGCCAATGGGGGCGGGCCAGCATGCGACGGTGGTGCGTGTCGTCCCGCGTCATAACTTGACCAGCGTGCGCACGGCACACACCACGGAGGGCCGGCACCGTGCGAGGAGCTGAACGGCCGCAGGCCGGTGACGGCCCGACCAAGGCGCCCAGTCGGCCGGGAACCGACGACACGACGGGAGGGCGGAAAGAAAGGCTCGCAGGGCTGGCGCGTTGCGGTTGCCTCCGGTTCCTGGCAGTCATTGATGCAGGTCAGCCCCGATTGCAGCCAAGCCGCATTCGATGTCTGGCCCGGTACATGAGCAACCCTTTCTCAAGCTCCTTGCCCTCGAACAGACCCTTGGGAGCCTTGGGCGGGTATCGTACTCCCGCCGTTTGCGCGGTTCCGGGACCTCTCTTCAGGAACGTCACGTCTTCTCCCTGCAATTCCCACTGCCAGGCCACGGAACGACACGGAACAATAGGTGTGCAACTCCTGCTATCCACGCCTGCCGCCGAAAAGAAGGCCACCATGTCGCCATCCAACTCCGTGGGCCGAGGCGTGCCGGCTTGTTTCTCGCACTTGTAGAGCGGCCTTGACGCAAGGTAGAGAAACTCGGAAGCCCCCTTGTCATCGCGTTGGATCGCGAGCAACGCCTGAGTCTCAACCCGCTCTGTTTTGCTCATGGGCAACGACATCCTGAGCACGGAATCAACCTGTCTGATTTCAAAGGTGGCCCGTGGCCAGGTCGCCGTCCTCCCGGTAGCCCGGGGGTTGTGTTCGGTGAGATTGAACGCAGTAATCTGCCCCTTGCACGAACGGATGGCCTTGGACGGATCCACGCACTCAGCCAACTCGCCGGGCCTGTACAAAAACAGCAATACATCGCCTGCCGGCAGCAGGAACTCATCATGCCTCGTGTCCGGCGCCATAAGGTGCACGTACCAAGGCAACTCGCATAGCTCGGCGTCAAGTTCCGCATGAATCACCAGCACATCGACTGGGTTTGGACCGTCCGGCGGATCGTCCGACCCGGGCGGTCGATCGCGGAACGGGATGGCCGTCGCACGGCATGCTTGCAGGTGCTCACATGCGTCCTTCATCACCTGATCGCTGGCCGTTCCTTCGATCACCATCGCAGCTTCACAGTTGATGCCCTGAGTAGCGCGACCAGTGAGATTGTGGCTGCCGACCCAGAGCCAGCGGCCATCTGCGCAGGAAGCCAGAAAGACCTTGGAGTGCATCAGGCCTGATCCAACGCCCCGCTCTCGTGGTTCAAGATACCCAAGGTGCACAAAGACGCGGTCAGGGCATTCGCGGTCGAGTTCGGTCAACGCTTTGAAGTCCGTGGGATCATCGTTGGCGACCACCAGGAAGGAGTCAGGATGTCGCAGACGGTCTGCATGTTGCATGAGGAGCTTGACACCGGCTTTCGTAACATAGGCGCAGGCGATAGCGATGCCGTCACGACCCTCTCTGAGGACCTTGTCCAGTTCGGTTCGCGCTTTCTTCTGCGGAAAACTGGAGAAGAACCGGGTATTCATTCGTCACCCTCCGCAAAGCGCGCCGCATCCTTCACGCGGACTTCCTCAAACGACCGCAACTTGGGCAACGCGTTCCGGAGTGCGGTTACCTTCCGACGCTTTCGACATTCTCATGTCCTCTGTCAAGCGGATTGCTCGAAGATTGCGGCCCTGATTTCCTGAAACGCGTATGCTCGCTTGACGGGGAAATGGAACACCGGCACTCCCGCAACCCCGAGTGCCTTGTCGAGGAACTCGTCTCTGGCCTGTCTGCGTGATTGCTGGTGGCTGGAGTCGTCGAGTTCCACGACAAATTGGATCGACAGGTCGTTTGGATCACAGACGACGAAATCGAGATGCTTGCTCTGAATCCGGTTGAACGCCTGTTGGCGAGCGCTGCCGCTCAATCCGGACTTCACCCTGATGACATCCGCGAGGCGCACTTTGCCCAGAACCCGGTATCGATCGCCAAGGGCCTGCTCAAGCACGGCGAGGAACGAACATTCCGCGGGAGTGAACAGCGCCGGCTCCTTCTGGTACGGGAGTGCGACTTGCGCCGTGCCAAGACCTGGCAAGACGACTTTGACGACGAAGGCCAGGATGCCCAGCAGGATCAGCAGTGCGATCAATGATAGCATTGCGTGCATCCGTCATTCTCCTCTTGTCGAATGGTAGCGCCGAACGGAGCGTGCACCCCCATTTCCGGCGTGCAACGCACTGGGAACGCTCACGCTGACGGTTCGTCTGGAGGCGCACTCGGCGCGGCTTCAGACACTACCTGTCGAGCGTTGTTGGCCAGTCTTCATAGTGAAAGCCTCGATGCCATCTTCTGCATACGCAGACGCAGATCATCATAGGTCATGACCTTGACGGGTGCAGCACCCGTGAGGATCTGCCTGGACTTCTCTTCCGACACGTGCTTCGGTGAGCGCCCGACGACAGCCACCAGCGACGGCTTGATCAGGGAGAAACGCACACGCGGCATGGGCGGGATGGTAGCCAGCGCCGTCGGGGGCGTCAAGGGGGCGGCCGGCAAGACAAGCCTCTGCGCTTGCGCAGGACGCACGATCTAGACCCGGCACGGGGACAGGCAAATGCCCTTTTGCAAAATTTCTGCGAGGGCATCCATCATTGCGCCAGGCCCCCGGCCCCTGCGCGCGCGCGACCCCCCCCCCCCCCCCTGGGGGCGGTCAGGATCGCCCGACGCGGGGGCACGGGCGGCGGCGAGGGCCGTCCGGGTCACTCGGCCTTGCGCGGGATCTCGACCTTGCCGGCGAGGTACTTCTCGACGAGCAACGCGACGATCTCGCCCATGCTCCGTTCTTCCTCGATGGCCCGGATCCTCAGCCGCTTGTGGAGGTCCGCCGGCAACTGGAGGTTTACTTGCCGAAGCTCAGTCTTCTCGGTGGGCATGGTCCTGGTCCTTCCGTTTCCGCAGTCGTTCCGCGATGGCGTCAAGATCCGGTTCCCGGCGCTTGATCCGGGGCAGGATGGCCCCCAGGAGTTTCGCGGGGTTCCCCTCGTAACTTCCCGCCTGTGTCCGCTTGGCGTGTTTCTGCTTGGCGGTCATGCTATCGCCTCGATGAACTGTCGCGTTGCCGTCCCCATCCGGCTGGCCGTCTTCTTGAAACTGCCGGCATAGTCCCGAATCAGCTTCCGCGTCTGTGCGGCCGTCCAAGGCGTTCCCGCGCGCGTCGGGATGCCGGTCTCGTTCATCCACCGCACGATGTCGGCCAGCCGGTCGCCCGCCTGGTATTTCTCGTTGACCTGGGCAATCGTCGCCTGCTCGTCGGCCACGGGTTCAAGGTTCGCCCCATTGCGCTGGCAGCCATAGGGCACGGCGCCGACGACTTCCCCGCGGCTCCGCTTGTACTGCATGGCCTTCCTGGTTCGGTGTTTGATCTGTCGGCGCTCCATCTCGCCCATAAAGGCCCGCATGGCGAAGCTCATCCATCCGTCGGGGGTGCTCGTATCAATCAGCCCCTCGACGGTGTGGAGTTCAACGTCGTGCTCGTCGAGCAACCGCTCCAGGGCCAGCAGCGTGAGCATGTCGCGGGAGAGGCGCTCCAGGGAGTACAGCACGAGAACCTTGACGCGGCCCGTCTCGATGATGTCCAGCAGGTGAAGGAATCCGGGGCGGTCGCGGTTCACCCCGCCGGAGAGTCCGGCGTCCTCGACGATCTCCGCCAGCGCCAGCCCCTTGAACCGGCAGTACGCTTCGATCCGTTCCCGCTGGTTCGCCAACGTGACTCCTTCCGTCGCCTGCATGGTGGTCGAACAGCGAATGTACCCGGCTGCGCTCGCTTCGGTCTTCATAGGCTTGCCCTCCTCAATCATCGCCTATGAAGATAGAAGTATAGCAGCATAGATGTCAACTCCTTTTGTAGTGCTTTTTCTGGCTGGCAGTGCCGTATCCGAAGGCGTCGCCTACCCTTCCACGTACACTCGCACCGTCCCGCTGGCCTCGGGACGGAACTGCCAGCTACCGTCTGCGCCGTGGTCAAACCAGAGCTGACGATGAAGGGGAAACTCCCCGGTGGTCCGCTGCTTCTGCACGATGAACATGGCGTCGTTGCGCCCGGCGATCTCCGCTAACGCGCCCTGCTGTTCGGCGCGTTCGTCCGATGTCAGATTCCTGCTCCGCAACTTCTGCCAGGCGATCTCGCTGTCGTTCTGTTTGTTTTCGTTCCGCCACATGCAAACGACGTTCCATGCCCCATTCGGGATGTCGGCCGAGCCTGAGATGTCCAATTCGCCCGGCCAGCTCTTTTCCTTCGGGCGCCTGGCGTCGGGCTTCTTGCTGTGCGCGACCAGGTGGACATGCACGCTGTAGCGTTTGGCGAAATCGTTGAGCCGGTTCATCACGCTCTTCTGCGCGTCGTAGTCCGTGCCCGGAACGTCCTGCAGCTTCATCAAGGAGTCCAGAACGAAGTGGTTGATGCCGTACTTCCGCGCCCCGTACTCCCAGCATTCCAGCACCTTCCCGGAGACGGCGGACCCGACGAAGTCGTACACCCATACCCACCGATCCAGCCAATCCATCGCCCGGTCGAATTCCTCCCGGGCGGCCGGCTTCCCCTTGCCGATCGCCTGCCGTACCATGTTCTGCAAGGTCATGCTCGGCGGCGACTCCAGGCTCGCAACACATGACTTGCGCCCCAGGCCCGCGAAGTGAATCAGGCAATGATCGAGCGCAACGGTCTTGCCGTGGCCGTTGTAACCCTGCCAGACCGTGACTTCACCCTCGCGAAACCTGAAGGCCAGGGGTTTGGCGCGAGGATCTCCCGTTGTCGCCCAGGGCAGTTCGTCGCCAGGTTCCACGCCGTCCACCGGATAGAACCGCTCCCAGACGGCCTCCCGGAACGCGCTCGGCTTCTTCAGTTCCTCCGGGTCGAGGTCGTGGGCGTGTTCAATCAGTCCGTCAATGCCCTGGCCCTTCAGGACGCACTCGTTCGCGTCCTTGCAGCCGGCCGGGTACTCGACCACGGCCACCCGTTCCCGGCCCAGCCGCGGGATCAGCAGTGCGGCGGCCTGGCGGCCGGCCTCATCACCGTCCATGGCGAGAAAGATCGTCTCGAATGCCTCAAGCCAGTCGTAGTCGTTCTTAATCCACTCGTCATGCGAGCATCGCTCGTGCGTGTCGTGCGGTTGCGCGCCGATCGGCACGGAGACGGCCGGATACCCCCACTCGGCAAACGACAGCGCGTCAATCTCGCCCTCCGTCATGACCACGGTGCCTTCCTTCTCCGGCACGCCTTGAATGCCGAAGAGATGGAGATCAGCGCCGTGCTCGTATTCCCCGGCGTCGGCCGCCTTCGGATGCAGGAACATGTACTTCTTGTCCGCGATGTCCCGGAATTTCATGCGTGTCAGATTGCCGGCCGCGTCGAAGAACGGGAAAACCACGCAATACCGCTCGCCTTTTTGGATGAACGCTTCGCCGATCCGATACGCGCGAAGCGTCTCGGGACCGATCTTGCGCGTCTCTGTCAGCCAGCGCCAGACCGGCGATCCCTCGACCACAGGTTTGAGTTCGTCTTCCAGCCTTCTGTGCCCCCGCGGGCGCCCGGCGCTTTGCGGTTTGGCCCCCTGTCCGCTCACCCGCTGCCAGGCGTCGTCGCGGACACCCAGGAACGCCTTCGCCTCTGCGATCGCCTGCCGGAACGTGCAGCCCTTCACGCGGAGCCACAACTCCAGTAGGTTGTTGCCTTTCACGGATCTGTCCGCGAAGTCGCAGAACACGCCGGTCTTGGGGCCATGGACCACGATCTTGAGGCTGTCGCCGGCGGCGCCACGGATATCCCCGATGATGTACTCGTTCTTTTCGATGCGGCCGCCGGGCAACAGCAGTTCGCACACCTCCAGCGCCCGCTGGTGCAACATCTCCTTGATCTGACGGCCGTCCATGCTCATAGGCCCCTACTGGATGAACTCCCGCGCCAGCCGATCCGAGGTTGTCTCCTGGCCAGGCGCGCGGGCGGGCAGTTTTGCGGCAAATTCCCTGTCCACCGCCTTCTGAATCTGCCGCCGCCAGAACATCGCCGGGTTGCGTATCGGTTCCGTCCACAACTCCGCCTCCGCCGCAGCCGTCCGGGCCAGCGCCGGCCAGTCAAGCGGCCGCGGCGTGGCGGCGAAGTCCTGCCGGACCCGGAGGTCCTGCTCGAAGGTCATTGCCCGAAGCCGTGGTGACAGCACCAGGATGCGATGGGCCTCGTCCCCCGCCACCGGAGAGTTCTTACCTTCTTCCTTCTTGTCCTTCTTCTCTGTGGTATCGGTAGTCTGTGGCGCTCCTGTGGCTCCTGTCGGCGTCTCCTCGCGGTTCTCGTAGTTGTTGGGGTTCTGATATCGGGCGTAGTTGCAGACGGTTACGATGAAACCGTGTGTGGTTCTCCGCGTGGCAATCATGTTGTGCTTCTTGAGCCACTTCATCGCGCTTTCGCAGTGCCATTTCGTATACTGCTCCTTCCGCCAGCCAAGCGACCACGCGAGGGCGTTGCGGATCTCCACGTAACTCGTGGCGAGGGCGCCGCGCTCGATGTGCCGGCCGTCCTTGAACATAGCCCGCAACAGGAAGAAGTCCCATATCTCCCGGACGTGCGGCGGGGCGTGGGCGACGTCGCTGTCCGCGATACACCGGGCCTTGAGTATGTACCCGCCTGGTATTCGGTTCGTCGTCATCTCAGCGCTCCAGCGCCCCTTCCCGTCGCGATCTCGCCGTCTCCCTGGTCTCCACACGCTCCGCTATCCGTCCGTCCCGAGGCCACAGGAGCGACGCCTTCTTGCCGGCGTTCTCCCGCCCAGCAACCGGTCTGGCGGAATCCTTCCGCGGCCTTCTCCCTCTGGTTGTTGATGTCCATGCCCGCGCCCCGTCCACACGTAGGTCGAGAGCCGCCCGGGTCCTTTTTCTCCTGGGCTACGGGCGGCAGGCAATTCGCGCAGGCTGAGAAGAGAATCTGACAGTTTTCTTTTCTCGCAAAAAACGCCGCCCGCGTTGGCCGCCTTCACAGATCCGCTTTCCCCTATCGTCGTTTCCGATTGCATATCTCTCTATCCGGCGTGCGTCCATAATCGCCAAGCACGGGAGACACATCCAGTTGCCTTCTTCGTCCGACGCGAACTGCGCGACGGGAAACTCTTGCTCACAACGGAAACAGAACTCGCGATCTTCGAGAACCGCCTGGCAGAGCGGACAGTGCCACGAACCATCAGTGTCAATCCTCAGGCTGGCAGTGAGGAACTCCTCAAGGCAGTGCTCACAGACCATGCCGCTCGACGGATCCCTGCTTCTGATGTCCGTGTGCCAAGAGGGGTTGCAGTCAGAACGAGGTGTCATTGCGAAGTGTTCCTTGGGAAGTCTGCTCTTGCGTCGATTCCGGTCTCCTGCCGGCCTGCTGCTCCCGGCGCTTCCGGCGGAGTTCGTCGCGGATAGCCACGCATTCCGGTGATTGCAGCCACCGACGAACATCACTGACGCGATAGCGGAGGCGCCCCCCGTAGGAGATCCCGACTCTCTGGACCTGGAGGCGCGAGAGACTCGTGTAATGTGCCAGGCCCACGAACGGCGGAAGCTCATGCAGCGAGTAGGTGGGTTCCTCTGCCGGGGCCGCCTGTGGGTTCCCAGTCAATGCCGCATGCGCTGCGGCCCGGCGATCCTCCGGCGCGGTCATCCACGCTTGGAAATGTGCATCCGTGGAAACGGGCGTATTCATATCTCCGACCTCCGGCCGCGAATCCACTGCATCAGGTCTGTCTCGGCCAGCCGTGGACGGCTTCCTGGATACGGGTAGATGACGTGAAGAATACGGCGGGAGATCACACGGTAGAGGAGAGGGCGGGAGACGCCAGCGCGCTCGGCGGCCTCGGTCAGCGTGAGCAGCCGGCCGGTGGCAACCTGGTCGGCCGCGCTGCCCGTGAGGGCAGCGGCCCAGGCTCGTAGCGCCGCTTCTTGGCGCTCGGAATCGGCGGTAAGATGAACGCGGAGTAGAGCCTCAACGGTGAGCGGAGTTCTCTCTCCTGCGTTACGCGGCGTGTCGCTGGTGGTTGCTTTCATTGCCCGCATTGTCACATGCGGGCATTCGGCAGCGAAAGCGACGTGAGCGGGGGGAACTCCCTGAAGAAATACCCCACACTTCAGCGCTTGTGCATAGTCTCTATCGCCTGTTCGATTGCGTCTTCAATGGCCTTCCACTGCTCGCTCGGCGAAGCCTCAATCAAAGGTATCTTCTTGTCTTCCCTCACGTACTTCCTCGCGTGCTGACTTCGCAGGAGGGAGTCGAACACGTCAATCTTGCAGCGCCGCCCAAGCACCGCATGGTCGTCTGTCGGCGACCGTCCAAAGGTTCTTCGCAGGAAACGCACAATCAACAGTCTCCATGCTTTCCTGTCTTCCTTTGGGGGCAACTTCTTTGGACCCAGATTGCACGGAACGACTCGTCCCTCGTTCCAGAGCCGGCCCTGGCACAGATAAGCGACGAAACGATTGTGCAGCGTATTCTGCTTCGGCATGATCCTGACGGTTTTCCCGTACTTGCGATACGCGGAGGTGAGGACATCCAAGATGGTCGGGAGAAGACCAGCCAGTTTGACGTTCCCCCCCAGCACGAGGTTTGCGTACACAGAAGCTAGGACTCTGGTCAGTTCTTCAAGGTAGAACGTGCCTTTTGAAGTCGGATCTCGTGCTGCTTCACGCGCACAACCGCGCACGAAATAGAGACATTTGAACAAGGAGTCCCCATCAATTGCCATGTCGTGACGAGTGAGATTCCGCGCCATCTCATCTGTCATCACAACCGGTATCGTAGGCCGCCGGGGAGTCAGTGGGGATGTTCCCCGTCTTGTGCCCTTGCCCTTCGTGATCGGTCTGCGCTTCATCCGGCACGTCCCCATCAATCCCAACACCCTGCGTGAATGAGGGCCATTTCCATCCGGCCGCACTTCGGGCAGCGGTAGCGCACGTCGGGGACCTCCTCGATGTCTTCTTCTTCGGTATCTTCCAGGCCCCAGGGGACCGACACCTTGAACCGGGCCAGCACGTCCGCCGGCGCGAAGCTCCCGTGCTCGTGCAGGTAGTACAGCGCCGCCTTGCACTTCCGGCAGGCCCGCTTCCCGCTCTTCCAGTCCTCCACCCACAAAACGTGACAGACCGGACAGGCGACGGGCATCCCGCAAGCCTCCTGGTCCATCATGCCGCAGCCAGTGAACAGGTCCCGCGACTTGAACCCGCACGGACACTCGCCTCTGAATATCTGACCCATGCCTTCCTGACTCCCCCCGCTCGCTCTCGATCCGCAACACCCGCCCGGATCGCTACGATAGGCACAGCAGCAGCGCCGTCCCGCCGGTCGCTATCGTATCCGCCAGCCATTCGCGGGCCAGGGACAGGAAGCCACGATCTGTGCTGGGGCACTCCTGTCTCTCCCGCCGTTGCTGCTCACGCCACTCCGTAATGCCTGCCGCGTCAATAGCCATACCGATTCTCGACATAGTCCAACCAAGACTGCCACACCGACAGGTCACCATGCTTTCGCACCCATGCAACCCATTGCTGATGGGTGAAGACCTTGAATCGGGCAATGCCCTTGAACAACTCCGGCCAGTCGGTCTCCAGGTCGGCGATGTCGGTATCCGCGAGGCAACCCAAGAGATCATCGTTGCGCGCGTCCAGCGCCACGCAGGAGAAAACCAGTTCGTACTTCCCGCTCCTGGCAATGCCCTCGGCCAGCGCCTGCTGCCGGAAGAGCTGGTACCCGGCATGGGCGGCGGGACAGCACTTCAGGACACACATAGCGGATTCGTTCACCACCGGCCGGAGGATGTCCCAGTACTTCCGCCCCCAAACGCACTGGTGACACTGGCGAGGAGGATCAGCCAGCACACCCGCCACATCCAGACAGCGAGCCGGATCGGGATTGCCCGGGCGGTCACGACTGTCGCTGTGACGCCGCGCCGAGCATGGATAGAATGAGTGTTCGACCAGCTTGTTCTCGACCAGAATCAGACCGCGGCCGCCGTTGACTTGAAAAGCGACGTCCGGCGATGTCTGGCCGCTACCCCTCTTTCCGCCGGTCTCCCCCAACAACACAGACGGATGCAGGTCGCCGTCCTCCGCGTATTCGAGGTGCAGTACGTCGACCGTCCTCACGTCTCCCGACACATGCTCCCGGAGGAAACCTGCCAGTAATCCGCGGCTCTCGGCGGTTCGGCCGAACGGAAAGTAGAGGTTCGCGCACAGGATCCACGAACTCTTCAGGTTGTGCTTGCCCTGATGGGCCTGAATCTCGGCCCCCAGGTAGGCAGAGAGCGAATTCGGTTTGTCGCTACGAATGTCGGGCCAGAGCCCCTGTTCCCACTCTTTTCCGGGCAGGACATGCTCATATTGCCGCCCGTTCTGCCACCCCCAGTCTCGGCAACTGACAGTCCCGGACCTGCGTCGCCACGCGATCTGACGGTCCTGCATCGCAGTATCAAATGACTTCGGCTCTTTCGACATGCTTACGTCCTTCCGCTCGGGAAATCCGGCGCCCTTCCTTGCTTCGCCCGATGGCCGCAGTTGCGTCCAGATCCTGTGGCCAGCAGATCAAAACCGCCGCTGGCGGCCAACGCTGAGAAACACGATTGACAGCGCGTTCGCGTCGTCATGCCCCTGAACCCCGACTGACTTGCCGATCTCCATATGCAGTCGCGGCTGCCTCGGCAAGCCACGCCGGAACCGCCCGCCTCAGCATGCGTTCAGCGGAAAGCACCGTGAGCGAAAAGGAACCGCGCGTTAAGGCGACGTACAACTCCTCCGCTGTCTTCATCTGGGCGGCATCCAGTAGCAGCGCGTGATTGAACTCCAGTCCCTTGATCAACAGTGGAGTTGCCACAGTCCTCTTCGAAACGATCCGCCGGCCGTTCTTCCGGGCGTGATCTCTGGTAGCCCATGCCGTATCGCGGAGAGTCCTGCCGGAAGCAGCGTCGTACCCCTGAAGAGCGCGCCGCATTTCCCGCCACATCTCGCGCCGCCTGTAGAAGTGCTTGCCCGTGATTCCCTCGATCGCCAGCAACAGGTCCAGAACCGCCTTCATATCGTTCGAGTCAATGACTTCCAGCATGGCAGTCCAGAGCCGCGCCTTATCGGGAGAACGGGGCCGATAGGGCCTCCCTTGTTTGATCCGCTCGAACATGGCAACCAGCGGGGCCATGCCGGTCATACAGTCCAGCGCGAACTCGACTGCCCCCGCGACTCTGTTCACGGCAGTGCTGCTTTCGATCTTGTCTGCCGCGGTTAGTAGGTCCGGGCATTCAACGCTCTCAAGCACAGCGAAATGATTCCTGGTGTTCTCAGCGACTGCAACGCAGCGGGCCGTCCAGTCGCAAATGGCAACCACCCCGTCCTGATCAAATGCCTTGTAGCAGGCCCCCATCTGGTTCTGAGTGGTTACCCAAGGGATCCATTTCACAAGACCATACGCATTGCCAAAGTCCACCTGTTGTCCCCGTTCTAGCCGAATCCGGACATCCTTCAGCCAATCGCCCAAGCCCGCGTTGCGATGGAGCCAACGGTGTGGTACGGACAGGACACCGAGAACGGGGAATAGTCCCTCCACCTGAGACCAAGGCGTGACGTCATCCGCGTGGAGTTTCCTGTAGATCGCCTGCAACGGGTCTCCCACAACCCTGCACGGAAGCGCCTGCGCAATCGTACCCACTATTGCGTGTTGGGAACCGCAGCAGTCCTGGTACTCGTCAACAAATACTCCGTCGTAGGAGACCCGGAGAACACGCCGAGGTGCGCGACATTCGAATACGCGGCAAGCTGCAACTCGCAGCGCCTTCCATTCCTCTTCGCCGTTCGGATAGGGGCATGTCCATCCCGCGAGATGAGGGAAGGCATTCGCGTAGCAGAGGCACAGACTGTCGATCGTCGTAACACGGTATTTCGACGTGGGAACACCCAGCGCAGCCAATTTGGAGCGCAAAGCGGCAACGCCAGCGTGCGTATGCGTGAGGACAAGTTGTCGCCCGGCAGAATGGCCCACCGCCTCTGCAATCAGATATGTCTTGCCGCAACCTGCCGGGCCGATCACCAGCCCCCGGCCACATCGTGCGAAGTTCCTTGCCGTATCATTGGGCATAAACCCATTGCTCCAACGCGGCGAGTTTCGTTGCCAGCGGGGTGCCGCAGATACCCGGCAGTGCAGCCACTACCACCTCTGCCAGGCGTCGCCCATCGTTCAGGTTCTTGAACCACTCTGCGCCGTGCGCAGCATTTCCGATCGCTGCGCGAAGCAAGGCTTCCTGGATACCGTTCCGCTGCCATTCCACTATGCTGCCTCCAGTGATTGCAGTCCTGTCCCCTCCCAACTTCTGCACCTGCGCCCGACACGAGTCGAGACAACCGCGTTCGCCCTTGATCTCGCATCCCAGTTCAAGAATAAGCTGGAGCGTCGCGAGTGGAACATCAGCCGCGATCCTCTGCTCGGTGGCCATTCTGCCGTCCCACAGCAGCACGCTTGCTCCCGCATTTTGCAGTTCCTGCGTGTTCGGAGCGATCGGCTGGTCGGAATCGCCGAAGAACGTCGTCCGGTAACCCAGCCTGCCCAGTTGTCGGGCAGCTTCCGGTCCGGCGTTGCGTCCGCCGCCATTGACAGCCACAACACCACGAAGGTCGAAACCTTCCCCGCCATGACCGGTCGCCCACGCCGTGTCCAACACGCGGCAGAGCGCCTCTTCTGTCTTGCCTTCGCACACGATCACCGACCGAGCGAACACCGCAAGCGGGCATCTGCAAATCACCGCCTGAAAGGCGTCCTGGCCGCCAGCATCACAGGCAAGCACATCGAGTTGACCGTCCGAATACCGTGTGAAACGCAATTCCTTCACGGGTCTGGCAACAACGGGCGTAGGCGAGTGACTGGTCAGGATGACCTGGCCTTCAGTTCGCCCCTCGCAGAGCGTCCTGACCAGCCCCCGAATACGATGTGGCTCAAGCCCATGTTCCACCTCGTCAATCAAGACGATGGAGGACTTGCCAATCCCGGCTTCCTGTACGGCCAATGCCGCCAGGCGCTTTGACCCGAGGCCGAAGGACTGCACTGGAATTGGCCCGTCGAAGAGCGAAAGTACGCCCTGTCCGAAACGGATGGCCCGCACATCAAGCCCGGGGCGAAGGTCGTTGACTGGGACGCCGTAGTTTCTCGCCATTGTCTTGGCCTGATCCGCCACGCGTTGCCACTCTGCAAGCTCCATCTCCCCAACTGCCTCGCGCGCTTTCCGATTGGCCGTCGCGATGACGTGGGCGGATGACTCGGCATCCGTGAGTCGTGCCAATGCCGACCCGCGGCTCCAGGTCAGGTTCCGGTCAACATCGTCCCCAAGGACGGCAACGGCAAGAAGTTCACGGTCTCGCCACGAGAGGGGTCGCGGGTCAGGATTGCTATCCTTCACGACAGTCCATTGGGGTTCCAGGTCGCTGTCGACCGAGAGGCGAATTGTCAGGACATCGTCGTCTCCATCATCAGCATCATCGTGAATCGCTTGCTCCTGAACGGAGTAGCCACGCAGAAGCAGTCCGTACTTGTCTTGCCTGATCAGTGCATTCGGCAACTCCCCGATCGTCACTTCGATCACCAGTTCCTCTTCGGTCCTCGCTTGATAGAAGTCGGCATCCGTGAACGGGACGTTCCAGCGAGGCAGCAGCGCCAGTTCGATGGCGTTCAAGACTGTTGTTTTGCATGAATCACCCGGTCCGACAAGGCACATGACCCGGCCCCCGAGGTGCCAGTCCAACGACTTGATGCCCCGAAAGCTCCGAACTTTCAGATGACGGATGATCGCCATGTCGAGTGTCCCCTTCCTTGCGCGTTCATGTCCTCTTAAGGCGTGGATCTACGCGGGCCAGCAATCACTCCAAGACCGCCTTTGCCAAGGCGTCCGGCGCATCGGCAAAGAACTCGATGCTGATCTTCGTCGCCATGTCGTCCGGCAACTCGAACAACTGCCGCCTGGCCGAGATCGGCATCAACAGCGTGTTCGCTCCCTTTTCCACCGCCAACTCCGCCACCGCCACGGCATTCGGCAACATCTCCACCGAACCGCCGAGGTTCAGCGCGCCCACAATGACCAGCCCGCCCTTGGTGCTCCGCTCGATCAAGGCCCCGCACAACGCGATCAGCACCCCGAGTCCAAGCTCCTGACCGCTGGTATCCACGTCCATCGCGCGGAGCTGCACGGAAAACTCGTGCGCCCGCGGATCGCGGTCGCCAACCAGTTCCTTCGCCCGCGTGTATAGGTTCTGCTCCCCGTACCGCACGCATTCCCTAAATGCCGGCGGCACGGGCGCGTTGAGAATCCGCACCCCGTTCCCCGGACCGGCCGTCGCCTCGATTCGGTACAGACACGGCGCATTCCCGTTCCCGCCGGGGCTGATCGCCCACACCTGCCCAGGCGGCAGGGGATCGCCTTCGATTGCCTTGTCGCTGTGCAACTCCGGCGTCGCCACGAACTGCTCCACGCCGTCCACGCCCACGTGGAAACTGAAGTGTGTGTTCCTGAACTCCGTCTTCAGCACGCGCTTCTGCTGTTCCTTCACTCGGCGCCGCGCCTCCAACGACAACTTCGCGATGAGTTCCAGGTCCCCGTCCGGGATCGGCATGTTCGGGTCCGGGTACAGCAACTTGATCAGCCCACTCACCGTCTTGTTCACCGCCTCGATATCGCGCCCACTCAGCGCACCGCCCCAGTTCAACCGGCCCTGGATGGACGCCAACCGCGTGCCCGTCCGCAGCCGGTTCCAGCACTCCGCCAGGAAATCGCTCACCAGCCCGAAGTGATTCGTGAGGTGCTCGTTCGGGTTCACCTTCGGGAAGTCCCATCCCGGCACGTACGAGTGAATCCGGTCCATGAACGCCGTGTCGTTCCGCATCTCCGGCGGCAGGGGACTCAACAGATGCCCGATCCGCTGCTGTTGCGTCACGTCCACGTCGAAGTTGCCCACCATCACAATGCCGCCGAACGCCCGGATGCTCTCCTTGCCCCGCGAGAACTCCCCGGCGGCCATGTACCCCTTCATGATGTTCACGCCGTCCTTCTGGTCGAACGACACGCCGGATACCTCGTCGAAGCACACCACGTCATAGTGGCAAACCAGTCCGCGCTGCCCGTTGCTGTTGTTCACGAACATCTTCGCCACGGTCGCCTTGCCGCCCGAGATCAAGTGCGAATAGGGGGAAATCTGTTGGAACAGGTGACTTTTGCCCGTGCCGCGCGGCCCCAGTTCCACCATGTTGTAGTTCCGCTCCACGAACGGCACCATGCGCAGGACCGTGATCCATTTCGCCCGCTCGCTCAGCGTCGCCGGTTCCAGCCCGATGGACCGGATCAGGAAATCCACCCACTCCCCGAGCGCGAACTTGCTGCGCGCCGCTTCCAGCGTCTCCAGCACGTTCGGCTTGGACAACTGGATCGGCCGCAGTCCATCAATCGCGAACGGCCGCCCATTCTTCTCCTGCGCAATCGCCGCGTCGTACGCCAGACTCACCTCGGCATAGAAGCCGTCCGTCAACATCCGCTCGTTGTCGTGCACCAACTGGTCTTCGATCCGGACGTCCCGGATCCCCAGACTCGGCAATTCCGCCAGGAAGCAATCGTTCTTCGAGTCCAGACGCGCCTTGATGATGTCGATCAACTTGACCGAGCCCTTTTCCCGCGCCCGCGCCTTGAACAGTTCCTCTTCGCCCGTCCGGACCGTCCGGTCCTTCAACTGGCGCTCGACGATCTGGAGACCTTCCTCGATCTCCCGCTCATCCGTCGTCGCGCAGTACCGGCCCAGCAGAAACTCCACCACGTAGGTCGGAATCGGGTACTGCCTGCTGTACTTCCGGACCAAATCCTTCCGTACCAGATAGCCCTGAAAGGCCGAGGACCCCAGCCGGTCCAATGCGTCCATCGCCGTTGTCATGCTTCACCTCCCACAATCGTCGCCAGCTTGGCGATTACACGCCCGGCCCCGTCGCACACCACCAGGCTCGTCGTCGCCCCGGTCAGGGCCTCGTCCTCGACAAGCAACCCGGCGCGTCCTTCGTTATCGAATGCCTTCCCTTCGCAAATCCGCGATCCGGAAACATTCGGCTTCGCCCGCAGTTCCGCCATCAGCCCCGGCGCCGCCGGCTTCACCACCACCCGGCACCGCAGTCCCACCCACATCACACTCTCGATGTCCACGGCGACCGTCTGTGCGTCCGCGCCCAGGGAAATCACCAGGTCCGGCGTCACGCACTCCTGAAGACTCAATCCGCCGTGCGCGTACTCCATCCCCGAGGCAAAACACGCCGCGCCCGGCGCATACGCCACCGACTGCAACGTGTCCCAGAACCAGCCCACTTGGGGCACATCCACCTTCGCCCCTTCCGTCACCACCGCGCAGCGCGCCCACCGGCACTTCGCCAGGTACTTCGGCAGGGGAATCTGCGGCAACCCGCCCGGCACCAGCAGCCACCCGTGATCCGTCACCACGCGCACGCTCTTCCAGCCCGCTTCCAGCAGATGCGCGATCCGGTCCACCAGCAGGTCGAGTTGCTCCTCGATGTGCGCCGCCAGTTTGCCCTGCAACTTGTGGCCCAACGTGTCGTACTCGCCGCTCTCCGTCCACGCCCGCGCGTCCTCGCGCTGCGCCTCTCCCGCGTCCAGCCCGTGCAACACCTGGTACCCGTCGCCCACGAGCGTTTCGCGCACCAGCGCTGCCGTAACCGGCTTCCGGCTGTACTGGAACACTGGGCAGAAATCGTCGCCCGCCTGACCGCCCTCGATGCCTACCGCCGCCGGCGTCACGGCCGGCTTCGCCGTGGCCGTCACGCCCGGCAGCGCCGCCCACCGGTATCCCTCCGTCGTCGAGAACTGCCGCTCATGCACCTTTCGCAGGAGCCGCTGCGCCACGTCATACCGCAGCCCGTCCACGAACAGGACGCACTGCTTCGCGTCGGCGGTCACCACCTTGTCCCCGAGGTCCTTCGCCGTCGGCAACGGCGCCTTCTCCATGGCCGCCTGGAACTTACGGGCCGTATCCCCGATCCACGGCAGGTACACCGAGCGGAGCGCTTCGCGCACCGCCGCCTGATCCTCCGCCGTCTTCACGGTCGCCACCGCGGCCAGTGCGCCGTCATCCGCCAGGTAGGCCGCCTTGGTGTACGCCGCCGCCATCGCGTCCGGCGTATCGCCCGCCACCGGCGCGCCCACGTGCTCACAGACCCGGCGCAGATGCTCCAGGGCCACCGCCAGCGGCGACTGTCCCAACCGTGCCCAAACCCAGCCCCGCCGGGCCCCGTGCGCCTTCTCCAGATCCGCTATCGCCTTGCGCGCGGCGTCATGCGCCAGCGCCCCCAGGTTCCCGAGGGCCTCGCGCAACTTCGCCTCGTCCTTCTCGTTCTCGTCCGGCCACGCGTCCCGCTCCACAAAGAGGTCCGCCGGCTTCGCCCGGCGCAGCGCCGTCGGAATGCCCGCATACAGGGCGGGGGACTCCGCGAACCGCCGCCACACGTTCACCCAGGCCCCTTCGCGCCGACCCATCTTCTCCGCGGCCACCAGATAGCCGTCCGCTTCCGGATCGAACCCGAACTCGTCCAGGCACCGCGACCGGAACGCCGTCCAATGCCCGTCCTCCCAGGCCGCCCGCGTTGCGGTCGGATCGCTGATCCACAACAGCAGATCGGCCACCGTGTCGCCGATCATCATCTTGTCGAAGTCCTCCGACTCCAGTTTCCGCCCCCGCAGCGACGCCACCGGCTTCATCGCCAGCGCGCCCAAGGCACGCAGCATCGCCGCCCGCGTGTTCTGATCCCGCGCCACGTCCAGCCCAAGGCCCCCGTTCTGGGTCACAAGAAACGCCTCAACCGTCCAATCCCGCCCGTTCACCTGCGTCCACACCACGCCCCGGTATTGCAGTTCCACGAGCGGCTTCAACGCGTCTGGGCATTCCTCCGGCGACCGCAGCACCTGCCGGCTCACGCGCGGCAGATACAACACCGGGACCGTGCCCTCCGGGATTCCCGCGCCGCAACTCGCCCCATCCACCACGCACCGCAGCCAGATCGCCGGCCCGGTCTTCCCCTCGGGCGCGAACTCGCCCAGCGTCAGCAACTCTGGCATCAGGGGCCGCAACTTCTCCACGATCGGCAACCATTCGCCGTCCGCGTCCGTCCATAGAATCGCCGCCGGCGCCACCACATCGCCCGAGTTGAAGCCCGCCGCCAGCGTCAACGCTTCGCGTACGGCCTCCAGCACGGTCGAACCCGTCAGTTCCGATGTCTTCATTGCCGCCTCAATTCCAGTTCGCGGCCAGAACCGTGGCCTCGGTAAGTGCCTTCACCTTCGTGTCCGCGCCGGACCCGAACCAGATTCGCTCCAGGCGCTGATCCTCGACCTCTTCCTGTGCCGGCACCTTGTAGTCCTCGAAGCGCGTGATTGCGTTGTACGCCGCCCACAGCGTTCCGCGCACACCCGGCAATTGCAGATCGGGCTGGCCGTCAAAGACCTTGCGCACGAACGTCCAACGCTGCGGTGTGTCGCCTTCCTTCTTCTGCTTGGCCGTCCGGGGAAACACCGCCTCCAGGTAATACTTCAGCCGCTCCTCATTCATCTGAATCGCGGCCAGCCGCTTGAATTCCTTCTCCGCGTTGATGAAGACCTGTTGCGTGATCGCCAGGAACTCCGCCAGTTCGTCCAGCCGGAACTGCATCCGCTTGCTGTGCCGCACCCGGTACGCCTTCTGTCCGTCCTCCATCGCCAGCATGAGGGTGTTCTGGCAAACCACGCGCACGGAGGTAAACTTCACGATCACCGAGCCCTCGCCACTGTGCGAGTTCGACAGGAGCAGGTAGTTAAAGCACTCGTCCCCCCGCACGATCTCCAACGCCTCCGGCATCTTCGCCATCACCCAGATGCGTTCGCCTTCGCCGAGCGCCCCGGCCGTCTCGAAATACGCCTTGCCTTCGCCCACGATGGGGTCGAAGAACGCAAAGGCCTCCCGGTTCTGGAGCGGCTCGTACCGCCGGCTCACCAAACCCAGGAGCACCTCGGTCTCCTTCAAACCGGCCCGCGGCAACCGCGCGACCTCGTATCGCGAGAACTCCCCCTTCATGTTGATCTCGCGCGCCCCACGCGCCGGCCGCAGTGCCACGTCCCAGTCAAGCCCCGCCGCCCGGATCATCTCCGCCGCCGTCACGCCCTTCGGGACCGGCTTGCCCATCTTGTGCCAGGGCACTTCACCGTAGTAGGCCATCGTCTGTACGTTTGCCGGCATGGTTCTCTCCTTCCAGTGCGCGCCGCATCGCCCGGGAACTACCGCAACCTGAACAGCTTCACCGCTTCCGCAACCAGGCTGCGCGTTCTTTCCTCAATCTCCGCCACCGTCCATTCGGACCGCCGCCTGAGCGACTCGTTCAGGTAGAGGCCGTTGTTGTATCCGACCTTCCTGCCGCGGCTATCGGTCCGGTCGCATTTCTCCAGGAAGGACTTGTTGCCCAGCTTGCTGTTGTAACCCGTGATCGTCAGATTCCCCAACCTGTGCGCGTACTGGTCGCGCAACTCCTTGGCCTTCTTGTCATCCCCGCCCGCGATCATCTTGACCCAGCAGTCCGGTATGTTCTGCCCCTGCGGGAAGATGTGCTCAATCGTCCAGATGAAGTCCTTCTTGTCGTCGCGCTCCCAGAGGTCGGTCAGCGTCTCCCGCGTCTGGTTCTCTTCTTCGATCCGACAGAGCACGAACCGCGTCGCATCCACGTTGTCCTCGTAGATGTCCCCCGCGAGCGCGTCCTCAAACTGCTTGTCCGTCGCAACGCGTCCCGGCCTGAGCAACTCCTTCCGAATCAGGTCGTAGGCATCGCCGGCCGCCGCGCCCTCCAACTCCTCGATCACGTCCATGAACATGCGCGCCAAGTCACGGGTAGGCGGCAGGTCCGTCAGATTCCTGCGGACGAAGTACCTGACGAGGAACTCGACTGTCGCGACCAGATCAGCCTTCGGCCGCTCAGCCATCAGGTACAGCAACAGGATGTACGCCGGCGCCCCGCCAATGCGGTCCAGGTCCACCAATTGCTTCGCCAGTTTCGCGGGTACGCCGTCGCTCATCGGCGCGATCAGCCGGCTGTAGAACTTGGCCTTCTTCGCCAGGTCATCGAAGATCCACTCGGCGTCCTTCTTGATGAGGTCGTCGTAGATGCGGATGATGTTGGAGCGCGTGGCGAGCGGTGCCTTCGCCACACCCACCTGTTTCTGATGCCTGAACGCGTTGTAGTACTGCCGGAGGAAGCGCTCCTGCGCCGCATAATCGTCGGAAAGATTCTCCAGGAACTTCGTCCACTTCGTGAAGTTGTCATCAATGCTGTCGGGCGTCTTCTTCTCCAGCGTCGCCAGCAGGTTGTTCTTGATCAGGTCCAGCGCCGACAGCGGCACGCCACGGTTATTCAAGGACTCGAACAGCGTGAAGGCGTCCGCGTGCGATCCAACCTCGATCTTCACCATGGACGCCTGATTCACCCGATTGAGCAGCGCCAGTATCCGGTCCGCATCGAACACCCGGTGCCCCTTGTCATCGAGCGCATCCAGTCGGTCGATGAAGAACCGGTACGCCTTGAAGAGCAGCCGGTTCCCCGC
>Ga0194125_10003021_pt1 | contig 27494 bp, 22 predicted proteins | sample TA2KigC250mmetaG_FD_148626 | JGI IMG/M metagenome (GOLD analysis project Ga0194125, IMG submission 148626) | Freshwater microbial communities from Lake Tanganyika, Tanzania - TA2015034 Kigoma Deep Cast 250m | ecosystem: Environmental > Aquatic > Freshwater > Lake | place: Tanzania: Lake... | reverse complement strand
GACACCGTGGTCCACACACGCCTTCAGGAGGTGGTAGGTCCCCTTCACGTTGCAGTCGAGGTACTGATCGTCCGTGTAGGGCTTCCACGGATGAAGCGCCGCACAGTGGATCACGACCTCGGCGTCGCGGACCGCCAGGCAGGCTTCGTCGTAGGCCGACAGATCAGCTCTGACAAAGTCGCGAGCCCGTTCCCTGGGCAAGTCCACCATGTCCGTGAGGCGGAGTTGCACATCTTTGCGGCCCTCAAGTTGGGCAGCTATCTCCGTGGCCAACACTCCGGCGGCGCCGGTGAGGGTGATCCTCACGATGTTCCGGGCCTCCTATCAATGGCGCGCGAGACTTGTCCCGAGCTGCACTTCGCCCTACCCCTCGCCTTCGCCTACATGGGGAACTCCTTGACACGCGCGTGCGATGGTGTAGTGTAGGCCGGTCTACCTGGTGAGCACGAGCAGGGAGCACGATGCCTGAGCAGAGTCCCCCACGCCCGGCCGGGCGCCTGCCGGACTGGCTGAAGGTCAAGATGGGCAAGGCTCGGCTGTCGGAGAGCACCCGGCGGCTGGTTCAGGACGCCCGCTTGCATACCGTGTGCCAGAGCGCGAAGTGCCCAAACATCGGGGAGTGCTTCGGCGCCGGCACGGCGACCTTCCTGCTCATGGGCGACCGGTGCACGCGCAACTGCGGGTTCTGCGCGGTGAGAGCGGGCCCGCCAGAGCCGCTGGACGAGCATGAGCCGCGGCGCGTGGCTGAGACGGTGGCCGAGATGGCGCTGGACTACGCGGTGTTGACCTCGGTCACGCGCGACGATCTACCGGACGGGGGCGCCGGACACTTCGCGGCGACGGTCTGCGCTATCAAGGCTGCACGCCCTGAGGCGCAGGTCGAGGTGCTGGTGCCGGACTTCCAGGGCGATGAGACCCCCATTCGCACGGTGCTGGAGGCGGCGCCGGACGTCTTCAACCACAATCTGGAGACCGTACGCCGCCTGCAGGCGCAGGTCCGCCCGCAGGCCGGCTACGAGACCTCGCTTGGCGTGTTGCGCGCCGCACACCGCCTCGCGCCCGCGATCCCCACTAAGTCGGGCCTGATGGTTGGGCTGGGCGAGACAGACGAGGAGGTCGCGGAGGCGTTGCGCGACCTCGCAGAAGTTGGCGTCTCGATCGTGACCATCGGCCAGTATCTGCAGCCCTCGCCCACGCACCTCCCCGTGGCGCGCTTCGTCCACCCGGACCTCTTCGCCCGCTACGGGCAGGTGGGAGAGTCCCTGGGGTTGAAGCACGTCATTGCGGGGCCTTTCGTGCGGTCCTCCTACCATGCTGAGGAGGCCGCGCGAACTCTCCGGGCCCGAACCGAATCATGATCCGCCGTGTCGTGCTGCTCCTGCTCGCCGTGGTTGTGCCCGTCGCCACGCTCACCCTGGCGGGCATCAGCGTGGGCGTGCGGAGTGAGTCCGCCCGGCGCGGGCTGCAGGAGGCGCTGGTGATCGGCCTAGCCCAGCGCCTCGACGCCGAGGTGCGCGTGGGGCAGGTCCAGGGCGATCCCGTCAGGGGCTTCCGCCTGCGCGATGTTGCCGTATCCGAGGGTCGGAGCTTCGCCGAGGGGACGCTCGCCTCGGTCGATACCGTCGAGGTCAAGTGCAACTCGTGGGCCGCACTGTGGCGCGGCACGCCGCCGATCGAGGCGGTCGAGGTGGTGCGGCTGATCGGGCTGCGCGGCCACCTGTCGCGCGGAACAGACGGCAAACTCAACATCGACCGGTTCCTCCCGAAGCCGGCGCCGCCCGGCGCACCTCCCAAGCCTCGCTTTCGCGGACGGATCGTCGCGGAAGGCGCGACCCTCGCCTACGAGGATCACGCACCCCGGCCGGTCGCCCTGCGAGGGTTGGAGCTTCGTCTGACCGGCATCGACGCGGTCGCGGACTTCGCCGACGCCAATGCCGTGAGCCTCGTCGGAAGGGCAACAGGAGAGCAGGCGCCCTTCGCGCGGATCGAGGGGGCGGGCTCGTACCAGCTCGCAACGCGTGCGGTGTCGGGCAATGTCGGTGTGGTCGGCGCTGACGTTCCGGCGCTGTACAACCGGTTCGTGCGTCACAAGTCGTTGCGCGTGCTGTCGGGCCGCGCGGATGCGACGGGGAACGTGTGCGTCGTGCCGGGGGAGCTGGTGGACTTCGCGATCACGGGCCATGCGAGTGACGTAACGGCGGAGGTGGCGGCCCTGCACGGGGAGCGGGTGGTTGCGCAGGGCGACTTCCTCGCGACACCCGCCGGTGTGGGGCTCCGCAATGCGCACGCGAAGGCACTCGGCGCTGACCTGACCGCTGACGGGGCGGTCATTGGTCTGTCGCGGCCGACGCTGGACCTTGCGGCCTCCGCGAAGGGTGTGGACTTGGCGCGGTGGAGCAAGCTTGCCCCCAAGGTCGCGGCGTCGCTGCCCAAGGTGACGGGGGCGCGGAACGTCCGGCTGCAAGGGCGCGTGCTGGGCCCTCTCAGGGACCCGGACATCACGGTCGCGGCCGACTTCCCCGAGCCCGTCCTGGTGCACTACAAGACGCAGCCGGAGGCAACCACGCCGGAATCGGAGCCGCCGCCCCCCGTCGAGGTGACAGCGCGGGCTTCGAAGCTCACGGCGACCGTCTCCGTACCGGACACGAAGCGGCCGGATGCCACGGTGCGCCTCTCGGCGGCCGAACTCGATGTGAGCGACCTGGGCGTCCTGCTCCCTGAGCAGAAGTACCTCCGACAAGCCAAGCCCGGGCCGTTGCGCAACGTGAGCGCGGAGGTCATCTACTCGCAGCATTCCGCCTCGACAGCGGGCCGAGTGGCCGTGGATGAGGTGCAGACGGACCGCGGACCGGTTCGCGGTGTGGAAGCGCGGTATGCGCTCGTGGGACGCGTGATCCGGGCGGAGGCGTCTGCGCGGCAGGTGTTCGGGGGACGGCTGGCGGCAGATGCGCTGATAGACCTGTCGAGCGATAGGCCGAAGACCTACGCGCAGTTTGACGCCGACAACGTTGACCTCTCCCCTATCGCCCAGATGGTGGCGCCGGAGGGATACGAGGTGCAGGGGCGCGGGAGTGCGTCGGGCGTGCTGGCCGCGGCAGACGGCAAGCTCGATCTGGCCGCGGAGGTCTCAGGCGGCGGGGCGAGGTTGGAGTCGGTAGAGGTGGACGCGTTCCATGCGCACGTGGGCGCCACGGATGAGGCGCTCGATGTGCGGTACGCAACGGCGCGCGGGCCACTGGGGGCGCTCTGGGCGCGCGGGTCGATTGCCTGGGACGGGCCAGCGGACCTGGAGGTCAGCCTGGCCGATGTCCCGCTGGCCCAAGCGCGGGCAGCGGTGCAGCAATTCGACGGAAAACCGATACAGAATGCTACCGCCCAGAAGCCCGCCGACGACCACTCCACGCCGAGGGGGACTGGCTTCGCTCATGGCTTCGTGCGGGGCGAGTGGAGCGCACCGCAGGTCACGGCGGATGTAGCGGTGTTCGGCGGGGGATTCGGTCGGATCGCGACGGACGCACTGACGGCCTCGGTGGCCGCCTCGCCCAGCGAGGCAAGCGTCTCGAACCTGGTGGCCTGCCGAGGGGCGGCGGTCCTGACGGGCGCCGCGGCGCTTCGGGAGATTGTGTGGCCGCCGGGTAGTCGCTTCTCGAAGGAGCCGCCTCCGCCTGAGGACGCGCCGGAAGTGGAGGCCGAGGTGGATGGGAAGCTGGAAGGGTCTGTGCAAGTTGCGGGGCTTGATCTAGCGCGAAGCGATGACTTCCTCGAACTCCCGGCGAGCGTCCGGCTGGCAGGCGTGGTGACCGCGGACCTACAGATCGGTGGAATATTGCAGGAGCCGTGGGCCGAGGGGCAAGTGGCGGCGTCGCACGTGAGGGTGGCTCAGAGGAAGGGCGACCTGGCGGCCGGTCCGATCGAGTACACGGGGCACGTCGCGGCCACGCGCGATCGGGTTGCGCTCAGCGAGGGCTCGGCGACGTCGGAGGCGGGGTCGCTGAAGGTATCGGGCGAGGTGAGCGGGTTCCGGGCGGAGGAGGGGCCGACCCTCCTCGCGGACTTCCGGGCGCGCGAGGTGCCGCTATGGGCGTACGCGCCTGCGAAGGGGACGGCCGGCCTGGTGGACGGCACGGTGGAGAGCCTGGAGGGGACGGTGGCAGGGCCCCTGAGCGCTCCGTGGCCGAAGGTGCACGCAGAGGTGTACGCTCCGGAGGTGCGGCTGGCGCGGCGTCGGGCCACGGAGGTGCGCACCCGCCTGGACTACTCGGACGGAGTCCTGTCGGTCACCGGGCTCACGTGTGGTGTCGCCGGTGGTGGGCTGGAGGTGCGGTCGGCGAGCTACCGGCCGTCTGACCGGAAGCTGTTCGCGGACCTGACGGCCCGCGACCTCGATGCGCGGGAACTCGTGTTCCTGGCCGCCGATGTGGCGGCGCGCGGACAGGACGACCCTGACACAATCACGCGGCGCAACCGGATGTACGCGTACGGGCACCGTGTGCGGGGAAGGCTCAGCGCAAGCCAGGTGGCCGTGGGGGGCTTCCCAGGGAACCTGGAGGGCCGCGTGAAGGGGCTAGCCGCCTACCGGGTCGAGGTGGACCGCAAATCCGTCCCCGGCTTGACCGCGGACTTCCACTTCGCCGGGCTGGCGCTTGATGCGACCAAGCCCCGGCCGCCCGAGGGCGAGGAGGGCGGGCCGCCGGCAGCTCTCGCACACGCGCGCGTCGATGGGTTGCGCGTGCGGAGCGACCCGATCGGGGATGGCGTGATTCTGGTGCACGGGGGCGACGTGACCCGCGGGGGGAGCGTGGATTGGAGCCCGGAAGGCGCCATGGAGTTGGTGGCGGAGGCCGACCTGGTGCCCATGGGCGCGATCAACGAGTGGCTCCCGCGCGGTCTGGCCGTAGGAGGCGATCTGGCCCTTACCGTTCGCGCGGAAGGCCCCACGGAGGACCCGCGGGTCGTGGGCTCGTTCGAGGTCTTCCGGCCAACGGTGGCCGGCGTGGAGTTCGACCTCCTGCAGGCGGCGCAGGTGGAAGTTCGCCCGACCGAGATCGCAATGACCGACGGCCTGCTGAAGCTCGGCTCTAACGAGGTGCAGGCCCACGGTTCGCTGCCGTTCGACCGGGATCGGCTGCGGCTGGACCTTGATGGCCGGGTTGCCTTTGAGGCGCACGTGGACGACCTGCCGGCACACGTGCTCGTGGATCTTGCGGATGAGCTGGGCGCCGGGCCGTCGGCGACCGGGGCGCCGCCATCCTTCTGGAGCCGGTGCAAGGCCGACGGGTTGCTGACGGCCCGGCTGAACGTCGCCGGCACGCTCCGGCAGCCGGAGGTCACGGGCGGCGTGGGCATCGCGCAGGGAGCCACCTTCCGCCTGGCGGACTGGTCGTCGCAGAACACGATCACCGACATCGGAGGGGACCTGCTCCTGGGCCGTTCCCCTACCGGCGTCGGCGCAACTGTCGAAGCACTGAACGTTAGGGGGAAGTGGCAGAACACGCAGTTCGCCCTGGATGGCCAGGCCGAGGTGTCGCACCTCGACCCCAACGAACTGCTGGACAACCGGATCGATGAACTTACGCTCACGGTCGATACGCCCGAGGGTGGGAAGCAGCGGTTCCCCGGGGGCACGGTGGCGCGCGACCTCCACGCTGTGGTGAAGGCACGGACGCACGAGGACGGGTGGCACGTTGTCAGCGTGGAGAAGGGGTCGGCGCAGCTTGGGCGCGGTACGGCGACCTTGACGGGGAGCGTTCTCGTCGATAGTCTAGGCGTGCGCAAGCTCGCCCAGCTGCCGTGTGACCTTCGGTTGGCTCTCGACAAGGCCGAGATGCAGTACGAGTCGATGCTGCCGCGGGCGCAAGTGGATGGGGCGATCGTTGCGCGGAAGTTCGCCTCGGCGACGGGTCGCGCGCTACCGGAGTGGTTCCTGGCGGGGAAGACGGCCGACGACTCGCTCGATCCGGGGGCTGCGCTGCTGATCGCCACGGCGCCGAAGGGTGCGCCGGGCCAGCGCGGGGCGTTGGAGGTTACGCGGGCGACCCTTGGCCTGCCGCCGCGCAGGACACCTTCGGAGGCGACGCCCGCCAGGCCTCCCGCGCAGCCCGGCCAGCCGAGGACGGTCGTCGGTGTGCCGTCGAGCCTTCCGGCGCCGCGACTGGACCTGACCGTCGCGCTAGGTCGCAGCGTGGACTTCCAGGCCCTGGTGGCCCGCAGGACGTTCGTGGTCGCACACGGAGGCGTCGTGCCGGATGGGACGGCGCTGCGGCTGACAGGCACGCCTCAGGCACCGGAGCTGCACGCCTCCGCGTCGATGCGGAACGGCGGCCTGCGGTTGCTGCGGGGGACCCTGGAGGTGCCGAACGCCGGGGTGAGTGTGGACATCACGCCGCTCCCGGAGGTCGGGGGTCACCCGCCCGTAAGGCGCGAGCTGGCGCTGACCAGTCGCGTATGGGGGCACGCCGAGGGGAACGTCAGCGGCAGTGGGGCGTCGGGCGAGCCGCTGGGGCCCTTCAAGATCGCCCTCGACCTGGGCGGGGCCCTGCCGCCCGACCATGTGCTGACAGCGAGTTCGGAGCCGCCGCTATCGACCAGCGAGGTGAACGAACTTCTGGCCATCGCACCCGTGCGCCCCGGGGAACAGCTTTCGGCGGATCGGGGCGAGGGCATCGATGACATGCTCGCGAATGCGGTGGCCTCGCGCATGTTCCACGGCGTACTGGCGCCGCTACAGCAGGAGCTGCGCGAGACGCTGGGGCTGGAGCAGTTCGACATCACGGTGGGAGTGAACCAGCCGGTCGAACTGCGAGTCGGAAAGTACCTGGTGAAGAACCTGCTCGTGTCGTATCGGCGAACGGCCGGGGGGCCGGATGAGGAGTACGACCTGCGAGTCTCGTACCAGGTGAAGGGCCGGTACGAGACGAGCTGGCATTCCGACGAACGGCGGCGCAGCGAGTTCGCCGTCCAGTATCAGTGGCGGTTCTGAGGGGAAGGCAGCTTCAGGGACAGACAACGGAACTCGAAACGGCCCGAGTTCCGTCGTCAGTCCCCAACGTCAGTCCCCAACGTGGGTCAGAGAGAAGCGGGAACCAAGGGCCGCTGAATCTGTCTATACGAAGGACCGTGCCCGCCAGAGATGAGCGGCACCCACATGCCCGCAGGCGACGTGCGCGACATGGACTCGGAGGCCCATGCCGACGGTCGATTCCGCGCCATCGTCGCCGGGTATCATGCGAAGGTCTACAACCTGATCTACCGCTACGTGGGGGAGGCGGACGAGGCGGCTGACCTCACGCAGGATACCTTCGTCTGCGCCTACCGTGCGTGGTCCGGGTTTCGCGGCGACTCGGCAGTCTACACGTGGCTCTACCGCATCGCCATCAACCTCAGCAAGAACCGCCTGAAGCAACTGAAGAGACGACGGTCGGCGGAAGTTGTCTCATTAGACGAGCCTCTCCCCGCCGATGGGGAGACGCTGGATCGAGAAGTGGAGGACTGGAGCCTCTCACCGGAACGGGCGCTGGAGAATCGAGAGCTGGGGCTGTTTCTGGCTACGCAGGTCACGCGGCTTCCGACCGACTTCCGGGAAGTTGTCATCCTCCGCGATTACCAGGGGCTGTCGTACCAGGAGATCTCGGAGGTCGTGGGCTGCTCGGTCAAGGCGGTGAAGTCGCGGCTGTTCCGGGCACGGACACTGTTGCGGGATAAGCTGCGGCGCTACCTCGTTGATTGACCCCGCGAGGGGAGCAGGTGGCGTGGGTCGGGGAAGCGAAATAACACCCCCTCGTTCGCCTTGGGCATAGTTGTCAGCAGAAGCGTCAGGGAGCGGTGATCATGACCTCGGTATCGAGACTACAGCGCGCGATCCGGGGACAGGCAAGATTGCCTGTCCTACTCGTCGCCGTGGCGGTGCTGCTCGCACTGGCGAGCCAGACGGCCTGGTCGCAGGCGAACGTGATCGCCAACATCAAGGTCGAGGGCTGTCGGTTCGTGTCGGCCGATGGCGTCCTCGCCAAGATCAACGAGACCCTCAAGGTCGGCGATCCCTTCAACCCGGATGCGCCGGAGGACCAGGCGAGGCTGGAGACGGCGCGCAAAGCGGTGGTGGCGCTCAACTTCTTCGATGGCGTCCGCACTTCGGTGGAGCGCGGCGATGAGGGCGTCACGATCACGTTCGCGGTGGTCGAGAAGAAGCGGATCACTCGCATCACCTTCGTCGGGAACACGAGCTTCACGGATGATGTGCTGCTCGACCAGATCGCCAGCCGCGAGGGTCAGATCATCGACCCGGCGACTCTGCACCGCGACGCGCAGAAGCTGAGCGACTACTACACGGCGAACGGGCGCATGGCGGGGCTGGTCTCGCCCGACATCGATGACTTCGGCGTCGTCACCTTCGTGATCAGCGAGGCCGTGGTCGAGGACATCGTGGTCGAGGGCCTGAAGAAGACGAAGCCCGGCATCGTGCGACGCCAGATCAAGACGAAGCCCGGAGACGTGTACGACGAGCAGAAGGTCCGCAAGGACGTGCTCGCGATCTACAACCTCGGTTGGTTCGAGGAGCCCACGGTCCAGTACCGTCAGGGCGTGAAGGACCCCGAGCGGGGGATCGTCATCGCCATCACGCTCAAGGAGAAGCGCACGGGCACCGCGACCGCCGGCGTCGGGTACAGCTCGCTGGACAATGTCGTCGGGATCGTGTCGGCGCAGGAGACGAACTTCCGCGGTCGCGGGGAGCGGGTCAGCGGGACGATTCAGTTCGGAGGGCGGCAGAGCTACGAACTGGGCTTCTTCGAGCCCTTCATCGATTCGGCGGGCACGAGCTTCGAGGTCAATGTGTTCGATACGGAGCGTCGGCGGCAGTTCCTGCCCGGGGGCGGATCGTTCAGCACGGCGGACCGGGAGTTCGATGAGCGGCGGCAGGGGTTCAACCTCACGGTGGCGCGGCCGATGGCGGACACGCTGAGGCTCAGCCTGCGCATCCGCCAGGAGAAGATCTCCGACCCCTTCTTCCAAGTAGCGCGAACGCTGTCGCCCGGATCCGCCGCGATCGGGACCGCGGGGTCGCTGCCGCCGGGGTGGGGTGGGCGCGAGGATGACGTGCCGCCGGTTCCGTCGAATCCTGACCTCAACCCCGACGTCGCCGAGCCTGGGGACTCGCTGCTGCCGCTGATCGTCTATGCCCCGCTGGCGGACGTGGACCTGAGCAGCGCCACCTTCGGCGCCCTCTTCGATACGCGGGACATTCTCGCCAGTCCCACGCGCGGCCAGTTCACCTCGCTGTTCCTGGAGCAGGCCGGCGTCTTCGGCGGCGATAGCACGTTCACGAAGGTCTCGCTTGACGTGCGCCAGTACCTGAAGATGCCGAAGGCGGACCACGTTCTCGCCCTGCGGCTGCTGGCGGGGACGACGCTGGGCGACCTGCCGCTGGTCGAATCGTACAGCGCCGGCGGGTCCTACACGCTGCGCGGATACCGGGAGGACCGGTTCCGCGGCGAGAACCTGGCGGTCTTCATGGCCGAGTACCGCGTGCCGATCAACAAGAACCTGATGGGCGTGGCGTTCGTCGATATCGGCGACGCGTGGGGCGGCCGGTTCCCGACGCGGTCCCCGGGGTTCGTCATCCCCGCCGAGCACGAGACCTTCCATCCCAATCTTGGTGTCGGCGTCGGCGCACGGATCGACGTCGGTCCGTTCGGCAAGATGCGCCTCGACCTCGGCCGCGGGACCGAGGGCACCGAGGTCCATCTGAGCTTCGGGCATACGTACTGAGCGGGCGCCATAAATGGCGCCCCTACGTTTGGGCGTGATGAATCACGCCCCTACTTGCGCCAAGTTGGTTTCGATGGGGCGTGTAGGTTCGTTCCTTGCGCCGGCCGTCTCGCCCGGGACGGTCGGTGCATCGCTTTCTCGGGCCCGCAGGGCTGAGTGCCCTCCTCGGGGAATCTGGTGCAGGCCACACAGCGACGGTTGGAGGCGCGCCAGGTGAGCAGGGACCGTTGGTTCAGCTGTCAGGAGTGCGGCTGGACGGTACGCGAGGACCGGACGCGGACATACCGCTGTCCGGAGTGTGAGCTGCCGCTCGTTGCCACGCGGGAGACGGGGAGCCGATCTCCGTTGGCGTCGGTGTGGCTCCGTCTCGCGGGGTATCTCGCGGACACGGCGGTTACCGCGCCGCTGCTCGTCATCGCGCTGTACGTGGGCGCGGTTCTGGAGGCCTCCGGGCGGGGCAACGCCGGCGTCTTCCTCTCCGCGCTCACGTGGATGAGCGTGGCCTCGGTCGTGTACTTCGTGATCCCCATCGCGATCTGGGGCCAGACCGTGGGGAAGTGGATCGCCGGCACGAAGGTCGTTGGTCCTCAAGGGGCGGCGCCGGGCTGGGGGCGAGCCGCTCTCCGCGGCGTGGTCGCCACGATCGCCGATCTTCTCACCAACACCATCGGCGCCGGTCTCCTGGACCCGCTCTGGATGCTGTGGGACCCGCACCGCCAGACCCTCCACGACAAGGCGGCCGGCACGATTGTCATGGCGGTGCGCCCCCGGCCGGTGGCCCTCACCGTGGTGCTCAGTCTGCTGCTGGCGGCCGGGGTGCAGGCAGGTCTCGTATTCGCGGTCATCCGCCCGTTCATCGTGCAGGCCTACTACGTGCCCTCCGCGTCGATGAACCCCACGCTCCTCCAACACGACCGCCTGATCGTCAACAAGCGCAGCCACCGCGACGGCGAGCTCCGGCGCGGCGACATCATCGTCTTCCTGGCGCCCAGAGCAGCGCTCTACGCCAATCCCATGGAGAACCCGAACCTCAACGCGCGGAAGGAGTTCATCAAGCGGTTGGTTGCGCTCCCGGGGGATACGGTCAAGGTAGAGGATGGTCGTCTGTGGATCAAAGAGCGGGGGGAGCGCGCCCTGCACACGATCGAGGAGCCGTACCTACAGGACGCTCGCATAGACCGCAACTGGGGTCCGGTCACCGTGCCAGAGGGTCATGTTCTGGTCTTCGGTGACAATCGGAACAACAGCAACGACTCCACTCGCTGGCTCGCGCCCGGCACGGACGCGCGCGGGCGACCAAAGGACCGGCCGGCGCCCTTCCTGCCCATCGAGAACATCCGCGGCCGCGCGATCTACCGTTACTGGCCGCCCTGGCGTTGGGGTGAACTGCCGCGCGGGGAGCACTGATCCGATCGTTGCATGAGGTGCAGCATGTCGCTTGTCCCACTGCTCGCGATGGTGGCTTCCACCGCGTTCTGCCAGGGAGGCGAGGGAGCCATGCAGGTTCGCCCGCCGGACGGCTCGCGCATCGAGTGCCTGGGCATCTTCGGCTCGCCGGAGGACTTGTGGAAGCGGGGAGCGACGCTTGCCGACTACCACGTGAATGCGGTCTTCGTCAGCCACGGTGACCTGACCGACGAACTCATCCGGCGCTGCCATCGCGAGGGTGCGAAGGTCTATGCCGAGTTCGGGGTCTTCGCCGGCGCGGCGACCGCCGAGAAGTACCCCGAGCTGTGGCCGATCAACGAGAAGGGCGAGCGACAAGCGCGCGACGACTGGTACCTGGGCCTGTGCCCGAACGTGAAGTGGTACCGCGACGAGAAGGTCAAGCTCATCGGCGAATGTGCGGCGAACTATGAGATCGACGGCCTGTGGCTGGACTTCATCCGCTACCCGGGACACTGGGAAGTGCACCAGCCGCGTCTCGAGCAGGGCTGCTTCAACGAGGCGTGCCTGGAGGCGTTCAGGGAGGCCACCGGCATTGCGCTGCCCGCCGGCGACCTCGCGCGGAAGGCGCAGTTCATCCTCGGCGAGCACCCGGATGAGTGGACGCGCTTCAAGTGCGAGACCATCCGCGACTCCTGTCGCGACGCGCGCCTCGCCCTCAAGGCCGCGCGCCCCAACGCACTCCTCGGCGCGTTCGTGGTGCCCTGGACTGAAGCGAACTACGACGACGCGATCCACCGGATCATCGCGCAGGACTTCGCGCTGCTCGCGCCGGAGCTGGACGTGTTCAGCCCCATGTCCTACCACGCGATGTGCGGGTGGCCAGAGGAGTGGGTGGGCCAGTTCAACGAGTACCTCACGCAGAAGACGGGCCGGGACGTGTGGCCCGTCGTTCAGGCCACCGAGCGCGAGGGGCGCTACGGCGACGCGCCCGTTGACGCCGAGGGCTTCCGGAAAGCGCTCACCCAGGGGCTGAGCGGCGGGGCGACGGGTGTGCTGATGTTCCGCCTCGCCGATTGCACGGAGGACAACGGGAAGCTCGCGGTCATCCGGGATGTCTACGGGGAGTTCGCGCGGTGAGCCGCACGCGCCCGGAGTTCATCGACACGCACGCGCACATGAACCTGCCGGAGTTCCGGCTGGACACCGTGAAGGCTCTGCACCGCGCGGAACACGCAGGCGTGCGCCGCGTCGTCAACATCGGCACGCAGATCGACTCCAGCCGCCGGGCGATCGCGCTGGCCGAGCAACACGAGGGCCTGTTCGCCACGGTGGGCGTTCACCCGCACGACGCCTCCTCGTGCGATGCAGAGACGATCGCCGAGCTGCGCCGGCTGTGTGAGCATCCGAAGGTGGTGGCGGTCGGCGAGGTCGGCCTGGACTTCTACCGCGACCTCTCGCCACGGCCCGTGCAGGTCGAGGTGTTCAAGCGGCTAATCGAGCTGGCCTGGGAGACGTCGCTGCCGATCATCGTGCACGACCGCGAGGCGGACGAGGAAGTGCTGACGATCCTGGAGGCCGAATGCCCGGACGACATGGGCGGGGTGCTCCACTGCTACTCCGCAGGGCCGGACCTCCTCGAGCGCACGCTGGCGCTCGGGTTCCACATCGGAATCGACGGCCCGGTCACCTACACGACGGCGGGCGCCCTCCGCAAGGTCGCAGCCCGTGCGCCGCTGGACCGGATTCTGCTCGAGACCGACTGCCCCTACCTCGCGCCCAAGGGGCGCGACCGCAACCAGAACGAGCCGGCCTTCCTGCCGGACATCGCGGCGAAGATCGCGGAGGTGCGAGGGCTCACGCCGACCGAGGTGGCGGCCGCCACGACCGCGAATGCACTGCGGCTCTTCCCGCGGCTGTCGGGCTGACGGACCATCGTGCTGAAGAAGGCGTCTCCCCGGGAGGGATGCCTCTTCCCAGGAGCGATGCCTCTTCTACGCGCCCCACGTATCTCGTAGGTCGGGATGCCAATCCCGACCATGCCTTTGCCAACACAATCGGACTCCTTCCCGGCGAGGTGCATCGACCATGAGCGACCCTCCGGCCGATCCCAAACAAGCCCTGCTGCGCGGTCTCCCGTCGGTCAATGACATGCTGGCGCTGGAGCAGCTGACGCAGGCCAGGGCCGAAGCCGGGCATTCGCTGACGGTGAAGGCGATTCGGCGGGTGCTCGAACGCGGGCGGGAGGAGATCGCCTCCGGTACGCGCCACGAGGCGCTCTCACCTGAGGAACTGGCGGGGATGGTGCTGAAGGCGTTGGCGGCGGGCGCGCGGCCGGCGTGTCGGCATGTCATCAACGGGACGGGGGTTATCATCCATACGGGCCTCGGGCGCGCGGTGCTCCCCGAGGCCGCGCTGCAGGCCATCGCCCAGGAGGCGCGCGGCTACTGCCTGCTGGAGGCGGATCGCGAGACGGGTCGGCGCAGCCATCGCGACGAGGCGGTCGCGCGGCTGCTGTGCGAGCTGACCGGCGCCGAAGCGGCAACCGTGGTCAACAACAACGCCGCCGCGACGCTCCTGTGCCTGCGCGCGCTGGCGAACGGCCGCGAGGTCGTGGTCTCGCGCGGGCACCTGGTCGAGATCGGCGGCTCGTTTCGAATCCCCGAGATCATGGCCGAGAGCGGTGCCCGTTTGCGCGAGGTCGGCGCCACCAACAAGACGCGCATCGCGGACTACGAGGCCGCCATCACCGAAGAGACGGCCCTGCTCCTGCGCGTGCACCCGAGCAACTTCAAGATGGTGGGCTTCACCGAGCAGGCCTCGCTGAGCGAACTCGTCGAGCTCGGTCGGCGACACCGCCTCCCGGTGATGGACGACATCGGCTCCGGCGCGCTGATCGACCTCTCGCGGTACGGACTGCCCGATGAGCCCACGGCTCCTGCAAGTCTCAGTGCCGGCGCCGACCTCGTTTGCGCGAGCGCGGACAAGCTCCTGGGCGGCTGCCAGGGCGGCGTGATCCTCGGCCGCCAGGACCTGATCGCTCACCTCCGCCGAAGCCCGCTATACCGCGCGCTGCGCGTGGACAAGCTGACCCTGATCGTGCTGGAAACGACCCTCCGGCTGTACCTCGATCCCGACACGCTGATGGAGGCGAACCCGACGCTGCGGATGATCGCCGAGCCGCTCGAGGCCTGCGCGCGCCGAGCGGCCCGAATCGCCAGGGCGATTCGCCAGAACGCGCCGCACGCGAGCGTCGTCATCGCCGCCTCCCGCGCGCAGATCGGCAGCGGCTCCGCCCCCGGCGAAACCCTCCCCACCAAGGTCGTGTCCGTCCGCATTCCCGGTCTCTCCGCTGACGAACTCGCCCGGCGACTGCGACTCGCCGAGCCGCCCATCTTCACCCGCATCCGCGACGACCGCGTCGTCATCGATGCGAAGACCGTCCTCCATGGCGAAGCCGCAGCAATCGGGGAGGCGTTCGGTCGGGTCGAGCGAGCGCCCTGAAAGGACACCATCATGCCCGCTCTGGTTCGCCCGGGCTCTCTCGCTCTGACCCTCGCGCTCGTCCTCGCCTCTCGCCTCGCCGCCGCTCCCGTCTCCCTCGCCGGAGCTACGGCCCTCGTAATCCAGCCGGAGAACAGCTACAACGGGTATGACTTCACCATCTACGCGGCCCTGCTGCGCCGCGGGTTCGAGGTCACCCAAGGCCAGCCCGACGATCTGGTCGATGCGACGAAGCTCCAGGCGTTCGACCTCGTCGTCACGGACCTCAAGCGCAGCTTCACCCCGGAGCAGGTCGCCGGGCTGAAGGCGTACGTCACAGCAGGCGGCGCGACGTACGGGAACTGGGGCGGCCCGATGGGCTGCCAGCCGCTGCTGGCCCTGAGCGGCGTCAAGAACGCGCGTAGCGTGTACATCAACGAGCTGACGCTGACCGAGTCGCCCCTCACAACAGGGCTCGGCGAGCAGCGTTGGGTCTTCCCCGACTTCTGCGGCCATGTGCAACTGACCGAGAAGGGGCGCGAGATGGTCGCCTTCGACCTGCTCGACGGGATCGAGGTGGCCCACGACAACGAGGGGCGGTGCCTGGGGTCGCTCCGCGAAGAGGGTGCCGGGCGCTGCGCGGTGCTGGGCTTCTGCCCCTCGAACTACCGGTTCGTCACCGATGACAGCCGGCAGGCGGCCGCCGTGCTCGACAACCTGCTGGCGTGGTTGCTGCCGCGCGGGTCTCAGCGCCACGCCTCGCCGCAGACGATCCGGGTCAGCCTGCCGCGCGAGGCGAAGATCGCGTCGGTCTCCGTCGATGGCCGGCGTCTGCCGGACCAGGAAGCCCGGGCAGTGGGATCGCTGCAGACCGTCGCTGTGCCTGTCGCGGCGCTGGCCGAGGGGGAGACGATGCTCGTGCGTGTGGCCTGCGAGTTGCCCCCCGTGAAGCAGCACATCGGAACCTGGCTCCACGACCCGTCTGCGTGCTCATTCATCTCATTTGAGCCGGACGCCGCGGCCGACTTCCTCGCCGCGCTCCACGTCTCGGTCGTCCAGCCGCTGCTGCGCTACGAGGGGGGTGTCATCAACTGCCTCCACGGAATCCCCGGCGACCGCCCACGCGAGCGCTTCACTCAGTACCAAGGCGACCTGCTGGCAGACTACGTCCAGGCGTGCCACGCGCGGGGGATCAAGGTCATCGGCGGGCTGTACTTGGACTGGCGACGCTTCGAGCAGCACCTCAACGACGCGCCCCCGCACGTCGCGAGGAACCAGCCCGTCCCCGAGAAGACGCTCGGTCAACCCGTGTGCCCGCTGGACAGCGGCGTGTGGGATCACAACCTCGCCATCGTCCGCAGCCTGCTGGACAACTACCCCGATCTCGACGGTGTGATCCTGGACGACAACTTCGAGTTCGACGGCGATCCGTGCTACTGCGCGGCCTGTCAGGCGAGGTTCGCTGCCCACTGCGAGCAGCAACCGGGCAAGCCTGACCCGCAGGCGGAAGCCGACAGCCGAGGCGCGGTCTGGAAGGCGTTCTGGAAGGAGCAGAAGCTGGGGTTCTGCAAGCGCGTCCACGACCTGTGCGCCGAGCGCGGCAAGCCGGTGGGCGGCTGGACCGCTCAACGCGGCCCGATCGCCTTCCGGGGCGTGTTCGACTTCGCGGGCGACATGGTGTATGTGGAGCCCCCCTGCAGCGTGGCCCCCCTGTGGCCGCAGGTCGGCGACTTCCCCGTGGTGACGCTGCTTTGGGGCATGAACCGAAAGCCGGAGGGAATGGAGGGGGACTTCGCCGAGGCCATCCGCGCAGGGAGCAACACCGTCGGGTTCTGGATTCAGTACGCACGCGGGGAAGGTGTGACCGACAACCCCTGGTCGCTGAGCTGGTCATCGCCGAAGGGGTTCGCCCTCACGCCCGGCAGCCTTACGGCAATTGAGCGGGCCTTCGCTGGCGCCGAGCAGGCCTGGCGCGACTACTACCGCGAGAACCTCGTCCAGGGCGATCCGCGCTTCGCCGTCACCCGCGCGGAACTCAGACCGAAAGGCCTGACGGTCGAGGTCAAGAGGTTGGATCAGCCCGCCCCGAATCGGATCATGGGGCCGGTCAACCTCGCCGCTCTCTCCCCGCAGGAGTAGAGGCCCATTCCGAGACCCAGACGGCAGTCGGGGGAGCAGTCGGGCGGCTCGGCTGAGCGCCATGAATGGCGCCCCTACATTTGGGCGTGATGATGGCCATGCACATAATAACTTGGCGGGTGTCGTTGTAGGGGCAGAGCGTGCTCTGCCCAGGTGTTGCCCGAACCGACGGCGTGGGCAGAGCACGCTCTGCCCCTACAACGACCCGACGATGTCAGGTTATTTCGTACATGACCAAAATCACGCCCCTACATTCGGGCGCGATGAAGATTGTGTTGAAGAAGGGCTCCGTCGAGGAAGGACGCCGCTTCTACGCAGCCTACGCAGCTCGTAGGTCGGGATGCCAATCCCGACCCTGCCTCTTTCAACGCAATCTGAACCGCGCCCCTACACGGGAACGGCTCGGACGGGAATCGCGGATACCTACTCAGTGCTGCGGCTCGTCCAGCTGCCGCCAGCGGACGATCTTGACGGGCACCTCGAACCAGCCCTCGTTCGGCGGCTCGGCGCGGAACTCTTTGACTGTGCGGCCCGGTGCGGCCGAGACCCACGTCTTGGCTCCAACGTACGCCAGGACGTGCACGCCGTCGGCGGTGCAGGCAAGATCGCCGGGGAGCAGACCCGCGTGGTCGAACCCGTTCAGCTTCTTCGCCTCGGCAACGGGCCGCGTGAGACCGCGGTATCCATCGCGCAACGCCCGCGCGGAGCTGTCGAACCACCACATGGAGATGGCTCGACGGGCAAGCGCTGGGTCGCCGCTGGCGAACCTGACCCTCAGGTTCGCGTCGATGAGCCCCCGCCGCACCAGCCCCGAGCAGTCGATCGCCAGGTGGCTCTCGCCGCCCCAGAGGTACCTCGCTCCCGTGTAGGCGCGCAAGCAGCGAATGTACTCAGAACGCAGGCGGCCCGTGCTGCTGCCCCCGCCGGGAGCAGCCAGGAAGACGCCAAGCGCCACGGTCGCGATCACGGGGTAACGTGCCCACCGGTGCCGCCAGAACAGCAGAAGAGTTCCAAGCCAGACCCCGGCTAACCCCAGAAGCAGCAGCAGGCGAATCGGCGCCTCGTTGACCGGCCAGAGCCACGCCAGCACAGCCACGCCCCACGAGATGCCCCAGCCGACCTTAGTCCATCTGCGCCTTCGCGTCGCGGACTCCGATGGCATCCTGCGAACCTCCCGCGCCGTCGGTTCACAAGTTCGCGCGCGGTGCCCCACCACCTGCCACAGGAGGACCCCGCACGCCTCCCTCCGAACTCCCCTCTACGCCTCTCCCCTACCCCGCGGCTCAGGCGAGTAGTCCGCATGGCCCAGCAGCCAGAACCCAGGCCCAGTCTGCCCCTCCGCGAGAAGCTCCTGTACTCGTCCGGCTACTTCGGGGTGAGCCTCCTGTCGGGGCTGTTCATGCTGTGGGCGAACTACCGGTACGGCGATCTGTTCACGGGGACGCAGAAGGCGTTCGTGGGGGTGGCGCTGCTGGTGGCGCGGTTCGCGGATGCGCCAGTCGATCCGCTTGTCGGCTGGTGGAGCGACCGCACGCGGACGCGCTGGGGCCGGCGGCGGCCGTTCATCGCGCTGGGCACGCTGCCGCTCGTCGCGCTGTTCGTGCTCGTCTGGATGCCGCCGGCGGAGGCGAACAGCGCCTGGAACATCGTCTGGCTGCTGGGGATCGGCACGGCGTTCTTCGTGCTGTTCTCCATCGTGGTGAACCCCTACCTGGCGATGCTGCCCGACATCGCACGCTCGGCGGAGGACCGAGTCTCCCTGTCCGCGTTGCTGGCGGCCTTCGGGCTGGGCGCTCAGGTCGCGGCGATGGTAGGTGGCTCACTGCTCGCGGGCAAAGCCGCGAGCTTCGGACTCACCGTCGCCGCCGTCTCAGTCGTGGCGCTGGTCTGTCTGCTGCCGCCGCTCTTCGTGCGGGAGACCGAGGCCCCCGGCAGGGGTGCGGAGGACTTGCGGTTGGGAGAGGCACTGCGCCTCACGCTCGCCAACCGGCCGTTCCGAGTCTTCCTGGTCAGCAAGTGTCTCTACTGGGTCGGCGTTCATTCGGTCCTGGCGGTGGCCCCCTTCTTGGTCCGGGACCTACTGGGGTTCCGCGAAGAGTCCGCCGTCCAGACCCAGACCGGCCTGCTGCTCGCATGTGCCGCCGGCCCGGCGTTCCTGTGGTTCGTCGCCCTTCGGCCGTTAGCCGCACGCGTCTCGAAGCGCAGGCTGTCCGTGGCGGGTCTGGCGCTGCTCGTGGGGGCGTCGCTCCTGCTGGTCAGCGTGGGCGTGGCGCCGCTCGATCCAGTGCTCTGGGCGCGCGCCATCATGGTGATCGGCTCATTCAGCGTGGCGGCGCTCTTCTCGCTACCGAACGCCATCCTGGCCGAGATCGTGGACCTCGACGAGCGCTTGACGGGAATGCGCCGCGAGGCGATGTACTTCGGCGCTCAGGGGCTCTTCGTGAAGGTGGCCTGGGGCGCTTCGTCGCTGATCGTGATGGCCGCGCAGGGGCTGTTCTACGGCCACCCGGCCGCAGCAGTGCGCATCGCCTTCGGGACGATCGCGATCGTCTCGGCCCTGGCCTTCGTCGTGTTCCTGCGGTTCCCAGAGGATGATGAACTGAGACGAAATTAGGGACAGGCCCCAATTTCCGGCGGACGTCTTCTCGGAAATTGGGGCCTGTCCCTAATTTCGTCAATCCTAGACCGTGCGGAACTGATCGATGCTGATGTACTTTTCGCCGCCATCGGGCAGGACCACAACCACGTTCTTGCCCTCCTCCAGTTCCCTCGCCACTTCGCAGGCCGCCCAGAGGGCCGCGCCCGCCGAGATCCCGATGAAGATGCCCTCGTCCGTCGCCGAGCGCTTGGCCGCCGCGAAGGCGTCCTCCTCGGAAACCGACACGATGCGATCCACCACGCTGGGGTCATAGACCTGCGGCACGAACCCGGCCCCGATTCCCTGGATCTTGTGCGGGCCCGGGTCGCCGCCGGCGAGCACCGGCGATTTCTGGGGCTCCACGGCCACGACGAGAATCTCCGCGTTGACTTCCTTCAGCACTTCACCCACGCCCGCCACGGTGCCCCCGGTGCCGACGCCTGCGACGAAGGCATCCACCTTCCCATCGAGGGCCTCCAGAATCTCCTTCGCGGTCGTTTCCCGGTGGATGCGTGGGTTCGCGGGGTTGTTGAACTGCTGCGGCATGAAAGCGTTCGGTGTCTCCGCCACCAGTTCCTCCGCCCTCGCGACCGCGCCCCGCATCCCCTCGGTGCCCGGCGTCAGCACGATCTCCGCGCCATAGGCGCGCAGGATCGCCCGGCGCTCGACGGACATGGTCTCGGGCATCGTCAGCACGCACCTGTAGCCCTTCACCGCCGCGACCATCGCCAGCCCGATGCCCGTGTTGCCGCTGGTGGGCTCGATGATCGTTGCCCCCGGCTTCAGGAGCCCCTGCTCCTCGGCCGCCAGGACCATCGACAGGCAGATGCGGTCCTTCACGCTCCCGCCCGGGTTCATGCCTTCATGCTTCCCCCAGACGGCCGCGCTGCCCGGCGCGGGCAGGCGGTTGTAGCGCACCAGGGGCGTATCGCCGATCAACTCCAGGATGTTGTCTGCTCGCTTGCTCATCTCGGTCTCCTCCCGAACGTCGGCATACGAACGTCAGATCTGGTAGTCCGCAACGTCACGTTCTCGGTCGAGTTCCTCGGCCAGCTCTGCGAGCGAGAGGCTTAGCACTTCGCTCAACGCCCTCTCGCAGCGGTCCCACAGGAAGGCCAGCGGCCCGTGTGATGCGCTCGGGCCGAGGATGGCCTCCAGAACCTCGCTCACCCGGGTCGCCTCCGGCGGCCGGCTGAGTCGATGCCCTCCGCCCGGCCCGCGCGTGCTGTCCACCAGCCCCCCCGCGCTCAACTGCGCCAACAGGCGCTCGAGAAACGACAGCGGCACCCCTTGCGCCTGCGCCAACTCCGCGGCCTTCACCCGCTCGTCAGCGCTGTAGGCGCTCGCAAGGTGCGCCATGGCTAGCAGGCTGTATTCGGCTCCGGCGGGCATCTTGAGCATTGTTGATTATATCGAGCATCTAACTCGACTAATCGCAGTATACCCGCTGGCCCCGTGCATGTCAACACCCGTTTTGGCCTGCTCGTCCCGGAGGAGCGCTACACAGAGGTGGGCGCGCCCGCGTGAATCGACGCCAGGGCGGCGTTCAGCACGCGGAGCGTGGGCCACATGTCGTGGATGGAGGCCTTCGGGGGGAGACCCTCGGCGAAGTGGCGGAGCGTATCGGCGGTGTAGACCTCGTAGGTCTCGCTCGCGGTCCTGTCCGGGGCCACGTCGATGACGCGGCCGTCGCGGAACCGGATGGTGTCCCCCTCGATCTTCCCGCCGACATGCAGCGTGGTCGTGGTGAGCGAGAAGTAGCGCTCGTATGCGTCGGGGTGGGTGTAGCTCACCTCGACCACACCGACGGCGCCACCCTGCGTGCGGAAGCTCACCGAGGCCAGGTCCTCGATCGCCTCCTTGTGCAGCCGATGCGTGGCGGACGCGCTGACGCTGGTGATTGGGTCCTTGAAGAGGTGCAGGAAGATGTCGATGACATGTGGGCCGAAGTTGTAGAGCGGGCCGGCGCCTGCCCTCGCTGGGTCGAGCATCCAATCCACGTGCCAATCCCGATAGCGCTGCGGCGTCCCGGCGAACAGCCGCGAGTAGTAGTGCACCGGCGCACCCAGTTCCCCGGTGAGCATCATGTCGGCGAGCTTCTCGACAAGCGGGTAGTAGCGCGTCACCAGCGCGACGGCTGCGAACAGACCCTTCTCCCCTGCCTTCGCCGCGACATCGTGCAGCGCGCGCCAGTCGGTCCCCATCGGCTTCTCCATCGCGAACGGCTGCCCGGCCTCCACGAGGTCGGAGGCCAGCGCCGTCATGTCACAGTGGGGCGCCATCGCGAACGCGAAGTCGGGCTTCGCAGCAGCCAGCAACTCGCGATGGTCGAGGAACCGCGGGCACTCGACCTCGGCCCGTTCGAGGGCGTCGGCATCGGGGTCCGACACGGCGACGATGTCCGCGCCGGACGCCTTCAGAACAGGGATGTACATCTGCGTGGCATGCCAATGCCCGACGCCGATCACTGCGACTCGCATGAAGAAGCCCCCCTGTCGCTGTCGGCTATTCGTGCGGCGCAGGGAATACCCTCCCGCACGGAGGAACGTGTGCGCGCGGGGCTGTTGATATGGACACAGCGAAGGGAGGTTACGACCATGGACGTGATGGAAGCGATTCGCACCCGCCGGAGCATCCGCAAGTACCTTCCCGACCCCGTCTCCGAGGAGGCGCTCGCCACCGTACTGGAGGCCGCACGCCTGGCGCCGACCGCATGCAACAACCAGCCCGTTCGGCTCGTGGTGGTGAAGGACGCCGGTCTGCGGGAGAAGCTGATCGACGCCTGCAAGGGGCAGAAGTTCGTCGGCCAGGCGCCGGTGGTGCTCGTGGGTTGCGCCCTCGAGGCCGACTCCTACCCGAAGCAAGCCGGCTGGATGAACACCTTCGCCATCGACACCGCGATCGTCTTCGATCACCTCACGCTCGCCGCCACCGCCCTCGGCCTCGGCACGTGCTGGATCGGCGCCTTCGACGAGCAGGCAGTCCGCGAGGTGCTCGGCATCCCCGCCGAGTGGCGCGTCGTCTGCCTCACACCCCTCGGCACGCCCGCCGAATCGCCCGACCCCCGGCCGAGGAAGGCACTGGAGGAGATCGTCAGCGAGGACGGATGGTAGTTAGGGCTGTACTTCCGCGTAGACCGGAAGCACCAGCCGCTCTTCCTGGGGTACGTCGGTGATCAGGGCAAGCTCCGTGCGCAGAATGCCGGGCTGCTGGGGGGTCAGTGAGACCACGACCTCCCGGCGCCCGCCAACCTCGTCGCCGATCTGGGCTGCCAACCCGGGCACAGGCATGGGCCCGGTGCTGAGGGCAAACGGCTTGCCATCCCGATGGAGGACGGTAAGCCGGGCTTCGCCCTTCTCCCCGACTCTGAGAGCGCCCAGGAAGACCCGTTCCGGTATGCAGCGCAGGTCCGGCTGAACGTTGAGGGCCAACTCCGCCTCCCCAGTACCCACTCCCTCAACCGACGTCAGGACCTGGAGCGTCGCCTCAGCCGTGCCGGGTGGAGCCTCTGGGCTCAGGGAGACGGCGATGAGCCAAGCCCGAAGACCGAACCCGGCCTCCATGGGCTTGGTGTCGTCGACCGGCTCGGAGGAAGTCAGCATGGGGGAGCCCGTCCGGACGGCCACGATCTGAGCGTCGGCGGGGGCGCCCACACGGAAGACGCGGGTCGCCCCCACCCCCTTGCGTACCGTAATCGCGCTCGAACGGGGGTCAATCACTACGCGTCGGGGGAGGTTGGCCCGGCACTCGAGGGCGAAGCGCTGCCAGCGGGGATCGTCCGAGACGAAGGTCGCATAGTAGACGAGGGGGGCTTCTCCGGCAGCACTTCCAGGACGAGCCGCTCGGTACCGTGTGGAGGGATGGTCAGCGAGTTGGGTACGACCGTGAGGCAGTCGCAGCTGGTCTGGAGGAGGGAGACAGCCAGCTCCGCGGCGCCATCGTTGGCGATCACCACTTCCCTCGCCTGGGCCTGCGTCCACGGGTTGGCGGGGGGCAGCAGAACCGGCGTGATCCGCAGTCTGGGGCCGGCTCGCGTCTCCTGCGGCAGGACGAGGGCCTGCCCCGAGTAGCGGGCGGCCAGAGCATCCCACGGCAGGTGCGAGAACTTGCCGTTGTCCGCGATCTGGCAGTGGGTGTCATCGCGCAGAAGCAACGTGACGAAGTGGTCGGGGTCGGTCAGACGCAGGATCGCCGGGCCGTGTACGGTACGCAGCTCGTCCACCGTGGCCTCCACGCCGACCAACTCGACCCCCAGGTCCGCTGCCGCGAGGGTGAGATCGAGCATGGAGACGGGCTTCCCGGCGGGATAGCGGGCCACCAGTTGGGCCTCCTGCGCCGGGGTCATGGGGCAGCCGATCGTGGCGGCCAAGTCGATCAGCGCGCCAGCCCCGCATCCGGGCCGTTCTGCTGCGTGGGATGCGGTGGCCAAGGCGAGCGCGGCCAAGGCAAGGGCATGAGCGTTCAGGCGCGTGGGGGCACACTGCACCACAGCGATCACCAAGGATCTCCCCGGACCATCCCCGGAGGCAGGAGGGCGCGGACGAGTTCGACCGTGTGGACCGGGGGCTCGGCGCCGCGCTTCATGTCATCCAGAATCGATGGCGCGTCTCCGAGGCCGAACCATCCCTGTCTCATGCCGCCCGGGGCAGTCTGGTCCCAAAGCATGGAGCCGATCGGTGCGCGGAAGACTGCGGGCGGCGGCACGATGGGCTCGTTGACCGAGAGGGAATCGAAGGTGGTGAACCGGGTGTAGGCCCAGGGATCGCCCTGGGCCGGATAGCGGTACGTGTGGACCGTCGTCTCGCTGGGTAGCCAAACACCACCAGCGACCTCGGTAAGTCCGCGGGCTTCTCGCATCTCGCTCAGCCCGAGGAGATGATCATCGGGCGAGCCGGTGAATGATCGGTACCGCACGACTGCGTAACCGGCTTCCGGGGCAACAGCCATCTCAACGCGGACCGCGGGGCTGTGGGTAGGCGAGGAGAGGCGCAGGAGCATGCACGTCGCACCGGCCACCTCCTGCGGCCCCGCCACGTCCACGTGCTCATGTCTGCCTAGCGCCTGGGTCAGCCCCCTGCCGGAGGGCAGGAGCAGGAGTTCACGGAGAAGCTGGAACTTCGCGTTGTCCAGCTCTGAGGGGGAGAAGTGCCTCGCGATGGTTGGCTGCGGCGTCGAGCGGTACTCCCAGACGGTCGTCCCGTCTGAGACGCAGCAGGAGTATCTGTGCGGCTGGTCGATCCCGCACGCCGCCGGGTCCTCGCCCGTCGTGTCCAGACCGCCAAGTAGCGTATCGCCCGCCCCGATCAGCTCCAGGACCTCGATCCGCCACTGGTCGCCCGCAATCCAGAAGGCGAGCCGAGCAAGGCCGCGCGCCCCCAACCCCGGTTGCTGCCACTTCGCCGCTCTGAACTCGACCTCGGCAGGGGAGTACCAACACTGGACCGTGGCCGAGCCCTGCAGCGTCTCGATGCGGTCGCTCCGGTCGCGAATGCCCTCCGCGATCGTCTCGGGAGCAAGCACTTGGGTCGCGCCACTCACCGCGGAGCCCAACAGGCTCAGTGTGGCCCCGATGGCCAACCAGCGTTCACCGGCCAAGTGTGATCGCCTCCTGCCAGCTAGGGCCCGCCAGGCGGCTCGGTCGGCATCGGGCTGGTCTTGCAGTGCTTCTGAATGCAGAACGGCGGAACCCACAACTCAGTGCACTGCACGCACTTCTCCAACTCGGGGTTCCATGTGCCCTTGAGGGTGACCACGCAGGGCGTCCCCCCACTGTCTTCCTCGCACTTGGTCTCGCAGAAGGGGCCGCATGACACGCACGTGTCGAATTGGGCCCCGGTGCACCGCTGGTTCTTGCAGATCTGCTCGCCCACATCCCAGTCGCATTCCTTGTTGTCGCAGCCACCGAGCCCGCACACGACCGTCTCACACCCGATAGCGTCGTGCTGGCAGGCCTCTCGGTCACCATAGGACCCCGTAGCCGCCGCAAGCCGGACCGCGGACAGCACTCGCATCGCCGCCGCCTGGGTGGAAGCGAGGACCGCCAACACAGCAACCGCAACGTGCCCATGTTCGGCTCCTCCCCTTCGTGTGCGAGCTTGCGGTCAGGATGCCATCGAAGAGCACGAATGTCAACAGCGCGCCCGGTTTCGTGCGCGGAGGGGGTGACAGAGTTTCCCATTTCGCCAACCCAACCCAGTTGGCGACTGCTGTCGTGGCGTGTTCCTCACCACCTCTCCACCTCCACCCTCACGTCCCCAGCGTCTGCTCAACCGCGCGCCCACGGAAGCCCGCCGGGCAGATTGTCGCCGACGATAGGGGGTCAGACCGGTCGGGCGGGAGTCAGCGGCGCCAGTTGCGCAGGGCTTCGAGCATCCGCTCGCGGTTGGCACTGTCCCACTGGACCTGGCCGTTGCTCCGGGCGAAGTGACCAGCCTTGTAGTTCATCACTGATGGCTCGGGGAAGCCCGCGTCAATGATGTCCGTCGCCCCGAACCAGTGGCTGATCTCGTGGCACAGCAGGTTGACGGTCTTGACGTCGATGGGTTCAGCCGCCTGCGCCTATGAGGAGATGCGCGGCCATTGTGAGACGCCCGACCAGTAGACCCCTTCGCGGCCGGTCAGCGCGACCATGCAGTTTGCGCGGGTTCCGGCGGGCCAGGACTGGGGGAGGTACTTCCCCCAGATCACCTTGCCGTCCAGCGCGCCGGGAGGCAGGTGCCAGCGCCCGACGCTCACCATGCGGATCACGACCGGAAAGCCGCCGGCCCGCATCTGTCTCTCGGTCTCGTACAGCCAGTCGTTGACACGGTGGCGCCCTACCCCGTCTGCCTCCCCGAAGCGCCGGACGAAGTCGTCGTCGAGGAACACGTACGCCCGCAACTCGACCGAAGGCGGGCGAGAGTCCTTGGGTACCGCCCGTCGCGGCGGAGCGCTGGGCCGCGTGCAGGAGGTCTCTCCGACGAGGAGCCCCACGACACCGCACACGAGGATCAGCCACCGTGCCATGGTCTCGGCCTCCCCGCGAACCGGCGCGTCATCGTGGGGATGCTGTCCTGGGTGTCGTGGCGCAGGCTTCCAGCCTGCGAAACCGGGACGAGCCACCAACGGACGCAGGCTGGAAGCCTGCGCCACGACCACTCACCCATCCCATCATGTGAGACGCCGCACTAGATCTGCCACACTCGAACGGCGAAGGGCACCTTGGTGTTGCCCTTGACCTTGAGGGTGGTCGTGCTGGTCCACTTCACCTCCGCATCTCCGCCCACCGTGATGTTGCCGGCAACTTCGGCCTTGAGGTTGGCGCCACTGCCGGTTGCGAGGTCCAGTGAGTACTCCTCACAGAACCAGATGCTCTCCACGAACAGCTCGTCGTCGATCTGCCTCCACATCGGCCTGTGCCCCGGCTGGGCGCGCCACTCGTTGAGGCGCACGCGGAGGCTGGCCTCCATCAGCGCCGCACTGTCGAGCTGCCGAGTGGTGACCTTTGAGATGGAGAACGTGCCCTTCTGGGCACCTGACAGGCCGCCGCCGATGTCGATGATGCCGGGGATGTTGAGGCTGCCCTTCCCAGACAGGCTCTTCTCCCACACCACGTTGTCCACGATGAGGCCCTGAACGAGTCTGGTCGGCCACACGCCCGTCTTGCCTTCGAGGATCTGCTCCAGGCTGGCCTTGGGCTGGAGCCGCTTCCTTGCGCACACAATCCCTGGCACGACGCCTTCATCGCTGATTGGGAGAAGCCGTAACCCGTACTTCCTCAGGACCTGCTGCATTGGCAGGGAAGCCATGATGCCCTCCTTCTCGGTCTCGTCGCTCTGCGGCCGCCACTTGGGTTCGCCGTCCGCGTCCCGGTTCCTACTCGGTGCGCACTCGCCCGTCAGTGCATCTCAGAGCGTGTATGAGAAGCCTGGGAGGGCGCCATGAATGGCGCCCCTACACAATAGGGCGCGATGAATCGCGCCCCTACATCACAAACGACCATGAACCGCCGTCATGTAGGGGCACGATTCATCGTGCCCGAGTGTAGGGGTTAACATGAAACGGTCCGCCGTTGGGGAAGACTCAGAGCAATGACGCACCGAAT